>Ga0214472_10001788_pt1 | contig 23438 bp, 23 predicted proteins | sample RVTome_6_FD_207662 | JGI IMG/M metagenome (GOLD analysis project Ga0214472, IMG submission 207662) | Soil microbial communities from uranium-contaminated site in the Upper Colorado River Basin, Wyoming, United States - RVT140D175 | ecosystem: Environmental > Terrestrial > Soil > Contaminated >...
TCGTCACGTTTCAGTGCCTGCTCCTCGTCGAGGAAATCGAGCAGGGCGGGGTGGAAACCTTTTTCACGCAGCCAGTGGACCGACCAGGTCTCGATCGGCTCGAAGCCGCGTTGAATCTTGTGTTCTCCCTGGGCGCCGGGGTCGAAGCGCAGCAGCCCCTTGTCGATGCAGTACTCTATTCCCTGGTAGTAGCAGGTTTCGAAATGGAGGCTGTCGAACTCGTCCAGGCAGCCCCAATAGCGACCATAGAGGCACTCGCTGCTTTTCAGCGAAAGCGCACAGGCTACCTCCTTCCCGTTCAGCCGGGCCATAACGAGCACGAGCTGTTCCGGCATGCTGTCCAGCAGCAGGTCGAAGAAGCCTCGGGTCAGATAGCCCCGCATCCCGCGCTTGCGGTAGGTGCGTTGGTAGAAGCTGTAGAAGGTATCGAGGTGCAGACGGCTGATCTCCGCCCCCTCCAGGGTGGTCAGTTCGATACCTTGCTGTCGAACCTTCACCCGCTCCTTGCGCACGTTCTTGCGCTTGCGCGAGGTGAAGTGGCTCAGGTAGTGCTCGAACGACCGATAGTCGCGGTTGAACCAGTGGTATTGGGTGCCCAGGCGCGTCATCAGGCCGGTATCGTGAAAGGCGGCCTTTACCTCCGGTTCCACGAACAGTGCATGCCATCCCGATGCGTCGAAGCGCTCCGCCAACTGCTGCACGGCGGTTGCCAGCAGCCGGGCTGCCTCATGCAACGGTAACGACGTGCCGAAGCGGGGGCCGGTGGCGGGGGTGAAGGGGATGGCGGTCAGCAGCTTGGGATAGTAGTCGAGGCCGTGGCGTGCCCAGGCATCGGCCCAGGCCCAGTCGAACACGTATTCGCCCCAGGAGTGGCTCTTCAGATAGAGCGGCATGACGCCGACAAGCCGAGACGCCTGCCAAATGCTCAGGTGCAGCGGTTGCCAACCGGACTCGGGGCCGACGCTGCCCGAGCGCTCCAGGGCGTCGAGAAACTCGTGGCGCAGAAAGGGGTAATCCCTGCCGCACAGCTCATTCCAGAGTCGGCCGGGGATCTCCTCGATCTTGCTGTGCAGCTGTATATCCGGCATCGTGTCTCGGTTGTGTTTATACTTTTTTGGAAAGCTGACCTGTTGTCAGTGATTGTCTTTCATACCCGAACAGCGATCTGATCTGGAGCATTATGGACGAACTGGAACTGGAATTTGAACTCGACCCGCGTCTGGCGGCGGATACCTTCGAGCTGGGTGACTTCCCGCTGTGCCGGCTGTTGTTGATGAATGATGCCAACTACCCCTGGTTTATTCTAGTGCCGCGGCGTGCGGGCGTGACCGAGATATACCATCTATCGCAGGAGGAGCGCGAACAACTGATGCGCGAGTCCAGCTTCCTGGCCGAGAACCTGGCCGACCTGTTCCAGGCCCGGAAGATGAACATCGCGGCGCTGGGCAATATGGTACCGCAGCTGCATCTACACCATGTGGTACGGCAGGAGAACGACCCTGCCTGGCCTCAGCCTGTCTGGGGCAAGGTGCCCGCCAAGCCCTACGAAGAGGCAGAGCTGGCAAGCCTTCGCGAGCGTCTCTGTCGTCTGCTCAGCGACGAACTGGCGTTCTGTCCAAGTCCCTGATTTGCAGTCAAGGCCCTGTCAGGCCTGAGCAAATCGAGTATAATTCCCGCCTTTGAATGCAGGGGGTGCCCTGTCCGATCCCGCGTCGGTGGTGATTTTTCGCTTCCGACCGGTGCGGATGGCAGCCTGATACCCGCTTCGGCCCCGCTGTACCCACGATCATGCGCCTGTGCGACGGGCGTGCAGATGTTAAAAACAGGATAGAGATACTATGCGCAGCCATTATTGCGGCGATCTTCGAAAAGAGCATATCGGTGAGGATATTGTCCTGGCGGGGTGGGTACATCGCCGCCGCGACCACGGTGGCGTGATCTTTCTGGACGTTCGCGACCGTGAAGGGATCGCTCAGGTGGTATTCGACCCGGATCGCGAAGAGAGCTTCAAGCTGGCTGACAGCGTTCGCAACGAGTATGTCATCGAGATCCACGGCACCGTGCGCGCCCGTCCGGCCGGTACCGAGAATCCGGAGATGCTCACCGGTGCGATCGAGGTGCTGGGCAAGGAGCTGCGCATCCTCAACCGTGCGGAAACGCCGCCGTTCCAGCTCGACGAGCATCAGCAGGTGGGCGAGGACGTGCGCCTTCGCCACCGCTATATCGACCTGCGTCGCCCGGAGATTCAGCACAAGCTGCGTTTCCGCTCCAAGGTGACCCACGCGGTGCGCAACTATCTGGAGGAGAACGGCTTCCTCGATATCGAGACGCCGATCCTGACCCGCGCCACCCCGGAGGGCGCCCGCGACTATCTGGTGCCGAGCCGCACCCACGAGGGCAGCTTTTTCGCGCTGCCGCAGTCGCCTCAGCTGTTCAAGCAGTTGCTGATGGTGTCCGGTTTCGACCGCTACTACCAGATCGCCAAGTGCTTCCGCGACGAGGATCTGCGTGCCGATCGTCAGCCCGAGTTCACCCAGATCGATATCGAGACCTCGTTCCTCGGCGAGCAGGAGATCATGGGGCTGGCCGAAGGGATGGTACGCAAGCTGTTCAAGGAACTGCTGGATATCGAACTCGGCGAATTCCCGACCATGCCGTACTCCGAAGCGATGCAGCGCTACGGTTCCGACAAGCCGGATCTGCGTATCCCGCTGGAACTGGTCGACGTCAACGACCTGGTGGCCGATGTGGACTTCAAGGTGTTCGCAGGCCCGGCTCGGGATCCGAAAGGGCGTGTCGCCGCGCTGAAGGTGCCCGGTGGTGCCGAACTGACCCGCAAGATCATCGACGACTACACCAGGTTCGTCGGCATCTACGGCGCCAAGGGGCTGGCCTGGATCAAGGTCAATGCGCTGGAAAACGGTGCCGAAGGGCTGCAGTCGCCGATCGTCAAGTTCCTCGGCGAAGAGGTGGCGCTGAAGGTCATGGAGCGTCTCGGTGCGCAGAACGGCGATATCGTCTTCTTCGGCGCCGACAAGGCCAAGATCGTCAACGAAGCGCTCGGCGCGCTGCGGATCAAGGTCGGCGAGGACATGAAGCTGCACCAGAAGAACTGGGCACCGCTGTGGGTGGTCGACTTCCCGATGTTCGAAGAGCTGGACGACGGCAGTCTGACCGCACTGCACCACCCGTTCACGGCGCCGAACTGCTCGCCGGAACAGCTGGTCGAGCAGCCGGAGGGCAAGCTGTCCCGCGCCTATGACATGGTGCTCAACGGTACCGAACTGGGCGGCGGCTCCGTTCGTATCCACGACCAGAACATGCAGCGTGCCGTATTCAAGGTGCTCGGTATCAGCGACGACGAGGCGGAGGAGAAGTTCGGCTTCCTGCTCAACGCGCTGAAATATGGCGCGCCGCCCCACGGTGGTCTGGCCTTCGGTCTCGATCGTCTGATCATGCTGATGACCGGTTCCAGCTCCATCCGCGAAGTGATCGCCTTCCCGAAAACCCAGAGTGCGGCCTGTCTGTTGACCGACGCGCCGGGAGAGGTGAGCGCCGCTCAGCTGCGGGAGTTGAACATCAAGCTGCGCAAGACACCCTGATCGAGCGCGAGAAAAAGAGAACTGCACTACCGGAGGCCGCTTGCGGCCTCTTCGGATTTCGGATTGAGGATGTGTTATGGCAGGTCATTCCAAATGGGCCAACATCAAACACCGTAAGGCGGCACAGGACGCCAAGCGCGGCAAGATCTTCACCAAGCTGATCCGCGAATTGACCGTGGCGGCGAAAGAGGGCGGCGGCGTGCCCGAGGATAACCCCCGTCTGCGTGCCGCGGTCGACAAGGCGCTCGGCGCCAACATGAAGCGCGACACCATCGACAAGGCTATTCAGCGCGGTGCCGGCGGCGGCGAGGGCGAGAGCTACGACGAACTGACCTACGAGGGCTACGGCAGCAATGGCGTGGCGATCCTTGTCGAGTGTCTGACCGACAACGTCAACCGTACCGTGTCTCAGGTGCGTGCGGCGTTCAACAAGTTCGGCGGTAACCTGGGCACCAACGGTTCGGTCTCCTACCTGTTCGACAAGAAGGGCCAGCTCAGCTACGAGTCCGGCATCGACGAAGATGCGTTGATGGAAGCGGCACTCGAGGCCGGAGCCGACGACGTGGTCACCAACGACGACGGCTCCATCGATGTGTTCTGTGCCTGGCAGGAGTTCATGGACGTCAAGCAGGCGTTGGTGGATGCCGGTTTCGAACCGGCACTGGCCGAGGTCGGCATGATCCCGCAGACTTCGGTGGATCTCGACGTGGATGCCGGCCGCAAGGTGATGAAACTGATCGACGCGCTCGAGGATCTCGACGACTCCCAGAATGTCTATCACAACGCCGATATTCCCGAAGAGGCGATGGAAGACTGATAGGGGATTCCGCGGGATGACCACCATGGATGGTGGAGGGCCACCCCGTGGAAATCCTGGCTTTGCAGGAGCAAAAGTCAGGGACCGTACATCCTGTACATAAGCCGGGGCTGTGCTCCGGCTTTTTGTTATGATCGCGTTATTCGCGGAACGGGGCGCACTATGTTGATATTGGGGATCGATCCGGGTTCCAGGATTACCGGTTACGGCGTGATCAACGTGAACGGCGCACGCAACGAGTATGTCGCCAGCGGCTGTATCCGTATTTCGGGAGAGGTTCTGGCTGAGCGCTTGCAGCAGGTCTATGCCGGTGTTTCCGAGATCATCGAGCGCTATTCGCCCCAAGAGATGGCGATCGAGCAGGTGTTCATGGCGCGCAACGCCGATTCCGCGCTGAAGCTGGGGCAGGCGCGTGGTGTTGCAGTGGTCGCAGGTGCCAATGCAGGTCTGCCGGTGGCCGAGTATGCCGCCCGCAGGGTGAAACAATCGGTAGTCGGCAACGGCGGTGCCGACAAGACCCAGGTGCAGATCATGGTGGCTCACCTGCTCAAACTGCCGGGGCTGCCTCAGGCGGATGCCGCCGATGCCCTGGCGATCGCCCTCTGCCATGCCCACAGTCGAAATCAGCAGGTCGCGATGGCGGGCAGCCGCAAGGTGGTGCGCGGACGTTGGCAGTGAGTTGCCGCGTTTGTATCCATGTCGTCGTGACGATGGCCATACTGGAGTCGCCTGTACAGGCGCACAACTTGGAGAGTAAAGAGCTGTGATAGGGCGTTTGACAGGGGAAGTGGTGGAAAAGCAGCCGCCGCAGTTGCTGCTGGATGTGAACGGCGTGGGTTACGAGCTGGAAGCGTCGATGAATACCTTCTACAAGCTTCCGGCTCTGGGGGAGCGCGTCGTGTTGCATACCCATATGGTGGTGCGCGAGGATGCCCAGTTGCTGTACGCTTTCATCGATGCGCAGGAACGGGTGCTGTTTCGGGCGCTGATCAAGGCCAACGGCGTCGGTCCCAAACTGGCGTTGGCGATCCTCTCCGGGATCAACTGCGAAGAGTTCATTCGTTGCGTGCACAACGAGGACAGCGCGACCCTGGTGCGGATTCCCGGGGTCGGCAAGAAGACCGCCGAGCGGCTGATCGTGGAGATGAAGGACAAGCTCGACCGGCTCGAGTTGCCGACCATGACCGAATTCCGCCTGGGGGCGCCCGGCGCCGTACCTCTGGCTGTGCCGACGGATAACCGCGCCGAGGCGGAAAGTGCGCTGGTGGCACTGGGTTACAAGCCGGTGCAGGCGACCCGTGCGGTCGAACAGGCCGCGTCCGCCCTGGGCGAGGATGCGGCGGTCGAAGAGTTGATTCGCCAGTCGCTGAAGTCGATGGTCGGTGGCTGACAGGAGTATTGATTGAGTGAAGATTGAAGCGGATCGTTTTATCAGCCCTGTAGCGATGCCGGTGGAAGAGGTTCAGGATCGCGCCGTGCGTCCCAAGCTTCTGGCCGATTATCATGGTCAGCCACGGGTGCGCGAGCAGATGGAGATCTTCATTCATGCGGCGCGCAATCGTGGCGAAGCCCTCGACCATACGCTGATTTTCGGCCCGCCAGGGCTGGGTAAGACCACGCTGGCCAATATCATCGCCAACGAGATGGGCTCGCAGATCAAGACCACCTCGGGGCCGGTTCTGGAAAAGGCGGGGGATGTGGCCGCGCTGCTGACCAACCTCGAGCCCAACGATGTGTTGTTTATCGACGAGATCCATCGCCTGAGCCCCAACGTGGAGGAGGTGCTGTATCCGGCGATGGAGGACTATCAGCTCGATATCATGATCGGCGAGGGACCCGCTGCGCGCTCGATCAAGATCGATCTGCCGCCGTTCACCCTGGTGGGGGCGACGACGCGGGCGGGGCTGTTGACCTCGCCGTTGCGCGATCGCTTCGGCATCGTCCAGCGGCTGGAGTTCTACGGCGTCGAAGACCTGACCCGAATCGTCATGCGGACCGCCGAGCTGTGCGAGACGCCGATCGAAGAGGCGGGAGCGCTCGAGGTGGCCTGCCGTTCGCGCGGCACGCCGCGTATCGCCAATCGGCTGCTGCGCCGCGCCCGGGACTATGCGGAGGTAAAGGGTCAGGGGCATATCACCCGTGAAATCGCGGATCTGGCGTTGAACATGCTCAATGTGGACCAGCGCGGCTTCGACCATATGGATCGCCGTCTGCTGCTGGCGATGATCGAAAAGTTCGGCGGCGGGCCGGTCGGCGTGGATAACCTGGCCGCGGCGATCAGCGAGGAGCGCGATACCATCGAGGATGTGCTGGAGCCGTTCCTGATCCAGCAGGGGTTCATCATGCGCACGCCGCGCGGTCGCGTGGTGACCGATCATGCCTATCTGCACTTCGGTATCGAAAAGCCTGAGGCCGATCAATAGAGCCCGTTTCGATAGCCGCCTGTCGCTCAAACGCTGACCGATATCAAGGCGCAAGATCCGGTGCCTGCTAGTATCCGCTCTAACAGCGGTATAGGCAGGCACAATCGTGAATCGATCTGATCTTAACAACTTGCGTCGTGCCCTGGATCGGCTGCGTGCAGAGCTGGACGCCGATCTGAGGGCGATACGCCCCGCAGTGGACAGCGGCAATACGGCGCGGAATGCCGCCGATGAGTTGTGCCTTCAGGTCGAGCATGATCTGCAGCGCGTCGATGCCGCTATCGAGCGTATAGATACGGGTCTCTACGGTTACTGTGTCGGTTGCGGTGAGGAGATCGAGTTGAATCAGCTGCGAGCCGATCCGGCGACCAGCTTCTGTCTTGCCTGCAGCAGTCGCGTGCAGCGCCGCGCGTCCCATCGCTAGGGGCCGGCTGCCCCCCTTGTATTAAATATCCCGCCTGCTATTGTGTGCCTTCACTCACCATGCCGGGTCTGTTGATGGCGTTTGATTGGCCGCTGCGCGTCTATATCGAAGATACCGATTTCGGTGGCATCGTGTATTACGTGAATTATTTGAAATTCATGGAGCGCGCCCGCACCGAACTGCTTCGTCGATTGGGTTACTCACAGCACAGGCTGGCAGCGGATCACTGCCTGTTTGTCGTGCACAGTGTCGATTGTCGCTATCTCAAGCCGGCCCGCCTCGACGATGAACTTATTGTCCGTAGCGCTATCGAAGAGGCTGGTGCAGCAAGTATCACCTTCGGTCAGACGGTCGTCGACCAGCCGACAGGACAGGCACTTTGTCAGGGGCGGGTGCGGGTCGCCTGCATCGACAGTCGGACTTTCAAGCCCAGACGCTGGCCGCGTGAGCTGTTGATGGCGCTGAGTATGCCGGATTGATCGTTCGTATTTAGGAGTCGTAAGTGGAAGACAAGTTGTCTATCTGGGGGCTGGTGATCAACGCCAGCTTTGTGGTTCAACTGGTGATGCTGATGCTGTTGCTGGCGTCGTTCCTGTCCTGGGTGATGATCTTTCAGCGTCGACAGGTGTTGCGTCGAGCTCAGAACACCCTGCGCGATTTCGAGGACCGTTTCTGGTCCGGAGTCGATCTCAGCCATCTCTACCGCGAAGTGACCTCCGCACCGGACCAGGCTTGCGGTGCGGAAAATATCTTTCGCGCCGGGCTCAAGGAGTTTACCCGTCTGACCAAGCAGTCGGGGGTTGACCCCGATGTGGTGATGAACGGCGTGCAGCGCAGCATGCGGGTATCGCTCATGCGTGAAGAGGAGCGTCTCGAACGCCATCTGCCGTTCCTGGCCACGGTCGGTTCGACCAGCCCCTATATCGGCCTGTTCGGAACCGTCTGGGGGATCATGAACGCCTTTCGTGGTCTGGCCAACGTTCACCAGGCTACGCTGGCCTCGGTTGCCCCGGGTATCTCGGAAGCGCTGGTCGCCACCGCCATGGGTCTGTTCGCGGCGATTCCGGCGGTTATCGCCTACAACCGTTTCTCGGCCAAGTCCGAGTGGTTGCTCAACAGTTATGAAACCTTCGCCGATGAGTTTGCCAGCATTCTCTACCGGCGTGTGCATGCGGCCTGAGGCTATAAAGGATGACCGGGATCGGGCGCACGCGAAAGAAGCGTAAACTCAACGCCGAAATCAACGTCGTTCCCTATATCGACGTCACCTTGGTGCTGCTGATCATCTTCATGGTTACGGCGCCGATGCTGACGCAGGGGATAGACGTGGAACTGCCGCAAACCTCGGCCGAACAGGTCAGTACCGAGGATGACGAACCGCTTATCGTATCGGTCGACAAGAGTGGCGTGTACTACATCAATGTCGGCGGCGAGGACGAAAAGGCCGCGGTGACGGCACAGGAGGTGGCGGCACGGGTCGGCAAGGTGCTCAGTGTCAAACCGGACAAGCTGCTGCTGGTCAGGGGTGACAGAAACGTCAACTACGACGCCGTGATCCAGCTCATGGTGCTGCTGAAGGATGCCGGGGCGTCCAGCGTCGGGCTGGTGACGGAGTAGCGCGGTGGATATTCGCAGTTACGGGTTGCCGACGCTGTTCGCGACGCTGCTGCATGTCGTGGTGTTGGGAGCCCTGCTCAGCCACTGGATCGGCGATGTGGAGCCGGAGCGTCGTTCGACGCCGCATATACAGGCGCGGATGATCGACCTGGAGGCGTTCAGCAACCGGGTCGCACCGCCGACGCCCGCACCCCAGCCGGACAGGGAGGCCGAGGATCGGAAAGCGGCTCAGGAAAAGGCCGACCGGGAGAAGGCCAGGCAGGAAGAGACACGCCGGCAGGCCGAGGCCAAGCGGCAGCAGGAGATACAGAAACAGAAGGCGGCCGAAGAGGCGCAGCGACAAAAGCAGGTCGCCGAGCAGAAGCGCAAGGCGGAAGCCGAGGTCAAGCGCAAGCAGGCCGAACTGGAAGCCAAAAGGAAAGCCGAGGCCCTGGCCAAGCGCAAGGCGGAAGAGGAGGCCAAGCGCCAGGCCCAGGCCCAGGCCAAGCGTGAAGCGCAGGAGAAAGCGAAGGCGGAAGCTGCGGCAAAAGCCAAGGCCAAAGCGGAAGCCGAGGCCAAGGCGCTGGCTCAGGCCGAAGCTAAAGCCCGTGCCGAAGCTGAAGCGGTCGCCAAGGCTCAGGCGGAGGCTCGACAGGCGGCGCAGCAGCGTGCCGAGTCGGTGGTCGGAGACATGCAGGGCTATATCCAGGCGCTGATCCAGCGCAATTGGTTGGTGCCCAAAACGGCACGTAACGGCATGGAGGCGGTTGTTGCCATCCGCCTGCTCGGCAACGGCGAGGTGGATCAGGCCAGTATTTACAAGAGTAGCGGCAATGCGGCGTTTGATAACTCCGCATTGCAGGCGGTATACAGGACAGAGCGTTTTGAGCGGGTCGCGGAGGTGGATCCGATCCTGTTCGAGCGACGCTTGAGGTCAATACACATAGTGTTCAGGCCGGAGGGGCTGAGGTGGTAAAAATGAGACAGATGCTGATTACGATCTGCCTGATGGTGCTGGCGGTCAATGCGCGGGCCGAACTGGTGGTGGAGGTCACCCAGGGCGTCGAGGAGCCGACACCGGTGGCTGTGGTGCCCTTTGGCTGGAGCGGCGGTCAGGCGTTGTCCGAGGATGTGGCCGAGATAGTTGGTCAGGACCTGGCGCGCAGCGGTTTCTTCAAGGCGCTGCCGCGCACCAGCATGCTCGGTTTTCCGACCCGTCAATCCGAGGTGTTTTTTCGTGACTGGCGGGTGACCGGGGCGGACTACCTGGTGGTGGGTCGAATCGTGCCGGGCGAGGCCGGTCGTGTCTCTATTGAATTCGAGCTGCATAACGTGCTCAAGGAGCAGCGCATCATCGGGCATCGGGTGGAGAGCGATCTCAACCATCTGCGCGATGCCGCTCACTACATCGCCGATCAGGTGTTCGAGGCGTTGACCGGGCTGAAGGGCGCCTTCTCGACCCGCATCGTCTATGTCACCGCCGAGCAACTGGGTAACCAGAGTGCGCGTTATCGCCTGCAACTGGCGGATTGGGACGGGGCGCGTCCGCGCACTATCCTCGAGTCCAGAGAGCCGATCATGTCGCCGACCTGGTCCCGTGACGGACGCAAGCTGGCCTATGTGTCGTTCGAGTCCGGTCGTCCCGCGATCTACGTGCAGTATCTGTCCACCGGCAAGCGCGAGCGGATACAGTCCTTCCCCGGGCTGAACGGCGCGCCGGCCTGGTCGCCGGACGGCAATCGCATGGCGCTGGTGCTGTCGAAAGACGGCAACCCGGAGATCTATGTGCTCGATCTGGCGACACGGCAACTGCAGCGCATTACGCGTCACTACGGCATCGATACCGAGCCGACCTGGTCGCCGGACGGCAAGTCGATCCTCTTTACCTCCGATCGCGGCGGTCAGCCACAGATCTATCGGCTCGATCTGGCCAGTCGTGACCTGGAACGTCTCACCTACGAGGGCAACTACAACGCGCGTGGACGTTTGACCCAGGATGGCCGTTTCCTGGCGATGGTGCACCGTCCTCAGGGGGCCGATTTCACGATCGCGGTACAGGATCTGAAGAGCGGTCGACTGGATATCCTGACCCAGGCAGGGTTGGAGGAGTCGCCCAGCATCGCGCCGAACGGCAGCATCATCATCTACGCCACTCAGGAGCGCGGGCGGGGTGTTCTGGCAGCGGTATCCCTGGATGGTCAGGTGCGTTTCCGCATGCCCAGCCAGAGCGGCGATGTTCGAGAGCCGGCCTGGAGCCCCTATCTGAATTAGAATGGCCTGATTTTGTCTTCGATCGAAGGCATTGTTGAGTGCGTTTATGCATGACGCAGGGCCGCGCCGGATTTTTCGTTCGGCGCCTCTTGCAAAGCGCTGATCCCGAGATTAGCGTAATCGACAATTTGTGTGGTCGTAACCCTTAGCCTTGAATTAGGAGAGTTTAGATGCGAGCGTTTAACGTAATGAAAGCAGCCGCCCTCGGTGCAGCCGTAATCTGGGCGGCCGGTTGTAGCACAACCAGTACGACCACCGATGCGGATGAAGCCGGCATGGCGGGGCAGGGCGATGGCGCCAGCGCCTACGGTACCGACGGTACCGGTGTCAGCGGCAGCGACATGTCCGATCTGAACCAGCTCAGAACCGTGTTCTATTTCGATTTCGACCAGTCTGTAGTGAAGCAGGAAGGCTTTGCCGACCTGGAGGCTCATGCTCGTTACCTGTCCGCGAACCCGGGCGCTTCCGTTCGCCTGGAAGGTCACGCCGACGAGCGTGGTACCCGTGAGTACAACATCGCCCTGGGCGAGCGTCGTGCGCAGTCGGTGGAACGTCTGCTGGTCGTCAACGGCGCTTCTGCTTCGCAGATCGAAACCATCAGCTACGGTGAAGAGAAGCCGGCTGTCATGGGGCAGGGTGATGCCTCTTGGGCACAGAACCGTCGTGTCGAGTTGAAATACGTTTCACGCTAATGGCCGTCAAGATCTCTCCGGCCGCGTCGCTACTGTACCTGGCGCTTGCGTCAGGTACAGTGGCCGCCGCCACGGTAACACAGATCCCCGTCACGGAAGCTCAATCCGCTGCGTCGCAGCGCGGCGGCTTCTCGCAGTCGGCTCAGAGCGAGCTGCTGATACTGGTTCAGCAGTTGCAGGAAGAGGTGCGCCAGTTGCGGGGGGCGGTGGAAACGCAGCAGCACAAGATCGAGCGCATGGAGCGTGAGCAGCGCGATCGCTACCGCGACATCGACCGCCGTATCAGTGCGCTGATTCAGGCCGCGGCACAAAGTGCGCCGCCGGTCGGCAGCATGCCCGCCGCACCCGAGGATCAGGCCGCAGAGGTGCCGGTTGACAATACCGCCCCGGCTGCTCAGGCGGACAGTTCGGTGGCCGATTCGGCGCCGACGACTGCTGCGGATAGCCGCCAGGACGGTCAGAGTGCCTATCAAAGTGCCTTTCAGCTTGTCAGAGAGCGCAAGTTTGCGGAGTCCAAGGCCGCATTTGAAGCGTTCATCAATGACTATCCCGCCAGTCCCAATACCGCCAATGCTTACTACTGGATCGGCGAGATCGATCTGGCGCAGCAGTCGCTCGAATCCGCAAGGAGCTCTTTCAAGCGAGTGATCGAGCAGTTTCCCCAGCACGCCAAGGTGCCGGACGCGCTGTATAAGCTGGGGGTGGTCGAGGACCGGTTGGGCAATGGTGCTGCCGCACAGCAGGCGTTCGAGCGTCTGATTCAGCTCTATCCGCAGAGTTCCGCAGCGGGCCTCGCGCGCAATTACTCTTCACGTTGATACAGGTTTAGCAATGACAGATCCGCAGAAACGGGCCGTGGTGCTGTTGTCGGGTGGGCTCGATTCGGCCACGGCGTTGGCGATCGCCAAGTCCCGAGGCTACAGCTGCCATGTGCTCAGCTTCGATTATGGCCAGCGTTCGCAGACGGAGCTTAACGCGGCGCGTAGTATTGCCGAGTCCATGGGCGTGGCGGAGCATCGTGTGCTGCGTCTCAATCTCGAGGATTTCGGCGGCTCGGCACTGACCGACAAGTCGATAGCGGTACCCGAGGGTGAAACGGAGGGGATCCCGGTTACCTATGTGCCGGCACGCAACACCGTCTTTCTCTCGTTGGCGCTGGGCTGGGCCGAGGTGCTTCATGCCGACGCGATATTCATCGGCGTGAATGCGGTCGATTATTCGGGTTATCCCGATTGCCGTCCGGAGTTCATCGCCGCGTTCGAGACGATGGCCAACCTGGCTACGCGCAACGGCGTCAGTGGCGAGCCGATCCGTATCGAGACCCCGCTTATCGATCTGACCAAGGCCGAGATAATCAGGGCGGGTCTTGCGTTGGGTGTGGATTACGGAAAAACGCTCTCCTGTTACCAGGCCGACGATCAGGGCCGGGCATGCGGTCACTGCGACAGCTGCCGTCTGCGGACGAAGGGGTTTGCCGACGCGGGAGTGGCGGATCCGACCACTTACATCCCGAACTGAAAATCAGGGGTTGCCTTTCGCGGCGGCCTGCGTAAAATGCGCAGCTCCTCTCTCTTTGCGCAGGCCGTTCGCCTGTGTCCTGCAGCGGGTCGTTAGCTCAGTTGGTAGAGCAGTTGGCTTTTAACCAATTGGTCATAGGTTCGAGTCCTATACGACCCACCACTTTTGATGATCCGGACCCGCGATCGGCGTCGTGAATCGTTCCGACACCGGATTGTCTAACATTTTGTTGTGATATACTTTGCGGCCTTTTTCCACTGCCGCTCGGTTGATCCGATCAAGTGCGGAAAGTTAAGCGAAGAACGTTGAGCGAAGAAATAGCCCATGCTGACCAAACCGGAAATTGACGATCGAATCCTCGTTCAGGAACATTTCGCCCAGGAGCATCTGCCTTCGGCGTTGAGTCCCGATCAGGTGGAGGTATATACCCAGCGCATCCAGGCCTTGCTGAAGGAGAAGGATGCTTGTCTGGTGGCGCACTATTATACCGATCCCCTGGTGCAGGAGTTGGCAGAGAAAAGTGGTGGCCTGGTGGCGGATTCGCTGGAGATGGCTCGTTTTGGCGCGCGCAGCCCCGCCCGGACGTTGATTGTGGCAGGTGTCCGGTTCATGGGCGAGACCGCCAAGATCCTGAGCCCCGAGAAGCGGATACTGATGCCGACACTGGAGGCGACCTGCTCGCTCGATCTGGGCTGCCCCATCGATGCGTTCTCGGCTTTCTGCGATGCCCACCCCGATCACGAGGTCGTGGTCTATGCGAACACCTCGGCCGCGGTGAAGGCGAGAGCGGACTGGGTGGTGACCTCCAGTATCGCGCTGCAGGTGGTCGAGCATCTGGCGGATCAGGGCAAGAAGATCATCTGGGCGCCGGACAAGCATCTGGGCGCCTACGTGCAGAAACAGACCGATGCCGAGATGCTGATCTGGGACGGGGCCTGTATCGTGCATGAGGAGTTCAAGGCGAAGGGGCTCAAGGATCTGAAGCAGGTCTACCCCGAGGCCGGAATCCTGGTTCATCCGGAGTCGCCGGATTCGGTGATCGAGTTGGCCGACGCCGTGGGTTCAACGTCGCAACTGATCAAGGCCGCACAGGATCTGCCGCATCCGATGTTCATCGTGGCGACCGATCGCGGCATCTTCTACAAGATGCAGCAGGCGGCGCCGGAGAAGACCTTCATCGAGGCGCCGACCGGGGGTAGCGGTGCCACCTGCCGCAGCTGTGCCCACTGTCCGTGGATGGCGATGAACGGGCTGGACAATATCCTGCAGGCGCTGGAAACCGGTGCCGACGAGATTCGGGTCGACGCCGATCTGATCGAACGGGCGCGTATTCCGCTGCAGCGGATGCTGGATTTCCAGGCCCGCTAGAAGCCGGCGATGCTCAGGACAGGTCCTCCTTCATCTGTCGACGTAGCGTCTTGATCTCCTCCTCCTTCTGGTCGAGTCGGGCCTGGTCTATATGACCTAGATCGGGCTCGCGCCGGGCGAACTCGACCTGCCGCAGTGCCAGGTCCATCTGGCCGGTCAGCATGTAGTATTCGATACGCGCCAGATGCACGGCGTTGATCCGGCCGTCGAGCCCCTCGGCTTCCGCCAGCTGGAACCAGAAATCCACATCGTTCGGGTAGTCGGAGGTCAGCGCGCGAAGCGTTTCGGCCGAATGTCGATGCCGGCCCGCCTGGCGTGCCGTGAGGGCGTATCGGTAGCGTACCGGCATGCTGTCGGGGTACAGGGCCAGCAGTTCGTCGGCCAGTGCCAGGGCTTCCTTGGCCTTGCCCGAAGATATCAGCAGATCGAGCCTGCTCAGGCGCACATAGGGGTGTTGACGCCAGTTGTCGGGAAGGGCGCCGAGGGCTTCTTCCGCCTCGTCCGCTCTGTTCAATGCAACCGCTGTCAGTAACCGACCGTAGTGATCGATCGGTCTGCCGTTCTGCCTGGTATCCGCCGTAAACTGCGCATGCAGTTGTTCCAGATTCTTGGCGTAGTGAACACGCAGGCGCTGGCGCACCAGGTCGTACAGGAGATCCGTGTGTTGGTTCTGCGGACGCGGCAGCGTCGAGGCGCGATTGAGCGAGTCGGCGATGCGCGACTCGGTTACCGGGTGCGTCAGCAGAAACTCGGGTGCACGTTGTCCGGCATAGCGATAGGACTTTTGCAGACGCGAGAACATGCCGGGCATTGCATAGGGGTCGTAGCCGGTGGCGGCCAGCGTTTGCATGCCGATGCGATCCGCTTCCTGTTCGTTGCGGCGGCTGAAGGCCAACTGCGCGGACGCCGAGCCGGCCAGCGTGGAGCTGATTGCGGCTGTTCCTGCCTGGCTGTCGGCGGCTGCGACAAGGATGCCGGCGAGCACGCCGGCCAGTACCAAGGGGCGGCTCCGGCGGCTCTCCTCCAGTTGCTGGGCATAGTGGCGCTGGCTCAGGTGGGCCAGTTCGTGCGCGATAACCGATGCGACCTCGGACTCCGATTCGGCTGCCGTGATCAGTCCTGCGTTGATGCCGATAATGCCGCCGGGAACCGCGAAGGCGTTAAGCGATCCATTGTCCAGAACGACCAGTTCCAGGCGCCTGTCCGTCAATTGGCTATTGGCGGCGATCGTCCACAGCAGGTCGTGCAGGTACTGCTTGACGACAGGATCGTCGAGCAGTTTGGCCCGACCCCTCAGGGTGCGTACCCAACTGCGGCCCAGCCGATGTTCCTCCTCGAGGCTGATGGTGCTCGAGGTGGAATCGGTCAGCACCGGTAGCGAGGTCTCCGCATGGGCGGCCTGGAGGGGATGGGTCAGGGCGAGGGCAAGGGCGGTGGATATCAGGCGATTGGACCCTCGGCCGCGAAACGTGACAGCATTAAATTGGCGTCGAATCTGGTATAAAGTGCGTCGCATACAGTTCTTCATAGGTCGGAGGTATTGAGTTTGGTACAGCCTGTCCCCGCTGATTCCGAAGTTACCCGGGTGCTCGACGCCAGTGGGCTTGACTGTCCGCTGCCGCTGCTCAAGGCCAAGCAGGCCCTCAACCGGATGTCACCGGGCGAGGTGCTGAAGGTTATCGCAACCGACGCCGGATCCGTCAGGGATTTTCGCGTATATGTTGAGCATAGCGACCATCAAATGCTCGATTCGTTCACTGAAGATGAACACTACATCCATATCATAAGGCGCGGACCCGTGGAGCCGAAAGGGGGCGAAAAGCCGAATGCGTAAAATTCTGAGCAAGTGGGTAGACCGGTATTTCTCCGACGAGGAGGCGCTGTTTCTTTTCATTATCCTGATTGCCAGTCTGGCCGTGGTGGTGTTCCTCGGCGCGCCGCTGGCACCGGTATTTGCCAGTCTGATCCTGGCGTTCCTGATGCAGGGATTGGTGACCTGGCTGCAGAAGCGGGGAGTGCCTCATCTGCCGTCGGTGGTGCTGGTGTTTCTCTTTTTCATCGGCTTTGTCGCCGCGTTCCTGCTCTTTGTCATGCCGATCGCCTGGCGGCAGTTGGTCAACCTGTTCAATGAGTTGCCCAGAATGGTGGGGCAGGTGCAGAGCCTGTTGTTGCTGCTCCCGGAAAAGTATCCGAACCTGGTCTCCGCGGACCAGATCAGGCAACTGATCGGCGTGGCGGCAACCGAACTCAGTCGCCTGGGTCAATGGGTGGTGACCTTCTCGTTGAACTCCCTGACCGGCATCGCCGCATTGGTGATCTATCTGGTGCTGGTGCCTATCCTGGTGTTCTTCTTTCTCAAGGATGCCGACTCGATGCTCTCCTCGTTCTCGGCCTTTCTGCCCGAGAAGCGGCAGATGATGACCCGTATCTGGCATGAGATGGATGTTCAGATCGCCAACTACGTGCGTGGCAAGGCGATCGAGATCCTGATCGTGGGCGGGGTGACCTGGATCACCTTCGTGCTGCTGGGTATCAACTACGCGGCGCTGCTGGCGCTGATGGTGGGGTTGTCGGTGCTGATCCCCTATATCGGTGCCGCGCTGGTGACACTGCCGATTGCGCTGATCGCATTCTTTCAGTGGGGCTGGGGTTCGGAGTTCATGTGGCTGATGATCGCGTATGCGGTGATTCAGGCGCTCGACGGCAACGTGCTGGTGCCGTTGCTGTTTTCCGAGGCGGTCAATCTGCACCCCGTGTCGATTATCGTATCGGTGCTGATCTTCGGCAGTCTCTGGGGGTTCTGGGGGCTGTTCTTCGCCATACCGCTGGCGACTCTGGTCAAGGCGATCTTCAACGCCTGGCCGGGTGCCAATGAGTCGGAACAGCTGGAGCGCCCCTCCAGTTAAAGGGGGAGGCTCCGGTTGGGGCGGTGGTCAATCGGCCAGAATCTGCGCCGTGTGCTCCTTGGTTTTCACCTTCTTGATCACCTCGGCGATCATGCCGTTCTCGTCGATCAGGAAGGTGGTGCGTACCGTTCCCATATACTCCTTGCCGTAGTTCTTTTTCAGTTGCCAGGTGCCGTACAGCTCATGCACGGCGTTGTCGGTATCGGCGATCAGAGGGAAGGGCAGCGCGTACTTGTCGATGAAGTTCCGGTGTTTCTTTTCGCCGTCGGTGCTGACGCCGATCACCTGGTAGCCGGCGGCCTGAAGGCGCGCGTAGTTGTCGCGCAGGTCGCAGGCCTGGGCGGTACAGCCCGGCGTGTTGTCTCGCGGGTAGAAATAGAGCACGACCTTCTTGCCGCGGAACCGACTCAGGCTGATGGGGTCTCCATTCTGATCCACGGCATTGAAATCCGGGGCCGGCTGTCCTGCTTCGAGCATCCTGTTACTCCTTGGGTTATCGAGCTGTTGTGAAAAGTGGCGCGACGCACTACGCTAGCGAGCGCTAAATCGTTTAAAATGCCAGCCTTTTACGATATCAAAAGCCTGTCGGATCGCAATCGGTCGTGCGGTTGTTCCTTCGGCATGGCGACAGTACCATACTCGGGCTCAAGTTGATGGAGAGAGAGATGATTCGCGGCAGTATTGTAGCGCTCGTGACCCCTATGCATGCTAACGGCGATGTCGATTGGGACGCGCTGGACAAGCTGGTCGACCTCCATCTGGAGAAGGGCACGGCGGCTATAGGGGCCGTGGGTACCACGGGTGAGTCGGCTACGCTGGATTACGACGAACACCTGGAGGTGATCAAGAGAACGGTCGAGCGCGTGGCCGGTCGCATTCCTGTCGTGGCGGGAACCGGCGCGAACTCGACGCGTGAGGCGATCGAGATGACGCGCCGCGCGAAAAGCGTCGGTGCCGACTACAGCCTGCTGGTGACCCCCTACTACAACCGTCCCACGCAGGAGGGGCTGTATCAGCATTTCAAGACGATCGCCGATGCGGTCGATATCCCCCAGATTCTGTACAACGTGCCGAGCCGAACCGGCTGCGACATGAAGCCGGAAACGGTCTTTCGTCTGGCCGACCACCCCAATATCGTGGGGATCAAGGAGGCGACCGGAGATCTTGAGCGTGCCCGGACGTTGATCGACAACCTGCCGTCCGACTTTGCGGTCTACTCGGGAGATGATGCCACCGCGATCGAGCTGATCCTGCTGGGTGGTCAGGGCAATATATCGGTCACCGCAAACGTCGCACCGGCGGAGATGGCCGAGCTGTGCCGCCTGGGCCTCGAAGGCCGGGTGGACGAGGCGCGCGCGCTGCAGCAGAGGTTGATGCCCCTGCACACCAAGCTGTTTGTCGAGCCCAACCCGATTCCGGTGAAGTGGGCGATGTGCGAGATGGGCCTGATCGGTACCGGTATCCGTCTGCCTCTGACCGTTCTGGCGGAGCAGTTTCATGAGGCAGTTCGTAACGCGTTGCGTGAAAGCGGCGTCATCTGACAGGCAGGGATATGACCAAACAGGTTTCTCATACAGTATTGGCGCTCGGACTTGCCGCGGCTCTTGGTGGCTGCGGTGCGCTCAAGGATAACCCCCTCTACGGCGATAGCGCCGTTGTACGCGATCGTGGGCAGGATTACGAGCGCGCGAGTGCCGGCGATCGTTTGAAGCTGCCGCCGGGGATGCGTGCACGGCAAACCCAGGAGCAACTGGTGGTGCCGGAGGTCGGTACCACGGCCACGGTCCGTCAGGGCGAGTTCAAGGTGCCGCGACCGGAGTTCTTCTATGTCGAATCCGGTACCGACAAGGTCAACCTGAAGCGCGAATCCGGCGAGCGTGTACTGGTCGTCGATGAGCCGATCGCCGATGTCTGGATCAAGCTTCAGGAGTTCTGGACCTTCAACAACATCGCCCTGTCCAGTGTCGATCCGCGCCAGGGGATCATGGAAACCGACTGGATCACGCTCGAGGGGGATGATTTCGGTTTCGTCGACGGTTGGATCAAGCGGTTGACCTTCCAGGACATCAAGGGCGACAGTCGCAACAAGTTACGTGTCTCTCTGCGCCCCGATCCGGATAACTACGAACGTACCTCGATACGCATGCAGCACGTGAAGTTCCCGCTCGAGCAGGAGGTCGGCGCGATCGATTGGGATAAGCAGTCGAGAGATGTCGAGTACAAGGCCGACATGATGTTCGAGATGCTGCGTTATCTGAGCAAGTCGTCCGAGCCCGATGCTCAGAGCCTGTTGGCGATGCAGCAGAAAACGCGGGAAGGGGCTCAGCTCGGGCGGGACTCGCGTGGCCATCCGGTACTGCGTCTGCCGGCCGCCATCGACGAGTCCTGGCAGCAACTGGTGCATGCACTTGACGAGACGGATATCGATGTCGGCACCCGTGACCAGCAGGCGGGCAGGGTCTACCTGACCTACACCACCTCGACCCCGGTGACCGATACCGAGCGCATGGGCTTTTTCGAGTGGTTGCACTCCGATCGTGGCGAAATCAAATTGAACACCGACTTCCTGAACGCCGCTCTCGGCGGCGGGGATGATGACGACGATCCGGACGGCATACGGTATAGCTCGGGCAAGGCGTCGAATACGGGTGAAAGTACCGAAGGCGACCTGGCCGGTACGGATCTCGCCGATCCAAACAATCCGGCCAACCAGAAAGGGTACAAGATCTGGCTCGGCGGCAAGGTTATCTATGTGTTCGGTGGCGGTGACAATGGTGTCTATAACAGCGAAACCGATGCCTATGAGTATACCGGCCGCTACCAGCTTAAACTGAGCCGTACCCGCAACGGCGTGTTCCTGTCGGTGTTGACCGATCAGGGGCTGGCGGCGCCGAATCTGGTCGCCGAGGAGATCCTCTGGACTGTTAAAGACCACCTGCCGCAGGGCGATAGTTGAGCGCATTGGGCTCGTTTGATCCCTGAAGTTCAGGGTTTTGGAGAAATTGATGGAAAAGCGTGAAGAGCTTTACAGAGGTAAGGCCAAATCGGTATTCAACACCGACGATCCGACACTGATGGTGCTGGAGTTCCGCAACGATACGTCGGCGTTCGATGGCAAGAAGGTCGAGCAGCTCGATCGTAAGGGGATGGTGAACAACAAGTTCAACGCCTTCGTTATGCAGAAGCTGGAGCAGGCGGGGATCCCGACCCACTTCGTGCGTCTGCTGTCGGATACCGAGAGTCTGGTAAAGCGCCTCGAGATGATCCCTATCGAGTGTGTCGTGCGCAACGTCGCCGCCGGCTCGATCTGTCGCCGTTATGGCGTACAGGAGGGGATGGATCTGCATCCGCCGACCTTCGAGTTCTTTCTCAAGAACGATGCGCTGAGCGATCCGATGGTGAACGACTTCCATATCGAGTCCTTCGGGTGGGCCACGAAGGAGCAGGTCGCGCGCGCCAAGGAGCTGACCTTTGCCGTCAACGACGTGCTCAAGAAGCTGTTTGACGATGCCGGCATGCTGCTGGTCGATTACAAGCTCGAGTTCGGCATGTTCGACGGCGAGTTGGTGCTGGGTGACGAGTTCTCTCCCGATGGCTGCCGTATCTGGGACAAGGAAACACGCAAGAAACTGGATAAGGATCGTTTCCGCCAGGGCCTGGGTGATGTGATCGAGGCCTACGAAGAGGTCGGCAAGCGCCTGGGCATAACGTTCGACTGAAACAGTGGCCAATACCTGATAAATGGATCAGGTAATGCTTGAGAACCCCGGCTGTTGCCGGGGTTTTTGCTTTTTAGGAGGCGTTTTTCAGCTATAAAAGACTTTGGTTTTATCCATATGTAGAATTTTTCTATATGGGTCTGACTGTGCGTATGGATAAATCCATGATTCAATACGGTCGTTGGATCGCGAACCTCCGGCCCCAGCTTTAGCTACAGGAGGTGGAACTCTAAGCCCTGATGGAGAGAGGCAGATGTCAGACCGGCGCACCGAACAAAAGAATAAGATTCTGAACCAGCTTGGAGACATGATCACCGCTCGAGTCCCGGAGCGAGATCAACGACCCCTCATCGATTTCATGCAGCAATACTATCGAGTGTCGCCGTTGGAGGAACTGGCCGAGCGTAGCCTCGATAACCTCTACGGTGCGACCCTTTCGTGTTGGGAACACCTTCAGGAGTGGGATGGCAGCAGCCAGAAGGTGCATGTGTTCAATCCCGACCTGGAGCGCCACGGCTGGCATTGCGGCCATACCGTGATTCAGATCCTGCATCAGGATATGCCGTTTCTGGTCGACTCCGTGCGTATGGAGTTGAACCGCCGCGGGCTCTCGATTCATATCGTACACAGCGGTGTCATCAGGGTTGAGCGTGACGGCAACCATGCACGGATCGCGTCCGCCTCCGATGGGGGTGGCCGTGAGGCACTGATCTACATCGAGGTCGACCGCCACAGCAACCCGGAAGAGCTCAAGGGCGTGGAGCAGGAGTTGGCCGAAGTGCTGGCGCAGGTAAGGGCTGCGGTGGAGGATTTCGACCCCATGCGCAAGCGGGTCGAGGCCCTGCGCAAGGAGGTAGCCAAGCTGCGCACACCGGACAGGGAAACCTGTGTCGAGGCCGGCGAGTTTCTTGGCTGGATGCTTGAGAATCGATTCACCTTCCTCGGTTATGAGGAGGTTGTATTCGATGGCAGCGCAGACGAGTTGCAGGTGGTCCATCTCGAGGACAGTGCACTCGGTGTATGCCGTTTGCAGAATCGGCAGGCGGTTGTGTCCAGCTCTCAGGAGCACTGCTTCCTGCTGACGCCGCAGCCGCTGATGTTTGCCAAGGACGATCAGCGCTCGCGCGTGCATCGCCCTGCCTATCGTGACCTGGTGGTGATCAAGCGGTTCGACAAGGCGGGCAAGGTGACCGGTGAGTGCCGCTTCTACGGTCTGTACACCTCGCCGGTGTATGTCGAGCCGCCGCAGAACATCCCGGTGCTGCGCCGACGTGTGGAGTATGTGCTCGGCAAGGCCGGGTTCACTCCGGGCGGCAACAGCGCCAAGTCTCTGGCTCAGATATTGAGCGATCTGCCGCGTGACGAGTTGCTGCTGTCGACACCGGAAGAGCTGTTCAACAACGCCATGGGGGTGTTCAACCTGCAGGAGCGGCGCAAGGTGCGTCTGCTGGTGCGTCGCGACGCCTGCGGCAAGTTCTACTCCATGCTCTATTACGTGCCCAGGGATATCTTCAATACCGCGTTGCGCAAGCAGGTTCAGGAGTTGCTGGTGGACCGTTTGGGGGCGCTCGATTCGGAGTTCACCACCTACTACAGCGAATCGGTGTTGAGCCGTGTCTATTTCGTACTGCCGGTCGACCCCGGTCGCGAGATCGACTTTGACCTGAAGGAGCTGGAAGCAGAGGTGGCGGACCTGTCGCGCTCCTGGTCCGACGAGTTGCACCATGCCCTGGTCGACGCCTCCGGAGAGGAGCGGGGCAACCATCTGGCCAACCGCTATCGCACCGCCTTCCCGTCCGCTTATCGGGAGCACTTCACGCCGAGCAGTGCGGTCTTCGATGTCGAGCATATCGAGAAGCTCGATCAGGGACAGCGCATCAGCATGAGCTTCTACCGGCAGATCGAGCAGTCGCGCGAGTTGCTCAGGTTCAAGCTGTTCAATCGCACCGAGCCTCTGGTGTTGTCCGACATTATCCCGCTGCTGGAAAATCTCGGTATGCGTGTGGTCGGAGAACACCCCTACATGGTGCGCCGGCGCGATGGCGAGCGGTTCTGGATCCATGACTTCACTCTGTATTACAACAGCTCCGAGACGGTGGATC
>Ga0214472_10001790_pt1 | contig 23421 bp, 21 predicted proteins | sample RVTome_6_FD_207662 | JGI IMG/M metagenome (GOLD analysis project Ga0214472, IMG submission 207662) | Soil microbial communities from uranium-contaminated site in the Upper Colorado River Basin, Wyoming, United States - RVT140D175 | ecosystem: Environmental > Terrestrial > Soil > Contaminated >...
TCCAGAAGCAGGATCCACGCGATCACGCCGCCCGGGGTAATGTAGGCCAGCCAAAACAAAAACTCGAGGGCGCGGCTAAACGGTACTCTGGTGCGGGCGAGCGTCCACGCGATCACGACGGAGATTGGCATACTGATGGCCATCGTCATGCCCCAGACGAGGAACGTGTTCCATAGCGCCCGCAAGACCCTGGGCTCCTGAAAGGCAGTGGCCCAATTTCTGAGCCCCCACTGCCGTGGACCCACGAAAACCTCCGGCTGGACCATGAATGTGGTGAGCAGAATGAGGATAGCGGGGTAGATCACCAGGACACTGAACACCAGGAGCATGATCGCCATAATGAAGGCGGGTAACCCGGTACGCAGCCTCGGCCACCTGAGACTCAAGGGATTCGCGATCTGCATCGTCATTGGCCGGTCTCCAAAAACAACCGCTCAGCTGGCTCACGGCTGTGGCGCCATGTCGACCTGCGCACGCCTGGAAGCAGTGAGGCGACGGAGAAAACTCGCTCCCCTGGACCGTAGTCCCGAGGGAGCGTCCTACGGGCGCCCCCTACTTATGCGTTTTCTTGTACCAGCTCTGAATGTTTTTCATGATCTCGACCCGCTGCGACTGGTATTCCGGAAGCAGATCAATGGGGTGGTATTTCCGGCCTGCTTGCGGGATGGTCTGGGGCGACACATTTGTCTTTGGCGCATCCTTACGGAGCGAGTTCCGGGGGTTAGGGGGGTTGCGTAGATTATCGTGAATAAAAGTCTGACCTTCCCGCGATAACAGCCAGTTCACGAACACTTTTGCTGCATTCGGGTTGGGTGCTCGGTCGTAGACGTGGATCGTCTGAGCCGTTGACCCGGCCGTCATCGTGCCGGCGGTACCCTCGAAAACGTGGTCGATGCGCTTCACCGGTAGACCCAGGCTCTCCATTTTGTCCAGGGGTGCCGCGATGGCGAAGAACGCGATCGCATACTTTCCACCGGCAAGGCCATCCTCGATGAGTCTGGAACTCGAGACGAAATCGACGTTGGGGCTCTGAACCAGTTTCTCCATCCACTCGAGACCGAAGCCCGGCAGGAGCGAATAACGGAAATAAGAGTTGCCCGACTGTCCCATCATAGGCGAAAGCGCAACCAACTTCTTGCGCCATCGCTCCGACAACAGGTCGTGGGGTGTCTTCAGTGCTGCAAGATCCGCCTCTTTCACCAACTTGGTATTGATGAATAGGTCAAAGGCGTGTTCGAAGTCGGCAGAGTGCGCGAAGCTGTACTTCTGCTCGGCATCAACAAACCACAGCCGGTCACCGTACCAATTAGAACGATTCTTGACTTCGTCCAGGAGGAGATTCGGTTCGAATGGCGCCACGGCGCCAGCCGGAATTAGACGCCGGTTCACCGTGTTCGCACCCACGTGTCCGACATCGACCGCGTAAATCCCGCCCCGTCGCTCGGCCAGAATGCGGTCAGCGTGCTCGGAGCCGCCACCGTAGGAGATCACCGTCTTGATGCCGAATTTCTTGGAAAAATGCGCGTACACGGGATCGAAGTCCCGGCTGCTTGACGCCGCGACGGAGAGTTGGCCTTCTGCTCTCGCGGCGGCAACGAGATTCTTCCACTCCGGAGAATCCATGGTCACGGCTCCGGCCGCCGAAACTATCCCCGTGAAGGTGAGCATGGTGACACCCATCAGAGCGGCGCGGGCGCACCGTCTCAGAGAACGCCACTGGTTCTGCCTCAGATCAGTGCGTTGTGCGCCGCCACCGAATCGGTCGAGTATCATACGGAACATAGTTCACCTCCCTCGCTTGGCGCCGTTAGGTAAGCTGCCCCTTGCAGAGACGCGGGCGAGCGCTGGGCCCGTGCTCGTTGAAAATATTTAACCCACAGGCTGAATGTCGACTGTGCACGAAGGGCGACAGCGCCAGCTAAACCGCCACGGTCCGCATCTCTGTGGCTTCGGCAACCTTGATGCCGAGATCGGCCCACTTGTGACCGCCATCGGTGCTGCCGAAAACGCGCCCGTATCGGGTCGCTACGTAGAGGTTCTCGGGCTCTGACGAGTCGAACGCAATTGCCATTGGATAGTCCAAATTCATTTCTGCAAACCCGGTCTCAACCCCCTCCCAGGTGGCGCCGCCGTTTTGTGAACGGATCAGCGTCGCCCGAGCACCACCCTCACGATTCTTCCATTTCCTTGGCGTGCTACTGGCCAATGCTGAATATAGAATGTCCGGATTCTTCGGATGTGGGGTCAGGGGAACCGAGTAATCGAGCTCGAACTCCATGGCCGTCGGACGCCAGCTGTCACCTCCGTCGAGGCTCTCGTAAAGCGAGCGACCCGGTGCAGTTCCTCTGCGCCCGTCCCCGCCACCCGTGGTGACGTAAATATGATCGGGATCGTCATTGCGCAGAACAATATTGTGGATGTCGGCATCGACTCCTTGGTTCAAGAGTCTCCAGGTTTCCCCGCCATCGGTACTCTTGATCATGAACCCAACCTGCAGCGATGCATAGATTGTGCTGGATAGCTCCGGATGAATTGCGATGTCCCGCACGTGCGGCTCAATCACGTGGCCGGGGTATTTCATTGCACCGATACCGGGCACGTTCCATACCGACGTCAATTCCCTCCAGGTCGCGCCGGCGTCTTCCGATCGCCAGATCGCGATCGGTTCTGTCCCTGCATAGATTCTGTCAGGATTCTTTGGATCAATGGCTAAGCAGCGCACCTTCTTGGGACCGGGCTTTCCTCTGTTTGGCAATCTCCATGTCTCAGCCAAGTCGTGGCTGACCCAAACCCCATCTCCTCGTGTCCCGGCAAATATGCGATTCGGCAGCTTCGGGCTGATGGCCAGGTCGAATACGCCGAAGTTGGTCAATGCCTCTTCGTCGGCTTTCCATTGCTTGCCCTCAGGCCTGAAAGAGGCGAGACCTTTCCATGTAGCGATCAGCAACATTGATGTCATATTTCCCCTCCCTGCCGAGGATTGTCTCGCGTTCTTGATGCGATCATGTTAGCGGGATTTAAATTTATGCCATTCATAGACGCTACTATCGTACTTTCGTGTAGACCCTTGGCACAAAAGCTCGGCAGCGTCAACCAATTGCATGCTAATGTGAAACCAAAGAAAGAAAGGGGGACAGACTACTTTTGCTGAAGACCGTTCAAAACGTTCCGATAACTCCGGTTCAATGTTCAAGGTTCAAAAGTTCAAAGTAAGAACGAGCATAAGGGTCAGGGCTTTAATTTCTATCTTGTCGTATGCCGCGGCCGTTATCACCGGCATTACGGAAGCAGTTTGTCGATCACTCACCTGTGGATGATGCGAGTCAGTCGTTAGGGCAGCTGGAAAATCGACTGGGTGAGGAGCAGGTGGTGAATCTACGAGAGTGCCTAAATCGGCAGCGGCCGTTCGGCCAATCGGATTAGCAAGCGGACCTGGTGAGTAAGTTTGGACTCGGCGGTACACCCCGCCCGCGCGGGCGGCCGCGCAGTGACAGGAAAATTAGCCTGTCCCCATTATGACTCCAAATCAGCGCCTTCTCTCCGCGTTGGGAAAGCCAAAAGCTTTAACGGCGTCTCCCATCCAGGCGGCGGACTGCTGAAAGGTGTCGAAGCCGTTGACACAGACCTGTTTCCCTTGGGTCTCCTTGGCCAGGGTGCTAGCGGGGGAGTGGATGGACGCCTTCAACGGTTCGTGCTCGTCGATGAGCTTTTGGCCTTCCGGACTGGCCTCGTGCTCCAGGAACAGCAGAGCCGCGTAAGGGTGAGACGAGAGCCCGAGAACCGTTTCCGTTGCGATCAGGTTCATAGGAATGGGCTCCACGAGCTTGACTTGCAGGGCGCCTGTCCGGTCTTTATGTTTCGCCCGTATGGCGGCGTGGTAATGGGTGCCGGAGTGCATGGCGTACTCCCCGGCGGCGATTGCCGTCAATGCCCGGGTGTTACCACGAAGCCAGATCGGCTCCTGCTCACGTATTTTTTTTGCGTAATTCAGCATCCACTCCAATCCCAATCCTTGTTCGGGGCAGGATGCAAAGGCTCCATACATGTGGGGGCGGATATCGACCAAGAATTTTCTTCCCTTGAACTCGGGCCTGAGAAAATCCTCCCACCGGTTCGGTACTTTGTTTTCCGCAATTAGGTTCTTGTTATAAGCAACCGCAAGCAGGCCGTTGCCCAGAGCAACGATCGTTCGGTTCTTCGGATCGATCATTTTGGGAGGTATCCCGAGCACGCCGTGTTCTGCCATTCCGAGAATATCAAATTTCTTCACGTGGGGAATATATTCCGGATAAAAATCACTGGAGACCCGAACCACGTCGAACTGGGTGGCGAGGCCGGCTTTGATTTCCGCGATAAAACGCTGGGCCGAGTCAGAGCCGGTAATTTCGTCCATCTTGACGTCGATGAAAGGATATTTTTTCTTGAACGTCGCAATCATGTGCGGATAGACATTGGTATTCAAGGAACTCAATACATGAATCTGCCCTTCCTTTTTGGCTTTGGCGACGATCTCATCATGGCTGGTTTCGAATATAAAACCTTTCGCCGCTGCCTGGATTTTAGCTTTTGCCAAGGCGGCAGGGGATGCCGCAAAGGCATCAGTCGCAAACAGCAAATAAGTTACCAGCAGCGTCCATTTGAATCCGTGTCGTCGAGCGAGAGTCATAGATCACCTCCATTGCCTAAGGTCGGACGATGAAAAGTAATAGGCCTGAGCGATACAGTTACCGATGAAGCAAAATACTTTACGCCAATTTAGCGGTTACCAGATGGCAACACTGAAGAGGGGTGAACCAGTTCACTCGAGTGCATGAACCCCTCCTCAAGCGGCTGAGCCACACCGTACCCGATTAGGTTTCGTCGTGTCAACAAAACTTAACCCGCTGGGGGGAGCGAGAAAGGGGGCAGGCCGCTTTTTGCCAAGTTGCTGTTCAAGCGGGATAATCGCCGGAGTTTGCAGCTTCTACCGGTAACTATTATGTTGGTCAGCGAGCTAAGCAGCCCACACGATCACCGTAACGAGACCAGATATGAATGCTAAACCCCGGGCTAACCGAGACAAACACTTTACCGTCGTGATGCACGAGGCCATGGCCGGCCGCGGACATTGAACGAAGGATGGAGAAAATTATGCCGCAAGGAGAACTGACCATGGTGATGATCGGGGACGCCTACATCCAGCGTTCCGATCCGGATTCGGCGTTCGAACCGGTACTGCCGTTCCTCGCGAACGCCGACATCGCATTCTGCAACCTCGAGACCGTGGTCGCCGACCGCAAGTACCTCGATCCCGACGACCGCGACACCCGCCCGCGCACTGACGAGTCGGTGCTGCCCGCGTACCTGCGCGCCGGGTTCAACGTCATGAACATCGCGAACAATCCGGGCATGTACCACGGCCTGCGGGCGTTCCTGCGGTCGCTCGATGTGCTCGACGCCGCCGGTGTCCTCTACGCCGGCGGCGGCCGGAACCTCGCCGAGGCGCGCAGGCCCGCAATCATCGAGAAGAAAGGCACGCGCGTCGCATTCGTGTGCCGTACCGCCGTGGGCTTGGTAAGCGCGGCGGCGACGCCCGAGCGCGGTGGCGTTGCACGGTTTCGCGTGTTCACCGCCTACGAGGCGCCGGCGCGCATTGCCGACGTTCCCGGCTCGCCGCCCCTGATCCACACCATCCCCGACCCGCAGGACAAGGCGGCGCTCGAGGACGACATCCGTGCGGCAAAGAAGCAGGCCGATCTGGTGATAGCTTCCTGGCACTGGGGCGTGTCGCCGCATTCGCGCGGCATCGGTGACCTGGCCGCCTACCAGGTGGAGATGGGCCGCGCCTCAATCGACGCCGGCGCCGACTTGGTCGTCGGCCATCACTCGCACGTGCCGCAGCCCATCGAGGTGTACAAGGGCAAGCCCATCGTCTACTCGCTCGCCAACTACGTGCACGACATGTTCGAGGGGGAAAGAAAACTCTCCACCATCCTCTTGCGCTGCCTGATCCGCGACGGAAAGATCGTGAGGCTCTCCTTCGTTCCGGGGCTGGTCGACGGCAGCGGCCCGCCCAGGTTCCTCAAGCCCCGCGAGGCTGCGCGCGTGGTGAACCATGTCGTGGAGATCTCCGAGCCCTTCGGCACGCGCTTCGAGGTGGGCGAGGACGAGGTCTCGGTCAGGCTCGAGACGATCGATCCGCTCAACCCGCTCGCCGAGAACGCGGTGTCGCGGTCGGCGTTCCACTGGCGCAGGGCTTCCGGACTCTGATCCGCGCAGGCGTGCACTCCGGCGACGGGCAAGCCGCGCAGCGCTCCGTTTGATTCGTAAGGCCCCCCCCGGTCGTTGACTGCGGCATTTCTCTTGACACCTTTGACGCCCCGGCAATATGATCCGCGCGAGTTGTCCGGCGGATCGAGTTAATTCTAATACCTGGTTCCAGGCAGTCTGGAGACGATATGAAATATTTGGCATTTGCTTTGTTTTTTCTTCTGGCGTCAATCTCCAACCTCCGTGCTCAGACTCCGTTCTATCAAGGTAAAACCATCCGGATCGTTGTCGGTAATATCGCCGGGGATGCTTATGATCTGTGGGCTAGAATCTTTGCCCAGCACATGGGTAAGTACATCCCGGGAAATCCCACCTTCATCGTCCAGAACATGCCCGGCGCGGGGGGCATCATCGCCGCCAATTACGTTTACTCCGTCGCCAAACCGGATGGTCTAACGATGGGAGCATTTGGTCCTTCGATGTATTTCGACCAGCTTTCCGGACGCAAGGAAGTTCAATTTGACTGGTCAAAGTTCACTTGGATCGGCACGCCAGAACAAACCGAGTTTATCTTGGTGATGAGGACGGACAGTCCATACCAATCCATCGAGGACATCCGCAAGGCCGCCCAGCCACCCAAGTGCGGCGCCACGGGAACGAGCACCTCCGGCTATTACATCCCGAAGTTCTTGGACGAAGGCATGGGGGTCAAATTCAACATCGTGAGCGGTTATCCGGGCGGCGGCGAGATCGACCTCGGCATCGAGCGCGGCGAGCTGCACTGCCGCAACTTGACGATCAGCACCTATTTTGCCCGCGAGCCCTTCCTCAGCTGGCACAAGAAGGGCTTTGTTCGGCCGATCATGCAAACGCCGAAGAAACGAGATGCCAGAGTTGCCGACGTGCCATCGATTTACGAGTTGATGGACCAATACAAAACGCCGGAGGCAACCCGACGTGTGGCCACAGTCCTGCTGGCCCCGGCGATTTTCGGCAGGCCGATGGTGGCCACGCCAGGCGTGCCGCCCGACCGGGTGAAAATCTTGCGCGACGCGTATCACAGCTCGCTTAAAGATCCGGCGCTGCTGGAAGAGTTGAAGAAGAGACGATGGGTCGTGGATTCGATCAGTGGGGAGGAGTTGGCGGAGCTGGCGGAGCTGGCGAAAAACGTGATTGCCCAGCCGGCGGAGGTTATCGAGCGGATGAAGAAATTGTTGGCAAACTAGCACGCCGCGAATATGCAGCCGTTATCAGAGTGAGCAAAGACACTGGGGCTCGGCAGCGCATTTTTGTCAATCTTCGATCGCGCGCGCGAACAATCCCAGGGGAAATCAATTTTAGGTCTCGCCATTGCCGCGCACCTCGTGCACGCGCCGAGGCTGGGTAAGCGAGGTTCGCGATACATCGGCGAGCCGATCGAACGGGCGTCATGAAGGATGATAAAACCGGCTTCTGATCAAAGGAGAAACGACGTGAATCAACCCTTGCGCGGCACGCTGATGACGGCGATCATTTTTTCGTGCTTATGGATTCAGCTGCCCGATTCGGCACGGGCTCAATCCGGCGACACGGCCCAGCTCATCGAAGCGGCCAAAAAGGAAGGCGAGCTGGTCATCTACGGCACGACGGACCTGCGACAATCAACTCTGATCAACGAGAAGTTTCAGGCGAAGTACCCGTTCATCAATGTCAAGCTGAGTCGCCTAACCAGCGACAATCTCTACCCGCGAGTGATCGCGGAAACCCGCTCGGGAAAATTCTTAAGTGACATTTTACAGAATAATGCCTTGGGAATGTATTTCTTGAAGAAAGGCAATTTTCTCGCCCGCCATGTTTCAGTCGAGGAGCGCGCTTACGGCAAAGAATTCAAGGACCCAGGCTACTGGACAACCAGCAGCATGAATGTGCACGTCATCGGCTACAACACCAAGACTGTGGCACGAAACCAGCTGCCGAAGACATGGCAGGATTTGCTGACCCCCGCTTGGACGGGAAGGATCATGGTCAGCCCCAGGGAGCAATGGTTTGCCTGGATACTGCAGATTATGGGTAAAGAAAAGGGGCTCAACTATATGCGCGCCCTTGCCAAGCAAAAACCCGCGGTGCGCCGTGAATCCACCGCCATGAGAGCGCAACTCATTACCGCCGGCGAGTCTGATCTTGACATTGACTCCACTTATAGTGTTCTCAACCCGCTGATAAAAAAAGGCGCGCCGATCGACTGGACGACCTTGGGGCCGGCGCTCGTGGTTCCGGTCGGGTACGGACTAGCGACCAAGGCTCCCCATCCCAACGCGGCAAAGTTGTTCATTGATTTTGTGTTGTCGCAGGAAGGACAACGTCTGGTGCTCAGCTTCGACCGCCAGTCTGCCCGGGCGGATCTTGCACAGGAACAAGCGGCGATGAAGGATGTCAAATTGATTCCTCTGGATGCTTCTTTGGGCGAAAATATGGAGTTCTACGCGCGTCAGGCTCAGGAGATCTTTTCCAAGTAGAGGGCAGAATCCATTTTAAGGATCTGTCGCAAAGCGGCTCGGCAAACGAAAAAGGTCAGGCGGCAATCTAGACATGGAGGTGTTTCATGGCACAGCGAGTATGGGATCCATATTTAACCGAACGAGATCGGGCGCATTTGGCGATGCGGCCGCCGCGCCGGCGCGGGTTCGGCGAGAAGCCGGCGTTGCTGCTGATTGATCTCTATCGGTGGGTCTTCGGAGACAAACCGGAAGCCATTTTGGACGCAACGAAAAAATGGCCGAGTAGCTGTGGCCTGGATGGCTGGAACGCGATTCCGCAAATTCAAAAACTTTTGGCTAAGGCGCGCGAGGTGGGGATTCCGATCGTCTACACGACGGGGCTAGACGGCGCCGGGGTGGTGTCGCGCTCGCCTCAGCGCGAAGCGGACCTTCAGGCCAATCGAGACCCTGAGGCACAAGACCGGCTCAGGCGCCGATTCGATATTATCGACGAGCTAGCGCCGCTCCCTGGCGAGACGGTTCTGCGCAAGGCTTCTCCCAGCGGATTCTGGGGTACTCCCCTGGTGGGACATCTCAACGGGCTCCATATCGACACGATCATTACCTGCGGTGAGAGCACCAGCGGATGCGTGCGCGCCAGCGTTGTTGATGGATGCGCTTATCGTTTCCGGATGGTCGTCGCGGAGGAATGCGTATTTGATCGGCACCAGGCGACCCACGCTATGAATCTATTCGACATGAATCAAAAGTATGCCGACGTCTTGGCGCTACAGGAGGTGTTGGACTATCTTGACCTTTGGCGCAGCCGCCAGCGCAGCGGTCAAATCAAAGCGGCAGGCGATGCGCTATCAGGCAAGGTAGCAGCGGCCGGGGTTGGGTAAAGCGCTGATTCAAGGCGTTTCAATCGTTGAGATTGTGAACGGAACTAGGGTCGGGGCTTGCGTCCTGAGATGCCAGGAAAGGCCAGTCCTGCAGATACAGCCAATGTCTCGGATGGACGAAAAGGTTCGATGCGCTTTTTGCTGCCTCCTTGGCGATAAGAGTGGGCATCGATCAATCTGCGCCGCAGGCGAGGATTTTTGAACCCCGTATCCCTAGCCATTCCGATTCCATCGCCCAGTGAGCCGTCGGCGCGGCCGGTGGTCTTTTTCGCACTATCGCTTCGTGCTGGAAATCAAAATTTGCTTCAATTCGAACTCTCCGCCTTAATTGATCACGGCAGAACCATCAAAGGGCTCGCCCTGAGAGCGGTCAACCGCGCGCATGACAGTCTAGTCATCTAACAGCACCACCATTTCATCTCGCTGGCGCGGCGCCACTCAATGGCGTGCGGCCGGCTGTCTTCCAGTGCGAGTCCTTGATCGACCCGGTCGATGAGCGCCGAACGATTTAGTCCGAAGCGCAGCAAGGATAGGGTAAGGTTTCGTCAAACGAGCGACCCAACACTCGATGACCGTCCAATCGAACCTGGGTCCAGGTCCCAAGCGATGCAACCAGGATCGACTGCATCAGGGCAGATGGTGCTAGGGAAAAACTCCGATGCAAACAGCACTCGATAGCATCCTCCTCGCCAAATAAAAGTTGATTGCGCCGAGAGTGGGGCGCTGAGCAACCGACGCCTGTCCGTTCAGGTGTCGACTGATACACGTCAACCCATCTCGCAGTCGCAACCAATACAAACCGCTGGTCTAGCGAAGCTTAAAAATATCCTTCCAGATTTTTTCGTACTTGGGAAACTCACTGATATCGTTTGCGCTGATCGCATAGATCTTCTCGGTCCTGGTCTTTTCCTTGGGTTCCACTTTGGGGTGCGCCGGGGTCCGGCCGCCCTCGGACATCGCCGTTTGCCCTTCCTCGCTAGCCACCCAGCGCGCGAACAGCAACGCGGTATTGGGATGGGGAGCGTCCTTAAAAACCGCGGTCCCATTAATCGAAGCGATCCCTTCGGTAAGCATGTAATTGACCGGGGCGCCTTTTTCGATTCTTCGCGGATAATGATGGGAATAACAAGTGAAACAGGCCGCCGCTTGCCCGGCCACCAGCAGCTCGGCAAGCTGGGAGTGCCCTCTGTGGAACTCCGGGTTGTTGGCGGCGATTTTCTTAAACAAGTCGATGGCTTTTTCATCGCTCTTGAACTTATATTTAGCCAGAGCCAAAACTAACTCGAGATCTCTCGGCTCGGCGATCAGCCGGTTTTTCCATCGTGGATTGGCGAAATCGTCGAACTCCTTGGGCTCCTCTTCTTTTTTTACCAGTTTGGTGTTCCAGGCGGCGACGAAAAACTGCAGGTCTGAAGCGATCCAGTATGAACCACGCATGCCTTCGGGATAGGCCGCTGCTTCGGGTATGGCTGGGTTCTCTAAGAGTAGTTTCTGATCATACGCCTGCACGACGTTTTCCAACGGGATTTGTAATATGTCGGCGAGGGTTCTGCCGCCCCGGGCTTCCGTCACCGCCCGAGCGACCAATTTATCGGAGGTGGCATCGACGTGGTTAACCTTGATTCCCGGGAAGCGCTTTTCAAACACTGGCAGAATCCGTTCCGCGTTAATCTGTGCTAGCGTGCCGTAAAAGTTGAGTGTCCCGCCTTCCTCCAAAGCCTTCTTGTGCAACTCGTCCAGGGTCTCCGCGGTGACCATTTTTTCTGCCTGCTCAGGCATCGCCGCCGGCACCGGCTCCTCTTTTTTACCGCATCCGGCAAAGGTTACTAAAAAAATACTTAACCCCAGCCACGATAGGCGAGGCTTTCCCATTCGCTGTTTCATTGCGTCAAACATCCTAACCCTCCTACTCTAGTTTGCCAGCCAAAATTTTGCCTATGGGGCATCGTCATGTGCGCCCGCCGGAAGCAAAGCCGCTTATAAATACATTGATTCAAATGTCGCTTCGTCGATGATCAATAGTAAAACTTAATGCCGCTGAGAGGAACGACTTTCTGTCCGTCCATTGAGCTGTAAACCGAGCTGCCACGGTCAATTCTCGCGGTACCCTGATTGGGGACATCCGCAATTCCCGAGCCAAGCCGGAGCAAGGAAAAAGAGTAATCATTTCGAAGAATTTGCGTCGAGTTGGCGAAAAAAGTTTTTCGCAAAGATGACAAACGAAATTTCCTATTGCTATCTTTGGGAAAAAATATCAGTAAAAACGCAGGTGCCAGTGTCATTCTAAAATCGTTTCAAATGAATTAACCGATCAAAGCCCGTTGAAGGGTTCAAAGGCTCAATCGGTCAAGGCCAGACTGAGGGGGAAACTGCAATGTCGATTGCTTCGACGGCTTCCAGGACAATTGCGGCGCGTCGTCCGGCGACCATCCGTTGATGCGGACAGCAGTTCGCCAGCTTGGAAAACAATTTGGAAGGGAGCAAGATAGCCCAAATAGAGCAGAAATAATGGCTGGCAAGAGCAATGACGCATTAGCGCAGCCTAGTGAACCAATGTTTTCTCTTGGGGACTTCGAGTCGGCAAAGATTGCGCCGTACCCTAGCTGGCTCGAAAAAGTTTGGGAACCAGAAAGGGAACAGTTCCCATTTCAATCTCCTAGACACATTCGGCGGCGGCTTGCTCTATCAAGCCGGCGCAGGAGCTAAAATAATTCGAATGAGGTGGAGCCAATGGACGAGAAAGAAGCGAGCTGTTGTACCATCGACTATCAGCATCACAAAGAGATTTTTGAAAGCCGGAGACAGGTCTTCCTGAAAAATCCGGAAAAAGCGGTGACGACGCATCGGGCGCAGATCCGCTTGATTCAGGATCATTACAAGGAAGCCCGGGTGCCGGGTGGCTTCACCATCGCCTGTGACGAGCCCGTCGAGCGGGGCGGTTCGGGCAAGGGGCCCGCGCCGCTCCGGTACCTGGTTTCCTCCGTCGGGCTTTGACTGCTGAGCCAACTGACGCAGTGTGCGTCATATTTAGGGGTGCGGATCGATAGGGCGGAGCTAACGGTTACCGGAGAATTCGACCAGAGGGGCAAATTCGGCCTTGCCGACGTGCCATCGGCCTGCCGGCGGTTTACCTACGAGCTCGACGTGCAGAGTCCGGAACCGCAAGAACGAGTCGTCGGGTTACTGGCGTTCATGGAACGCTCCTGTTACGCAACGAATACGCTGCGCCAACCTGTGGATGTCGTGCCGCGCCTGCGGTTAAACGGCCGCGAAGTGGCGGTCAACCTCGGTTCTTAACGAGCTGGATGACCGCGCTGGTTTTTAATTCGCGCCGCGTGATCGACCGGTTGGTTGACATTAAAGACTTACAGAGTCTATATTTAAAACCGTGAAGCGGGCCAAGACCAAAAGCGAACGAAGTTCGTTGATGAACGTCGGGCGGCGCGTCGATTACGCGGTCAGGGCGCTGTCTTATCTCGCCGGCCAGTCGGACGGTCCGGTGGTGAGCCGGACCGATATTGAAAAGAGCCAGGATATTCCGTCCTTTTATCTTTCCAAAATCATGAAGGATTTGGTGGCCGGCGGATTGGTGCGATCGCACATCGGTTCGAAGGGCGGATTTACCTTGGCGAAGGCGGCGAGCGCGATCTCGATTAAGGACGTCTATGAGACCGTCGAGCGGCCGCTGGTGTTGATGGAGTGTTTGGACAAAGGTGCGGATTATTGTTCGTTCTGCGCGGTCTGTTTGCAAAAATCGGTCTGGCAAGAGGCGCAGTCGGTGTTGGCGAATTTTTTGGCGGGCGTGACGATCGCGGCGATTGCCGACCGCCAAGGGCTCAGAGACAGACTCGTGGGAATGCCGCGGCTTTCGAAAGGATTAGTGAATGCTCGAAATTAAGGGTCTGCGCGCGAAGGTCGGCAATAAAGAGATCCTGCGCGGCATCGATCTCCACATCGGTTCCGGCGAGGTGCACGCGATCATGGGGCCCAATGGCTCAGGCAAGAGCACGCTAGCGCATGTATTGTCGGGCCGGGAGAACTATGAAGTCACCAACGGTTCGGTGACTTACTTGGGCAAGGATCTGCTGGCCATGAGTCCTGAAGTGCGCGCCCGGGAGGGCGTGTTTTTGGCGTTTCAGTACCCGGTCGAAATTCCCGGCGTGAGCACGACCTATTTTCTCAAAGCGGCGCTTAACGCGGTGCGCAAGCATCGCGGCCTCGACGAGCTCGACGCCATGGAGTTTCTGGCGCTTATCAAAGATAAATTGAAACTGGTCGAAATGGATCAGGTGCTCGCCAACCGGCCGCTCAATGAAGGCTTCTCCGGCGGGGAAAAGAAGCGTAACGAAATTTTGCAAATGGCCGTGCTGGATCCGACCTTGGCGTTGCTCGATGAGACCGATTCGGGCTTGGACATCGATGCATTGAGGGTTGTCGCCAAGGGCGTCAATGCGCTCAGGCGCAGTGACCGGGCCATGCTTGTGATTACCCATTATCAGCGGTTGCTCGATTACATCGTGCCGGACTTTATTCACGTGCTTTACGATGGACGGATCGTCAAATCGGGAACCAAAGAGCTGGCCCTCGAGCTCGAGAGCAAGGGCTACGATTGGCTCAAGAGTGAGGTTGCCGCGGTCCATTAGTTAGTGGGTTGGGGCATTCACGCATTATGATCGCGACCGAAAGCACAGAGCAATATCTCGCCGCCTACAAGCAGGCCAGGTCACATGCGGCGAAGCGGGTTCCCGCATGGCTAAGCGAGTTGCGCGATGCCGGCCTTGCTAGTTTCGCGGCGCTTGGTTTTCCAACCCTAAAAAATGAGGATTGGAAATACACCAGCGTCGAGCCGATCGCGGCGCAAAATTTTGCCCGCGCCAATGGCGAAGCACCGAGAGTTCGTGCGAGCGACTTCGTCGCGCCCTCAATGATCGACCCAGCCGCGCCGCGGCTGGTTTTCGTCAACGGCATCTACACGCCCGAATGGTCGCAAACCGGGACGCTCGAGCAGGGCGTGGTGGTCACGAGTCTTGGCGATTTCATTAAAGCAGAAGAGCCAACCGCGGTGGCGAGTTTGGGGCGTTATGCCAGCGCCCAGAGCCAGCCGTTCGTTGCCTTGAATACCGCATTTCTCGAGGACGGCGCGGTGGTTTCGCTGGGTGCGGGTTGTCGCGCCGCTCGGCCGATTTACCTGGTATTCGTTTCCACCGGGGCGGGCCCACCCGTGGTCTCTTACCCGCGCATGCTGATATTGCTCGGCGCCGGCAGCGAGGCCAAGATCGTTGAGAGTTATTTGGGATTGGGCGGTGGCAGGTATTTTTGCAACGCGGTCACCGAACTGGTCGGCGGGCCGGACTGCGTCATCGAACACTATCGGCTACAGCAAGATAGCGATGCCGGATTTCACGTCAGCGCTTTGGTAGCGAATTTAGAGCGCGGCAGCCAGCTGACCGCCCATGCGGTGAGTTTGTCTGGCGCATTGGTGCGAAATAACGTTCGGGTCACGCTCAACGGCGAGGGCGCCGGGTGCGTGCTCAACGGTTTATACTTGGCCGACGGCAACCAGCATATCGATAACTTCACCGAGATCGAGCATGTCAAGCCGCGCGCCAGCAGTTTGGAACTTTACAAAGGCATTCTCGGCGGCCGCGCCCACGCTGTTTTCAATGGCAAGATCGTAGTCCATAAAGACGCGCAGAAAACCAATGCGCGACAGACTAACAAAAATTTGCTTCTGTCGGCGGACGCCGTGGTCAATACCAAGCCCCAATTGGAAATCTACGCCGACGACGTCAAATGCAGTCATGGTTCGACCATCGGCCAGATGGATGGTGATGCGCTGTTTTATCTGCGCTCGCGCGGGCTTGGGGTTGACGAGGCGAAGAACTTACTGAGCTTCGCCTTTGCCAGTGATGTGGTGGGACGGTTGAATATTGAATGTTTACGGGCGCGCTTGGATGACTATTTGGTCGCGCGCTTCGGGAGACGGTAGACGTGCTGATGAAAGCGTTGCCTCAACTGAGTGATCGAGCCATGGCTCAAAGCAGCTTAGATGTCATGCGGGTTCGCGCCGACTTTCCAATTCTCCAAACGAAAGTTCACGGCAAGCCGCTGGTGTATTTCGACAACGGCGCGACCAGCCACAAGCCCCAGATCGTGATTGACGCCCTGAACCATTATTACCGGGCCGAGAACTCCAACATCCACCGCGGCGTGCACCATTTGAGCGAGCAGGCGACGGCGGCCTACGAAGCGGCCCGCGGCAAGATGCGCAACTTTATTAATGCCCGCGCCGACCAAGAGATCATCTTTGTGCGCGGCACCACGGAAGCGATCAATCTGGTGGCGCAGAGCTACGGGCGGAGTTTTCTCAAAGCCGGCGATGAGATCATCGTCTCGGCCATGGAGCACCACTCCAATATCGTGCCTTGGCAGATGCTCTGCGAGCAGGTCGGCGCCAAGCTCAGAGTGATTCCGATCAATCATGAGGGCGAGGTCGTCATGGAGGAATACCTCCGGCTGCTGAATGACAAGACCAAGTTTGTCTCCGTCACTCATGTGTCCAATGCGCTGGGCACGATCGTGCCAGTCAAAGAGATGGTCGCCCAAGCCCACCAGCGCGGCGTTCCCGTGCTGCTCGACGGCGCCCAGGCGGTGCCGCATTTGAAAGTCGACGTGCAGGATCTCGGCTGTGACTTTTATGCTTTCTCCGGTCACAAGATGTTCGCGCCGACCGGCGTGGGCGTGTTGTACGGACGCGCCGAGCTGCTGGAGAAGATGCCGCCCTATCAAGGTGGCGGCGACATGATTAGTTTGGTCACCTTCGAGAAGACCCACTACAACGGGTTGCCTTATAAGTTCGAGGCCGGCACGCCGCATATTGCGGGCGGCATCGGCCTGGGCGTGGCGATCGATTATTTGGCCAAGCTCGATTGGGATCTGGTGACCGCCCATGAGCATCGCTTGCTAAGCTACGCGACCGAGGCGCTGGCTGCGATCCAGGGGCTGCGCATCATCGGCACGGCCAAAGAGAAGGCCGGCGTATTGTCGTTTGTCTTCGACCACGTCCATGCTCATGATGTCGGCACGATCCTCGATCAGGAAGGCGTGGCAGTGCGCGCCGGCCATCATTGCGCCATGCCGGTGATGCAGCGCTTCGGCGTGCCGGCGACGACCCGGGCTTCGTTTGCATTTTACAATACGATCGATGAAGTTGATGTGCTGGTGCGCGCCATTGAGCGCGTCCTGAAGGTGTTCGGCTAATGTCGGAACTCGACGAGCTATATCAAGAGGTCATTCTTGACCATAATAAGAGCCCGCGAAACTTCCGTGCCATGGCCCATGCCAACCGCAAGGCGGAGGGCTATAATCCGCTTTGTGGCGATCATGTCACTGTGTTCGTGCAGCTCGAGGACGGCGTGATTGAAGACATCAGTTTCCAGGGGTCGGGCTGCGCGATCTCAAAAGCCTCGGCGTCGTTGATGACCGCGGCGTTGAAAGGCAAGAACGAGAGCGTGGCGCAAGCGCTGTTTGAAAACGTGCACAAGATGCTGACCGGTGACGCCAGTGATGATCGGGTGGTCGACAAAGTGGGTAAGTTGCAGATTCTTTCGGGTGTCTGCAAATTTCCGGCGCGGGTTAAATGTGCAAGTCTGGCGTGGCACACGGTGAACGCCGCGCTCAAGGGCGAAGCCCAGCCGGCCAGCACCGAATGATTCGATGACCCCGCATGAAAGGAGGTTGACGCCATGGCTACGGAGAAGCCGTTTACGCTCAAGCGCGATTGCGCGGCGATTATGATCCCGAGCGGGGAAGCGATTTCCCTGAAATCCGGCAGTAAGGTCTGGCTCACGCAGAGCGCCGGTGCCGGCTATTCAGTGATGACCGATCACGGCTATAGCGTGCGCATCGATGGGCGCGACGGCGACGCCCTGGGACTGCCCAAAATCGCCGAGGCTAGTCACCCGGATTCGACGGGTTCGGTCGAGGATAAAGTCTGGAGTCAACTACGATCTTGCTTCGATCCAGAAATTCCAGTCAACATCGTCGAGCTCGGACTCGTCTATGATTGCCGGATCGAGGCGTTGCCGAGCGGCGGGCATAAGGCCGTGGTGCATTTCACGCTGACGGCGCAAGGTTGTGGCATGGGCCAATTCATCAAAGAAGACATCAGAAAAAAAATATTGGCGCTGCCGGAGATTCACCAAGCGGATGTTGAATTGGTATGGGACCCGCCATGGAATCAGAGCCGGATTTCCGTCAGTGCGAAGCAGCAGCTAGGAATCGAATAGGCCAATGGAAAGCATCAATCAAACGATTATCGAAGCCGACGTGGTCGAAGCGCTACGCACTTGTTTCGATCCGGAAATTCCGGTGAATATCTACGAGATGGGCTTGATCTACTCGGTCAAAGTCGATGAGGCGGGCTCGGTGCAGATCGAGATGACTCTCACTTCGCCGCATTGTCCTGCGGCCCAGTCGATACCGGCGGAGGTGGAAGGAAAAGTGCGCCAGATCGCCGGTGTCACTGAGGTGAACATCGATATCGTCTGGGAGCCGCCTTGGGATCAGAGCAAGATGTCCGAAGCGGCGCGGCTGCAATTGGGGATGTTGTAGTGACCGGACCAAGCGACGATTCGATCACTTTATTTCAGCGTTTGGGCGGTGCAGCAAAGCTCAGAGCCATCATCGATCGCTTCATCGATCGAGTGTTCGCCGACCGCATGATCGGCTTCTTTTTTCGCCACGCCGATCGCGCGCGCATCAAGGAAATGGAATATCAATTGGCGGCCCAATTTCTCGGCGCCGCGGTAACCTACTCCGGCCGGCCGCTCGCCGAGGTGCACGCGAAGCACCCGATCATGGGTGGTCAGTTCGCTCGGCGCCGGCAAATATTTAAAGAGACCTTGGAGTATTTCCAGGTTGAGGAAGAAATCAAAATCGCCTTGCTCAGCCACACTGACGCGCTCAGGCCGTTAATCACACCCGAAGCCGGGTCGGAGTGTGATCCCAACGCCGCGCGGCGCCGGGTTAATAATCTTTAACTTGGGCTTAACTTAAGAAAAAATAACCGAAACTGTGCCCACGCTAATTGTTCAGGGACAAACCGTATGCTACTAATGGTAGCACGCCGGTGGTAGTCATCTAGGATTTGTGTGAAGTTAGCCGACCTCTATGCTCGAGTAGGGTTGACTCTCTCGGTCGAGTTCTTTCCTCCAAAGACGGACAAAGGCGAGGAAAACCTCTTTAACGAAATCGAAATCATTAAGAGGCTCCATCCTGGCTTTTGTTCCGTTACGTACGGGGCGGGCGGAAGCACGCGCGAAAAAACCATCGATCTGGTTGATCGTATCCATAACGGCTGCGGTCTTGAAGTCATGTGCCACCTAACCGTGATCGGGCAGTCGAAGGCTGAAGCCCGCGAAATCCTTCAAAAATTGAAAGCCAAGGGGATCGAGAACCTGCTCGCGCTGGGCGGCGATCCACCCCAGGGGATGAACGATTGGCGCCCTCATCCGGATGGTTTTCATTATGCCATCGAGCTGGTGCGCGAGGCAATCAGCGCTGGCGGCTTGTCGGTAGCGGTGGCCGGGTTTCCGGAAGTCCATCCGCGCGCCGTGAGTCGCGACTTGGATCTGGGCTTTTTGAAAGCAAAGGTGGAAGCTGGCGCGGCGGCGATCATCACCCAACTATTTTTCGATAACGAGGAGTTTTTTCGCTTTGCCGACAATTTGACAAAACTGGGCGTGTCGGTGCCGATCGTGCCGGGAATTTTGCCGATTCTTTCGGCCTCGCAGGTGCGTCGGTTTACCTCACTCTGCGGATCGAAGATTCCCAGCGCTTTGGAGCAGCAGTTGGTCAAAGTTGACGCTGACGACACTGCGGCGGTGGAGCTCGGGATTGAGTACGCGACTCGCCAATGCGAGGGCTTGATCAAGTATGGCGTGCCTGGGCTGCACTTTTATTCGCTCAACAAATCTCACTCCGTTCGGGCGATCTGCAAAAATCTTGCGCTCTAGCGATTCATCCTTGCGATCGTACGGGCCAGAATTACTAAGGGGTCCATCATTAAGTAACCAAGAGAGGACCGAGGGGTGAGGCCTGGAGAGCGCGGGCATAGCAACGCCATAGGTCGTTTAAGGCCGAGGCCCTTGGTATTTTCACCCTGGAGCGGACCGGGTGGTGGCCTACAAGGTATGGACCCATTGACCGCGCTCGGAAGGGCTTGCCCCGCGGTCGCAAACACGCCTGATAGTCCCTGTGTTATGCACTGATTAATAATCCTGCCCGTGCGGGCGTGCTTGTAGAATTCCTAATGGCTGACAACGAAAACCCGCCTCTCGACGAGATCAACGAACAGATTGACGTAAGGCGTCAGAAGCTCGCCAAGCTGCGCGAGACCGGCGCACTGGTTTACCCCAACGATTTTAAACCGACCCATTCGAGTGCCGATGTGTTTCGCACTGCCACGAACCTCAGCGACGAAGATTTGCACGCAACGCCCCGGCAGGTGCGTGTCGCTGGACGGATCATGGCGATGCGGCGCATGGGCAAAGCGTCGTTTTTTCAGATTCAGGACCGGCGCGGCAAGTTGCAGATTTATGCCCGCAAGGATCGTTTGGGCGACGAGCCGTACGCCCTGTTCCAATCCATGGACCTGGGCGACATTGTTGGCGTAAGCGGCCCGCTGTTCCGCACCAAGACGAAGGAGCTGACCGTCGAGGCTCAGGAGCTTCGTTTGCTGAGCAAATGTCTGCGGCCTCTGCCCGAGAAGTGGCACGGTTTGGCCGACGTGGAAGCGCGCTACCGGCAACGCTACGTCGACTTAATGGTCAATCCCGAAGTGCGCGAGGTGTTCGAGAAGCGTTCGCGCATCGTCACTCTGCTGCGCCGTTTTTTCGAAGAGCGGGATTTCCTTGAAGTCGAGACGCCGATGATGCAGCCGATTCCCGGCGGCGCCGCGGCCAAGCCGTTCATCACGCACCACAACACGCTTGACATGGACCTCTATCTTAGAGTGGCTCCAGAGCTGTTCCTGAAGCGTTTGCTGGTGGGCGGCTTCGAGCGCGTCTTCGAACTTAATCGGAGCTTTCGTAATGAAGGGATTTCAGTCCGACATAATCCCGAATTCACCATGGTGGAGTTTTATCAAGCCTACGCGACTTTCGCCGACTTGATCGATCTTACCGAAGAATTGATCGTGAGTTTGGCCCGAGCGGTGGTGGGTTCGCTGCAAGTGCCCTATGGCGAGGATGTCATCGACCTGACTCCTCCCTGGCGTCGATTGACGATCCGCGAAGCGGTGATCGGGCACGGCGGGGCGACCGAAGCGGAGCTGGATTCAGTCGCCGGACTGCAGGGGTTTGCCAGGCGGAATCAGTTAAAAGTGGACGCTCACGCGCCTTACGGCAATCTGTTGGTGGAGATTTTCGAACAGGTCGCTGAAGCAAAACTGATTCAGCCAACCTTCATGACCGGTTACCCGATTGAAGTTTCACCCCTGGCTCGGCGGAGCGACAAGAATCCGGCGCTGGTGGACCGTTTTGAACTCTATATCGGCGGACGCGAACTCGCCAATGCCTTCTCTGAACTCAACGACCCCGCCGATCAGCGCCAACGCTTCTTGCAGCAGATGGAGGCCCGCGCCGCCGGCGACGAAGAGGCCAACCCGATCGACGACGATTACGTGCGGGCGCTCGAATACGGCATGCCGCCCGCGGCCGGCGAGGGCATCGGCATCGACCGCTTAACGATGTTCTTGACCAACTCGCCGTCCATTCGGGACGTCATTCTTTTCCCGCTCCTGCGGCCCCAGCGCTAACGGGTTGGTTCTTTAAAATGAAATACGAATTCTTCATCGGCCTAAGATATCTGCGCGCGCGCCGGCACGAAACCTTTATCTCGCTGATTACTGTGATTTCAGTGCTTGGTGTCATGCTCGCGGTGATGACCTTGAACGTGGTCATGTCGGTGATGAGCGGCTTCGAAGAAACCCTGCGCGACCGATTGCTCGGCATCAACGCCCATATCGCTCTGGTGCGAACCGGCGAACCGACGCGCGACTATGAGAGACTTCTCGCCGAGGTGGTGAAAGATCCCGGGGTGATCGCTGCGGCGCCGACCATTTACGGCCAAGTCATGATCACTTCGGGATCGCGGGTTTCGGGAGTCGTGGTTCGCGGCGTCGACCCTGACCGGGTGAACGGCGTGGTCAATATTAAAAATTACATTCAACAAGGCGACCTGCAGGGCCTCAAAGCGCAACACCCTGTGCAAGTAGCAGATCGCACGGTCTTGTTGCCGGGCATCATCTTGGGCGAGCGGCTCGCCAATCAGCTTGGGGTGTTTCCCGGCAGCCCGGTGCAAGTGGTTTCGCCCTTGGGAAGCCCCACGGCGATCGGCGTGATTCCCAAAGTGCGACGCTTTGTGGTCGCCGGACTCCTCAAGTCCGGCATGAGCGAAATCGACTCCACCTTGGTATTCATGGGATTGGCCGAAGCGCAGAAGTTCTTTGAGCTACCCGGGGCGGTGACCAACATCGAGATTCGAGTCAAGGATGTCAATCAGTCTAGGCAAATCGCCGAGCGCATTCAACGACAGCTCGGCTATCCTTATTTCGCCGAGGATTGGACCCGTCTTTGGCCCAATTTATTTTCAGCCCTCGAGTTGGAGAAGACCGTTTATTTTTTAGTTTTGCTGCTGATGGTGTTGATCGGAGCTTTCAATATCGTCTCGACTCTGGTCATGGTGGTGATGGAGAAGAAAAAGGACATCGCGATCCTGCGCGCCATGGGCGCGACCCAAAAGAGCATCCGCAAAATCTTTCTGCTCAAGGGTTGTCTCATCGGCACCGTCGGCACCACACTCGGGGTGGTGCTTGGGCTCTTGGTATGCGGATTGATTGCTCAATATCAGTTCAGGCTGCCGGACGGCGTGTTTCTGATCTCTACGGTGCCGGTGCGGATCTATTTAGGCAATTTTATCCTTGTGGCGCTCGCTTCTTTTGTCGTTAGCCTGCTCGCCAGCATCTACCCCGCGCGCCAAGCGGCCAAGCTCGATCCGGTGGAAATTCTCCGCTATGAGTAGCCTGCTCTCGGTGCATGATGTCCATAAATCCTTTGTTGAGGGCGTTAGCGAAATCCAGGTTTTGCGCGGCATTAGCTTCGACTTGGCGGCTGGCGAGCGGCTCGCGATCATGGGCGAGTCGGGGGTCGGTAAAAGCACGCTTCTGCATGTTCTCGGCACCCTCGATCGGCCAACCAAGGGAAAAATTCTCTATCATGGCCGGGAACTTCCAGTCGATGACGCGGCGTTGTGCCAATTTCGCAACCAACAAATCGGATTCGTTTTCCAGTTTCATTACCTGTTACCGGATTTCACGGCGCTTGAAAATGTCATGTTGCCGGCGCTGATCCAGGGGCGGCCCGCGACGACGGCGCAAGCCGAAGCCGCGGAGCTGCTGGAGTTGGTGGGATTGAAGGATCGCATGGGCCACCGGCCAGGCAAGCTTTCCGGCGGGGAACAGCAGCGCGTCGCCGTGGCCCGGGCGGTGATTTTGAAACCCAAGCTTTTGCTTGCCGACGAGCCCACCGGATCACTGGATGTGCGCATCGGCGAGGAGGTGCAAGATTTGCTCTTTCGCTTCAATGAAGAACACAAAATCGCGCTGGTCATCGCGACTCATAACCGGGAATTCGCCGCAAAGATTGGCCGGCGCGCCGAACTGCGCCGCGGCGAACTTTTTGGTTAACGACGGACTTTACAAGAGTTTCTGATTTTGTTACAAATTTACTGACGTGGCTGATTCATCGGTGTAA
>Ga0214472_10001791_pt1 | contig 23416 bp, 27 predicted proteins | sample RVTome_6_FD_207662 | JGI IMG/M metagenome (GOLD analysis project Ga0214472, IMG submission 207662) | Soil microbial communities from uranium-contaminated site in the Upper Colorado River Basin, Wyoming, United States - RVT140D175 | ecosystem: Environmental > Terrestrial > Soil > Contaminated >...
CGAGACGAACTGTTGAACATCGAAGAGTTCGGGTCGCTCACCGAAGCCGAGTCGTCATCGAAGACTGGAGGAACGAATACAACACCTGGCGTCCCCACAGCAGCCTCCGTGGGCTCACCCCCACCGAGTACGCTGCTCGCTGGACCCCCAAAACCCCCGAACCACTCCCATAACAAGTGGACCCCATCAACGGGGCCCCGTCAAAGTGCCTGACACCCTGTGGTGTCTTTGGAACGAACTGTCTGCTCGTCGGGGCTCCGGCCGTGGTGTGGCTCGTAAGAGGCGAACGCCAGAGGCAACGCACCGTTGTGGTCAGGAGTGCCCACCGTGGCCATCGGTCAGTGACGCAACGAAGGAGGTTGTGATGGTCACGACGATTGGGGTCGACCCGCATAAGGCCACTCATACTGCGGTGGCGATCGACGAATCCGAAGCAGTGCTCGGGGAGATCACTCTCCGGGCCGACCGCAGCCAAACGAAGACGCTCATCGGCCGGGCGGATCAGGTGGATGGTGATGGCCGGGTCTGGGCGGTGGAGGCTGCCGGCGGTCTCGGTTATCTGTTGTCTCAGCAGCTGGTGGCTTCCGGCGAACGGGTGGTGGATGTGCCGCCCGTCTTGGCGTCGAGAGTCCGGGTGTTGGGGTCGGGAAGGTCGGACAAGAACGACCCGAACGACGCACTGTCGGTGGCGGTCGCCGCTCTACGGCAGCCCCGTCTGGCGGTGGTCCGGCGGGAGGATCACTCTCAGATCCTGCGGATGTTGGCGAAACGTCACCGCGAGCTCACCGGCCTGCGCACCCAGGCGGTGTGTCGTCTCCACGCCGTATTGGTGCTGCTACAACCTGGGGGAATGACCCGACGGCTCTCAGCCGCCAAGGCATCCCACATGCTGCAGGGCATGAGAAACCTCGATGTCATCGGCGAACAGCGGCGGATGATGGAAGACCCATCTTGGCGACATCCGCCGGTTGGACCGGGAGCTGAAAGCCAACAAACAACGCATCCGCACCGCTGTCGCGGCTTCGGGGACGACTGTGACTGACGTCTATGGGGTGGGGCCGATCGTGGCTGCGTTCCTCGTCGGCTACTCCGGTAATGTGACCAGGTTCGTAAGCGCTGGCCACTACGCCTCCTACAACGGCACCGCCCCCATCGAGGTGTCCTCTGGTGGGAAGAAGAAACACCGGCTCAGTCTCCGTGGCAACCGGAAACTGAACCATGCCATCCACATGGCCGCCGTCTCCCAAATCCGATATCCCACCACTTCTGGCCGGGGTCTACTACGACAAGAAACGAGCCGAAGGCCAAACCAAGAAAGAAGCCCTACGAGCGTTGAAACGCCGAGTCTCCGACACCGTCTACCAGCACCTCGTCGCCGACCAGAAATAGGGCCCGGGAGACACCCAGGAACGTCTCTGTAACTTGCGTGGCCGGCTTCGCATCCTGATCACCGGCTCTTCAGCTCAGTCATCCCGGGCCACTCCCAAACCTACACACACGGCCACCACCATTGGCCGGGCTTTCACGCGTCCAAAAGGAAGCACTTGACACAAAGAGGCTTCGATCTGGACTGCACCTTTGATGCCACCGCTTCGGATCCGGACGGTGACCCGCTCACCTACTCTTGGGCCTTCGGGGACGGTGGCACGGCTGCGGTGGAGGATCCGGTGCACAGCTATGCCGTGGGAGGCACCTACACGGTGACCCTCACCGTGGGCGACGGGACCGACCAGACCACGGTGTCCCAGGTGGTCACCGCCACGGATCCGGTGACCAATCAGCTGGCCACCGCGGTGGTGGCACACGATACTGGTGGACGGACCGTATGCCTCCATCGTCATCACGGTGATCGACGAGCAGGGTGTCGGCATCGCCGGTGTCACCGGGGACGGGGTGTGGACTTATCACGACCGACGCAATCGGACCCGTACCAGGACCGCATCGGGTGTCACCGCCGCCGGTGGTGACGTGATGTTCACCCTTGGGCTCCCCAAGGGAGGCGGTGTGGACAGTTTCTGCCTCACCTCGGTGACGGCCCCCGGGTACGAGTTCGTGATGCCACCGATCTCCTGCGGCTACCCGCTTGAGTAGGCGGTCCCCATAAGCTTCTCCCCGACCGAGAGGAGGAGGCTGATGCCCGTCGATAGAACCGTCGTCGTCCCGGAAGGGGTGGCCCCACCCCAAGCCCACTACTCCCACGGTGTGATCGCATCTGGCCGTTTCCTCTTCGTCGCCGGGCAGGTGGCCGTCGACGAGCACGGTGAGCTGGTCGGGATCGGTGACGCCGCCGCCCAGGCCCGTCAGGTGCTGGTCAACCTGTCCCGGGTGGTGGAGGCTGCGGGCGGCGACCTCGCCGACGCGGTGCGCGCCACCGTCTACCTCACCCGGCTGGCGGACCGCGGCCCGGTGGGGAGGTGCGCCGTGAGTTCTTTCCGGGAGACCCGCCGGCCAACACCCTGTTGGTGGTCTCCTCGCTAGCCAACCCGGATTATCTGGTGGAGATCGACGCCATCGTTCCCTTGCCAGATCGCTGAAGAGTTCCACGGATGTGGCCAGTAGATCACTCGGCCAGCTGGAATCCCCTTCGCCCCGAGTTGTAGACCACCAACATCTTGACGGCACCAGGTCCGATGTTGCGCGCCTTGTGAGGCATTCCGGCCGGGACGATGAGCACGTCACCCTGCGACACCTCGATCACTTCTTCGCCTACCACGTGTTCGACTGTGCCGGCGAGGAAGAGGATGATCTCCGCACAGTTGGGATGGACATGAAGTGGGTTCTCTTTGCCAACGTGGATCTGGGCGGTGCCGACTGTTACCCCACGGATGCCCGTCGTCTCCTCATCGGAGAGGAAGTTGAGCCATCCCCAGGATTGCTCCGTTCCAGCGACCGGGTCGATCACTCTCCTCCGGATCACGTACCTGCCGTGGGCGCTCATGCCATGTTGTCCCCACCGTTGGGCGAGAGCACCTGTCCCGTATAGAACGAGGCGCCTTCAGAGAGGAGGAAGAGGACTGTGGCCACTGTGTCTTCGACGGTCCCATATCTCCCGAAGGGAATCTTGGACAATTGGAGGTCCTTCCACCATTGAGGGAGACCGGCGACGCGCTTGGTGAGGGTCATCACCGGAGCCACAGCGTTCACCGCGATCTTGTCCGGGGCCAACTCGAGAGCGAGGGAGCGGGTCAAGCCGACGACGCCGGCTTTCGACGAGGCGTAGGCGACTTGCTGTGCCTCCGGCCTGAGGCCCAGGTTGGAGGTCATATTGATGATCCTTCCGTCTCCAGCCTCCCGCATCCGTGGCACTACGGCGCGACAACACAGGAAGGTTCCCTTCAGATTGAGATTGATGAGGAGGTCCCAGATCTCCTCGCTGGTCTCGGTGAGCGGAGCGATACGGTTAGTCCCGGCGATGTTGATCAGTGTCGTGGGGAGACCCAGTCGCTCGGTCACCCGAGCTACGCCGCCCTCCACTGAGTCCGCTGAGGTGACATCTACCTTTTCGCGAAGGAGGTCCTCTGGATACCGCTCTGCGACATCGGCCAGGCCCTCGTGGGTGATGTCGAAAGCACCTACCCGGTATCCTGCCTCAAGGAGGGCGACTGTGGTCGCCCGGCCTAGCCCCCCGGCGGCTCCGGTCACGATCGACACGTTGCGTTCAGCCATTGGAGCCTCCTTTTGTGACACCCACAGTGGTGGGCAATCCTGCCAGGGCGGAGAGGACCTCTTTCACCACGGCCGGGTCCAGATCGCGGTGCCCTTGCGCCGCGGCTGCACGGAGGAACACAGCCGCGATCGAGAGCATGGGCACCGGACAGTTCTGATCCTCGGCGAAGGCGAGGATGATCTCGGTGTCCTTGGTCAGGGTGTCCAGGGTGGCCGATGCCACGTCATAGTCGCCTGCGACCATGAGAGGTCCTCGCACCTCGAGCATGCGGGAGTTCCCGGCACCGGCCGCGATCAATTCGAGGGCGGCTCCGATGTCGAGTCCGCACTTGGCGGCGAGGGTGAGTGCTTCCCCGGCGGCGACCGTATGTATCGCCACCAAGAGATTGGAGACGAACTTCATCGTCGATCCCGCTCCGAAGTCACCGACCCGGGGAGCGGCCCTGGAGATCGCCTTGAAGACCGGTTCACATCTCGCCACGAGATCGGCGGGACCGCTGGCGTAGAGGACGATGTCTCGGTCCCGTGCCTGGCTTCCGGTCCCACTGACGGTGCAGTCGAGGAGTGCGATCCCCCTGTCCTCCAAGGCGTTCGCCGCGGCAACCTTGGCGGTGAGGGGGAAGGTACCGCTCTCGACACAGATCACCCCCGCTCGACCCGCCTCAACCAAGCCGCCTGGACCGTTCACCACCTGTTCCAACGCGGCGACGTTGGGAAGGGAGAGGATCACGATGTCGGTCCCCTGCGTCACTTCCCCTGGGGAAGTTGCCGGCTTGCCACCTTGGGCGGTGAACACGGCCATCCTCTCGGGATCGATGTCGAGCCCGACCACCTCGAAGCCTGCGGCGAGGAGGTTCTGTGCCATCGCCCCGCCCATGTTGCCGAGACCGATCACCCCGACTGCGGTTCCCATCCCTGTCCTCCTGTTGAGTCGCTGGCCCGGCTGTCGTCTGGCTTCACAGGTGACGTCGGGCTCTCGCCCGCTCCCTCTCGTAGCTCTCTCTTGCCTCCTGCACCGCTTCCGAGTCGGAGACCTCGGCGACGGCCACATCCCACCAGAAGAACCTCGGGACGTGAACTTGAGGGTCGGTCTCGATGTGGATGAGAGTGGTCTCGGTCGCGGTTCGAGCCTCTTCCAGCGCCTGGCGCAGCTCGGCGACACCGTCGACTCGAATCACCTTGGCGCCAAGCGAAGCGGCGTTGGCGGCGAGGTCCACCGGGAGGCGGTCGCCGCTGAGAAGCCCGTCCTCACCACGCCGGCGATAGTCGGCCCCGAATCCTTCGGTTCCCAGTCGTCTGGAGAGAGCGCCCACGGAGGCGAACCCGTGGTTTTGCACAAGGACGATGATCAGCTTGATCCCCTCTTGCACCGCGGTCACGATCTCGGACGGCATCATCAGATAGGACCCGTCGCCGACCATGACGAACACCTCCCGCTCGGGTGCGGCCATCTTGACCCCCAGCCCACCAGGGATCTCGTACCCCATGCACGAGTAGCCGTACTCGACGTGGTAGCTCTTCGGGTCGCGGGACCTCCATAACTTCTGGAGATCGTTGGGGAGACTTCCGGCAGCGGAGACCACTACGTCCCCGGGGCCGGCCGCCGCGCTCACCGCTCCTACCACCTCTCCTTGAGAGGGGAGGGGGAGATTGCCGAGAGCGCTGTAGCGATCCACTTCAGCGTCCCATTCCCGGTTGAGGCGCGCCGCCTTCTCCCGACGCGACGGGTCCACCTGGTGGCCGGCGAGACGATCGGCCAAGGCCTCCACTACGGCGCGGGCGTCACCTACCAGGGGCAGCCCGGAGAATTTGTGAGCGTCGAAGGAGGCGATGTTGACGTTGATGAACCGCACCTCAGGATTGGCAAACGCGGTCTGGGACACCGAAGTGACGTCGGTCCATCTCGTCCCGATCCCGATGACCAGATCGGCCTCCTGTGCCATCTCGAAGGCACCGGGCACGCCGTTGACCCCCAGCGGACCCAAGTTGCCCGGGTGGTCGTAGCGGAGAGATCCCTTGCCGGCGTGGGTCTCGACGATCGGGATCCCGGTGCTCTCCACCAGTCGGGCCAGTGCTTCCGAGGCCTCCGAGTAGATGACTCCGCCACCGGCCACGATCAGCGGCTTCTCCGCCGCGGCGATCATCGCTGCGGCTTCGGCGAGCCGGTCCGGGTCGGGGAGGGGCCGGGGGATGTGCCAGACCCGTGGCCGGAAGAACTCCTCGGGGAACTCGTACGCCTCGGCCTGGACATCGGTGGGTAGGGCGAGGGTGACTGCCCCGGTCTCGGCAGGGTCGGTGAGGACCCGGATCGCCTCGGGAGCCGACCACAGCAGCTGCTCCGGCCGCTCGATACGGTCCCAGTACTTGGACACCGGCTTCAGAGCGTCGTTCACCGAAACCGAGGCCGTCCAGGGGAGCTCCACCTGCTGCAACACCGGACGAGGGGTCCGGCTCGCCGGCATGTCAGCGGGGATGAGCAGAACGGGAAGTCGATTGATGGTGGCCCCGGCGGCCCCAGTGACCAGGTTGCTGGCTCCTGGGCCTATGGAGGTGGCACAGGCGAAGGCGCGGAGGCGGTTGCTCATCCGGGCGAAGCCGGCGGAGGCATGGACCATCGCTTGCTCGTTCCGCCCCAGGATGTAACGGAACTGGTGGCGGTACTGGTGGAGCGCCTGAGCGAGGCCGCCCACGTTGCCATGACCGAAGATCCCGAAGCATCCTGCGAGGAAGGGGCGCGTCTCTCCGTCTCGTTCGGTCTGCTGGGCCATGAGCAACTGGACCAGGGCTTGAGCGGTCGTCAGCCTCCGAGTCATCCTGGATGTCCCCACGGTGTCCGTTTCAGCCGGTTGACGAGTGTACAAAGAATACTATACACTCTCGACAATGCAGGTGCCGTCCCTCTGAGGCGGTGGTGGAAGGCACCACGTCGGGATAGTGGTCCCATACGAAGCCCATACAAAGGAGGAGCCCAAATGATTCGGCTGGTTAGGAACAGAGCGTCGTTCTTGGCGCTCGTGTTGGCGTTGGCACTGGTGGCTGCCGCCTGCGGCGAAGACGGCGCAGGGGAGACCACCACGACTGTGGGCGCCAGCGATACGACGGAGGCACCCCCGACGACAGAGGCGGGGGGCGAGGATACGACCACCACCGCCGCGCAAGAGCTCACTCCCCTCACTCTGGCCCTCACCAACCAACGGGCGATCCAGTACGCCGAGTTCTATGCGGCAGACGCTCTGGGCTTCTTCGAAGAGGAGGGCCTCGATGTCGAAATCGTCATCGTCTCGGGCTCGAGCGCGACGGTGCAGCAGATAATCGCCGGCAACCTGGAGGTCGGGAACCCATCGGGACCGGCCACCGCCCAGGGGTTCGCCCAGGGCAACTGTCTGAAGCAGCTGTTCACCATCCAATACAAGAACGTGTTCGGGCTCGCCACACCCGAGGCGAGCGGTATCGAATCACTGGAAGACCTCGCCGGCGGCGTCATCGGAGTGTCCGAGCCAGGAGGCGGGGAGATCCCCCTCATTCGGGCGATCATGGCCTCGGTTGGCCTGCAGGAGGGCGTGGACTACCAGCTACTTCCGATCGGTGAGGGCGGCCCGGTCACGTTCCAGGCCCTCGAGAACGGGGATGCGCAGGCGTACTCGTCGAGCATCTTCGACGTCGCCTCGTTGGAGGCGGCGGGCATGCCCCTCCGCCAGCTGATGCCCGAGGAGTTCCAGTTCTTCCAGGCCACTTCCCCGGTCGTCACCTGCGAGTACTACGAGGCGAACAAGGACCTGCTCACCGGGCTGGGCAGGGCGATCGCCAAGGGCGAGGCCTGGGTCGAAGCCAACCAGGACCAGGCCAAACAGCTCACCCGGGACGTCGAGCCCGAGTTGTGGGAAGACGAGGCGATCGGCGAGGCCTTCTGGCAGGCGACCGCCGAACTGAAGACGCCACCTCCGGCTCTGGAGGGCGAGCCGTATGGAACCCACTATCGAGAGGGTTGGGAGCTGTACCTCGAGTTCGCCTCGCAGGGGACGGAGGAGGAAGGCGCCATCGACGCCGACGCCGTCGACCTCGATGTCCTGCTCGAGGTCGAGCTGATCCCGCTCATCAATGACTTCGACCGGGACGACGTCACATCCCGCACCTACGAAGGTTGATCTGGAGGGGCGAACGACAACCTCCGGTGTGAGATCCCGGCGTCGGTGCCGACGGCGCCGGGATCTCTATCTTTAGGAGCGAGGCCAGAACGGCCATGGAGGAAACGGGGTGATCGAGGCGTGATCCTCGAACTGGATTCCGTAGCGAAGACCTACAAGACCCGCGGGCGGGGGACCGTGGAGGCGCTCAAGCCGGTCCGGCTGCAGGTCCAGGAAGGGTCGTTCGTGTCGCTGGTCGGACCGAGCGGCTGTGGGAAGACCACCCTGCTCAATATCATCGCCGGACTCCTGCCCCCGACGTCGGGACGTGTCCTCTTCGAGGGGGAGCCCGCTACCGGACCGAGCCGGGACATGGGGGTGATGTTCCAGCGGCCGGTCCTCCTCCCGTGGCGAACCGTCGAGAAGAACGTGATGCTCCCCGGCGAGGTGTTCGGGCTGCAGTCGTCGTCGATCCGCGAGCGGGTCGCGGAGGCACTCCAGATGGTCGGACTCGGAGACTTCAGCCACGCTCTACCCCAACACCTCTCGGGAGGGATGCAGCAGCGTGTCGCCCTGGCCCGGGTGTTGGCCTACCGCCCCAAGGTTCTCCTGATGGACGAGCCCTTTGGCGCGCTCGACGAGTTCACTCGCGAGGCGATGAACCTGGAGCTCCTCAGGCTCACCCGGCCCGCCGGGATCACCGTGGTCTTCGTCACCCACAACATCTCTGAAGCGGTCTTCCTCTCCAATCGGGTGGTGGTGATGAGTCCCCGGCCGGGTCGCGTAGCAGGCGTGATCGACGTTCCCTTCGACGATCCGCGCGAGATCGAGGTGATGCGCGAGCGGACCTTCACAGAACTCGTCTTCGAAGTCCGCGAGCTGCTCAAGAAGGAGGAAACGCGGTCGGCTACTCCTGCTGGAGTCGAGGCGACGTAAACGGAGGCGAGATCGACGATGGCCACTGAGAACACAGAGCTGAGGACCACCGAAACCCCACCGACGGGCGCCGCCTCGGCGGAGGACGTCGCACTCGACCTCGAGCGTCGGCACTGGGCGTGGCGGCTCGGGACGGCGGCGACGGGATTGCTCCTCTTCGGGCTGTGGGAGCTGCTGCCCCGGGCCGGCCTCATCTCCCACATCGTCCTCCCCCCCTTCACCGACACGATGGCCGCCCTCTACACCTTGGTCACATCCGACTTCTTCATGGGCCATTTCCTTGTCACGCTGAACGAGATCGCGTGGGGTTTCCTGATCGGGACCACGATCGGATTGGTCGTCGGGATCCTCCTCGGAGTGTTCGAGCCGCTGAAGAGGCTGACCTATCCGTTCGTGGTCGCCTTCCAGGCCATTCCCAAGATCGTGCTGGCACCGCTCTTCATCTCCTGGTTCGGATACGGGCAAACCTCGAAGATCGTGATGGCCATCGCCATCGGGTTCTTCCCCGTGCTCATCAACACCATGGTGGGACTGGAGAACGTGCCCAACGAGACGATCCAACTGATGAGGTCCTTGAAGGCGTCGAAGATGCAGATCTTCCGCAAAGTGTCGCTGCCGAGTGCCGCCCCACTCATCTTCGCCGGGATCAAGACCGCGCTCACCTTCGCATTGATCGGCGCCATCGTGGGCGAGTTCGTGGGTGCCTCGGAAGGGCTCGGTTTCCTGCTCGACACCTACAACTTCCAGCTGAGGATCGACCGCGTGTTCTCGGTGATCATCATCCTCAGCCTCATCGGCGGCGTCTTCTACTTCGCCCTCGAGTGGCTCGACAAGCGGCTGATCTTCTGGCGCCAGGACAGCATCCAGTAGGACCCCGTCCGCTTTCCGGGGGGGACTTGGCGTTCTGATGGTCACCCACCTGGCTGGTCGACTCAGTTCGAATCGGGGTTGGAATCGAGCGACGCCGCCGCGTACTCGACCGCCTCCAGTTCGACATGTCGGTCGATGTCGAGCGGTGCCTCCACGTAACCCGCTTGCCAGTAGTACTACAGGTCCAACTCGATGCTCTCGATGTTGGGCAGTCCGTCCCGGGCCACCAGGTGGTACCTGATCATCTCGAACAGGGCGGGATCATCGATCGGCGTGTGCCGCATGATCGCTTCGACCACCTCGTCGGATTGCCGAGTGCGCTCGATCAGGGCATCCCGGAAGTCACGAACGCCACGCAGGTAGGCACACAGGTAGCGAGTGGCGGTGGGCTCGTCTCCGGCGAGCCCACCGGACAACATGAGGACCGAGATCTGATGGCCTGGGTAGAACTCGCCCACTGGCGCGAACTCGACGAAAGCCTGGTTGGCGAGCCCCATCGAGAGGAAGGGCTCGGGAACTATGGCACCGTCGATCAGCCCGATGGAGAAGGCTCCGATCATCTCGGGGAAGGGGAGATACACCACCTCGACGTCCTCGAGTTCGAGGCCACCTAGGTCGAGTGCCCTGGACCAGCTCGACCTCCAGTCCGCCGGCAGGGGCGTTGATGGCGAGACGCAGCCCGGCCAGGTTGGCATAGTCGTCGACTTGCGCAGAGAGGCGCTCGACGACGAGAGAGAGGTGCGAGCTCGGGCCAGGGGCCACGGTGGCGCTATCGGCGACGACCGTGATGTCGAGCCCTTCCGCCAGACCGTCGAACAGGCCGGCCGAAAGCGTCCCGGTGCCGGCGTCGAGTCGCCCCTGTCCCAGGAAGGGGATCATGTCTACCGCCGACCGGAACCGCTGCAGCTCGACCTCCAGTCCCAGTGAGGCGAAATGACCGTGATCCAGGGCTATGTAGGTGGGGGCGTCACCGACTATGCCGAGATCGCTCACCACCAGCTTCCGGGTTGGGCCCGGATCTGGGCCCACGCCACAGGAGGCCGGCCCGGCCGCCTCGGGCGCGGTGGAGCCCGACGTGCACGCGGACACGATGACGAGGAGGGTGAGCAGACCGAAGGCGCCGAGCCGACTCCATCTCATAGCAGGTAGAGGAAGCCGTTGGCGTCCATGCGGCCGTGGAGCTCGGTGTCGACCACGCCGTTGGGCAAGATCGAACCCTGGCGAGCGCCCTCGACGTGGAATCCTTCGCCGAGCAGCGACGACTGCACCCCAACTCTCGCCGCCGTGATCAGGTGCCACGGCGGATCGGCGGGCTGCCGCCGTTCGTCCAGAGGGATGAGATCGACACCGGTGAAGGGAATGCCCACCGCTTCGTCGATGAACCACTCTCGTGGAGATGCCGCCACCGGGCCTGTCGCCGGTGTCCCGAGCATGGTGAGGATCGGCGTCCCGAGCTGGCGGGCGATCCTTCGTCGGCTCCTCGCCGGCAGCGGTGTGTCCACCGAGAGGTAGATCCACTCCAGACCCTCGAACCATCTACTCGCCTGGGGGTGGTCGGCGAGCACATCCGCCTGGTCGCCCATGATCCAGGCGCCGGAAGCTCGCAGCCGGTGCCGAGGAGGTGTGGTGTGTCGTAGGTCGTGGGGGAGGAGATGGGTGGAGCCCACACACAGGGATGCGAGTAGCGAGGTGACTCCTTCCCAGCTGGCGAGGCGATGCACGGTGAGGAAGCTCTGGGAGGGAGGGATAATGGCGAAGGCGCGGAAGGCGAGAGCCCATCCCAAGAGTGTCGCGGTGGGGTGAAGGGCGAATGAGGTGTCCCACTGGAATGCCACCCGACCCTCCCCACCATGGGGTACTCCAGGGTCGTCCTCCACCGGCTCCAGGCACTCGGCGAAGGTGACCGTCTCCACGTCGGAATCCCCGCTGCGCTGGGAGGCGACCACGAGCCGAGCCCGAAACCCCTCGACCAGCTCGGCCCGCCTCCGCCAGGGGGTGGCCTCGTCGATGAGGAGAGTGTCCGATCCCGAGTGCATGGCGCCGAGGAGGACCGTGGTCGACTCGGGGTCGGTTCCCGCCACCAGGGCCACCCTCGAGTTGGTCCCTTCACCGATCCATCGCGTCAGGTTCGCCGAGGCAGCTCTGGCCCGCTCGTCGAGCTGGGCATAGGTGAGAGGATGGGCGCCATCGATGGCCACCGCCTCGGGACGCCGGCGGGCCCATCTCTCCACGGTGTTGGCGTAGGCGGTGGCGCGTGGGCGTGACATGTGGCGGGGAACTCCCTCCGGCCAGAACCAGGTGGGGATCAGGTCGATCGACTTTGTCATCGCTCCACTCCCGGGTTGCTGACCCGAGTTTCCTTCCAACTCACCCGGCTCAGGTCCGCGGGCTCCAGCCTCACCTCGGCGTCGAGTCGGCCCGCGATCAGGTGTGCAGCCTCCGCCGAGGCCGCCGGGGTCAGGGTCTCGATGCCCGCCACCGCGATCCGAACCTCCCCCCCGAAGGCGGCGAGCGAGAACGGCCGGAACCTGGTCGCCTCCAGCTCGTCGAGGACGGCGCGGGCGTCCGCCGGAGTGATCAACCGCGATCCGACATCGACCGAATCCTCGCGCCGTCCATAGAACTCGATCACCGGATGGGTACGACCGCAGGGACACGGCCCGGGCACCACTGCCGCCACGTCCTCGGTGTCGAAGCGGACGTAGAGGGACCGGCCCAGACCGAGATTGGTGACCACGGCGGAACCCCGCTCACCAGGGGGAAGGGGTCGGCCATCGTCGGAGACGATCTCCACATAGTGAACGTCGGCCGCGATGTGGTGCCCGCGGTGGGCATGACACTCGCTCCCGCCGAACATGCCGTCACCGGATCCGCCTCGTTCGAACAGGTCGTCGAGATCGAACCGCTCTCCCAGATGTCGGCGAAACACGGGCGAGAGCGCTTCTCCGGCACAGCCGAGGTAACGCACGCTGGCGAAGGCTCGGCGCGAGTCGACTCCGCGCCGGTCGCATTCGGCGAGCAGCATGCGGGCAGCGCGGGCGGTCAACAGCAGGTGTTCCGGCCGGAGCGACTGGATGGCGTCGAGCATGTTCCCGACGAACCGGGGAGTGAGGGTTCCCCAAGGGATGACAGGCACTGCCCCCAGCTCGGTGAGTGCCCGGCTCTCGAAGAGGCCCAGCGCATGCCAGGCCGGGCTGAGGCTGAGGACTCTCATCCCCGGCCGGACCCGCATCGCCCACAGCTCCCGAAGCTGGGCCAACAGACCGGCACCGCTGAGGTTGTCGTCGGTGAGGACGGCGAAAGTGTGGAACCCACTGGTCCCCGAGGTGAGCACGATGTTGGAAGGAGAGGCGCCGTTCGGAGCCTCGATCCCGATGTTCGCGCTGCCGTGGTCGGTCATTGCCCGGATCAGGTCCCGTTTCCGTACCATCGGAAGCAGGCGGAAGCCCTCCTCTCCCTCGGCGATGTCGAGGCCCATCCCCGCAGCCGACCAGTGCTCCCGATAAAACGGGAGCTCGCGTCGCGCGAATCGGATCACCTCTTCCACCAAAGCCCAGCGCTTGGCGTCGAGCACGTCTGGGGGAACCACCTCGCCGGCGTCGTAGTACTCGTCGGTCGTCGAGCTGCTCACATGATCACCACACTGGCTCCGTCGTGACCGCATCGGCACCTTCCAAGGTCGACCCTTCCCCGGAGGGGAGTGACGTACCGGGTTACGACGGTCGACCTCACCGCGGTGTTCGTGATCGAGATGCGTCCAGCGGGAGCCCTTTCCGCCGTGGTCTCCACCGAGACCTCCTCGACGATGAAGGCCGAGGGGGGATGAAACATGTCCGCCTCGACTTTGCAGGGTGGTGCGAAAAAGAGGGCCGCATCGCTGCGGAGCAGCTGGACCACATCGACCCCAAACCCGTCACGCCAGGTGGCAATCCGATCCCGGGGGAGGAGCCTCTCGTCGCCGGAGACGACGATACGGCGCAGAGTGGGGGCCATCGAACCCACTCGGTCGAGTAGTGGGTCCACCGCTTCACTGTCGATGAACATGATGCCCGGCGGTGCATAGTCCAGTATGTGGGCGCATCGGTCGGCCAATTCGGGCAGGCCGTCGTTGCATATCGGAGTGCAAGAGAGGATGTCGGCAGCCCCCCGGCCGAGATGGGGTAGGAATGAGCGTGAGGCGAATGCCACAAGGGGAGAGGTGGCGTAGTCGCACAGCAGCACCCGTTCTTTCGGTGCGACTCCCAGCGCCGTCCAGGTGGTGGCGAGACTCTCGGCAACGGCTCTCAGGTCGCCCCGGCTGAGAGCCCAGTAGACGGGGAGATCCCGCGTCGCTTGGATGAGAACGGATCGCTCCTGCCTCGGATCGGCCCTGCCCGCGAAGGGGTCCCCGAAGCGAGCGACAGCCTCGACGAGGTCGTCGGCGATGTGGCTGAACCGGGGCCACCCTCGATCTGGTAGGACTTGGTAGAAGGGGACCCTGCTCGCGGCCTCCTCCAACCACGAGGGCATCGGCGGCCCCTTTACCGAAGGGACGGGTTGAGGAGACTCAGCGGAGGAGGACACCGGCAAAGAACCCGATCACGGCGAGAAGCAGGTTGGCGATGGCGAGTCGGTCGATCCATCGGGCTGCTCCCACGATTCGGTCGGCGGCCTGCTCCACCTGGGCGGTGTCGACACTCGGCGGGAGCCTGGCTGTAAGACGGGGCCGGAGCACGAAGGTGATCACGGCGGCGCTGATTATGAGGAGATACCACGAGGCCACCATGACCAGGATTCCCTTGCCCCTCGCCGTGCCCAGCATCGCGGGACTGACGAGCAGAGTGAGAGGGGAGATTGGATCGCCCCACCCGTACCGGAACAGCATCCAGTAGCCGGTGATCCCCCAGGCGCTCAGACTCAGCCAGCTGATGATCGTGAAGTCTCTACCCACCTCGGCCCCGATTATCGAGGCCTGACCGGGTGGGATGCGTCGCATTGCTCGGCGCAGCGACAGGTGCATGAGTAGGCCCCCACCCAGATAGGCCACTACGGCGAGGATGTGGATCGCCCGCAACAGATGAAGGGTCAGCCGGTCACCTCGCTTTCGCCGCCGACGGGGAGCAGGTCATCACCGTCCTCACGTCCTCACGAACCGATCAACTCGCTGGCATAGGACAGCGTCATCTGTGGCCACCACCGTTCGACCATGAGATCGTCTGCGATCACCCCTGCGGCGCAGTATCCGGCGGCTCCACTCACTCCTGCACCGTTGGGGCTGGTCCCACTCGAGTGGTAGAGCCCGGCCAGACTCGGGAATCGATAATCGGCGAGATCGGGATGGGGACGATTGGCCCCGGACTGCTCCGGAGTGTAGGGGCCCATGCGCACCGCCCCGTTCCGCATCGCCCCGTTTCCCCGGGAGACGTCCAACGGGGTGCGGAGGTACACCCCGATTACGTTGTCGTCGTCGAGGTTGTAGGCCACCGAACGCCACGCCTCGAGGAGGCGATCCTGGTACTCCTCTCGTCGCATCTCCCAGTTGGAGGGAGAGCCATCGACAACGTAGGGGGCGAACGGCCACCAGAAGGCGACATGGCCGGTTCCGTCGGTGTAGCTCGGGTCGTGAATGCTGTTGCAAGCGCCGTTCCCCACGGGGAGACGAGGAAACAGGTTCCGGGTGACATCATCCATCGACTCTTCGAGCTCGGACGAGTCGTCGGCTCCGAACGACAGGTTGTAGGCGCTTGCCACGTCGGGGTCGAACTCGACTGCGCGGTACTCCGGGGCATGGCGCAGGGCGAGGTGCAGGGTGGCGAGGCTGCCGCCACTGTTCCAGTCCCAGGCCTCTGCCTTGGCTCGGACAGCCGCGGGTACCCGGCTCGGATCCAGCATCTCCACCATCTGGGCGAAGTCCACCGCGGACACCACCGCCTCGTTGGCCAGGATCGCTTCGCCATCCTCCAACTCGACACCGATCGCTCGTCCATCCTCGACGAGGATGCGGTGTGCTGCCGATCCGGTTTTGACGGTCCCACCGTGCTCGGTGACCACGGCAGCCAGGGCATCGGCGAAGTTCTGGGACCCACCTCTGGCCAGGCTGTTCCGGGTCAGGTTGAGGAAGAAGGCAGGGAGCATCGAGGCGACTCCGGGGGAGTTGGTCGCCTGGACCACGTGGATCAACTTCTTGAACAGAACCCGGACGTGCTCGTCCTCGAAATAGCCGTCGACTGCGTCGTAGGGTTTCATCTTGCTCAGCCCAGCCAATTCCTCGGTAAGGGCCGTGCCAATCATCCCTTGAGCCACCGCGGCGGCCGCCAGCGATGCAGCCTCGGCCGGGGGGGTGAACTGGGTGGCGACGAACAGGGGGAGGGCGGGGAGGAAGCGCTCGGTCAGCGTCGACCACATCCGGGGGTCTCGCTCCGAGAAACGGGCGATCGACTCCATGGTCGGCTCCAGGTCGCGGTGGATGACCAGGGCGCGACCGTCGCCGAAGAGGTACGCCTGTTGCACCTCCGGGGTGAGATACTCGAACCCGTACCTCTCCAGCTCCAGATCCCGTGCTACCGGATAGAGCTCGAATCCGTGGAAGTAGTTGGCGCAAGTGTTGTGACGGAACCCTGGGAGGATCAGCTCCCGGGTTGCGGTGCCTCCTCCGATGGTGTCCTCGGCATCGATCACGGTCACCTGTAGTCCGGTCTTGGCCAGATAGGCGGCGCAGGTCAGTCCGTTGTGACCTGAGCCGATGACTAAGACGTCGGGGTCTCCATTTCCGCTGCCGGGGTTGCTCATCAGTCTCCTCTATTCTCCTTCAATTCCACCGATAATACACAATACATAATCGGCGGAGCACGGGCGTGGGGAGTTCACAGGGATCACTGTCTCTGTTCCGGGGTGTCAGGAGGCGACAGTTACAGGGGATCGACTCGATGCACTCTCCACGATTGCCTCGAGAACGTCGACCACGGATAAGGCGACGTCGGGTCCGGTCTCCGGGGCACGGCCCTCACGGATGCAATCGGCGAAATCGGCGAGTTCGTCGACGACGGTGTCGATCGGCTCCACCGGGAGCTCTGATCGGGATGGCTCACCAAGACGCTGAACGAAGAGGCGGGCACCGTCCTCCTCTGACCAGGCGACAGCCTCTGACCCATAGGCGGCGACCGTGTTGACGCCGGCGGTGGCGAGGAGGGTGCACAGGTAGGCCAAGGGCCCGGACTCAAGTTCGAAGATCATCGCAGTCACGTCGTCAACCGGGAGGCTTCCATGCAGCCTCTTGCTCGCCGCTGAGACCCAGCGTATGGGTCCGCCGAGATATTGGATGGTATCGACGTGATGGACTCCTAGCGGGGTCATCCCGCCCGCGGGGATCTGCTCGGGATTCTTTCGCCACTCGGGGAGGTCGGGCTTGAACGCCATAGGCACCGAGATGTTGGCCTCGATGTGCTGGAGTTGTCCCAACTCCCCCGAGTCGAGCATCTCCTTCAGTTTCCGGTTGGCAGTCTGCCTGCGTTTGTTGTGCCCCACCTGGAGGATCACCCCCGCCTCCTCGGCGGCCGCGGCGCTGGCTCTGGCTTCCCTCCCGGTGAGAGCCAGTGGTTTCTCCACGAATATGTGCTTTCCCGCGGCGGCGGCCTGTGCGATCAACTCCTGACGCACCGCATGCGGGGTAGCCAGGAGCACACCTTCCACCTCGGGGTCATCCCAGACCTCGTCGATGCTCGCCGCGGCTCGGCATCCGTGCTTGGCGGCGAACGCCTCCCTCGTCTCCGGAGTCCGGGCGAAACATGCCACCACTCGAGCCTTGCCCCCGGATACAGCTGCTTCTGCGAGCACGTTTCCCCACCATCCCAGGCCGATGGAGGCGAGTCCGACCGGGTTCTCGGGCATCGCGTCTCCCTCCATGTATGCTTGAGCCGAATCTAGCAGTCGATATAATCGATTGTCGAGGAAGCATTCCCTGCGACAGTGGTGCTCCCTACAGTGGGTGCCGACACCGTCGACATTGCGCCAGGAGATGGAACGTGGCCGAAAACTACCCTGCCCCATGGGCTGATCCGATCGACGCAGCCGAAGCGCTGGATAGGCGCACCGCTCAGGCGATGGTGGCTGGACGGCTACGCGTCGAGATCCTCTCCGGGCTGATCCCTCCAGGGACTCGTCTTCTCCAGGCCAGGGTGGCGGAGAGGATGAAGACGTCGACCACTCCGGTCCGGGAGGCGATGGCCGAGCTTGCCGCGGAGGGGCTGGTCGACCTCGATCCGCATCGAGGGGTCATCGTGCACGAGCCCACCGAGCAGGCGTTGCACGAGGTGTACGAGATGCGATCTCTGCTCGACCCGCTGCTCATGGAGAAGACCGTGGCCAATATCACCAAGGCCGAGATCGAGAAGGCGGCGGCTCTCTGCCGGCAGATGGAAGGCGAGACCGAGCCCGGCGCCTGGGTGGTGCTCAACAGCCGCTTTCATGCCCACATGGATGGTGCTGCCCGGTCCCCTCTACTGGCGAGCACGGTTCGAAACCTGCGTAATCCTTCCAGCATCTACATCGCTGCTTCCCTTCGCGAGTCCCCGGAGCGGATGGCGAGCGCCAACACCGAGCACGCCGCCATGGTGGAGGCCTGTAGGAGGCGAGATGTGGAAGCCGGGCTCGAGCCGACCCGGCACCATATCCAGGCAACTGTGGAGCTCGTCACCCTCTACTTGCGGCGTCTCGCCTCCAAGACCGCCTGACCCGACATGGGAGATCTCGGAGCGAATCCCGCCCCTCCCTCCGGCTCGCCGGTGGCTCGACCAAGCCCTGCAGCCACGGCACCCAAGTACAAGACGGTTGTGGTCTTGTGGCTTGCCATCTACCGCGCGGTCGTAGTCGGGCTCGCATTCCTCAAGCCACTCCTTGGGACGAGCCCTCTTCCCTTGCAGGCCTTGGCCCTAACAGTCTTCGTCTTGCCGCTTGCGGTCTGGTACTCATCCCCTTCGGCGTCAAGAGGATTTCTGGCGGGCTGACAATCAAGGGATCCGTACAACTGCCTCCTGGGCTGAGAAGTGCCGAGACGATCCTTGGCGGCGACGAAGTCACGGTCCAGGCTCTCCAACCGCAACGCCGTGTCGGAGCGTCTGACAAGGAGTCTCAACCGATTCGACTGGGTGCCATTCGAGGTCCCGATTTCGGATTCGATCCGTCTTAGGGTGGAGACTCGAGTGATCTCAGAGTCGCTCCCCTGTTGGTTCGACGGTCGATGCTTGGAAGTGTGCCCCTTTTCGCGACAACCGGCTCCGTGGAGGATATCGGAGTTCGAGGCGACGGAACGGTTCACATAGTCAGCGGTAACAGGGTCTCGTTTGACGGTGAAGGCAACCTTGATCTGGTGCTCGAACCTGGGAACGTCATCGAAGAGGCCTCCGGCAAGGTGGGCTCGCTGGTGATGCGGGACGCCATCATCACCAGTGATGGTGACGCCCCACTAGCGCCGGTCCGCATCGTCGAGGCCGAAGGCGCAGAGATCGATGGCGTCGATCTGACCCAACTGAACTCGATTGCCAGCATCCAATCGTTACGTTCGGCTCACCGGGTTGTCCCTGCCATGCCATCCAAGTTCGATGAGTTGACCGACATCGCTAAGGCTAAGCCTCCGGAAATGACGGTGGACGCTAGGCAGGTGTTCTGGGCGCAGGGAGAGCGGCCCTCGACCCGCCAATACCGCACCGCCCAACCCACCATCCCGACCACCACGGAGAAGACGATCAGGTTTCCGACTCCACCGAGATGCGCCCAGACCGGCCGGGTCACCAACAAGACGCCAGTGGTGGCAGCGACCGCACCCAGCTGCGTGGCCGACACTGCCCAGGGGAGCCGCCAACCGGCGATGTGGCCGATGATCACCGGATGGCGCAGCGCATGCGTATACGAGTAGTAGACGTCCATACCGGAGCTCACCAGAGGACGGACCCTGCCGGTGGTACGGCCACTTCGACGACAACCGGCGGAGTGTGGGCACCGAGATCGTCACCGACCCGCTCCCGCAGCCAGTCGGTGGCGTTGATTGCGAATAAGACGATCGCCGCCAGAATGATCACCCCGATCACCGCCGACACCGTCCGTTTCACCACCCACGCCCACAGGATCATCCCGATAGCGATCACCACAGCCGCAGCGACCGCCAGACCGGTGAGCCGGCCCACCAGACTCTGAATCGTCTCAATCATCCAGATACCTCCTCGTCTTCACTCTTTGCCTTTGGCCAGGGATGGGGCGGACAGCAGTTCGACCACCTCCCAGCGGCCGTCCCGCTCCCCAACCACCAACCCGAACTGCAACACCTGACCCCGGCCCAACTCGTCGATGCCGTCCACCGTGACGACGACCTCGCGGACGCTGTCACCGATAGCCACCGACCCTGCTTCGAGAATCTCCACGGAGACGAACGGAGGAGGCACTACGGGAGCAAGCTGTGAGCCGGGAGCCGTATACCGGGCCAGCTCACCCTCCCCGGCCAGATACGCGGCCAAGAAACTGACCGTCGCCTCTTCCAATCCTGCAACTGCATCGAGGCCGTCCATACGGCCGACCAAGAGGTCGGGTGCAGCACCCCCACCAGGTATTCGGATCAGCGCCGGTGGACCCACAGCCGCCAAACCAGAATCGGTCTCCACCACACCCACCCGGTAGACCAGACTGTCCTCTGGTAGTGCGTCATCGACCGGTGCGGTGTCTTCGGCTCGGACCACGGCCGCAACCGTCACCGCGTAGTAGCCCACGTCGATCTGGTGGGCGCCCAGACTGACCGTCCGAAGCACCAGCCTCCCCCCATCGCTTGCCGACTGGCCGGGCGGTGACGCCTCTGTGCTTGGGAGGTAGGCGGCCAGGAACAACTCGGCGAACCCTTCCACCGGTCCCGTATCCGCCGGAATCTCGGCCCCTGTCAGGCGGCTCAACGCATCCACCCGGTCTGCCAGATCCGACACCAGCACCAGGCCTAAACCAGCAGCAACGGGCCCCGTGAACACCACCAGCCACAAAACAACCCGCAACACCCGGACCCCCACCAACGGCCCACGCTTCTGGATACTCCGAGTGGGCGGACCCCGGTCGACCAGGACATCGGAACTCATGCGATCCCCCGTCCCCGGGCCCGGCCCAGTCCACGTCGGCGGCGCAACGATTCGGCCTCGAACTCCCGGCGCAAAGCCTCCACACGAGCCTCCTCCGCGAGCCAGTAGGCGTCCTCAAAGAAGGCGGCCGCACGTCGGGCCACCTTGCGGGACGGCAGCATCCCCCCAGAAGCAACCAGACCGTCAACAAGGTCACACCACTCCTCCCACCCGGCACGAATCCGCCGATCCAACTCCTCACTATCGACAAGACGAACATCCGCCGCCGGAGCGCTCTCGTCGCGTGATCGCAGTTGTGTTAGCCGCATGACGGTTCCCTGATCCATAAGACGCTGGTCATAAGGGGGCGGCCGATCACAGAACGCGACGCGACATCAGAAAGGCTTCCGACTGCTCGGTCACGACACGCCTCAACACGCCGGCGGTGATGGATGTCGCCTTCGATCATCGGCGGACCATCAACCCAGAACTCCGCTGGCGGGCTCACATGATCACCTCCCAACCCTGATCCCGGAGCCTGCGGTTGCGGGCCGAGAGGCAGGCGGTGTCGTAGACAGTGGACCGGTCAGCACCGCACAGCTCAATGTCCTGGTACACCGCCTCGATCGCAGAGTCCAACGGCTCTGGCCGGTAGACGTTCTCCTCGTGGTCGTAACGCCAGGCGCCTTCCTGGTGGTCGAGGTTCAGGTATCGACGGGTGATCCCATGCTTGTAGAGCTCGATCACCGTCTCACCCTGAGCAATCCGGGTCATCCACATGAACCCGCCGCACCACGCTGCGGGCAGTGCACTCTCAAGAGGCTTCCAATCGGGCTCCCCTTTGAGATGCTGGTCTCGGAACCGGTCGAGGATTCGGGCGACCTCCAATGGGCCGAGGTGATCAGACATACACACCCCGTCTAGATTCACCCGGCCGCATATCGCAGCCCTCACAGAATCGGTGGTGAATCAGTGCCGGGCTCATGGTCCGATGGAGAGGCCCCGCCGCAACTGCTGTTCAGCACGGAGACGCTGTCGACGCATCGTCTGAGGACTGACCCGCCGAGACTCCGCCAGCTCAGAAACCGAAACCCCACCGGCGCGGGTCAACACGACCAGACGAGCCGTCTCCTCCCCAAGACGCCCTTCTCTCGCACCCAGTCGATCAGCTCGGAGAGATGCTGGCGTTCCTCCGGGCTTCCGGCCTCGAGTGGCGTGGAGTCCTCAACCTGTGTGAAATCCGCGGAAAAGACCAAAGGTTCGGTGCGGTCACGGATCGCCGCCCGGAGAATCCGCCGACGGGTATTGGCGAACACTCGAAAGTTCGGTGTCGTATTCGCAGGTTCGGCAGCACAACGGGCGAGCACCTCAACAGCCGTGGTAACAACACGGGCTGCACGCTCATCGGTATCCCACCCCCGGATGCCGTTGATTAGGCTTTTGATCTGCGGAAGAACAATCTGAAGAGCAAGCCGTCTTGCCAGCGGTTCGTCGTCATAACGGTCCAGGAGAGCGGCCAGGACGTGGTCCCGTTCCGACCAGCGTGACACCTCACGACTCTGCGTCGCCTCGACCAGGTCGGTGCCGTTCTCGAACGCGAGCCGGGGATCATCCTCGGCCCACTCTCGGAGACGCTGACACAACCCGTGGCGACTCAGCAATCTCACTCCAATCGGACTCCAGCCGGCGGATCACCTCCGTGTCCGCCGCCCATCGCACCCGAGATGCAGACATGGCTTCGGCTCCTCGTCACAGGACGAGGGCGAGTCTCTGCGCCGACCCTCGCAACGGTCTCGCAACAGTGTCTCAACGGTCTCGCAAGACCCGTCTCACACGGCATCGTGGGGCGGGAGTCTCCGAGGCCACCTGTTAGCCACAACAGGGCGGAAAGGGAATGGGGAAGCCCCGGTGACCTCGCCTTTATGAGGAGGGTTAGCCTCCGGGGTTTTTCCCTGCCTAGAGATGTGCACGTGTGAGCGTGGCACCCTCTCCGCAGAGGGCGACTCTCGGCAGATACCAGCTAGGCGTGTCGGCCGACCGGGCCAATCAACTTTGCGAGACTCTTTGCGAGACTGTTGCGACTCTCGGTCTTCAGAGTGACACCTGCCATGTTGGATCGAAAGACCGGGCCTCGGATGCGGCCTGAGCGAATGCCGGAACCGCTGCTCACGCTTCAAGAGGCTGCGGACTACCTGCGGCTCACGCCCGGTGCCCTGTACACCCAGCGATACAGGGGGGAGGAGCCTGGTGCCTTGGGGATTCGGGTGGGTAGGAAGATCCTCTACCGGCCGACGGACATCGAACGCTTCCTGGATGAGAGACTCGCGGAGGCGCATCCCGCCAGACGTCCATGAGGATCGCCACGTAATTTCGCGCAGTCAGGCACTGAACGTCGTTCGTTGATGGCTCATGGGGTCGATTTTGAGGATTGACCGTCCTAAGCCGTGGGGGGCCCGATACCGTGGACTCGACGGTAGGAACGCTTGTACCTTCATGAGGAGGGTCGAGGCAGACCGCTGGCTGTACAACCGGTGACGGCCAATGGCCTCCGCCTCGTCCCACAGCTGTCCCACAGACGACCTCATCCCCCGCGGATGCCCAGGTCAGACCAGGGATTCAGTGGCTTTGCGCATCCCTGATAAGGATGAGGTCCGTGGTTCAAGTCCACGTGGGCCCACCGACCACTCCGAGTGCCTCAGTCCCTCGCGAACACCGAAGCAACCCGAACCGGGTTGCGGAGGGCATTCCAGGCGA
>Ga0214472_10001792_pt1 | contig 23408 bp, 22 predicted proteins | sample RVTome_6_FD_207662 | JGI IMG/M metagenome (GOLD analysis project Ga0214472, IMG submission 207662) | Soil microbial communities from uranium-contaminated site in the Upper Colorado River Basin, Wyoming, United States - RVT140D175 | ecosystem: Environmental > Terrestrial > Soil > Contaminated >...
AACACCTGCCTTGAGCAGGTCACGCATGTTTACCTTAGCCATGTTGATTCCTCTGAACGGGTTCAAACCTCCACATCCCCCACCGTCCAACCGTTTCAACGGCACCCAGGAGCGGCGTGTCGGAATGTGTGTGTCGTGTTAATGCCCGTGCGATAGGCACGAGCGGTTTTTTGGGAGCGCTTTTATACCACAATAGGGACATGGTTTGAAGCCGACTTTCTCAGCAGAGCGGTTTTTCGCTACAATCTAGTGTCCCCGTGGCGGCTAACGCGGCCAACGACACAACCGGAATCAGCGGAGCATTATGAGTATCACCATCAAGACCCCGGAAGAGATCGAAAAGATGCGCGTCGCCGGTCGCCTCGCGGCCGAAGTACTCGAGATGATCGCGCCCAGCGTCGTGCCGGGAGTCACCACCAACGAGCTGGACCGGATCTGCCACGACTACATCGTCAACGAACAGAAGGCGATCCCCGCTCCGCTTAACTATCACGGCTTCCCCAAGTCGATCTGCACCTCGATCAACCAGGTGGTCTGCCACGGCATCCCCAGCGACAAGAAGCTCAAGGATGGCGATATCGTCAATCTGGACATCACCGTCATCAAGGACGGCTACCATGGCGACACCAGCATGATGTTCTATGTCGGCGAGGTCGCGCCGCACGCCAGGCGTCTGTGCGAGATCACCCAGGAGTGCATGTACATGGGCATCAAACTGGTGCGCCCCGGCGCCCGCCTGGGCGATATCGGCCAGGTGATCCAGCAGTACGCCGAATCCAACCACTACTCCGTGGTACGTGAGTACTGCGGCCACGGCATCGGACTGGAGTTTCACGAAGACCCGCAGGTTCTCCACTACGGCCGCGCCGGTACCGGCGAGGTGCTCGAAGAGGGGATGTGCTTTACCATCGAGCCGATGATCAACGCCGGCAAGCGCCAGGTGAAATTGAACAAACGTGACGGCTGGACCGTCGAGACCGCCGATCGCCGCCTGTCCGCCCAGTATGAACATACCATTCTGGTCACCGCCGACGGTTATGAGGTCCTCACCCTGCGCTCCGGCGAAACGGTCTGAGCCCGGCCCCACCTCAACCTAGAGAACCCTGCCGCATGTCCACCAGTTTCCTGCCGCCAACCGAGCGTTTCTCCCGCTATCTTGATGTCGACAAGCTGCATCGCGCCCTCGAGCAGGAAGCGACGATCAAGACGCTGAAAACCGCCCTGCAAGACTCACGCAAGACAATGGACGAAGCGTTCCGCAACGGCGAAGACATTCGCCACCTGGTCTACGGCCGCGCCTGGGTGCTGGATCAGATCCTGACCCAGGCATGGAAACGCTTTGCCTGGCCGGACAGCGACAAGGTCGCGCTGGTGGCGGTCGGCGGTTACGGCCGAGGCGAGCTGCACCCCTTCTCCGACGTGGATATTCTGATCCTGGCCGACGGCGTCGAGGCCGGCAGCTTCGAAGAGAGCATCAGCGGCTTTCTGACCCTGCTCTGGGATATCGGCCTGGAGATCGGATCCAGCGTGCGCACCATCGAGGACTGCTATCAGGAAGCGCGCAACGACATCACCATCGCCACCAATCTGATCGAATCGCGCACCCTGATCGGCAGCCCGCACCTGCAGGAAGCGATGTATGAGCGCGTCACTTCAGAGGGCGCCTGGACCGACAAGGAGTTCTTCCGCGCCAAGCTGGCCGAGCAGGCGGTGCGACACGAGAAGACCAACAACACCGAGTACAACCTCGAGCCCAACCTGAAAACCTCGCCGGGCGGACTGCGCGACCTGCAGACCATCGGCTGGGTCGCCAAACGCCATTTCGGCGCCACCTACATCCGCGACCTGGTGGACCACGGCTTTCTGACCGAGTCGGAGCTGGAAGCGTTGAACAACGGCGAGCTCTATCTGTGGACCATGCGCTATGCACTGCACATGTTCAGCAACCGCCGGGAAGATCGATTGCTGTTCGACCACCAGCGCTCCCTGGCCGAGTTCTTCAAATATGAAGACGACACGGGCGCCTTGGCGGTGGAGCAATTCATGAGCAAATACTACCGCGTCGCCAAGGCGATGGCGGAGTTCAACGACATGCTGCTGCAGTACTTCGACGAGGTGATCCTGCGCGCCGAAGAGGAGCAGCACATCCGGCCGATCAACAGCCGCTTTCAGGTCCACAACGACTATCTCGAGGTCACCCACGACAAGGTATTCGAACACCACCCCTTCGCGCTGATGGAGCTGTTCGTGATCATGGCGCATCATCCGGAGATCAAAGGGGTGCGCGCATCGACCATACGCCTGATTCGCGACCACCGTCACCTGGTCGACGACAGCTTCCGCAACGATATCCGCAACACCTCGCTGTTCATGGAGCTGCTGCGCTCGCAGGACGGCGTCTCCACCGAACTCAAGCGGATGAACCGCTACGGCATCCTCGGGCGCTACCTGCCCGAGTTCGGCCGCATCGTCGGCCAGATGCAGCACGATCTGTTCCACATCTATACCGTGGATGCGCACACGCTGAAGGTGATCCAGAAGATGCGCCAGTTCCGTCACCGGGACCATCGCGATACCTTCCCCGTCGCGCACCGGGTGGTCAATCACATACCGAAGATCGAGCTGCTCTACATCGCCGGCCTCTACCACGACATCGCCAAGGGGCGTGGAGGCGACCACTCCGAGCTGGGCGCCGATGACGTCATCGCCTTCTGCCGCCGCCACCATATCGGCAAATGGGATACCCAACTGATCGCCTGGCTGGTGCGCAATCACCTGAAGATGTCGATGACGGCACAGCGGCGCGACCTGTCGGATCCGCAGGTGATCCACGCCTTTGCCGAACAGGTACGCGACATCATCCATCTGGACTACCTCTACGTGCTTACCGTGGCCGATATCAACGCCACCAACCACACCCTGTGGAACAGCTGGCGCGCCAGCCTGCTGCGCCAGCTTTATATGGAGACCAAGCGCGCGCTGCGGCGCGGGTTGGAGAATCCGCTCAACAAGACGGAACGGATCGAACAGGTTCAGCACGAAGCGCTGCAGGCACTGGCGCGCATGGGCGTACGCGCGAAAGCCGCGCAAACGCTGTGGGAGGGGCTCGGCGACGAATATTTCATGCGCGAGGACCCGCGCTCGATCGCCAACCACACCCAGGCGATACTCGAGCACCGCGAGGTCGGCAGGCCGCTGATCACACTGGAGAAGACCTCGTTCCGCAGCCACGAAGGCGCCACCGAGATCTTCATCTACACCAAGGATGAACCGAACCTGTTCGCCGCCACCGTCTCGACGCTGGATCAGCTGCATCTGAGCGTCCAGGATGCCCGCATCATCGTCAGCGACAACGGCTACGCGCTGAACAACTATACGGTGCTGACCGAGGACAACCTGCCGCTGTCGGACAACCCGGACTATCTGACCGATATCCGTCGACGCCTGATCGAAGAGCTGAGCCACCCGGAGGACTACCCGGCAATCGTGCAGCGCCGGGTACCGCGCCAGCTCAAGGCCTTCGCCACCAAGACCCGGGTGCTGATCAGCAACGATCCGACCCTGCAGCAGACCGTGCTCGAGGTGATCACCGCCGACCGCCCGGGACTGCTCGCCCGCATCGGACACATCTTTGTCGAGTTCGGCATCACCCTGCGCAAGGCGAAGATCGCCAACGTCGGCGAACGGGTGGAGGACTTTTTCTTCATCACCGACCACAACGATCAGCCGATCAGCGATCCGGAGCTGTGCCGGAAACTGCAACAGGCGATCTGCCACCAGCTCGACCAGCACGTTCAGCACAGCCAATAAGAGGAAACCGACATGGACAGCCAGACCCGTACCGAAATCGAAGCTGCCGTTCTGCGCCGCCTGCTGGAGCATCTGGACACGCGCAAGGATGTCCAGAACATCGATCTGATGAACCTGGCGGGGTTCTGCCGCAACTGCCTGTCGAAGTGGTATTCGGCCGAGGCCAAGGCCCGTGGCGAGGAGATCGACTACGAGCAGGCGCGCGAGATCGTCTATGGCGAGCCCTATGCGCAGTGGAAAGAGAAATATCAGCGAGAGGCCGGCGCCGAGCAACTGGCCGCGTTCGAGCGCAACCGCCCCAAAGAGTAGACGGGAGCGGCCGGCCGGCTCACTCCTTGCTAAGAACCCAGGCGCGCTGCACCCGATTCAGGTCCACCTCCAGCACGGTGGCGTAGACATCCTCCTGCACCGGATAGCTCTTCACCACCCGTGCGCCGCGCACGATACCGGCCACCGACGTACGGAAGCGATCGTTCTTCAACACCATATCGTCCACCTGGGTGGTGCCGAACAGGTACTGACCATGAATGATACCGGCCAACTCCTGATAGGCGCGCAGCTTCGACGCCCGCATCGCCATCAACATCTTCTGCTCTCGAGTCTCGCCCGGCTGCAGGCTGATCGGTGCGTAGCCGGTGGCGCTGACCCAGTTCGGCTCGACACTGCCCTCCTCGACTCTGGGGCCGGTTTTTACATCGGGCAGCGCATCCACGGTGGCGGTAAAGGTGTGCGCCACCGTCTCGCAACCGGCAAGCAGACCAAGCGCCATCAGCAGCAGTAGCGGTTTCAACGTTTTCAAGGTATCTCTCTTCCCGATCCGGTTCGGTTACAGGCCGGCAGGGCCCCGGCGATTCTCGACGATCATGCCCTCATCCGCGGCACGCAGCGGATCATAGCCGGGCCAGGCCCCCTCCAGGCGACTGAGCGGAATATGCGACTGCGCCGAGGCCAGCACCTGGCGCGTCGTCGTGTCCAGCACCCGGGCATTGAGCACCAGCCCCTCCGGCTGCACCGCATAGGTACCGGTGAGCACGAAATAGATACGGTTGCGTCTGCGCAGCAGGGAGAGCGACGACGGATCCGGTTCCTGCTTGGCCGTCGTGGTCAGGCTGACCGCGCGGTAATCGACCAGGTTGTAGCCCAGATTCTGCAACTGAAAGATGAAGCCGTCGCTCAGGCGCTCGCCCAGCGACCCCACCCGATCGCGCTCGACCAGTTCGTGGAACTGCAGTATCGCCATCGGTAGGCGTCGCACGCGGTTTTCGTCCAGCCCCAGCGCCAGTTGATCGGCCATCTGCCGCACCGCCTCGCTGACCGGATCGAACCCGTTGGGCTGCTCCCGGACCTGCGCCAGTTCCGGCAGATAACCGTTGCGCTCGGCTCGATTGCGGGAGGCCGTCGAAGGCTGGATCAGCGACTCCACCTGAGCCAGCGCCTCGGGTCCCAGGCTGTCGACCCTTACCGCCTGCGGCTCGTCACGGTTTGCCGCACAACCGGCAATGAGTGCCGGCAGCAGCGATACGAGCAGCGTTCTCTTCATCGATTCCCAATCCCCCTAGTCCACTCGCATCAATCTATCACGGCGCATCGACCGACCCCAAGCCCGAACATCCACGACTGCGCACCGAGGCGGGGTTATGCTACATTTCGGAACTTCTGTGTATGTATCGGTCGACGGCCCCTTATGTTGAGTACTCTTCGCCACCTTCTAGCCCTGACGCTGCTCTGCGTCGCACTGCCGGCCCACGCCCTTCTGGTCGAAGCCGAGGGCAGTGCCGCCATCGTCAACGGCGATATCGACGCCGCCCGCCGCGCGGCCGTCGCCGATGCCGCCCAGGCCGCTTCCATGCAGAGCGCCGCCTACATCTCCGCAACCCAGGAGATCGACAACGGCGTATTGGACGTGGACAGGCTGGAGCTCCGCGCGCTGGGCGAGGTGCGCAACATCAAGACGGTCGACGAGTGGATACGGGACCAACTGCTGTTCGTCCGCATCCAGGCCGAGGTCTATATAGAACAAGGGTGCCCGAGCGGGCTCGCCCCGCTGGGCTATCGCAAGAGCCTGGCCCTGACCCTGTTTCCCCTGCTCTCGCCCGGCCAGGCCGGCGACGGCAACCTGGGCAGCATCCAGGCACAACTACCGGCCTTGATCGCCGACGCGCTGGCGGAGGAGAAGGCGCTCGAACCCTTGAAGTTTACCGCGCTCAACCTGATCGACAACCCGGCAACGGCCCCCGCGATGCAGCTGCCCGAGGGGCGGATAAGCAGCACGCTCCACGGCAGCGAGCAGTTGCGCAGCCAGTTTATACTGGCCGGGGTGATCCGCGACATGTCGATGCGCAGCCCGACCGGCCCCCGCGAGCCCAATATCCTGGCCGACCTGTACAACCAGGCCGATTACGCCAGCAAGCGCCATCTGCGCAACCTGGACCTGGAACTGTTCCTCTACGACGGACTGACCGGCGAACTGCTGGAGCAGAAAGCCTTCGCCACCCAGGGCCGCTGGACCCGCCCGCGAGAGGAGCGTACAGGATTTGCCACCGCCCTGTTCTGGCAACAGGACTACGGCCAGAGCACGCGCAAACTGGTGAAGGAGATCGGCGACTGGCTCGGTACCCGCCTCCGATGCGAACCCTTCGCCACCCGCATCACCCGTACCCAGGGCGACCGGATCTGGATCGACGCCGGCAGTCGTCAGGGGTTCAAGAAGGGCGACCGGCTCGGTATCTACCGCCGCCTGACCCACTACGACGATCAGATGCGCAGCTACTCGGAGCTCAGCGACACTCACGAAACCCTGACCCTGGACCAGGTTCAGCCCGGCATGGCCCGCGGACGCATGGCCGGCGACAGCCTGAGCCGGAACATCCAGCGCGACGACATCGTGATCTCCCGCTGACCCGCGCACCATTGACAGACGGCACTGCCACTCTTAGGCTGCGCGGCCAATCTGTCCGCTGCATCAAGGGAAACACTATGCCGAGCGAAATCTTTGCCGAACTGGAGAACAAACTGGACTCGTTGATCGAAGAGGTCGAGACCCTGCGTCTCGAGATCAGCGAGCTGCGTCAGGTCCGCGACGGGCTGAAGCAGGAAGCCTCGCAGACCGAGGAGCGCCTGCAGAAGCTGCTGGGCATGTTCGACCGTCTCGAGGAGAGCGCGGCCCTCTAGACCCTGTCGCCGCTCCTGCGCATCCATGCGCCCGCGGCATGACCGCCATGGATGGTGGGAATCCTGACTTTGCAGGAGCAAAAGTCAGGGACCGTACATCCTGTACATATACAAGAATGCCGGCTGATGCCGGCATTCTTGTGGTCTGTCTTGAATCCACCCGTCCGCTTTAACGCTGGGTACCGCGAATTCGCACCTCGACACGACGGTTGATCGCACGACCGGCGGCGCTGCTGTTGTCGGCGATCGGGTTACGCTCGCCATAGCCGTGCGAGCTGAGACGCAGGCGGTCGACACCGACCGACATCAGATAGCTTGCCACCGCCGCGGCACGGCGCTCGGAGAGCTGCTGATTGTACTCGGCGGAACCGGTGGAGTCGGTATAGCCTTCGACGCCTACCTGCGTCTTGTCGAACTTCATCAGCACCCTGCCGACCGAATCGAGCACCGGATAGAAGCCGCCGTCCACGCGGTCGCTGTCGGTGGCGAAGGTGATGTTGCCCGGCATGATCAGACGAATATCGTCACCGACACGCTCGACACGCACGCCGGTGCCTTCCAGCTCCTGACGCAGCTGCATCTCCTGCTGATCCTGGTAATAGCCGATACCGCCGCCGACGGCACCGCCGATCAGCGCACCGGCAAGCGCGCCTTCGTTGCGATCGCCCTTGCCGGCAACCGCCGCCCCGAGAAGCGCACCGCCAAGGGCGCCTATCCCGGCCCCCTTGGTGGCCTGGGACGTCTTCTTCTCCTGAGTGTAGGGGTCTAGTGTTGTACATCCTGAGAGCAGCGCAACCGAAAGCGCCGATGCCACTGCAGTTTTGTACTTCATGCTGTCTACTCCTTCGAGCCAATCGAAAAATACGTTCTGGTGACCGGGAAAACCGGTTCAGGTTCCCATAGTCGCTAAAATTAGACCAACATAGCTTAACCTTCGATTAAGCGAATGGAATTGGCAACTAGAGCATTCCCCACGCTGGTCAGTCCGCTCGTCTGCCGATAAAATGGGGCAGCTCGGCTTTGTCCATCATACATGTCCGCTTTACCAGTCCAAGGAGTTATCTCTTGTCCCAGCTTCCTGTCATCGTCGGTTTCGGTGGTATCAGCCCGGCCGGCCGGTCCTCCTTTCATCACGGCTACCGACGCCTGATTCTGGACCAGCTCGACAGCGATTCGCGACAGGAGACCCTGCTCGACCTGGCGATGCTGATGGGACTGGCCGGCTTCAGCGACGGCAGTTATCTCAACGCCGAAGGCGAAAAGGTGAGCGCAACCGAGCTTGCGGCCGCGGTCGAGCCCGCCGTGCGCAACAATACACTGATACGCCGTATTCATCCGGACTGGTTCGATGTCCACGCCGTCACCTTCAACCGCCCCGCCACGATCGAGGGCAGCGACGGCCTGTTGCGCTTCCGACTGCGCCGCCGACAGCTGCCGGCGCGGCTGCCCGCCAACTGGCAGATCAGCGAACTGCAGGGCGGCCAGTACGAAGTGGTGGTGCAGGGCCCCTGTGAGCTGATCTTCCACGACACCAAGGAAGCCCAGGTACAGAGCGCGGGCATGCTGCCCACCGGCTTCGAACCCGGCCGCCTGTACCAGTCGCGCAACCACCCCCGAGGCCTGCAGATGGCGGTGTACGCCGCCTCCGACGCACTGAGTTCGGTCGGCATCGGCTACGACGAGATCCTCAAACACCTGGCGCCGGACCAGATCGCCGTGTTCGCCAGCAACTCGATCGGTCAGTTGGATGACCTCGGCTTCGGCGGCCTGACCAAGTTCCCGGCGCTGGGCAAGCGCACCACCTCCAAGCAGATGCCGCTGGGCTATGCGCAGATGCCGGCCGACTTCATCAACGCCTACCTGCTCGGCAATGTCGGCATCACCGGCGGCGCGCTCGGCGCCTGTGCCACCTTCCTCTACAACCTCAGGAACGGAGTCGAAGCGATCCGCAGCGGGCAGTGCAAGCTGGCGATGATCGGCGGCTCGGATGCACCGGTCACCCCGGAGGTGATCGAAGGCTTCCGCGCCATGGGCGCACTGGCCGAAGACAAGCAACTGGCGGCACTGGATGGGCTGTCGAGCCTGAGCGACGACGACTACCGCCGCGCCTGCCGCCCCTTCGGCGAGAACTGCGGCTTCACCATCGGCGAATCCAGTCAGTTCCTGGTCCTGATGAGCGACGATCTGGCACTGGAGCTGGGTGCCGACATCCACGGCTGCGTACCCGATGTGTTCGTGCACGCCGATGGTCACAAGAAATCGATCTCGGCGCCCGGCGTCGGCAACTATATGACGCTGGGCAAGTCGGCTGCCCTGGTGCGCAGCATGCTGGGCGAGGAATCGCTGCGCCAACGCAGCTACGTACAGGCCCACGGCACCAGCACACCGCAGAACCGGGTGACCGAATCCCATGTCATCAACGAGATCGCCAAGGCGTTCGATATCCACGACTGGACGGTGTCCGCGGTCAAGGCCTATATCGGCCACTCCCAGGGTACCGCCGGCGGCGACCAGATCGCCGCGGCACTGGGCGTCTGGCGTTACGGCATCATCCCCGGCCTGACCACCACGCCGGCGATCGCGGGCGATGTACACACCAGCCACCTCAACCTCTCGCTTGCCCATCAGCAGGTCGGTACCGCCGGCATCGACTCGGTGATGATCAATGCCAAGGGGTTCGGCGGCAACAATGCGACCGCCTGCGTCCTCGCCCCCCATATCGGCGAGCAGTTGCTCGAGCGCCGTCACGGCAAGGCCGCGATGCAGGCGTGGCGCGAGCGCCGCGAAGCGGTGCGCGAACGCGCCGCCGCCTACAACCAGCAGGCGATGCGCGGCCAGGCACGGCCGACCTACCTGTATGACCATCAGGTGCTGGCCGGGGAGGATCTTGCGATCAACGAACACCGGATACAGCTGCCGGGCTACGCCAATCCGATCAGCCTGGATCTGGACAACCCATATAAGGACATGTGCTGACAGGCGCCGGCGGCGCCGAGGGCACGTCACACATAGGAAGGTTTGATGAAAAAGGTAATCAGCGTATTGTCGGTCGTGCTGCTCGGCGCGATGCTCGCCGGCTGCATGGGCAGCAGCGGCCTGCAACGGGATCCGACCGTGGATCAGTTCTATACCTTGAACAAGGAGAGGTTGCTGCTGTGTCGGGGCACCAGCAGCCAGTGCCAGGATCTGATCCTGATCGCCTCGGCGCAGGAGTTCCTGCCCCCGATCGAGCGCGCCTACGGCACCGAGGTACGCGGCCCCAACTATCCGCTCAGCCTGGCCAAGCTGCTCATGGAACCGCCCCAGGGGCAATACGAAGCCACCCCGATCGGCGACAGCGGTCGCATTGTGCAACTGCCGATCAACCGCCTGACCGACAGTGTCTGGCAGGCGCTTAAGAAGGCCCGGAACACGATCTACGACTGACTAGTCCAGCGCCAACAGCTCCCGTGCATTCGAGCAGGTTCGCTGCGCAACCTGCTCGCGATCCACCCCGCGCAGTTCGGCGACAATCTCCGCCACCTCGGCCACCCGCTGGGGCCGGTTGGGCTCGTCCCGCCAACGACTGAGCGGCATGTCCGGCGCGTCGGTTTCCAACACCAGCCATTCCAGCGGCAGTTCGGCCACCAGATGTCGCAGCTTGGTGGCCCGCGGATAGCTGATCGCGCCGCCGAAGCCCAGCTTGAAGCCCAGTTTCGCATACTCCCGCGCCTGCTGTTCGCTGCCGGAAAAGGCGTGCACGATGCCGGCACGGGGCAGGCGCCGCTGACGCAGCAGTTTGAGCACCTGATCGTGCGCCTTGCGCACATGCAGCAGCACCGGCAGCTCGGCCTCCCTGGCGATCTGCAGTTGGTCACGCAGCAGTGTGGTCTGCGCTTCGGCATCGTGATCGTCGATCTGGAAATCCAGTCCGATCTCGCCGAGCGCGACCAGCTCGGCGCGATGTTCATGCACTCGTTGCGCCAGCCGTGTCAGATGCTCGGGGCGGTGCTCGCGCATAAAACAGGGGTGCAGGCCCAGCGCCGGATAGAGTCGAACCCCCTCCGTTGGGCCGGACACAAGCTCAAGCACACGATTCCAATGCGCGGCGGTGACGCCGGGCACGACAATGGCGCCGATGCCGACGGCGTGCGCCCGGGCCAGCGCCTCGTCGCGCCAGCCATCGAAGGCGGGAAAGTCGAGATGACAGTGGGTATCGATCAGCATGGGGGGAGTATGGCATAGCTGCCGATTGCTCGGCAGCTATCGGTCGATACCCGAAAATCAATGCTCCCGCGTGGCACGGAAGGCGATGTCGGGCCAGCGCTCCTCGGTCAGCGACAGGTTGACCCGGGTCGGCGCCAGATAGGTGAGCAGACCGGAACCGTCATAGGCCAGGTTGTCGTATGCCTTGCGCTCGAACTCGGCGAGCATCTTGTTATCCCTGCACTCGACCCAACGCGCGGTGGCCACGCTGATCCCCTCGTACACGCACTCCACCTTGTACTCGTCCTTGAGGCGGAACACGACCACCTCGAACTGCAGCTGCCCCACGGCGCCAAGGATAAGATCGTTGTTCTTCATCGGCTGGAACAGCTGCACCGCGCCCTCCTCCGACAGCTGCTGCAACCCTTTCTGCAACTGCTTCATCTTCAGCGGATCGGTGGGGCGCACGCGGCGGAACATCTCCGGCGCGAAGTGGGGGATACCGGTAAACTTCAGGTTCTCGCCCTCGGTAAAGGTATCGCCGATCTGGATGGTGCCGTGGTTGTGCAGGCCGATGATATCGCCGGACCAGGCGGTCTCGACGTTTTCGCGGTCGCCGGCCAGAAAGGTGACCGCGTCGGCGATCTTCACATCCTTGCCGATCCGCACATGCTTCATCTTCATGCCCCGGTTGTAAGAACCGGAACAGATCCGCATGAAGGCGATACGGTCGCGGTGTTTCGGGTCCATGTTCGCCTGGATCTTGAACACGAAGCCGGAAAATTTCTCTTCGGTCGATTCCACATCGCGGCTCTCGGTAGCACGAGCCGGCGGTGCCGGTGCCCAGTCGACGAAGTCGTCGAGCATCTCGCGCACGCCGAAGTTGCCCAGTGCGGTACCGAAGTAGACCGGCGTCAACCTGCCCTCCAGATAGGCCTGCTGATCCCATTCATGGGTCGCGCCGCGCACCAGCTCGATCTCGTCGGCGAAATCCTCGTACTCGTCGTCGAGCAACGCCCGCGCCTCGTCGGAATCCAACCCCTGGATCAACCTCTCCTCGGCCAGGGTGTGGCCCATGCCGGGGGTGAACAGGTGCAGGGTATCGGTATAGAGGTTGTAGACCCCCTTGAAGCGCTTGCCGGAACCGATCGGCCAGTTGACCGGTGCCGCCTCGATCTTCAGCACCTCCTCGATCTCGTCGAGCAGTTCGATCGGGTCGCGGATATCGCGGTCCAGCTTGTTGACGAAGGAGAAGATCGGCGTGTCGCGCAGGCGGCACACCTCCATCAGCTTGATCGTGCGCTCCTCGACACCCTTGGCACCGTCGACCACCATCAGTGCGGAGTCCACCGCCGTCAGCGTGCGGTAGGTATCCTCGGAGAAGTCCTCGTGTCCCGGCGTATCGAGCAGGTTGACGATCCGCTCCTTGTACGGGAACTGCATCACCGACGAGGTGATCGAGATGCCGCGCTCCTGCTCCATGCTCATCCAATCGGAGGTCGCGTGCCGATCGCTGCCGCGCCCCTTGACGGTGCCCGCGACCTGGATCAGTTGGCCGATCAGCAGCAGCTTCTCGGTAATGGTGGTCTTACCGGCGTCGGGGTGGGAGATGATGGCAAAGGTGCGCCGCTTGGCGACTTCTTGCTGAACAGGGTGTGACATCGGTTCGGGTCTTCCAGATTGGCATAGCCGGTCGGCAACCGCCGGCCGACACACGGTCGGTTCGAAAGGGCGTTATTCTCGCCGATCGGGAGCCGATGAACAATCGATCAGGCCTTACTAAGGCAATCGCACGATACTGGCCGATGTTTTCCGTGATCCTAACCGCCCGCCCAAACCGGCGGAATGCACTACGCTTACAGCAAGGAGGGGCTATAACCGAGCGTCAAAGCTGTCGGGAGGTAAAACATGTACACGACCGATGGGCTGCACCTGGACAACACTGCGGCACTGCACCTGAACGACGGCGATGCCCTGCTGCTGGTCGATCTGCAGCGAGATTTCCTGCCCGGCGGCGCGCTTGGCGTACCCGAGGGTGACCAGGTCGTACCGGTGCTGAACGAGATGATCGCCCTCTTCAACGCCCGCAGGCTGCCGATAGTGGCGACCCGTGACTGGCACCCGGCGAACCACTGCTCGTTCCAGGCTCAGGGCGGGCCCTGGCCGCCGCACTGCGTACAGGGAACCCCGGGGGCGGACTGGGCGGACGAGCTGGAATTGCCTTCGCAGGCGTTGGTCATCTCCAAGGGCAGCGAGGCCGGGCACGAGGCCTACTCCGGCTTTCAGGGTACCGATCTGGCCCGGCAACTGAACGATCGGGGGTGCCGGCGCCTGTTCGTCGGCGGCCTGGCCACCGACTACTGCGTGCTGCAGACCGTACTCGACGCCCGGAAACTGGGGTTCGACGTGCAGGTGATCGAAGAGGCGATCCGCGCCGTCAACGTCAACCCCGGCGACGGCATCAAGGCGGTCGACCTGATGCTGGACAGGGGCGCGGAACTGATCAGCGAACAGGACCTGGCCGATGCCAATCCCTGACGACAATACGCTGGAGGAGAGCCCGCTGCTGGTCGATCTCTACCAGCTCACCATGTTGCAGAGCTACCTCGATCAGCAGATGCTGGAAGAGGCGGTGTTCGAGTTTTTCGTGCGCAGGATTCCGGAAAACCGCAACTTTCTGCTCTTCGCCGGGCTCGAACAGCTGCTGGCCTTTCTCGAGCGCACCCGCTTTTCCCAAGGCGAACTGGACTATCTGGCACGCACCGGCCTGTTCAGGCGCAACCTGATCGATTACCTGGCGGGGTTCCGCTTCTCCGGCAGCGTCCATGCCATGCCGGAGGGCACGCTCTGCTTCAGCAACGAGCCGATCGTCAGAATCACCGCCCCGCTGCCGGAAGCCCAACTGATCGAAACCCGCCTGATCAACCTGCTGCAGTTTCAGACCCTGATCGCCACCAAGGCGGCGCGCTGTCGCATCGCGGCGCCGGACGCCAAACTGGTCGACTTTGGCCTGCGCCGCGCCCACGGTGCCGAAGCCGGCTTGCTGGCCGCTCGCGCCTGCTATCTGGGCGGTTTCGACGGTACCGCCAACGTCCTCGCCGGCCTGCACTACGCCGTCCCGATCCTGGGCACCATGGCGCACGCCTATATCCAGGCCCATGACAACGAGATGGAGGCCTTCCGCCACTTCGCCGACAGCCAGCCGAACAATCTGATCCTGCTGATCGACACCTATGACACCGACCGCGGCGCCCATCGCGCGGCGGAGCTGGCCGACACGCTGCTGCCCAAGGGGGTGGTAGTGAAGGGGGTGCGTATCGACAGCGGCGAGCCGGGTGAGGAGGCGTTCAGGGTCCGCCGAATACTGGACCAGGCAGGCCATCCGGAGATCACCATCTTCGCCAGCAGCAACCTCGACGAACAGCTGCTGCAGAAACTGGTCCGGCGCGGGGCGCCGATAGACGGTTACGGTATCGGCACCAGCCTCACCACCTCGTCCGATGCCCCCTTCCTCAACTGCGCCTACAAGCTGCAGGAGTACGCCGGCATTCCGAGGCGCAAGCGCTCCAGCGGCAAGGCGACCTGGCCGGGACGCAAGCAGCTGTACCGCTACCTCGATAGCCGGGGCAAGATCGAGTATGACTGGCTCTGCCGCGAAACCGAGACGACCATGGACGCGACGCCGCTGCTCGAGCCGGTGATGCACAACGGCTGCCGGCTGACGCCACCCGAGGCGCCGGCCGATATCCGCCACCGAGTGCAGCAACAGATCGGCACGCTGCCCGATTCGCTGCTCAGTCTGGAACCGGCCCCGCCCCTGCCGCTGCGTATCTCGGCACGCCTGCAGCAGTTGGCGCAGGACACCGACCGCCGCTTCAACCGTTGAGCGGAGCCGCACCGCGGCGATCGCTAGACGGCAGCGCCCGCATCGGCCTCGCCTGCGACCTTATGTCCCATGCCGAGCCCGGCGGCTCGGGTTATACTCCGGAACCGAGCCCTTTCAGCGAGCGTTAGCGTGTCGAATACCACCCCCTTCAGTTCCGGTTACCACGACCACCTGCTGCAACTGACCTATATCCGCGTCGTCACGCTGTTCGTCATCGCGGCGGCCGTGCTGTTTGCCGTCTACACCCTGCATCTGCAGATAAACGTCTGGCTGATCGCGGGCACCCTGGGCATCGTTGCACTGATAAACCTGTTCACCTACGCGCGCCTGCACTCGCACTGGCCGGTCACCGAAACCGAGCTGTTCAGCCAACTGACCGCCGATGCGGTCCTCTACGGCGCGCTGATCTACCAGACCGGGGGCGCCACCAACCCGTTCATCTTTCTGCTGCTGATACCGCTGCTGATCGCCGCCGCCACCCTCTCCTGGCGCTTCACCTTTCTCACCGCCCTGCTGGTGGTGGTGCTCTACAGTTCGCTGATGCACTACTACCTCCCGGTGCTGCCGCTCGATACCGGCCACCGCCAGAGCCTGGTCGCCCTGTTCGACCTCCACATCACCGGCATGTGGTTCAACTTCCTGTTCACGGTATTGCTGATCACCTGGTTCATCGTGCGCCTGCAGCAGACGATGCGCCGGCAGGAGCGCCGCCTGGTACACGAACGCGAACGTCGGCTGCAGGACCAGCAACTGCTGGCGCTGGCGACACTGGCGGCCGGCACCGCACATGAACTGGGCACGCCGCTGTCGACCATGAGCGTGGTGCTGCGGGATATGGCGCTGGATCACCCGGAGGGCGACCTGGCGGAGGATATCGCGCTGCTGCAACAGCAGGTCGGCGCCTGCTCCGAACGCCTGCAGGCGATGGCGCAGAGCGCGAAGGAGGCGGGCCGTCATGAGTCGATACCGGTCACCGAGATGCTCGATCGACTGCTGGACCAGTGGCAACTGATGCGTCCGCAGGCGGGTTATCGGCTGCAACAGCCGCAGACGCCGGCCGCCCCGCGGGTCAGGTGCTCGGTCCAACTGCTGCAGGCGCTGACCAACCTGCTCAACAACGCCGCCGATGCAAGCGGCCAGGCGATCGAGATCGTCCTGAGCTGGGACGACCGACAGATCTGGCTGCGGATCCACGACCACGGGCCGGGACTGCCGCTGGCGACCGCCGCCGACCTGGGCAAGCCCTTTGTCACCACCAAGGGCAACGGCCTGGGTCTCGGCCTGTTTCTGACCGCCACCACCCTGGCGCAGCAGGATGGCGAGGTGCGCCTGTACAATCACCCGGACGGCGGCACCCTGACCGAGGTCCGCCTGCCCATCCCCACCGACGAGGATCCACGATGAGCAGGGAGTTTCTGGTCGTCGACGACGACCCCACCTTCACCCGCGTTCTGGCCCGCGCACTGACCCGGCGCGGATTCAACGTCAATGTCGCGCGCAGCGTGCCGGAGGCGCTGGAGCGGGCACAGGCAATCCCCCCGGAGCTGGCCAGTGTCGATCTGAAGATGGAGGGCCCGTCGGGGCTGGAACTGATCGCGGCGCTGCAGGCGATCAACCCGGAGGTGCGGATCCTGATACTGACCGGATACGCCAGCATCGCCACCGCGGTGGATGCGATCAAGCTCGGCGCGGTCAACTACCTGCCGAAACCGGCGGATGCCGATCAGATACTGGCCGCGCTGGAGCAGGTCTCGGCGGACGCGGAACGACCGATCGGCAGCGATCCAATGTCGGTGGAGCGACTGGAGTGGGAGCATATCCAGAAGGTTCTCTCCGCCCACGACGGCAACATCTCGGCGACGGCAAGAGCGCTGGGCATGCACCGGCGCACGCTGCAGCGCAAGCTGCAGAAACGGCCGGTCAGGCGGTAGCGCCGGCCCGGACAGGGGCTACTGCTCGTCGATATAACGGCGGGCATCGAAGGTGCGTATCCAGTCCGGGTGAAACACCATCATGCCGGTCATGATGATGCCGTTGACCAACCCCTCGGGAAACATGATCAACGGCAGGTAACGCACATACTCGTGGTAGATCTTGCTCCAGGGGTAGGTGTCCGACAGCCAGAGCAGAGCGCCCATGGTCATGCCGCCGCTCATCGCCGCGACACCGCCGCCGAGAAACGCACACAGGAAAAGGTAGACGAAGAAATGTTTCGGAAACCGCCACTCCACCAGCCTCCAGATGGCGTAGCTGACCAGCGCCGGAATCACCACGAAACAGAACAGATTGGGCAGAAACTCGCTCCAGGCTTCACGACCGATCAGGGTCAGGCCGATCATCGCCGCCGTGCCCGCGCAGATCGCCAGATCCCAGCCGAACATCAGCGTCAGCGTGGTCATGCCGACGAAGTGGATCGACAGACCGGGGGAGATGCCCGCACGCAGCGTCCACAGCAGCATCATCGCCACCGCGGCGCCGAACAGCAGGTGCTGTATGCCGCGCTCGCGTACCAGCACCGCCCAGGGCAAGCGCCAAAGCGCCAAGACCATGACCACCAGGTACAGCACTGCGGTAACCGCCAACCAGGTACCGCTGACCAACCCCTCACTCGGATTCATTGTCGCTCTTCCCGCTAACGCTCGACGTCTCTTCAGTGTATAGGAGCTGCCCGATCAACGATGAGTCTTCGGCACTGACGCCGGTCAATCGAGCAGTCGATTGAACAGCAGCGCATCCTCGCTGCCGTCCTCGGTCGGATAGTAGCCTCGGCGCCGCCCGCTCTTGTGCCAACCGCAGCTCCGGTAAAGGCTCTGCGCCACACTGTTGGAGTCGCGCACCTCGAGATAGAACGCACCGACTCCGCGCTGCTCGAGCATGCCCTGCGCCTCCAGCAACATCGACCGTGCCAACCCCTGGCCGCGCGCCTGCGGATGTACGCCGATACGCATCAGCTCCGCCTCGTCGAGCACCTGGCTGAACAGCACGAAGCCGAGCGGCCGCTCCCCGACCGGCAGCCAGCAGAGGTAGCGCCGGGTGTTGCCCAGCATCTGCTGCCAGAGCTTGGCGGACCAGGAGTCGTCGAAACAGAGGTCATCGAGCGCCGGCAGAAGATTCAGATCCTCCGCGGTGGCCCGGCGCAACAAGGGTGTATTCAAGGGACTACTCGATGGGGTTCACTCGGGTTTGGCCAAACCGGGTTTCGGCAGCAGCGGCTGCAGGTCGCGCCAGAGCTCGGCCTTCAGCTCCGGCAACTGCAACGCCTGACTGAGACTGACACCGGCGACACAGGGCAACTCGGGCCTCAGGGTAAAACGGATCCCGCGCAGGGCATCGAGCGACTCTTCGCGTTCGAGCAGCCACTGTGCCGCGCTCTCGCCCAGCAGCAGGGCACGCTTGACGCTACGCAGCGCCAGCGTCAGTTCCAGCTTGCGCCTGACCGCCCTGGTCAACTCGTCGGGCCCCTGATCGAGGCTGGTTCCGGCCAGCACCGGCCAGGAGAGCAGCGAGGCGTCGCTGGGCGGCTCGACCACGCCCAGCGCTCGGGCCACGCCCGCCAACAGGCGCCGGTGTTGCGCCGAGAACCCCTGCCGCGCCGCCGGCGGCAGGCTGTCGACGATCAGCAGATCGCCGGCCAGCACGAATGCCAGTTTCACCCGCGGCGCCGGCAGCGGCGCACCGCGACGCACCGGTGCAGCGGGTTCGTCGCTCTGCGTCTCCGCCGCCGGAGCGGGCGCGGGTGTCGGCGCCTTGGCCGCACTCTCCGTACTTCCCGCACTTTCCGCACCGATCAGCGGCGCGATCGATGCCCGCGCCCGGGAGCGGGCGTTCTGTATCGATTCCCCGCTTTCACGGGGCGCGACAGGAGCCGATCCGCGCACGGGCATCGACTCGGGGGCTACCGGATCGGCTCCGCCCTCTTCGTGATCGGCGACATATTCACTCTCGTCCGCCGACGGATAGCGGAACCGCTCCACCCACTGCGGCGACGGCGCGGCGCCGGGCAACTGCGTCCGGGGCAACCAGCTGCCGATGCCGATCGCCTCCAGATACCGGTGCCTGAGCTGCTCGCCGCTGAGATCCATCATTCGCGCCCTTATACCTGGGGATGCGCTTTCTGGATATTGGCATCCAGCATGTTGAGCGCGTGCAGGTAGGCCTTGGCCGAGGCGATGATGATATCGGTATCCGCGCCCAGGCCGTTGACGATACGCCCGGCCTTCTCCAGCCGCACGGTGACTTCGCCCTGGGAATCGGTGCCCTGGGTCACGGCGTTGACCGAGTAGATCTGCAGGCAGGCGCCGGATTGGGCGATCTGCTCGATCGCCTTGAAGCAGGCGTCTACCGGCCCGCTGCCGTCGGATTCGCCGCTGAATTCGGTGCCGTCGACCATCACCTTCAGGTTCGCCACCGGCGTCTCGCCGGTCTGCGACGTCACCGTCAGGCTGCTCAGCCGGTAGCGCTCGCTGGCCGCTTCGGCGCGGGCATCGCTGACCAGCGCCATCAGGTCCTCGTCGAAGATCTCATGCTTCTTGTCCGCCAGCTCCTTGAACCGGGTAAAGGCGGTATTGAGCTCGGCATCGGTGGCGAAGCTGGTGCCCAGCTCCTCGAGGCGGGCGCGGAACGCCGCGCGGCCGGAGTGCTTGCCCAGCACCATGCGGTTGGTGTTCCAGCCCACATCCTGCGCGGTCATGATCTCGTAGGTTTCGCGGTGCTTGAGCACGCCATCCTGATGGATGCCGGACTCGTGAGCAAAGGCGTTGGCACCGACGATCGCCTTGTTCGGCTGCACCGGGAAACCGGTAACACTGGACACCAGGCGCGACGCGGGCACGATCTGCGTGGTGTCGATATTGGTTTCCACCCCCATCACGTCGCGACGGGTGCGCAGCGCCATGACGATCTCCTCCAGCGACGCGTTCCCGGCACGCTCACCCAAGCCATTGATGGTGCACTCCACCTGGCGCGCACCGGCGCTGATCGCCGCCAGCGAGTTGGCCACGGCCAGACCGAGGTCGTTATGGCAGTGCACGGAGAAGATCGCCTGGTCGGCGTTGGGGATGCGCCGGATCAGTTCGCCGATCACCTGGCCGAACTGTTGCGGCACGGCGTAGCCGACGGTATCCGGAATATTGATGGTGCGCGCACCGGCATCGATGACGCGCTCGATGATCCGGCACATGAAATCCATATCCGAGCGGCTGGCATCCTCGAGCGAAAACTCGACGTCGTCGATCAGGTTGCGCGCGCGCTTGACCGCCCGTACCGCGCTCTCGACCACCTGATCCGGCTCCATCTGCAGCTTGTACTTCATATGGATCGGCGAGGTGGCGATAAAGGTGTGGATACGCCCCGAGTTGGCCTCGCGCAGCGCCTCGCCGGCACGGTCGATATCGGCGTCCAGCGCCCGCGACAGCGAGCAGACGGTGCTGTCCTTGATGCTCCGCGCGATCGCCTGGACCGACTCGAAGTCGCCGACGCTGGCGATGGCGAAGCCCGCCTCGATCACATCCACCCGCATCCGCTCCAGTTGGCGGGCGATGCGTAGCTTCTCGTCACGGGTCATGGATGCGCCGGGGCTCTGCTCGCCGTCGCGCAAGGTGGTATCAAAGATAATGACTCGATCCTGGCTACTCATAAGATGCTACTCCGCATGACGAGGGCACGCTCGACTGATGGATGGGCGAACCGCGTATGGTTGTATTCGGCTAGGCTGCAGTATACAGCGCTCCGGCTACCAATGGGCCGCTATAGTAGCGCCTCGCTCCGGGGTTTGAAACCGGCCCCTCGCGACTTGACCCGATCCCGTTCGCGGGCAAGAGTAATACCCCCGTAAGCACTCAAGCCGAGAGCAAGCAGAGTGGAGGAAAAAGGATGTCGCCAACCGATTTTGATCGTCTGATCGATCGTCGCAATACCGCCAGCGAAAAGTGGGAGCGCTACCGCGATACGGAGATTCTGCCGATGTGGGTCGCGGACACCGACTTCATGGCGCCGCAGGCGGTACTCGACGCGCTGCACGAGCGGGTCGATCACGGCGTGTTCGGCTATACCAATGCGCCCGCCCGCCTCAACCGACTGGTGTGCGAACGGCTGGAGCGGATGTACGGCTGGCGGATCGTCGCCGACGACCTGGTCTGGCTGCCGGGCCTGGTCTGCGGCCTGCACCTGGCCTGCCGCACCGCCGCGGCGGCGGGCGAAGCGGTGATGACCGCACAGCCGGTCTACCCCCCGTTCATGTCGGCACCGCGTCTATCCGAGCGCAGTTTGATCACCCTGCCGATGATGCACCGGGAACAGCGTTCGCTGATCGATTTCGACGCACTTGAAGCCGCGATCACGCCGACGACCCGGCTGCTGCTGTTCTGCAATCCGCACAATCCCGGTGGCACCGTCTACCGCCGTGACGAACTGGAAAGACTGGCCGAGATCGCCCTCAAGCACGACCTCTACATCTGCTCCGACGAGATCCACTGCGACCTGATACTGGAACCGGGGCTGAGCCATATCCCTATCGCGTCGCTGACCCCCGAGATCGCCGAGCGCACCATCACACTGATGGCACCGAGCAAGACCTACAACATCGCCGGACTCGGATGTTCCTTTGCCGTGATCCAGAACCCTCGGTTGCGACAGCGGTTCCAGCGCACCCGCAAGGGCATAGTGCCGGACGTCAATCTGATGGGCTATACCGCCGCGGAAGCGGCCTACCGCGACGGCGACGAGTGGAACCGTGCCCAGCTCGACTACCTGCGCGGCAACCGCGATTACCTGATGCGGGAGATCAATGCGATTCCGGGGCTGAAGCTGGAGCCGATCGAAGCGACCTACCTGGCCTGGATCGACGTCAGTGCCGCCAAGCTGGAGAACCCGGCCTACTTCTTCGAACAGGCCGGCGTCGGCATGTCGCCGGGACGGGATTTCGGCGACGATCGCTTCATGCGGCTCAATTTCGGCTGCCCCCGGGCACTGCTCGAGGAGGCGGTATCGCGCATCAAACGGGCGCTGCTCAACTACCTGCCCGCCTGAGCGCAGCTCAGGCGCGTTCGAACGCGAACGGAATCACCCGGTCGATCCGCTCGGCACCGAGGGCCAGCATCACCAGGCGGTCGAAGCCGAGCGCGACACCGGCACAGGCCGGCAGTCCGGCCTCGAGCGCGGCAACCAGGCGCATCTCCAGCGGCCGTTGCGGCAGCGCCAGCTCGGCACGTTTTTTCTGGTCCAGTTCCAGACGCCGGCGCTGCTCGCGGGCATCGGTCAGTTCACGATAGCCGTTGGCCAGCTCGATGCCACGCACGAACAGCTCGAACCGGGTCGCCACCGGCGTGCCGGTTTCATCCTCGACCACCTCGGCCAACGCCGCCTGCGACGCGGGAAAGGCGTACACGAACAGCGGTTCGATCAGACGCGGCTCGATCACATGGGACATCAGCAGGTTGAGCCAGGTATCGCGCGACTCGTCCTCGAACGGCGCATCGACATGCCGACGACAGAGCTCGCGCAGTTCGCCGACACCGGCCCGGTGAGGATCGATACCGAGTTCGCGCAGAAACAGCTCCCGGTAGCTGAGCCGCCGGGCTCCGAAGCCCGGAATCACCGCGGCGACCAGCGCCTCGACCTCGTCCATCAGTTGCTCGGCGGAGAAACCCGGCCGATACCACTCCAGCATGGTGAACTCCGGGTTATGCCGGGCGCCGCATTCGCCGTTGCGGAACACCTTGCCCAACTGATAGATGGCGCCGCTGCCGGCCGCCAGCAGGCGTTTCATCGCGTACTCGGGCGAGGTCTGCAGATAGAGCGTATGCGAGGTCTGTCCCGGCAGCGGCGCGTAGGCCACCTCGATCGAATCGATAAAGGGGTCGCTGACGGCGCAATGCGACATGAGCTGGGTATCCACCTCCATCACCTCGTGCCGGGCAAAAAAATCGCGGACCTGCGCCAGCATGCGCGCTCTGCCCCTGAGGTTATCCATCGCTGCGCCGGGGCGCCAATCGGTTTCGATCGTCATCGGAATGGCTTTTTATCAACGGAAAGGGTGTTCTTCAACGGAAAGGGGATGAAGCGCATCTTGCCCCTGACCGGGGAAGATAGGGTGAATCTCTCTTTCGGTAGCTCGGCGGTCCATCCACATTTGGACCCGTGGCTTTGCGCTCCCCGGTTGACCCGGAGGTTGCCTTTTCGGGAGAGATTCGTCGCTGGAAGGGGATCGATTGAACCGGACCGGAGCGGGAACACCCAAGCCGATCGAGCCCTTGGCGGCATCCTAACACCTATTTCCGACGGATGCCACCGACAAGGATCAGACAATTCCTACCACCGATCCCCCGGCACAGGGACCTGTGCCGGGCGCCGACATCTC
>Ga0214472_10001793_pt1 | contig 23402 bp, 27 predicted proteins | sample RVTome_6_FD_207662 | JGI IMG/M metagenome (GOLD analysis project Ga0214472, IMG submission 207662) | Soil microbial communities from uranium-contaminated site in the Upper Colorado River Basin, Wyoming, United States - RVT140D175 | ecosystem: Environmental > Terrestrial > Soil > Contaminated >...
GAGGAGTCGTAGACGTGGTGGTCGCGGATGAGCATGCCGACCTCCTCCGGAATCTTCCACTTCTGGCAGGCCAGCCATCCCAGCTCCGCGTGATCGTACCCGCAGATCTGTTGCTCGGCTGCCACCAAAGCATGGGGTGAGTTCCAGCCCATCGTCTCGTCGATCTCGCCAAGCTCGGCGGCGGACTCCCGGAACATGACGAAGCGGCCGATGTCGTGGAGAAGGCCCGCCAGGTACGCACGCTCAGGCGGTACCTCCAGCTCGGGGCAGAGATTCGCGACGGTGCGAGCCGCCACCGCGGTTTGCAGCGCATGGATCCAGAGGTTGCGTTGCCCGAGCGTTCGCGGTAGGAAGACTTCCAGAACCGAGAACGACTGCATGAACTCCACCAAGGGAAGAGCGCCTACCCGAGCAACGGCCTCGGGAATCGTCAGGATGGGAAAAAGGAGCCCGCGCCCCCCTGGGCGGTTCGCCAGACGGAGGATACGCGCACAGAAAGGCGGGTCGCGGCGAGTCAGCTCCTCCACTTCTCCGGCAAAGCAAGGAGAGCTGGGATCCATGACTGCAATCTTTGCCGCCACGCTGTGGAGGAGAGGAAGATCCTGGAGCCGCCGCTCGAGATCTTCCAACGTCTTGCGCTGAAGTTCCTCCATCGCTCCCTCCTATTCGCCTGGATCCTACGGCCCTCGCAAACCAGGGTATCACTCGCACCCCCGCTGCGGGAGGAGCGTTGCTAGTTCCTCAGCCCTTGCGGTGAGAAAAAACCACGTCGACGACGCTTTGCTGAGACCTACGTGGGTGGCCATCTCATCAGGGCTCAATGGAGGGGGCCCCGGGCGACGACCCGGGGCCCCTGGAGAGGACAAGCACTTCCAATAGCCCCTGAGGCATGGCGAGAGAGCATGGCTCTTAGGCGTTCTGTCCGATCGGTGGATCCTTGGAGCAAACCTCGTTCCCGGTCTGAGGAAACTGCCGCTACGTACCCAGATCAGCGCCGGATCCTCCGCGATTGCGTCGGGCTCGAGGGGGTCGTCGAGCCGTGGGTCCTCCGCTCTCCCTCCGAGTCACTGGAGAAGCCTCAGGAGTGGCTGCGGGCTCTTCCCTGGGCCCAACGATCGACGTACTCGGCGAGGGTCAAGGTCGGCTGGTCGGTCGGGACCCCGACGAACTTGATAAACGAGGGCCATTCAGGATCCCGGCGGAGGCGGTGAATGACATTAGGGTTTCCGCCGGGGGTCCGTCGACACGGGCCCCCGAGCCAGATCATGCGGAGGGTCCGGTCAGGCTCCTGGATCTCGGTGCCGGCCGAGTCGAGGATCGTTCCCGAGAGGAGTTCGACGCGGAGGAGCAGCGAGTCGGTGAGAACCACGCCGGCCTCTTCTACCGCGATGTCGCCGGGGAGGGAGGCGAGGGGATGGACGAGGGAACCGATCCGGATCGTCATCGAAGACCCGGGTCCGAAGACCCGTCATCGCCTGTGCTCTTGTGAAGTAGCGTGGTCATCCACACGCAACGGACCTCCCTTCCCACTCTCATGACCCTCGGGCGGCAACCAGAATGTGCTCCGGATGCGGCCCGTGGAGGTTCGCGGGGGTTTTCGAGGCAGAGGGTGCCGACCTCGGCGATGGGAGCCGAGGGGGCATCCCCGTTTCGGCGCTGGACGAGGGGGAAGTGGTGAGAGCCGATACGCAGCATCACGGCTGGAATCCTCCGTCGGAGCTGGCCCTCACCTGCACCCTATCGACAGAGCCCTCCATCGACTGAAGGGGAGGGTCCGAAGTCTTTCGGCCGCACGTAACGCGGGCCGCCGCAGGGGTGGGCCCAAGGCTTTCTGGCGATGACCGAACGGTCCCGGCTCAGAAGTCAGGGAAGAGGCCGAGATCGAGGGCAGTCTCTCGAGCGTCATCCGCCGAGAGATGAGGGTCACTGCTGAGCCTCACGACCAGTAGGGACTCCGAGCCCTCGATCATCACGAGGGGGAAGCAGCTCGGGCGAATCGTCTCCTTGGGGATTCTCAGGAGGTGGCCGCTCCAGAGGCAGAGGTAGGCGCCGGGCTCCCGCAAGTTGTCGGCGGGAATGGACGTCGGGAGGGGCGAAGAGGATTGCGTGGGATGGATCATACGGCTCTCCTGGCAGGGGCGTGAGGGGCGAACAACGGGTGGGTGGGGGCTGCAAGCTCTCCGGTTACTGGAGGATACCGCAGCGGTGCCCCGCCGGGCAAATCACCTTTGCACATTTGAGGCCGCCCTCAAAGATCTTTCTCCTGATCTTCCTTGGACCTCCCGCGACGCGATGGCTCCTGTGTGATGCGTCCCGATGGTGGGGCGCGCAAACCCAAGGAGAGCCACCATGGCCAGATCCAAGACCAGCCCCGAGAAGGCCCCCAAGGCCCCGAGGGCGCGACGTAGCGCCCCGTCCCGCGCGAAGGCCCCGGATGCCAACGCGGTTCCCCCTGAACCCGATCCCGCGCCCACGGGCGAACCTGGGCCGCCACCGCCCAAGGAGAAGCCGACGGGAATCGTGCTCGGCCTGGGCGACGACGGCGAAGCTGACGGGGCGACGGCTACCCAAACGGAGGGGACCTCGCGCCGACGCCCGAAGCGGACCAGGAGAATCTCCGCGCCGCTCGACCCGGCAACGCAAGCCGAGAATCCGGATTCCCCGCCTCCGAAACCGCCGGCCCGCAAGAGGAGCGAGGTCCTCTACCGCCACGAGGACGGACGGGTGGCCTGCGCGCACCACGCACACGTCCGACCCGGGTCGGAGCACTACGGAACGGGGTGGAAGAGGATCTCCAAGACCGAGCGCCTGCGCCTCCACAACAAGGGCGAGGCACCGGTCTGCGAGGGCTGCGCGAAGATGGAGGAGAAGAAGCGGGCGACGGCGAAGCCGGGGCTCTACTGGAACGAGCGGGGGCAGATCAACTGCGAGCAGCACATCCCCTACCCGGGGAGCGACACCTGGATCTTCGAGCACTGGAAGCGGATCGACCGCGGCTCGGCGAAGGATGCGAAGGAGAAGGGCATGGAGCTTGTCTGTGAGACCTGCCGCGCCATCGCGGAGCGCCAGAAGGCGACGCCGACGAAGGGTCGCCGGAAGAAGGAGGATCCCGCACCCAAGCCCAAGGGTACGGCGCTCGACCCGAACCTCACGCTGGGGCACCTCGCCGGGCTCTACCTCGACCACCTCCAGCAGACGGGCAAGAGCCTCGCAACGCAGTTCAGCTACTCGATGGACTTGGTGGTCGCCAAGCGGGTGCTGGGGAACGACACGCTGATCGCCAACCTCACGCCCGAGCGGGTCGCGGAGTACTACGCGAGCCCCGAGGTCACGATGCGGAAGAATGGGAAGCCGCGACAGAAGGTCACGATCGACAAGTGCAGAAGGGTGCTTCGCCTCGCCTTGGTATGGGCTGCGGATATGGGCCTGATCGCGGAGACGCCGCTGCCGACCACGACGGAGAAGGCGTGACCGACAAACCGGAGGGAGGTCGCGGGCGAGCAACGTCCCGGCCTCCCCTTTCCAAGGAGACACGACCATGCGCATCGATACCGACACCGTGATCTGGATCGTCGCGGACCCCATCGGCGACGGGACCATGGCCGACATCTTCGGCGAGACGACCCTTGGCGGGTTGGAGCGCCAGTTCCGGGGAGGGCTCACCTGTGAGGCGAACCTGGTGATCTTTACCGACCGCGAGGAGGCGGAGGCCCACGCCCAGAAGCGGCTCGAAGCGTGGCATCGGCACCGGGAGTGGATGATGGCCATCGAGGCCAGGCAGAAGGAGGAGCGAGAGCGCTTCCGGGCCGAGATCGAGGCGCTCCCATGATCACGAGCCAGCGATCAGCCGTCCACTTCGACCTCGAAGCCCTGGAAGATCCCGGCTGCGTAGAGGTCGCGGTGAGCCCGTACCCACCGGGCGGTCTCGGCGAACCCCATCGTCTCGGCGATCTGGATCACCACGGGTCGATCGAACATGTTGGTGAGGCCGGACTGGCGCACCGCCTCCAGCCCCGCAAAGACCTCGCGGGACACCCGGATGGGCGCAGGTGCAACCGTCTCCCGCTTGCGATCGATCATGGCAAGACCTCCGCTGGGTGGCGACGGTCCATCAGGCCATGCGCGGCGGGGGAGTGCAAGGCCCGCCCCCAGGGAGCGGGGGGAGGTCCCCGATGAACATCGAGGAGGCTCTCGCCCTCTTCCTCGTCCAGCTCGAAGCCGACGGGCGCTCCCAGCACACCATCGGCCAGTACCGGAGGCACGTGCGCGCGCTGGCCCGCTGGCTGGCGGCGGAGCGGCTGCCCCCGGATGTCGCTGCCATCTCCCACGAGGACATTGCGGCCTACTGCGCGTCCCCCGCTGCGCGCTGCAGGCCGGACGGGATGGCCAAGACGGGGACCAGCGTCAACGCGCTCCGGACCTCCCTGCGGGGGTTCTTCGGGTACCTCCACGAGGCGGGGTACGTCGCTGCCAACCCGACCCGGCTCCTCCGGAGGGCGATCTGCTCCCCGCCGCCACCCCGTGCGCTCACAGACGACGAGCAGCGTCGGCTCCTGGAGGTCCTCGATGGGAACGACAGCTACGAGGTCAGGCGAGACGCAGCCCTGGTACGCACCATGCTCGGCACGGGGCTCCGCCTCTCCTCCGCCCTGGCGCTCCGTGTCGAGGACATGGACCTCGTGGCCCGCGAGGTCACGATCCGATCGAGCAAGGGCGACCGGCCCGACCGGTTGCCCGTCTCTCGGGAGGTGACCCGGGTGCTCGCGACCTGGATCGGAGAGCGGACCGAGGGCGCGCTCTTCTGCTCTCGATCCGGGTGGAGCCTTTGCGCCCGGCACGTCCAGAGGAGGTTCCGGAAGGCGGCGGAGGCGGCGGGGATCAGGAGGGCGGCATCGCCCCATGCGCTCCGGCACAGCTTCGCGACCCGCCTCTACGCTCGCACCGGAGACCTCGGGCTCGTTCAGGCGGCGCTCCGGCACAGGAGCATCGCGAGTACCCTGGTTTACGCGAGGGTGGACGGGGAGAGGCTCAGGGCCGCGATTGGATGAGAGTCCTGGGCGGGGGCTCAAGAGAAGGGGAGAGGGCCCCGGGCGGTTGAACCCGGGGCCCTTGAAAGAGCACTTCACGGCCACTGAGGCAAGGGAAAGCATGGACCTGGCCCTTTGGCGCTTTGGTCGGATCGTTGAGTCGTTGAGCAAACCCTGTTCCCGGCTTCAGGGAAGGGCGGGAGGCCAACCCCAGGGTGAAAGCAGGGGATCAGTGTCCTCTGCCACGGGATCTGCGCGATCTTCGGCCTGGCAATAGCACCACCGGCCCCGTGCACATCACCCTCTTCCCGGGGCCACCAATGCCATCACCGCGTTGCACAGGAACATCACGCCCTCGCCCTCTGGGTAGCCTCGTCCAGGGCGGTACTCCAGAAGTGCAAGTACTGCTGGGAGCCGGCCGGGCGGTGCTATAATCGAAGGCAAGTTCGAGCCAACTCCAAGCGGCCCCCCTTCTCGGGGCCATCACCTCCAAGCCACCTCCAAGACGACGCCCATTCCTTGTCCCTACTGGGAGGAGCTGGCCATGGAAACCGACGTCCCTCGCCTTGTGACCCGACGAGTCTCCCTCGACGCCCTCCACCTCGACCCTTCGAACGCGCGCCACCACCCCGATGAGAACCTCGACGCCATCGTGGGCTCCCTCCAGCGCTTCGGGCAGGCGGAGCCCCTGGTCGTCCAGAAGGCAACGGGCCGCATCATCGGGGGCAACGGCCGATGGGTTGCCATGCGGAAGCTCGGCTGGACCGAGGCCGAGGTGGTCGAGCTGGACGTCGACGACCTGACGGCCACCGCGCTCGGAATTGCCCTGAACAGGACCGGCGAGCTTGCAACCTGGGATGGGCCCACGCTGGCCCGCCTCCTCCAGGAGTTGAAGGACGAGGGCGCGCTGGACGGCGTTGGCTACTCGGCGACCGACCTCGACCAGCTTCTCGACGAGATCCAAGCCGACCTCGGGGCCGGGGAAATCCAGGAAGACGAGGTCCCCGAGCCTCCCGACGCGGCGACGACCCGTCCCGGAGATCTCTGGGTCCTTGGCGATCACCGGCTCCTCTGCGGCGACAGCGCGAGCACGGAGGACGTCGACCGACTCCTGGCCGGCGCCCCCATTCACCTCATCAACACCGACCCGCCGTACAACGTCCGAGTGGAGCCCCGCAGCAACAACGCCATCGCCGCCGGGCTCTCGTCATTCAAGGGCAGCACGCACCATCAGAAGCTCGATCTCGCACGCCACCCTGAGAAGGCCAAGGCCACATCGAAGAAGCTACGGCCGAAGGACCGCCCTCTCGCCAATGACTTCGTGAGCGACGAGGCATTTGACGAGATGCTGCTCGCCTGGTTCGGGAACATGGCCAGGGTGCTGTTGCCCGGTCGCGGGTTCTACATCTGGGGCGGCTACAGCAACCTCGCCAACTACCCGCGCCCGCTTTCCGCCTCGGGGCTCTACTTCTCCCAGGCAATCATCTGGGTGAAGGAGCACCCGGTCCTCACACGCAAGGATTTCCTCGGCAACTTCGAACTCGCATACTACGGTTGGAAAGAAGGCGCCGCGCACGTCTTCCTCGGGCCGAACAACATCGTCGATGTGTGGAGCGTGCGTAAGGTGAGCTCGCACGCATCAGTCCATCTCACCGAGAAGCCCGTCGAGCTGGCGGCGAGAGCCCTTCTCTACTCCTCGCGCAAGGGCGAGAACGTCCTCGACCTCTTCGGCGGAAGCGGGTCGACGCTCATCGCGGCCGAGCAGACGGGCCGGAAGGCATTCCTCATGGAGCTGGATTCTCTCTACAGCGACGTCATCGTCATGCGGTGGGAGAACCTCACGCGCCGGAAGGCGATCCTCGATGGCGACGGGCGCAGCTTCGAGGAGATCCGCGCCGAGCGGCTCAGCAGCAAGGAGGGCGAGCCGTGCTCTACTGGCTGATGGCGGTGATCTCGCTCGTCGGGGTTGTCCTCAACATCCACGGCTACCGCGTCTGCTTTGTCCTCTGGGCGATCAGCAACGCCACCTGGGCCGTTGCCGACTACCGGCATGGCCTCCCCCAGCAGGCGGCGCTCCAGGCCGTCTACTTCCTCTTGAGTCTCTACGGGATCTGGAAGTGGAGCCGGCCTCGCGGCCAGACGGGGTCGGCTCCTTCCACCGTGGAGCGAGCCCGATGACCACCTTCAACAAGTCCGCTTTCTTCAAGGATGTCGGCTACCAACCGCACCCTGGACAGCAGCTCGTGCACGACTCCAAGGCTCCTCGTCGTGTGCTCGCATGCGCCACAAGGTGGGGGAAGACCCGGACGGCGGCCATGGAAGCCCTCGCGGCGGCCATGGCACCCGCCGAGCGCTCAATCGGGTGGTGCGTGGCTCCGACCTACGATCTCGCCGACAAGATTTACCGAGAGATTATTCTCATCGCCGCAGATCGTCTTCAACATCGCATCGTTCTTCTGCGCGAAAGCGACCGGCGTCTCGTGCTCCGGAACATGGCCGGCAGCACGTCCGAGATCCGGGCAAAGTCCGCAGACAATCCAGTCTCTCTGTTGGGAGAAGGATTGGACTGGGTCATCATCGATGAGGCGGCACGCTTGAAGCCAGCGATCTGGGAAGGTCATCTGTCCCAGCGGTTGATCGACAAGAAAGGATGGGCACTCCTGATCTCCACCCCCAAGGGGAAGGGCTACTTCTACGATCTCTTCCGACGGGGCCAGTCGGGCGATCCTGACTACGATTCCTGGAATGCGCCTTCATGGGAGAATCCGTACCTTGACCGCTCCATCATCGAGGCTGAGCGAGAGAGGCTGCCGGAGAGGGTGTACCGTCAGGAGCTATGCGGAGAATTCCTCGAAGGTGCGGGCCAGGTCTTCCGCAACGTACGGGAGTGTGCGACGGGCGAGTGGTTGGACCCAGTCAAGGACGACCTGTACTACGCCGGACTCGATCTCGCGAAGGTCGAGGACTTCACGGTCTTGGTACTGATGGACACGTCCGGTCATGTCGTGTTCGCGGATCGCTTCCATCGCATTGACTGGGCGCTGCAGATCGAGCGCATCAAGGCGACCGTTGAGAGATTCGGCGAGAACGTGCTTATCATGGTCGATAGCACGGGCGCAGGCGAGCCGGTCTTTGAGCAGTTGAGAATGGCGGGGCTGATCTGCCGGGCGTATCCATTCACCGCAAGATCGAAATCCGACTTGATCAATAGCGTTTCCCTGATGATCGAGCACCGGGAGATCGTGCTGCCGAGGCCGGATCTCTGGCCCGTCGGCATCGATGAGCTGGAGAGCTTCGAGTATTCGATCAGCGATGCCGGCAGCGTGAAGACGGGATCACCGTCTGGGCAACACGATGACTGCGTGATTGCGCTTGCCTTGGCGGCATGGAAGCTGAGGAAGCGGAGCGGGCTCACCCTCACGGTCTACTGATCTCACGGCCTTCCACCGTCACCTCGCTGGCCCATGAGCCTCCTGAAGTACTGGGAGTCCGCACGCTCAGGCAGTCGGCCTGGAACGGGCTCTCCGCCAAATGGCTCGTCGCCATGAACAGCATCCTGCGGGTATGGTGGTCCGCGAACTGCACCGCCCACCGCGCAGCCTCCTTGCCGATCTTTGGGCCCTCCCGGCTCTCGCTGATGGCGTAGAGGAGTGCGAGCTTTCGGGCGTGCTCGTTGACCCTCCCCCAGACCGTCGTCCCGACGGCGTCGCTTCTCTCCTCGCACAGGGCATACTCGGCCTCGGCGGCCTCCCTGGCCTCGATCAGGACCCGCCCGCCCCCGTCCGTCTGCGGCACCTCCAGCGGCACCGGGTGGACCTGGGCAAGGTTCCGCGTCCCGGGCAGATTCTGTGCCCACCAGCGGGCTACCTCCAGCACCCTCTTCGGGAGGGACAGAATCTTTGGCTCCTGCCCCTTGGCGCGCCTTCTCCTCGACCGGAGCGCGATCGAGCGTCCGAGGCCCGACCTCTGGCCGGAGGGGATCGATGAGCTGGAAGCCTACGAGTACGACTTGACGGAGATGGGGAACGTGGGGATGAACGCCCCCTCGGGCCAGCACGACGACTGCGTGATTGCCCTGGCACTGGCGGTCTGGCAGTTCGAGTACCGGATGGACCGGATCCGGCAGTACCAGGCCGTCGTGAGGGGTTGGTAAAGATGCTCGCCCCAAGAGACGTGTGCATCCGAGAGAGTTGCGCGGAACGCGGTGCCCTGGTAGAAATGACAGGTGGACCTCAGGGGTGTCCCCTGGGCGGTTGAAAACGGTCTGCGGGCCGTGGGGTTGGAACGGCTCCTCATGGGCGGGAGAGTCGAGATGACAGAACCCCAGATTCCATTTGATGATGCCGGCGCGTTCATCCAAGGGCTCATGCTCGGTGGTCGCGGTGAGCTGTCAGTCCGCGACGCCGTCGGCGTTGCGCTTTGCGCATTCATCCTCAGGAGGCATCCGAGTGGCCAGGGGCTGACACCTGGGTCAGTGACTGCCGCCGAGTTCGAGACGATCGGGCAGTTCACCTACCAGGCGCCGCTAGCGATGTTCCGGGCAGGCTTCACGCCATCTGCTGCCCCACCGCTCGTCACCCAGGCTCTCACGCCCGATGAACTCCAGGTGGCCTTGGAGTGGGCGAACCAGGTGAAGCAGGCTCTCTCCGAGTGGTGGGGAGAGATCTCCGTGTTGCTGATCCAGCCGCGCTTGCCCCTATCCGAAGCCGATCAGACACGGCGGGCTCTCCTCGGCAAGCTCTTCCGGGATTTCATCCTCACCGGGGAGCAGGCGGCCAGCAGGTCTCTCGAGGAGGCTCGGAGAGCCGTGGCCCGGAACTGGAGGGAGCCAAGCGCCGACAACGTGCCTGCCGACGAAGTCATCTCCGAACTCTATGCGGCGCCCGATGTCCGGGCGTTCTACAAGGACGCGGCCGGCGAGATTCTATGGAGTGAGCTCGGGGTCAGGGATGCTCTCAGGGGCACGGAGAAGGTCCGGCGGCATGACTCACTCGAGCGCCAGCCCGAGGCCGAAACAGAAACGGCCGCCGACCTCGCGCGTCTCGAGCTCCTCGAGCTGCTTGACCGGCTGTCTCCGGAAGACCGCCAGATCGTGGATGTCGCCCGGGACGAAGGGCTCTCCGACCCTGCCGAGTGGGGCTCATCATCTCACCTAAGAGCAATGGCGAAAATGGGATACAGGCGCAGCTACAAGACCTTCCAGAAGGAGTGCGAGAGGATCATCCGCCTCCTTCGCCGATCTGGATAGGAGAGGCCCTCGGGCAGCGGGGCCGAAAATAGCCCCGATTTCCCTCCAAAAAGTGGCTCGCTCGATTGCCACCCCGGTTGATGGCAGATCACGAACTGCTCACGACCGGACGGGCCCTCTACTGGCCCCGGCTCCTCTTTCCGGCCGACCTGGCGCTCGTGTTCCGTGTCTCTGAGGAGACGGCCGCTCGCTGGCTCCGGAAAGGTCGGCTTGGCCCTGTGATCAGGGTCGGACGGCGGCTCGCCGTCCTCAAGGAGAGCCTCGTCCAGCACCTAGAGGCCTCCCAGTACCGGCCGGAAGGACAGTCTGTCGTCACCCTGGCGCCATCGGAGAGGCCCCATGGGTGACATCGGCAGGCCACTCTCTGTAACGCGCCTCCTTGGAGCCGTCCTGAGTCGAGGCCCCCCCTCTTCTCGCCGTCCAGTCCGGTTTCCCAGCCCCTGGCCAAACAGCTCGATCATTCCGGCAAGACCCAATCCTCGCCAAAGGAGATTCCATGCCCGAACTCTTCGACCTCCTCGACGACCCGACCCCAGACTCTCCGGACCAACTTCGCCCACTGATCCTGCGCGAAGAGCCCGTCCTCGTGATTGCGTTCACGACCGACGTGGACGAGATGCGGGACCATTTCGAAAAGGACCCGACCGTCAACACCTACGTCGCATGTCCCGGCATTGGCTGTCCGCTGTGCTTCTTGAAGGCGGCTGCTACAGACGTCGTCCTGCTCCCACTTCTCAATCTCGAGGACCAGGAGGTTCAGGTTCTCCGAGTGCCAAAGCGCTACATCCTGGGATCTCTCGGCAGCATCATCTTCCCGATTCTCCGCCGCCCGGATCTCACCGACAACACCCTGGCACTGAGCCGCGCGAACAGGCGCTATCGCGTCGATGTCCAGCCTCTGGCCGACACCGCCGACCGCTGCACCGAGGTTATCGAGGAGTACCTCGCACGGCGCCGGAACGGCCTCAAGCTGACCGATGCCGTCCTGCACCTGACGGCCCAGGAACTCGCCGACGTCCCCCGCATCCGCAGGAAGCTCGACGCCATCGGCGGCTACGAGCCTCCCGGCAAAGACTCCACCGAGCGCGAGGACGATGGAGATCATCGATGAGACCGGCCTGCAGGACTTCCGCCGCCGCCACCTCTCGCCCGACGCGGTCCTCGACACCATCGAGCGCCACGTCCAGGTGCTTCTCCGAGTCAGCCTCGGTGTCGGCAAGAGCTTCGCCGCCGATGCTCTGCTCCGGAGCCCGCGCCTCTGGAAGAGGTTCAACCTCGTCATCTACTGCGCGCCGACGTGGGCCATCCTCAACGAGCGACCCTTCGTCAACGGCGCGGAGGCACCGCCCGTGCCCCACCTCGTCATCCGGCCGCGACCGACCGAGGCCTGTGGGCCGTTCGACGAGCCCTGGAGAGAGCTCCAGGAGCGGAAGTGCTCCGCGTACGGAAAGGCGACCCTGTGCCGGGACTGCCAGGACGGGGTCCCGCCCGCCGACCGCTGCTTCTGGCCGGGCCAGCTCCGGAAGATCAAGGGGACCAAGCTCGTCTTCGCGCCCGAGCAGCAGCTCGTCAACAACCCGTCGCTCGTCGCCCTGCTTCAGCAGCGTACCCAGCATCAGCGCATCCTCGTCATCCTCGACGAGGCGCGGCTTCTCGACACCAGTTTCGAGGTCACGATACGACGTTCGGACCTGGAGGTATTCGCCGACGTCATCCTGTCGCTGGAGCGACCGAAGAAGATGTCGGCGTCGGTTCTCGCGACATGGCGGCGGACACTCAAGAGGCTTCTCGGTTGTAGGTCGACCGCGGCGTTGGAGGGCACGATCCAGCTCCCGGGCGACCTTCACTACCACGCCTACCACGTGCAAGAGCAGGGGATTCTGGCCCACGGTGACGCGTTCCGGTTCCTCGGCTACGATCTCTCCCTTCTCTCCTTCTCGCGGTCTCACGAGCGGCACCTCGACCATGACGGTACGATCCGCTTCATCGCGCGACCGTACCTGCATTGCCATCTCCTTCTCCTCTCGGCTCACATCAACGCCGCCTACGCGGGGCATCGCCTCGGACGTGATCCATTGCCGTCGCCATTCGAGAAGACCGTCTTCCGGCACTCGGGGACCCGTATCGTGAACATCCGCAACCGCATCGGTGCCGACCGATATTTCGGGAAGAACCACCCGCAGATTCTGGACACCTTTGCGGTGCTGATCCTGCGCAACATCATCGAGGGCCGGTCCACGCTCCTCATCTCCCGCCAGAAGAGAAAGGACCTCTGCGCCGAGTACCTGACGAAGCGGCTCGCAGGCTGGGGCTGCCCTGTCCAGATCGCGGTGGACGGATACGAGGATCTTCCCGAGACCCCGAACCCGAAGATCATCCCCCTGATCCACTACGGAATGCTGGGCGTCAACGACTTCAGGGAGTACGAGGCGGCGCTCGGCCTCAACTCCTACTACGTCCCCAGCACCGAACTCAACCGGGCGCTCCAGGAGGCCGAGCCCGAGTACTTCCGGCACGAGGTCCAGATCGTGTCCGGCCCCGAGATGCGCCGACACGTCGAGATCGTGGATCGGGAACCCGAGGTTCTGAGCCGCACCCAGCTCGCCGACTTCTACCTCCGGAAGCTGGAGGTCGACCCCGCCCTCCAGGTCGCCGGCCGAGTCCGATTCCCCGTCCTTCCCCGGCTCGTGGTCTTCTCCCAGATGCACGACCTGAGCCCAGACGTCGGCCCGGTCGAGGAAGTGCGGTCACTCGTGGGGCTCCGGGAGGCTCTGGGCATACCGAGCGCGCGGGAGATCGACACACACCTCGAGGAGCGGCGGATCCAAGATCTAGCCAGTCAAGGACATACGCAGGAGGAGATCGCCGTCCGGCTCGGTGTCTCAGCTCGGACGATCCGGCGCCGACTCGGGTCCGGAAAAGCGGCCAAAAACCCTACAGAGAAGAATAGTTCTTTCTGTAGGACTTTTGGCCGCTTTCTCCCCACCTGGCCCACCCCGGGGGAGGAGCAGCCATGAGCCAGCTCCTGCCCGGCTGGGACAAGATCCTGGAGCGCGACCGGAAGGCGCGGGATGAGGCCGCATCCCGGCGCGTTGCGGCCATCCCCGCCAATCTTCCTCGGGCCGCAGGCGAGATCCGCCGGGTGGAGACTGGAACCGAGGCCCAGCAGCTCCTCGACGACCTCCGGGCAACCCCGCTCGCGGCCATCGCGGTCGACACCGAGTACACGTTCGCCCGCGAGGGCCTCTCTCTGCGCTCAGGAGCCGCCTGGCACGACATCCGGTCCATCCAGCCCGTCTGCCTCTCCCTCGCCGCGTGGGCGGGCTCTGGTGACGTCCTGCGGGCCGTCGTGGACCTCCGGCGACCGGACGTGATCCCGGCGCTGCGCGACATCCTCGGGATCCGGGTGCCGTTTGTCTTCCACAACGCCAAGAGCGAGCTCTTCGTCCTCTGGACCCTCGGGCTCGACCCGACCATCCCGAACCTGTACGACACCTCCCTCGCCGCCGCCTGCCTGAGCCTGGGCAACCACCACCGGCGGGGGAGAACGGCCCAGCGCGAGGAGACCGAGGCCGAGGCGATCAGCTCCGACGCGGACCTGGAGCGCCACCGGGCCCACCACCTCTCGCTTGTCGGCCAGTGCCGGCACCACGGCCTTCCCTACCCGTTCTCCGAGTCCAAGGACGAGCTTCGGGACCGCTTTCTCCGGCTGCGGGAGGGCGACCGGCTCGACGACCAGCTCCTTGCCTACGCGGCAGCCGACGCCGAGTTCACGCTCCGGCTCTACACAGCCCAGCAGCCCGACATCCTTCGGGAGGGCCTCCACCACCACCTCCACACCGTGGAGTTTCCCTTCGCCATCGCCAACGCCCGGATCGAGTGGGTCGGGGTCCACGTCGATCCCGGCCAGCGGGAGAACCTTTTCCAGGGTGCCCGCAAGGCCACCGAGCACCACGCCGCCATCCTCAGAGAACACGGGATCGACCCGCCCGGGAGCATTCCGAAGTTCCTGGCGGTGATGAGGGCCGAGGGACTCGACCGCCACTTCCGGCAGAACCGAAAACCCTGCACCCAGGACGACCTCCTGGAGGGAGTCGAGGACCTTCACCCGGCGATCCGCTCCTTCCGGCTCCACCGGAGGTACCGACGCCTCGCGGGCGAGGAATGGCTCACCGGAGCCCTCGACGGGGCCGACGGGCGGGTCCACCCCGACCACCGGCAGCTCGGGGCGGCGACGGGCAGGAACGCCTGCCGGAGCCCCAACCTCGTCGGCATCGGCAAGGTCCACCGCCCCGTGGTCACGGCCCCGTCGGGTCGGGCGCTCGTCGAGCTCGACTACAGCCAGATCGAGGTGGGGGTTGCCGCCGCCGAGCACGACGACCAGGACCTCATCGCCGCCTACAACTCGGGCGACGTCTACGCCGCCATGGCTCAGCGCTTCTACGCGGAGCAGCTCACGGAAGAGGAGAAGCACCTTCCTCCGGTCGAGTTCAAGCGGATGTGTCCCGACCTCCGAGACAAGATGAAGACCTTCGTTCTCGCGGTCACCTACAACATCCAGGCTCCGGCCATCGCCACGCGATTCGGGATCTCTTTGGCTGAGGCCGAGAAGCAGCGGGAACGATTCCTTGGCCTCTACCCGACGCTCGCGCGCGGTCTCGAAGACTCGATCGCCTTCGGGCTTGCCCGGCGGTACGCGACGACGGTGTCCGGCCTTCGCCGCCACGCCAACGTCAAAGGGCGCGGCTCGTCCTGGACCCGAAACTTCCTCCGGAACACGCCCATCCAGGGGAGCGCGGCCGTCGTTTTCAAGCGGGCCGTGATCGCCCTCGATCAGGCGTTCCGCGGTACGGATACCCGGGTCGTCCTTCCGGTCCACGACGCCGTCCTGATCGAGTGCTCGATCGAGGATCTCGACCAGATCTGCGGTCGGGCGCGGACCGCCATGGAGGACGCACTCCGTTCGATCTACCCGCAGCTCATCCCCCGGGTCGATGTCAACCGCGCCGACCCCTCCTGCTGGAACAAGGATGGCCACTCGGACAGCCTGGACCGATTCCTCGAGGATCCGGCATACAAGCTCGGTGATCCTTCCCCTCCTCCTGATCCCAATGCGTCGTGGCCTGAGCTCGCCGTCCTCGACGAAATCGAGCGCCCCATCGATTTGCCCTACGCGGCGGGACTCGGTGAGCCCGACCGACTCCTCGTCAACGAGCTCTTCACCGAGCGTGCCGGCATCCTGGAGTTCGAAGCGGGGCTGTCACGCGCGGAGGCCGAGACGCGAGCCACGGCCATGATCCCGAGGATGTTTCAGACGATCACCGGGCGAACCCTCAAGGAGAGTGTCCCATCATGACCAGCCCCTTCCGAAAGGCCGAGACCGTGCAGCGAAAACTGAAGCTCTTCCTCTACGGCGAGGCCGGGGCCGGCAAGACGACGCTCTCGCTCCAGTTCCCCGACGCCGCCGTCATCGATCTCGAACGCGGCGCCGACCTCTACGGTGACGCCTTCCGGTTCGACGTCCTCAAAGCCGCGACCGCCGACGAGGTTTCTTCGGCGGTGAGCTGGCTCCTTGCCAACGAACATCCCTACCAGACGCTCGTCATCGACCCGATCACGGTCTACTGGGAGTCCCTCCAGCAGAAATGGAGCGAGATCTTCCTCCGGCGGAACTCCGACTCCAAGGGGCACAGGGGGGAGTTCTACAACTTCCAGCCCCGGGACTGGATGACGATCAAGGCCGAGGTGAAGGAACTCGTCCGGAAACTCATCGCGCTCGACCTCCATGTCGTCGTCACCGCTCGCATCAAGCCGAAATACGGGCCCGGGGACAACGCCCAGATCATCGGCGAAACGTTCGACGGCGAGAAGAGCCTCCCCTACCTCTTCGACACGATCCTGAAGCTCCGCCGAGACGGAAAGGGGCGTGTCTTCGCCGAGAACATCAAGGACCGCACCAACAAACTCCCCAAGGGCGAGTTCGATTGCAGCTACGAGGTGCTCCAGGACCGCCTGGGGAGGGAGGCCCTCTCACGATCGACGGAGCCGAAGCCTCGCCGTGCGCCAGCCGCATCACCGACTGCGGCCGAGAAGATCGGAATCACCGAAAAAGACATGCATTTCTGAGGAGCTGCCATGATCGAGACCAGAATCCCTAGGGTCAGCGACATCCACTACACTCCGGCCTCCGTCGAGAAGCAGCGGCGGGGCCTCCTCGGCTGGGTGAGCTTCCGCCTGGGCGACGTCCTTCGCCTCGACAGCGTCGCGGTACGCAAGACCCTTGACGACCGGCTCGTTCTCTCCTTCCCGTCGCGCCGGGACATCTACGGCTACGAGCATTCGCTTGTCCGGCCCGTCGACGACCGGGTGCGGCGGGCGATCGAGCGCGAGGTGCTCCGGCAGCTCGGGTTCAACGAAGGCCGCCGATGATGAGCATTCCCACAACCAGGTCCCGCGGCCCCGATCTTATCGCCGACCTGGCTACGATCCTCGCCGCCGGCGTCGTCCGCCTCCTTCTCCGCCGAGAATCCCCTTGCGAGTCCGTGGAGAGCAAGCGCTCCTGTGCACAGCGGGTTGACGGCGAGAGAGGCCCGGAGGCCGAGATCCTGATCGGAGGTGAGAGATGAATGATGCACCGTTTCACACGACGCGCATGGGAGCCACGTTCTACGAGAAGACGATGCCCGAACTCCTGCGCCAGATCACGAGGATGAACGATCTGCTGGAACGCCTCGCGACGGCGCTGGAGGCCCGGCCATCGAAGGGGAAGGACGCATGACCGACATCACCAAGGAGATCGAGTGCATGCAGGGGATGTCCACTCCGGAGCTGGCCGAGCGGTACGAGCAACTCTGGGGCAAGCCGCCGCGCGTGCGGAACCCCGCCTGGCTGCGGAAGCGGTGCGCGTGGAAGCTCCAGGAGATCAAGTACGGCGGGCTCAGTACGGCGGCGAAGAGGGTGCTGGAGGAGTTGATCGCTGAGATCGACCTCCCGCTCGGCGACGAGGAGAGGACGGTCACGGGCAAGTTGGCCAAGCGCAGGCGACCCGGCGACCCGGCGGTGGGCACGACGCTCGTGCGCGAGTGGCGAGGCCGCGAGCTGCGTCTCCGAGTCACCGAGGACGGCTACGAGCTGGACGGCGTGGTCCACGCCTCGCTCAGCGCGGCGGCCAAGGCGGCGACGGGATCGAAGTGGAACGGCCCGATGTTCTGGGGCATCACCAAGCGCGGGAGGCGATGAACGCAATCCGGACCAGCAACGGGAAGGTGCGGCCGGGCAACGGCACCCGCGTCACCGGGACCAGGACGGTCTGCGTGGCGATCTACTGCCGCAAGTCAGTCGCCGACCGCAACGGGACGGACTTCGGCTCGATCGACGCCCAGAGGGAGGCCGTCGAGGCGTACGTCCGCAGCCAGGGCTGGGCCGTCCTCCCCTACGACTACAGCGACGAGGGGTTCTCCGGGGGCACGACCCGTCGCCCCGCCTTCGAGCGGCTCCTGGAAGACGTGCGGGCGGGCAGGGTCGACGTTGTGGCCGTGCACCGGATCGACCGGCTCTCGCGGTCGCTGGCGGACTTCACCCAGCTCATGCGACTCTTCGAGGAGGCCGGCGTCGCGTTCGTCTCGACGAGCCAGCAGTTCGACACCTCGACCAGCATGGGGAAGCTCACGTTGAACGTGCTGGCCTCCTTCGCGCAGTTCGAGAGGGAGATGATCGCCGAACGCACCGCCGACAAGATGCTGGCCACCCGGAGAAAAGGCCGGTGGACCGGGGGACCGCGTCCCCTCGGCTACGACCTCGTGGACAAGCGCCTCGTCGTCAACAAGGTCGAGGCCAAGATCGTCCGACTCGCGTTCGAGACCTTCGTCGAGACGGGGTCGGTCGTCCGGACCCTGGAGGCGCTCAATGCCCGGGGCCACCGGACCCGGCGGGGCAAGCCCATCTCCCGGGCCGTGCTCGTCACGCTCCTTCGGAGCCCCCTATACTGCGGACGCATGCGGGCCGGCGACGAGGTCGTGGTGGGCGAGCACGAGGCCATCGTCGATCCCAACCTCTGGCAGCACGCACAGGGGGTGCTCGACGGGAACAAGCGGGCGCAGGGGGAGAAGCGACGCTCCGAGGCGCTGCTGGCCGGGCTGCTCCGCTGCGGGCGGTGCGGGGCCGCCATGTCCCCCACGCACACGAGGAGGCGGGGCAAGCTCTACCACTACTACAAGTGCGGGTCCTCGGACCGGCGCGGCGCGCAGGCCTGCCCCGGCGGCCGAATCCCCGCTGCCCCCGTCGAGGCCATCGTCGTCGACCGCATCAAGGCCATCGGCCAGGACCCCGACCTCGTGGAGGCCACCGTCGAGGCCGCCAAGGTCCACCTGGACCGGGAGCGGGCGGAGGCCGACCGGCGTGTGGCGGACGTGCTGGCCCGCCAGGGAAACCTCCTGGGCCGGCGCAGGGCCGCTCTGGAGGCGTTGACCACCAAGGGTCGCGACCAGCGGGCGACGCACGAGGCGATCGGGCTGGTCACCGCCGAACTGGAAGAGGTCGAGGCCGAGCTGCGGGACGCGCAGGCCGAGGCCAGTGCCCTCGCCCGGGCCCCGCTCCGCGAGGACGAGATCCGATCCGCCCTAGCCAGCTTCTCCGAGGTCTGGGACGAGCTGTTCCCCCGCGAGCGGGCGCGGCTCGTGGCCAGGCTCGTCGAGGAGGTCTCCTATGACCCCTCCACCGACCAGGTCGAGATCCGGTTCAGGCCCGAGGGGTTCGCCCGCGTGGCAGGGAGGGAGAGATGAGCAAGCTCACGGTTCGGGTCAAGGCGGGGATCAAGAAGGAGAAGGCCTCAAGGGAGAGGAAGGAGCTGCCCACGCCGCCGTCCCGGATCGCCCGGCAGCTCGCGCTCGCGTACCTCGTCGAGCGGCTCATCGATCAGGGGAAGATCAGGAACTACGCCGACGCGGCGCGGACGCTGGGGGTGACCAGGGCGAGGATGGGGCAGATCGCGAACCTGGTGAACCTGCCGCCTGCCGTGCAGGAAGCGATCATCCTTGGCGACGCGTGCATTTCGGAGCGCCACCTCCGGACGACCACATGAGAAGCGAAGGGCGAACCGATCTACACGGCGGATCTCAACGCGGCCGCCCTACTAACCCTGCTGACCCACCGACAACCATCGGACCCCTCGGGGCCCCACTGTCACGAGATCTGAATCTGGACTCACGCTATCTGTTTGAAGAGACACGCGGCGAATCAGCGGAGGGAGGATGTGCTCCGCCACTTCAATGCGCTCCGCTTCTGACGGAAGGTTCCTCAGCATCGTTGCTGCTCGCCATATCTCACGGACCTGCTGCTCGTTCCAACCACATAGTATCTGCTCATCTGCGAGGAAGCTCAGCGACATGTAGCGCCACGAACCCTCTTGTACCCTGGGCTGGAACTCTTCAACTGAGTAGCAGGCAATCAAGAACGGTACACCTTCGTCGCTGTATCCTCCGAGCGTTATGGTCGTGCATTGCCGTTCCGGCTCTCTCCCGATCTCCGCAAGCCTCTCATTTGTCCTGGCTCGTACTTCACGGTACGTGCCCACAAGCGCTGATTGCAGCCCAGGCAGGGACGCGCGGAGCTTCTTCAGCGGTATCCGAGTCTCTCCAAAGACGCCTCCGAAATGCATGGTGGCCCAAGCCTCGACGAAGACCATCAGGCCTGATCCTGTTACAACCGTCCAGTCGTTCACCCGCCAGATCTTGGTCTGATTCCGGCTCTCAGCGATGGCCCCTTCGGCTATGCGCACCCGCCTATCACAAAGCAGGACGGCGTGCTCGTCAAGGGTGATTCCGAAGTAGTACGTCATGCTCCCCTCCTCCGGTGGCTATCCCTCCGCGCGCCCACCGCTCGGCGGCCTTGTTGACCCCTCTGCCAGTCGCGGAGCACGGAGGATTGCCAGGGGTTAAGATGCCCCTTCGTGGAGATCCTCGCCCGGCCGATCGAATGATGTTCTCCTACCGCGCGCCTCCTCGAATACCTGGTCCAAGAACTGCTGCATCATCGACCAATGACCAAGTATCGGTGACGTGTGACCGTATGGCCACGTCGACGGCGACTCGAAAACCCACGGCGGAATGATACCGAATCCGTGAAGCTCTGGGGATCGGTAACTGCGCTCAAGATTGTTAATGTCGGCCAAGGCCTTCGACATCGTGTCCACAGACACAGTGCCGATGCCGCGACCGTAGCGTGAGAAGAAGTGCTTTCGCTTGCTGCGTCGATTCTGAAGTATCCGCATCCCTTCCTCGCCGTCGAACCGGAGAGTGACGTATAGGAATAGCTTGTCCCAGATCGCGCGCACTCGCGAGACGAGAGCGAATGCGGCGCGGGAACGCAGCATGGCGACCCCAAAGCTCTTCGGGTCGTCCAAAGGTCGAAAACGGGTCCGGCCCTCTTCGCGCACGAGGTGCATGCTCTCGGACCCTGCGAGCTCGTGGATGTGGACGAACGTGTTCACGTATGCGACCTTGATATCAAAGGCGAGGTACATCAAGCGTCTGCGGGGTGCCGTGAGGCTCTGCGGAAGGGCCGCATACAACAACCGTAGCGCGGGCGTGTCCACGACCAACACGCCGGCCGACTTTCCCCAACGGAGCGCTGCCTCGTCGAACTGAGCCAACGCCTCGGCGTCATCGAGCCACACGGCTCTGCGATCCTGATCATCTGCCTGTTCCACGAAAGATAGTCCAGGTGCGACCAACGCTCCGGTTCAGCGGCGGGCCGCGCAGCGGACCGTCCGCTGCAACCGGTTGTTAGGCAACGTCCGATGGCGGTCGAATGAACGATCCAAAGATCTGGAAAATGTCACTAAAAGGCCCGTCATCCTTACCGGCGGCAAGTCGGATGTAGCTCGTCTTGATGCGCGTTAGGTCCAATCTGGTTCGGCTGGCAAACTCCGCCAAGATCGGTCGCCCCGGGAGGAGGGTCCTCCAATCACCGCTACTTATCGAGTCGCTAAAGTCACGAAACAGGCGACCCGTTCGCTCGACTACCTGACTATCGTCGACAGCCATCGCAACCCGCGAACGTTCTGCCGCGACCTTTTCCGTTATCGCGGCGATAAGCTTCTCCTGCGACATCGTATGACATCCCTTCGGCATCAAGTTGAAATTCCCAGCACGATCCCGGAATTCCACGGATACCTGTAGGGCGACAGCGTAGGCTACTTGCTTTGATGCTATTTCGTTCAGTACAACATCGATGTTACCCGGGTCCGTGAGCCACGACCCAGCTGGCTCCATTGGAGCAAATACTTCGGCAAGCAGAGATGAGTCGAGGAAGTAGTTTTCCAAATGGTAACGAGGCAAAATGCGCAGCCGGCCTGCTGTATCCGCTTCGACCTCGTGGACCTGCCGAGAGAGGGGAACGGCGTCGCGATCACAGACCATAAAGAACTCAACTCCCCAGATCGTTTTGTTCAGGACAGCCTCGTTGAGGTGCGCAAATGAAGTGATGACGCCTTTGCCGCCGCTCGGCACTAGAACCAGATCCGCAAAACGGTTCTTGAGGATGGCGCCGTACGCCTGCTTATCGAGGCTCGTCGCCTGCCCCTCAATGAGCACGATTCTCTTGCCAAGCGCGACGATACCTATGGAATGGCCGAGTAGTCGTAAGGCCTGGTTGGTTTGATCGTCCTCCTGCACCGGTACCGCTTGATTGCTGCCATCCGGGCGCGGCGGTCCAATAAAGATCACCGAGTTATCAAGTGACGCTGTGATTATCTCGGGTGAGTGCGTGCAAAAGATGAACTGATTACGTTCCCCTGCCCCTCGCAGCGTCTGAAGGAGCTTATAGCTCAACTCGGGATGGAGATGAAGCTCCGGCTCATCGAAGAACACGATGCAGTCGGATGGGTTCCGGAGAAGGAAGTCAAAAACGATGTTGACGACCTCCCGTTCACCCGAACTCAATTGGTCGATCCCGAATGTTTGACCGTCGACCGAATACGTCAGTCGTTGCTTCTTGGGATCAGGGTCAAGAAGTGTTTTGGGAGCAAGAAGCTGAGAGAATGCGGCCTTAAATGGGCTCAGCGGATCGGGGTACGCGGACGGCTCGATGGTTACCGGTCCCTTCTTCAGCGCGGCTTCCACATCCCGCCCCATCTGATCGCGTCGACCTTGGAATTTCCGGAATAGCGAGTGGATCGTATCTTCAAATCGCGACCGCAATCCTCCCAGCGTTCCTTCCCAACCGTAGTTCTCTTCCCACGGGTCCGGCAGCTCCCAGGTCCACGCGAAGGGTCGAATTTGCTGAATCGCGCGGTCGCTCTCAAACTGGATAACACTGCTTGTCCAATTACTGCGTTTCCGGGCGTTGGTCAGTGTACGGCGTAGGAGTTCTACGTCACTAGCGTTTGCGGAACTGATCTCACGTTTCCTCCAGGAAGCGACCTCACTGGGGCTTGTTGCTTCAATATCCAGAACCACGGATCCAGCCGACGGAGATCGGAAGAACTGGATCAGGCCGTTGATGAGCCGCGTCTTCCCAACACCGTTTGCACCGCCTAAGACCACGACGTCCGCCAAGCCCTCGACCTCGAACCGCGCCACAGGCGGGACGCTCCTTGCCTTGATTCCTCGTATGCGCATGTGTGGGAGTCCTGTCGTTGCCTAACGTTCAGCATCAGGGCGGCGCGCAGCGGCGTCCGCTGCATGCTGTCGCTATGCGGCTACTCAGTGGCCCTGTCTTCTTCGTCAGTCTCAGCCTCCGGACCGCCTTTGGTCCGTCGCACTTCAAACCTGCGTAGGAAGTGATCCAGCATCATCGGCAGTTCTATCATCATCATGTGTGCTTCTTTGGACCCACCGGCGAACTCCTCCATGAATGGGCCACGGCCGAGCGTCTTTGTAACTCGCCTCAGCCGCTCGATTGCCTTCTGGGCGGCCTTTTGGTCGCCGTCCCGAACCTCGCGGTACGCCTCCATTACGATCTCGTACAACCATGGAAAATCGTCCCGGAGCAACCCGCCGAACTTACTTTCCGCGGGTGCTCGATTCGATTTCTCCGGGTTTTCTGCCCACTCGCAGCGATCGCCCGGCAGAGCGACGGCGGCGTCATGGCCTGCATGCGGACGCCAGCCGCACTCACACTCACGTACC
>Ga0214472_10001794_pt1 | contig 23395 bp, 28 predicted proteins | sample RVTome_6_FD_207662 | JGI IMG/M metagenome (GOLD analysis project Ga0214472, IMG submission 207662) | Soil microbial communities from uranium-contaminated site in the Upper Colorado River Basin, Wyoming, United States - RVT140D175 | ecosystem: Environmental > Terrestrial > Soil > Contaminated >...
CTTCGCCGCCGCACACATCAAAATCGCCACCTCAATTTTCGGATAGGTACTAACATCATAGCATACGGGGATACGCGGCAGGTGGCCTGTGGTCGTCACCGGAGGAGTGAATCCTGAGCCGATTGAGTACAATAGAGCCGACCCGAACCCCCTGCCACCGTTCCGTACGAAAGGCTCCCATGACCCAATCCCTCTACATCACCACCACCGAACCCCGCTGCGGGAAATCGCTCGTCTCGCTCGGGATCGCCAACCTGCTGCTCCGCAAGACCGGCCGCATCGGCGTCTTCCGGCCGGTCATCGACACGACCGGCCCCGCCGAGCGCGACAAGAACATCGAGCTGCTGGTTAACCACTTCAACCTCAAGATCGACTATCCCGAAACCTACGCCTTCCTCGAAAGCGAGGCCGCCGACCTGATGGGCCAGGGCCAGATGGACGCCATCATCGACGGGGTCATCGAAAAATACAAAGCCATCGAGGCCCGCTTCGACTTCATCCTGATCATCGGCTCGGACTTCGAAAGCGAAGAGAGCGCCTTCGAGGTTGATCTGAACGCCCAGATCGCCCGCAACCTGGGCGCCCCGGTCCTGATCGTCAGTCGGGGGGACCAGCGGTCGGCCGGCGATGTCCAGAACGTGCTCCGGGTGGCTTCCGACACCTTCACCCAGGCCGGCTGCCAGGTCGCCGGGCTGATCGTCAACCGCACCGACCCGGCGATCCAGGAGGCGCTCCAGGAATCGCTCCCCGGTGTGCTCGAGGACCCAAAAACCTTCATCGCCTTGATCCCGGCCGACCCCCGCCTCAGCAGTCCAACCCTGCGCGAGGTGGTCGAACAGCTCAACGCCGAAGTCATCTACGGCCAGGACGGCCTCGACAACCTGGTCTACGATTACCTGGTCATCTCGATGCAGGTCCGCAACTTCCTGACCCATCTCCGGGAAAACGCCCTCCTGATCACTGCCGGCGACCGGGACGAGGTCCTGCTCAGCGCCATCCAGGCCCACCAGTCTCAGAACTACCCACGCCTCGCCGGAATCGTCCTGAGCGGCGGGATGCGTCCCCCCGAGACGATCACCCGGCTGATCGAGGGCCTGGACGACATCTTCCCCGTCCTCTCTGTGCAGACGGCCACCTACGAGACCGCCGCCAGCACGATCGCCCTGCGCTCCTACATCACCTCGGAAAACCCGCGGAAAATCGAACTGAGCCTCAAGCTCTTCGAAAAACACATCGACGCGGCCGCGCTGGACAGCCTGCTCGGCCGCGTCCAGTCGCGCGGCATCACCCCGAAGATGTTCATCTACAACCTGGTCGAGAAAGCCCGCTCAAACAAGCAGCGCATCGTGCTCCCCGAAGGTGAGGACGACCGCATCCTGCGCGCCGCCGATACCCTCGTGGCCCGGGACGTGATCGATCCGATCTTCCTCGGCGACCCGGACCAGGTCCGCGCGGCCATCCGGCGGCTGGGGCTGCGCAACTTGGACCCTGTCCGGCACCCGATCATCGACCCGCAGCACTCCGACCGCCTCGACGCCTACGCCGAAACCCTCCACGAGCTGCGCGCCCACAAAGGCGTCTCCCCCGAAATGGCCCGCGACCTGATGACGGACGTCTCCTATTTCGGCACGATGATGGTCTACAAGGGCGACGCCGACGGGATGGTCTCCGGTGCAGCCCACACCACCGCTCACACCATCCTGCCGTCGCTGCAGTTCGTCAAGACCAGGCCCGGTTTCACCGTCGTCTCGTCCGTCTTCTTCATGGCGCTGGACGACCGGGTGCTCGTCTACGGCGACTGCGCCGTCAACCCCACCCCGAACGCCGAGCAGCTGGCTGAGATCGCCATCTCGTCCGCCGATACGGCAAAGACCTTCGGGATCGAACCCGTCGTCGCCATGCTGTCGTACTCGACCGGGACGTCCGGTGAGGGCGAGGAGGTCGAAAAGGTCCGCCGGGCGACGGAGATCGCCCAGGAGCGCCGCCCGGACCTGATCCTGGAGGGGCCGATGCAGTACGACGCGGCCGTGTCCCCGGTCGTCGCCGCGCAGAAGATGCCGGGCTCGAAAGTGGCCGGGCAGGCGACGGTCTTCATCTTCCCGGACCTGAACACCGGCAACAACACCTACAAGGCCGTCCAGCGCGAGACCGGCGCGATCGCGATCGGGCCGGTGCTGCAGGGGCTCAAGAAACCGGTCAACGACCTGAGCCGGGGCTGCACGGTGGAGGACGTGATCAATACCGTCGCGATCACAGCGATTCAAGCGCAGGAGGAGTGAAAAAAGGGACCCCCGGGGCTTCGCCCCGGGGGCCCCTTTTTTCAAAAATCATGAAGATTCTTGTCCTGAATGCAGGCAGCTCTTCGATCAAATACAAACTTTTTGACATGACCGGGCCCACCGTCCTCGCCGCCGGGCTGGTGGAGCGGATCGGGGAGGAAATCGGGGCGCTCCGGCACGAAACGACCGGACGAGCTCCGGTTGAGATCGAGCTGCTGGTCCCGACGCACCGAGCCGGGCTGGGACAGGCTGTCCGGCTGCTGCTGGATCCGGAGACCGGGGTGATCGAACGCCCGGAGGACGTCGCGGCGGTCGGGCACCGGGTCGTGCATGGGGGCGAGCGGTTTAGCGAGCCGGTCGTGATCGACGCCGCGGTGCTGGACACGATCCGGGAGCTGATCCCGCTGGCCCCGCTGCATAACCCGGCTAACCTGGCCGGGATCGAGGTTGCGCTGGAGCTTTTTCCTCAGGCCGTCCAGGTCGCCGTCTTCGACACGGCCTTTCACCAGACCCTGCCGCCGCACGCTTACCGCTACGCCCTCCCGAACGAGCTCTACGAAGAAGACGGCATCCGCGTCTACGGCTTCCATGGCACCTCCCACCAGTACGTCTCCCGCACGGCCGCCGAACACCTCGGACGGTCCACTGGCCACTGCCAACTGATCACTGCCCACCTGGGCAACGGCGCCAGCATCACCGCCGTCGCCGGCGGGAAGTCGGTCGACACCTCGATGGGCTTCAGCCCGCTCCCGGGCCTGGTGATGGGCACCCGCAGCGGCGATGTCGACCCGGCCGTCGGCTTTCACCTCATGCGCGCACGCGGGATGACGGTGGATGAAGTCGACGACCTGCTCAACAAGCGCAGCGGGCTGGTCGGGTTGACCGGCGAGAACGACCTGCGGGATATTGAGGCGCGCATGGAAGCCGGGGATGCGGCTGCGCGGCTGGGCTTTGAGGTCTACATCTACCGAATCCGGAAATACATCGGGGCGTACACGGCCGTGTTGGGGCGGGTGGACGCCCTGGTCTTCACGGCCGGGGTCGGGGAGAACAGCGCCGCGGTGCGGGCGGGGGTCTGTGAGGGGCTGGCGGGGCTGGGATACGCCGTCGATCCGGAAAAGAACGCGGCGGGGAAAACGGGACCGGTGACGGAGATCCAGGCGGACGGGGATGGTGTGAAAATCCTGGTCGTGGAGACGGACGAGGAGCTGGAGATCGCCCGAGAAACCGCTGGTCTGGCAGCCCATTAACCGGCTAAAATAAATGGGAAAAATCGGATATCACCGTGGGGCAAAGCCCCACGGTGATATCCGATTTTTCCCATTCTAATCCCCAAGAGGTCTGCATGAACAAAGAAGGCGGTTTTTTGGATAACCTGGGAGGCTGTTTAGAGACCCTGGCGGTCTCGGTCGTGTTCTTCCTGATCGGGGCCGGTCTGTCCTGGTGGGGCTGGACGATTGTGCGCAACGCCCGCGCCAGCGCCGACTGGCCGACGGTACCGGGCCAGATCACCGCCTCTGAAATCGAGCATTCCACGGACAGTGAAGGGGATGACGACTACACCCCGCGCGTCAGCTACACGTACCAGGTGAACGGCCTTTCCTATGAGAACTTCACGATCAAATTCGGGGAGACGACGTACAGCAGCGAGCGGACGGCGCTCGAGATCCTGGCCCGTTACCCGATCGGGGCCGCGGTGACCGTGCACTACGATCCGTCCAACCCGGACCGGGCCGTCCTGGAGGCGGGCGTGAGTGGGGGAAGCTACATCGTGCTGAGCGTCGGGTTGATTTTCGTCGTGGTCTCCCTCTTGCCGCCGCCGTTCTTTCTCGTGCGCTACCTGCTGCGGGCTCGGTAACCTGGAACGGAGAGGCCGGAAAACCGCAGGGCGGAAATGATGGAGAAAGGCATAGGCTTTGAAGCCTGGAACCTGGCGATCAAGCCGTAAACAGGCGCACGGCCGCTTCCTCCACGAACCGGGCATGGTCCGCCTGCATCGTCTGCAGGGTGACATCCGGTCGTCCCAGTTCCGGCCAGCCGGCCGCCCATTCCTGCAGTTCGTTGGCCGGGCGGAGGGCGGCGTACAGGTCCCAGATCGGGAGGTTTCCCGGATCGATGTCGGGCGAGACAGCCAGGTACCGGCGGGTAAACGCCGCCTGGGCCTCCCGGCCGAAAGCGAAGAGCACATCGAGGCGGGCGATCGCCAGGTCGGCCAGCGGGTCACCGACCGCCGTTTCCTCCCAATCCACCACCCCGGTGAGGCGGCCGTCCTCCCAGAGCAGGTTCCCCGGCCAGTAGTCTCCATGCAGCAGGCCGGGGCGGTTCGCCGGTTCCGGCGGCCAGACCGATCCGAGACCTTCCCGGATCCTGGCCTCCTGGAGCGGACCGTCCGGCGCCTCCGGTGTGTGGTCCAACTCCAGCTCGACCCGGTATTCGAAGCTCGGCAGAAAGGAAAGGTCGCCGGCCAAACTGCCTGCGCGGTGGATGGCGGCCAGCCGGGCGGAGGCTGCTTCCGCATAGACCGGGCCGAAGTCGCGGGCGCAGTTGGGCCTCCCGGGGAGGCGGCGCATGACCAGGCAGGGGGTCCCGAAAAACAACCCATGCGGGTCCATGAAAACGGGTTCGGGGACAGACGGGAGGACGCCGGAGAGGGTCTCCAGGGACAGCTGCATCCGTTGGGTCGCGCCAGGGTCGTATTCGTACGACCGGCGTCCCTGGACCCGGACGACGAAGTCTTCCAGGCTCCCGTCCGCCCGTTCGATCGTGACGGCGGTCATGCCGGCGGAGAGTCCACCGGTGAGGGGCTGCGCAGCTAGGAGCCGGCTGCCGGGCGCGAACTGCCGGATCAATGGTTCGAATGCGTCCGGCGTCACGGGTAGTTCCCGATATGCCACCGCCAGGATTTGCCCGCCGTCCCGGCGAACGCGTCGAAATCGGCCGGCCCTTTGCGCGGGTATTCCCGCCAGACGGCGATCCGCTTGCCGGCGAATTCGACCACGACGACGCCGTGGTCGGCGGTTTCGATTTTCTCATTCCCGAAGGTGAACTCGCCCACGCCGGTCTGGGAGGTCTCGTCGAACCACAGGCCGTGGAAGCGCATGAAGATCCCGGGCGCCAGGGCGCCAAAGTAAGCCCGGAGCTGGTCGTGGCCTTGAAAGAACTGGACATCCGGCGGCTCCATGTAGACCGCATCGGTGGTGAAGCAGGCCAGGGCGGCTTCTGTGTCCTGCCGGCTCCAGGCGTCGGCGAGGCGCTGCATCCATTCAACAAATTCGGAGGTGGTCACCGGCCTCATTTTCGGGATGTTCATTTTTTCCTTCCCTTCATCATCCGTCTCTGGCAGCTTTGGCGCCGCCCTCGTGCTTGGCCGAGATGTTGGTGACGTGATCCGCCAGCGGGACCAGTTCGTCGCGCCGGTGTCTTTGAACCGGGATTATTCGAATTCCAGGTATTCCCGGACAGTTGCCCAGGCGATTCCCTGCAAGTAGGCCAGGTCCTCAGCGCTTATAACCACATCGCCATAAATATCATCCGGTACGTAAGGTAGTTCTTCCGGGCTTTCCTCAAATATGGTCGCATAAAGAACTGCGGCTGCCAGGTAATTCCCGTGCACATTGGCATGGACATTGTCGGTATGGTGAAGGAGGAGTTCCGGGCGCCGCGCTAGCGACCGATCCCAGGCCAGGCCGACAGGCGCAACTTTGAGACCCAGTTCCTCGGCAATTTCAAAATGGTCCGCAGCGATTTCTTCGATATCCATTGAGGGGTTTGCCCAGTACATGAATAAGATCGTTTCACCACCGCTGTCCTGAACCGTTTCATTGAACAGGCGAACGTGCTCAAAGAAAGTTTCTTTATCATATTGACCGTTGTATTCACTCCCCTTGAGGGCAATTTCCTGCAGTACAACCACCGTCGATTCACCTTCTCGGATCGTATTCAAGGTACCGGGCCGCTGCCAGAGTCTGGATAACGGCGCACCTCCTTCCTGGATGATTCTGCCCTCAACCAAGATGGGGGGCTGCCTTGATCCGGCCAGGCCGGCAACATGCTTGTCCATTCCACCGTGGTTTTCGATCAGGCTGCTCCCGATCACGAGGATTCTCACAGGGACCTCGCGATTGGTCCCGCATCCACCCATCAACATCGCCAACACAACAACAAGTACAATTTTCCTGGTCATGATTCGATCCTCCTGCTTCTATTCTCCTACCGGTCTGGTTCGGTCCTTGCGCAGACGATCAACTGTTCTCCATCTTATATCATGAGCGAGTCAGCGAGTCAGCGGTCCGATGTATCGTTCCGCACCGTTGATTCGCTGATTCAGTAGATTCAAGGTTTGGCCATGATTGTCATCCTGTACCACCGCAGGGGGCCAAGGATGACACTTAAGCAGTGATTCTCCGGATCGCTGAAAATATGATACTCTTTCCCGACGATGCGCACGATCATCCTCCCCGGTTATTCCGCCCACAACCGCGCCTGGGCCGATGAAATCGCCGCCGAACTGGCCGGCGGGGAAGTGCACGACTGGCCGCATTGGGAGTCGGGGGGAACGTTTGACGCAACCAGGGAGCTGGCCGCGATCAAGAATAGGATCGGCGATGACACCGTACATCTGCTGGCCAAATCAATCGGCTGCCGGATCGCAGCGCAGATCGTCCTCGACCGGGCCGAGCAGATCGACCGGCTGATGCTTTGCGGCCTGCCCACCACCCAGGTCGAAGCCCAGGCGGACTTCGCCGCCGCCCTTTCCCGGCTTCCCGTAAAACGGATCCTGGTCGTCCAGAACCGGCACGACCCGTACGCAAGCCACGCCGAGGTTCAGAACATGATCCAGAGCATCCACCCGGGAGTCAAAGTGGTCGAAGGGGACCGGGCCGATCACCATTACCCGTATCCGAAAATCTTCCGGGAATTTTTCGAGCACTGATCGGGCACGGAGGGGGTGTATAATATTTCCAACGCCTTATCCCGTCCGTCCTCCTTTCGGGTTGATGACAGATGTCAGAGCTAATTCGTGACAGATGCAACTACCCGAAATCGCCTTTATCCCCGATAAATAGCATGGCTGATTGTTTTCGGTCGCGGACCGATCGCCAGGGATAACGGATTCCCAGGAGGTGAGGGATGAACACCGAGTCAAAGAACAAAACCGGGCAGAAGCCTGCGCGGATCGCGCGGGCGTGGGAACGACGGGTCACGACGAATCAGCGCCGGAGGCGGGCCGTGAGAGCGGCCGGTCCCCGCAGGCCCGGAGAGAACCGGTTGGTGTCCAGCCTGCACGATCTCTGGCGTTTGCTTTGGGGGACCCACGAATCGAGCGCGAAATAACCGCCGCAATTCCGGACAAAGGCTCAATTTAATCTGCCGCCACGCAGACGCAGACCGGCGCCGTCTACCGATCCGCAAAACCACGAACCAGGCTGCCGGCAGCAGCTATACGCCCGGGCACTACCAGGCTCCAACTTACCAGATCACTTCGACTTCATAGCGGCCTATCTCGGCGTCACTACTAAGCAGGGGCAGCTTCTCCAGCCGGCTTTGGGCGATCAACAGGCGGTCGAACGGATCCTGGTGGATTTCCGGCAGCCGGTATACCTCCAGGGCGTGGCTCAACTCGATCGGCAGCGGCGAAAACCGATGCCGGCGTATTCGATTGGAGACGTATTCCTCCGGCGGTTGCGGAAGAACCATACAACCCCGACTGGCTTTGATCGCAATTTCCCAGGCACTGGCCGCGCTCAAGAAAACCTCGTTGCTCCCTGATGAGATAAATTTCCGCGCGACTTCTGAGAGCTGCGGATCGTCCAGGTTCCACCAAAGGAAGGTATGGGTATCCAGCAGCGCCTTCAAGCCTCAAACTCCGGGAGCGGGTCTTCGAAGTCCGGCATGATCCGGACCTTGTCGGCGTCGTTCCCAGGGACGCGCGGTTCGGCTGACAATGTCTCGAGGGGGGAGAGAATGGCTATCGGCTTCCCGGCCCTGGCGATGATGAACCGCTCCCCATTCATCACCCGGCGCAGGAACTTTGAGAGGTGCGTTTTAGCTTCGTGGACGTTGATTTTGGTTTCCATATTCAGGTTCTGCGCTCATTATTTGTGCGATCCGCCCGCGTCAGCGGCGGCACCGTCCGTCCCGCGGCCGAGTCGGCGATCAGCCGGTCGAGCCGCCGCAATCGGGTCTCCTCCTTCTTTGCACTCGTCACCCACCAGGCCGCATCCCGGCGGTAGGCGGGCGGGCTGCTCCGGTAAAACGCCCATGCGGCTTCGTCCTTTTTAAGCTCGCTCCGGTACGGCTCCCCCAGTTCGGCCGGACGCTCCTCGACGGAATACACCTCCGAGCCGTCGTACTTGCGGGCCTCGTAGGCCTCGAGACCCGCCGGCCACATCAGCCCCAGGCCCTTGAGCGCCTCGACCCGCTCGATATTGCGTTTGCTCCAATTGCTCCCCGGCCGGCGCGGGGTGAAGCGGTTCTTGTAGCTGATCTCGTCGATCCCGTGCCGGACCCCGTCGATCCAGCCGAAGCACAGCGCCTGGTCGACTGCCTCGGCCCAGGTCAGGCTCGGTATCCCGGAGCCTTTTTTGTACATGCCGACCCACAGCTCGTCGACGCGGTCGTGGTTCTCCTCGAGCCAGCGGCGAAAGTCGGCGGGGGTGGGGAAGAAATTGGCGGGCACGAGGAAATCATAGCATATGTGCCTGCGCGATCCAATCTCCCCGCGCACCCGATCAAATGAGAACCGTCTCACTCACCCTTATTAATAAATCTACCCCCATCTCATAATGGCTTTATCTCTCGACCGTATAGTAACCGTATAGCAGTCGTATAACCGGCGCCGGGGGAAGGTCGCAGGCAAACGGCGCCCGCTCGATCCACACAAATCCATCCGGAACCAGGAGGTGATCTATGCGCTCGTGAAGGCACAGGGCAGGTTCGACGCGGCTCCCGGCAGCAGGCCGCAGGGGGGCCACCGCAGCGGTTTTCCTCACGGGAGGAGGTAAGGAGACAGCGCCCATGCAGTTCAAGAAATCCCTTCTACTACTTGCTGCCCTTGGCGGCCTGATGGCCGCCTGCCAGCCGGATTCCGGCAATGCGCCGACCTCGCCGACGCGCGAGACCATCGTCGAGACCGTCGTCGTCACCGAGCTGATCGAAGGCGAGGCGGTCGAGGTCGTCGTGACTGCGACCGGCGCGACGGAATATTCCCCGGCCCCGCCGGAATCCCCGGAAGGTCCGCAGGACAACTACTTCCAGGATTACGGCCTCAACCCCTTCTTCGACCCCGCCGTCGACCCGCTCTCGACCTTTGCGATCGACATCGACACGGGATCCTATACCGTCGCCCGGCGCTACATCGAGGACGGGCTGATCCCACCGGCCGAAGCCGTCCGGCCTGAGGAGTTCGTCAACTACTTCGACCAGGGTTACGCCCCGCCCGCGAACAATGCCTTCGCCGTCTACACCGATGGAGCCCCCTCCCCGTTCTCGGACGACGGCACATACATCCTGCGTTTCGGGGTCCAGGGGTATGAAATCCCGGACTGGGAGCGCAAGCCCGTCCGGCTGACCCTGGTGATCGACGTCTCCGGGTCGATGGAGCAGGACAAACGGTTGGAGCTGGTCAAAGATGCGGTCGAGATCCTGGTCGGCCGCCTGCGGGAGGGCGACCGGGTCGCCGTCGTCGCCTACAGCACCTCGGCCTGGATCGTCCTGGACCCGACCGACGCCGGCGCGGCGAACAAGATCATGGCCGCGGTCAACAGCCTGCGCCCAACGAACTCGACCAACGCCGAAGCCGGCTTGACTCTCGGCTACGCCATGGCGACCACGATGTTCGACCCGGCGGTCACCAACCGGGTGATCCTGCTCTCGGACGGCGTCGCCAACGTCGGGGACACCAGCCCGGGCGGGATCCTGGACACGGTCGCCAACTACGCCCGTGACGGGACGACCCTGACCACGATCGGCGTCGGGATGGGCAACTTCAACGACGTCCTGATGGAGCAGCTGGCCGACCGGGGGGACGGCGGCTACGCCTACGTCGACACGCTCGACGAGGCGGAGAAGATCTTTGGGGAGGGCCTGGTCGGCACGCTGCAGACCATCGCCTTCGACGCCAAAATCCAGGTCGTCTTCAACCCGCAGGTGGTCTCCGGCTACCGGCTGATCGGATACGAGAACCGGGAAGTGGCCGACTCCGACTTCCGGAACGACGCCGTGGATGCGGGCGAGATCGGTGCGGGACATTCCGTGACCGCCCTGTATGCCGTCCACTTCCACCCGGGCGTGGCGGGCGAGGTGGCCCGGTTACACCTGCGCTGGGAAGACCCGGACACGCGCGAGGTGGTCGAGATCGCCCGGGCGGTGCAGACCGGCGACCTGGCGAACCGTTTCGATGCGGCCGCGCCCCGGTTCCAGCTCTCGGTCGTGGTGGCGGAATATGCCGAAGTGCTCAAGGAAAGCCCCTGGGCAACGGGCGTGCGGTTCGAGGATGTGGCGCAGCACGCCCTGCGGCTGTCGGGGCTGCTGGGGGATGAGGCGGTGCAGGAGTTTGCGCTGCTGGTGACGATGGCAGCGCTGCTGCGGTAGGGGGAGAGGCAGAGACCTGGCAGGTCGGCGATCCACTTGATCGCTGAGACCTGCCAGGTCTGTTAGCCGGCGGGTTCCTATCCGATCCGGATCCGTCCATACGGTTGACTGCCGTACAAATTCCTGTTATTCTATACGGCAACCGGAGGCCATCATGGATAAAAAACTGACCGTGCGCGTGCCGGAACAGGCCCTCGCCAAAGCCAAGCGTTACGCCAAGGACCACAACACGACCCTCACAAAATTGATTTCGACCTACCTGGAGCAGTTTCCCACCGGGTCCGCCGAGATCCTGGACCGCGCGCCCATCGTCCGCCGGTTGACCGGGCTGCTGTCGCCGGAGGTGTCCATCGAGGACTACAGGAAGCACCTGGCGGAGAAATATGGCGGCTAAACCGCGGGTGCTCTTTGAGTTGAACGTCGTTCTCGACGTGCTGCAAGAGCGCACGGAATTCTACGAGTTCTCGGCCCGCTGCCTGGCCCACGCCGAAACGGGCCAGATCCAGGGCTGGTTGGCGGCGCATTCGGTCACGACCTTGTTCTACCTGATTGTAAAAGATCAATCCCCCGCACAAGCCCGGGTCACGATAACCAGCCTGCTGCAGTTTCTCAAGATCGCTCCGGCCAACCACGACACGATCGAAGGGGCCTTAAACCTGCCCTACAAGGATTTTGAGGACGCCGTTCAGATGATGTCCGCTCTCGAGATCCAGGCGGATTACGTGCTGTCTCGAAATGTGAGCGATTTCGACCCGGCGCCGGTGGACGTGGTCCGGCCGGTGGAGCTGCTGGCGGTGATGGACCGGTCGGATTAATCGCAGCCTCGAGGATCACCGCCGCGGCATGGACAGCAGGCCCGGCAGGCCTGTGCGGATGCGCTTGTGAATGCCCGACCCGATGTTCGGCAGATCGCCCGGCATGGAGCGGTCGAAGCGCTCTCGCAAAATGTCGCTTCTTTCAACGCAGATCAACCCACCTCGCATACCAGGTCCAGCGTCACGCCGAATGGATCCGTGACGATCGCCATGTACACCGGCCGGTACATCAGGGTCTCCGCCGGCGGATCTCCCTGTGCGCCGGCTTCGATAAGGGCTGCGAACAGGGCGTCCGCCGCCTCCCGCGTCGGGAGGTAGAACGGCACCTCGATGTTTCCCGGCGAACCGCTCTTGCTCGGGAAGAGGGTCAGCCAGCTCTCCCCGAGCCGCCAGCCGTGGGTATGATCGCCCTCCACGTAGTTGGGCGGGCCGAAGACACGGGTGTAGAAATCGAGGGCGGCGGGGTAGTCTTGATAATAGAGCACTGCGCCCCGGATCCCGGCGCCGAGGTCGAAGCGGGATTCGGGTTGGGGGTCGGTGTAGTAGTTCTTGCGGTAGGTTTCGAAGTCCATGGAGGTGCTCCAGGTGACAGTCACCCCCGGCCTTCAGCCGGGAGTGACTGTCACCTTAAAGGTTTTCTTTCAAGAACGTAAAAGTCCGATCCCAGGCCAGCTTGGCGGCTTCGGCATCGTACTCGGGCCGGTCGCTCTCCATGAACCAGTGCGGCTGCCCGGGGTAGGTATGGAACTCCACGTCCAGGCCGATTTCATCCATCTCGTCGATCAGTTTAACGGTATTGTCGTACGGCTCCCATTCGTCCACGTCGCTGAAGTGCCCGAGGAACGGAGCCTGGATGCTCTCGAAATCTGCCCGCCAGATGCCGTAGAAAAGGACGCCTGCACCGACCTGTTCGGGCCGTTTGGAAGCCGCCACGAGTACCCAGGCCGCACCGAAGGAAAACCCGACCACGCCGACCTTCTCGCTCGTGCAGGCTGGGTGCGCCAGGAGGTGGTCTTTGGCGGCGGTGACCACGGAACCGATGTATTCGTCGTCGTCCCGCCGGTTCACGAGGTCCTCGGCCTCTTCCCGGGTTTTCGCCGTCTCGCCCTGGAACAGGTCGGGCGCCAGGCAGACGAAACCCTGCGCGGCGATCTGCTCGCACAATTCTTTGAAGTACGGGTTGAGACCCCACCAGGCATGCAGCAGGAGGATGCCGGGGCCGCTGCCACCCGGGGGGAGGGCGAGGACTGCGTTGACCTCACTGTCTTTTACGTCGAGTCGGATGTCCATGTCGCTCCTTGGGTCAGCCGTTGAGGGTCGGGGATGGGGACATTATACCAGAACATATGGTCTATTCGACAAAGACCCCAAAGGTTTTGAAAACCTTTGGGGTCTGGCGCGTGCAAATCGGCGATTAGCCAATCAACCCTTAGCCATCAGCCTCCGCAGCCGCAGCCAGTTGATTATAAACAGCGCCACCCCGGCCCCGCCAAGGACCCAGAACAGCCACCCCTCTGGCCGGATGCCGCGCAGCATCGTGTCCTGCAGCATCCGGATCCCATACGTGGCAGGCATCGCCCAGGAAATCACCTGGGCCGGCCACCATAACCTGTAGAGAGAAATGAAGAGGCCAGAGAAGAAGATGGTGGCCAAGAGCAGCACCATCGACAGTTGAATCGCCTGGCTCTCGGTCTGGACGAACCCGGAGATCAGGAAGCCGATACCGAGCGAAACGACGATCAAGAGGAACAGGATCAGGGCAAAGGTCCCCAGGCTGCCGGACAACGGGACCTTGAGAATGAAGACGACGAGCGCGGTGAGGACGGCGGCGACCAGGCCGAGCATGACCAGAAAGCTCAGGTATTTGCCGATCAACGCCTCGACCGGGCGCAGCGGGGCAGCCCGCATAAGCTCCGTCGACCCGGCGAGCCGTTCGCGGATGAGGGAAAGGCCGGCCAAAGAGACCGCGATATGCTGTACGAGCAGGGCGAGGACGGCCGGCACATAAAAGTGGGCCGGCTGTAGATTCCCCAGGTCCATGGTCTGCGTCTCATGGCGGAACGGTTCGACGATGACGGAAGGGTTCATCTCGATGAACCGGGTGAGCTGTTCGTCGAATTCAGCTGGTCCATCGGCCGGGGTTTCGGTACCGGACCCGTCCCCATTCGAAACCTCGCCGGTCTCTTCAGATGCAGCCAGCAAAAGCCAGAGCATCCCCGGGCCGCCCGGGATCCCCTCCGCCTGGGCGGTTGCGGTGGACGTCTCACTTTCCGATCCGGCGTCGTTCGCGATCCCTTGGATCTCTTCCCGGGAGCTGCGGGCTACGTCCTGACTCTCCTGGACGGCAGCCAACAGGAGCTGCTCGTTGGTTTCATCCGCGATCTGCCGGGCCACGATCTCGACATAGGTGGCCTCGAATGGATCGATCTCCTGGTGGTAAAAGGTCAGCATCGCGTGCCGGTTGGACTCGATCGTCCCCGCCACATCTTCCGGGAACATCAGGACGACGTCCACCACCTTGTTGCGAAGCGCCGTCATCGCCCCAGCTTCGTTTGGCGTGATCTCGACGACGTCGATCACGAATTCGGGGCTCTCCGCAAACGCGCGCACGGTGTCCTGCAGCTCGCTGTTGGGCGGGACGACGATCATCGCCCGGAGGGTTCTGTACACGTCCCGGTAGCTGACGCCAAAGACGAGGAGGATCAGGAACGGCCCAAGGACCAGCACACCGATCAGGCCGGGATAGCTCAACGCAGTGGAAATATCCTTGGTCAGGAAGGCGGAGACGCGGACGAAGGCGCTTCCGATTCGCCGGAAAAATTCACGCATCGTTCCGATGCTCCCGAACGATCTCGACGAAAACGTCGTCGAAGCTCGGCTCGACTTTCCGGGCCTTCTCGACTTCGATCGCTTGCTGCTCGCACCAGCGCAGAACGGCCGGCAGCGCGGCTTCGGCATCCTCGACGACAAGTTGCAGGGCAAAGTCATCCATCTGCTGCACCCGTCCACCGCTGATGAAGGGCTGGTTTCGCAGGTCCTTCATCTGTGCGGCGGATACGAAGCCGTCGCACTCCAGTGCGATCACGTCGCCCCCCACGCCCACCCGCTTCAGGTTCTCCGGCGTTTCGACCATCAGAAGCCGCCCGTCCGACATCACCCCGACGTAATCGCAGTAGGCGGCCTCGGAGACGTACTGGGTCGTGATGAACAGAGTGTTGCCCCCGGCCTTCAGCTCCTGGAAATAATCCCAGAATTTCCGCCGCAGGACAGGGTCGATGCCGGTGGTGGGCTCATCGAGGAAGAGCAGTTCGGGCTCGTGGACGAGCGCGGCGGCCAGGCTCAACCGGCGCTGCATCCCGCCGGACAGATCGCGGGCTTTCTTGCGCTCCTGGCCGGTGAGCTCCACAAGGTCGAGTACCTCCCTCAGGCGCCTGCCCCGCCGCACGCCCATCCCGTACAGGGAAGCGGCAAACGACAGGTTCTGCCGGACGTTGAGGCCGGGCTCCAGGATGAAGAGCTGCGGCATGTAGCCGATCTTCTCCCGGGTGGCGGTCGCAAAACGGTCGGACGGCTGGCCGAACACCGTCGCCTGGCCCGACGTAGGCAGGTAGACTCCGAGGAGCAGTCGGACCGTCGTCGTTTTCCCGGAACCGCTGGGGCCGATGAATCCGAAGATCGATCCGGCGGGGATCTCCATCGTGACATCCTCGACGGCCGTGTGCTCCCCAAATTTTTTCGTCAGGGATTGGGATCGAATGATCCACGCCGGTTCATGTTCAGGGTTTTGATTTTCTGTCATGTGGTCCAGGTAAGCAGGTTCAGAGACCCCCTTCAGCGTTGATGATTCAGGGGTTTCCCTATGGTTCTCGAATGGATGATCCTACTTCTCCTATCGTAAAACCGGAATGGGACTCTCGCAATTGGGGAAAGCCCCCATATACGGTTTTCCTTACCCGGAGGATTGCGCGAAGAACCTTTCCGAAACGTGAGCAGGTCATTGGGATGCGTGTGGCCGCGAAGTCGCCTCACGTATCCAAATCACCAGGCCTCAAAATCCTCAGATTGGCACTAAACTTCCTGTACCATGAACCGCGAATCCAAAACGAACTGGGCCGGCAACCTGGCCTACGGCTCGACGACCCTCCTCCAGCCTGGCTCGATCCCGGAGCTGCAGGTAATGATCCGCTCAGAGAAGCGGGTGAAGGTCCTCGGCACGCGGCATTCCTTCAGCGCGATTGCCGATACGAACGCCGCCCACCTCAGCCTGGACCGGCTCCCTCCTGAAATCAGGATCAGCCCGGACCGGCGCTCCGTGACCGTCTCCGGCCACATGACATACGCTGCCCTCGCCCGAACCCTTCAGCGCGAGGGCCTGGCGCTCCACAACCTGGCATCGCTGCCCCATATCTCGGTAGCCGGAGCCGTCCAGACCGCCACGCACGGATCCGGCCAGCGAAACGGGAGCCTGGCCGTCCCTGTGTCGGGAATTGAACTCGTGACTGGCTCGGGCGAGATCCTCCGGCTATCCCGGGCTGCGGACGGCGACCGGTTCGACGGCGCCGTGGTCGGGCTGGGCGCGTTGGGCGTCGTCGCCGGGCTGACCCTGGACGTGGTTCCGACTTACGATGTGCGCCAGTACGTTTACCTGGATCTCCCCCCGGCGAACATCCCCGCGGAAATGGAGAACCTGCTGGACCTGGCTTACAGCGTCAGCGTGTTCACCGATTGGGTCCAGCCGGAAAAGACCATGCTGTGGATCAAGGACCGGGGCTCGGACGGCCGGTTCGTCGATCCGCCCCGGGAGATCGCCGGAGCGCACCTGGCGAAGCAGGAGATGCACCCGATCGCCGGTCTGCCGGCCGAAGCCTGCACGTCGCAGCTCGGCCGGTCAGGCCCGTGGCACGAGCGGCTGCCCCATTTCCGGATGGACTTCCAGCCGAGCGCCGGTGAGGAGCTGCAGAGCGAGTACTTCGTGCCGTTCGAGCGGGCCGGGGAGGCGCTTGAGGCGCTGCTTGAGATCGGCGAGGGGATCGCCCCGCTGCTGTGGGTCTCCGAGATCCGGGCTGTAGCGGCCGATGCGCATTGGATGAGCCCGTTTTATGGGCGGGACAGCCTGGCGGTCCATTTCACGTGGAAGCCGGATTGGGAGGCGGTGCGGGGGGTGCTGCCGCGGATCGAGGCGGCGTTGGCGCCGTTAGGGGCGCGGCCGCATTGGGGGAAGCTGTTTACGATGGCGCCGGACGCCGTCCGGGAGGGTTATCCGAGGTTGGCGGATTTCGTGCGGTTGAGGCGCGAGCTGGATCCGGAAGGGAAGTTCAGGAATGCGTTCCTGGATTGTTTTGTTTTCGAGGACTGAATTTCCTTATTTCTAATTGTTATCATTTCTAATAACAATTAGAAACCAATGAGGTTCAGAGCCGTTGAAACCCACATCCGGCCGCTGCTCGCTTTCAATCTGAACGATTGAGACCCTGAGCAGGGTCTCGGAAGCTCGTTGGGGTCTGGGTGAACCTCTCAGGATTTCCGTTGTAACACTGAAAGACATGAAGATTCAGCACAACAAAAACGCATTGGATTACATGAAAATCACCGGGTTTTCCCGTTCCGTTCTGATCAAAACCATTCTTCTTACACTCCTCATTATCTCGATCTGTCTGATGTGGACCTCACCCGCTTATGCATGTAGCTGCAGGTCTGCCACGGTTCAAGAGCATTTCTTGGATTCGGATGCCGTTTTTATTGGGACGGTGATCGCGGCAGAAGGGCTACCAAAGATTCCGAGGGGGTTGAATATCTGGTTGGTCACGGCCACAAAAAATGCGTGGTTGAACCGACATTATCTGACCCCGTCCAAAGAACGGTTCATTTTTATGTCGGCGACTCCTGGAAAGGTGTGAATTCGACGAGTTTTGAAGTGAATACCACCTACGGGATTACCGGTTGCGGTTTCGATTTTCGAATTGGCGAGACCTATCTTGTATTTGCAAACGAACGTGACAGTGGAGAATTCAGTACGGGCCGATGCTCGGCATCCAGATTCTTGCGTCCGGGCGATCCGGACCTTCAGTACCTTTACACCCAGCCGAAATTAAGATTGAATTTCGGCCCTCCAAGGATACCTTTGGCTTTTCTTGCAGCAACTGCTCTCTTCATCACATTCCCAATCGTCCCATATTTCTGCCTACAAAAGTTTCGTCGAAACATGAGACGCAAAGAATCTTAAAGACCCTTGAGTTCTGTTTATGAGCGCCCCCACGGGGGATTCGGGCGGCGGCTGCGCCGCCGCAAGCCGTTTCTCGCTGCGCGGGAAACGGCAACAATCACCTTTGCCAGCACAAAATAGACCCCGGGCCTGCGGCCAGACATCTGACCACTTGTGGAGAATTTCCGGAGAAGCCGGAAATTCTCCCGAATCAAAAATCCGGCCTTCGGCCGGATTTTTGATCAGTTTCCCCACGGGGGATTCGGGCGGCGGCTGTGCCGCCGCCTGCTGTTTCCTGCTTCGCAGGAAACAGCGATCGTTCTCCTTCACGAGCACAAAATAGACCCCGGGCCTGCGGCCCGGGGTCTATTTTGTGCCCCCACGGGGATTCGAACCCCGGTCTTAGCCTTGAAAGGGCTACGTCCTGGTCCCCTAGACGATGGGGGCGGAAAATTACCTTCGGCAATTTTCCGCTTAAGAGATTGCGAGCTGCGCTCGCAATCTCCAGGCGATGCCGTCGGCAAATCCACGCTCAAGGGCTTCGACAAATTCAAGCTTAGGAGTTTGCTCGCTTCGCTCGCAATCTCCAGGCTATTTGCCGTTGGCCTCAGAGCGGACGGATTTTACCATAAATGCGTTCGACTTCCGCGGCGATCTTGAGCGATAACGGGCTCTCCTCCCCCTTCCCCAACCCCATCTCCGCCCGCATCCCCAGCAGCCGCTCGACGGCCCCCGGGCTCAGCTCGCGCGGCTCTCCCAGCTGGTGCGCCAGCGCGACCGTCCGGGCGGTGTGCTCCAGCACCTCCAGCCGCTCGAAGGCCTCATCCGGATCCTTCCCAACCGTCAGCGTCCCATGGTGCGCGAGAATGATCGCATCGTGATCCACGATCAGCCCGGCGATCGCATCGCGGTTCTCCGTGCTCGACGGGGTCGCATACGGCGCCGTCGCCACCGGTCCCAACAGCACCAGCGCCTCCGGGATGTACGGCGGCGCCAGCGAGATCCCGACCAACGACAAAGCCACGCAGGTGATCGGGTGCGCGTGCACCACCGCCCCCACATCCGGCCGCTGCCGGTACGCCTCCAGGTGCATCGGCAGCTCCGACGTTGGGCGGCAGACGGCGTCCCCCTCCAGGCAGTTCCCCTGCAAATCGATCACGAGCAGGTCCCCCGCCTCCAACTTCGCTTTGTTAACCCCCGACGGGGTGATCAGCAGCCGGTCCGGACCCAGCCTCGCCGAAATGTTCCCGGCAATCCCTGAAATGAAGTCGCGGGCGTACATCTGCTGCGCGATCCCCACGATCTTTTCCCGGATGTCGGTTTCAGGCATGCTGCTTTCTTCGGGATTTCCAAATTAATGAACGGAGCGAACGGGTTTCACCCGTTCGCTCCGTTCATTAATTTGACCAATTTATTCTTCCTGCTCGTCGATCGAAAGCGAGATGATGTCCATCTTCCGCCGGTTGAACAGCACCGCCGGGCTGCGCATCCGCAGGTCCGGGTACTGGATTGCCTGCAGGGTGGCGTCGTAGATCGGCAGGAAATCGCCGCCCTCAAGCAGCAGGGTCGCCAACTCGAACCGGCCGGCCCACTCCACGTCCCCGCGCACCTCGAAGGTGCCCGAGATCCCGCGCACCCGGTGGCGGTCCACCCGGCCGTAGCCGGCCCGGGCCACCACGTTCGGCCCGACCTCGTTCTCGCGACCCAGCCCGATCAGCAGGATCGCCCGCTTCACCAGCCGGATCTCGTTCAGCCGCTCGGTGATGACCTTCGGCTCCTGCAACCGCGCCAGGCTCACCTGGGTCACCTCGATCGACGAAGTGTTCGGGTCGTTCATCAACCCGATCAACCCCGAGTTCCCCACCTGCACGCGGCCCAGGATCCGGTAGCTCGGGGTGAAGAAATTGGCGAGGATGAAGCGGCTGGTCGATGATAGCATCATGCCCCCGGTGGAAACCCGGTCCCGGTCGAGGGCTGCTGCGGGACGCCGCCGCCGGAAGAATTGAGCAGCGTGTTCAGCCAGGAGATGGCGCGGGTGTCGAAATCGCGAGCTCCGCACAGGTCGCAGACCCAGGCCGGGAAGTTCGGGACCGTGATCATCTGGTCCCTGAACCAGGTCAGGTAGGTGATGTGCCGGAGCGACCTGCGCCCACCGGCGCAGGTCTGACAGCTGTAAGAGGGGATGTGCTCGTCGTGCTCTTCATGCTGTTCGGGTTTCTCGTGTTCGTCGTGTTCGTTCATGGTACGCGTCTCCGGTCAGGGTGCGGCGAAAACCTGCGTCGGGTGCTCGATGATCCCCCACTGGGTCGGGGGCCAGTAAACAAAAACCGCCTTACCGATCACGAACTCGACCGGCACGAAGCCCCAGTTATGCGAGTCGGATGAATTGTTGCGGTTGTCGCCCAGGACGAAGAACTGCCCGTCCGGGACAGTCCAGCTTCCGTCGTAAGCCGGGTCGGCGTTGATATAAGGTTCGTCAAGCATCCGGTCGTTAACGTAGACGAAACTGTCATCGATCCGGACCTGGTCGCCCGGCAGACCGATGATGCGCTTGATGTACTCCTGGTCCGGCTGGCGCGGGAAATGGAAGACGACGATATCCCCGCGCTCCGGATCGTCGAGATAGTAGGTGACCTTGTTCACGATCACATACTCGCCGCTGTGAAGGGTCGGCTCCATGCTGAACCCGTCCACCCGGATGCGCGCCGAAACGGCGTTGATCGCCAGGAAAAGCAGCAGCGAGAGCAGGATCGTCTCGAGCACATCGATGATAAACCGGACAAAACCGCCCCGCGATTCCGATTCTTCCGGATCCGGGTACGATTCGGTATAGAACTCATTCATTATTAAAATTATAAGTCGAAGTGGGGGAGGGGGGAAGGGGACATTCGCCTATTCGCCCATCCGCACATTCGTCGAATCGACGATCCCCACGATCACCGATATCACGCACCCGTCCGGCTGGTTCAATACCGCCCGGGCCCCGTTCCCCTCCCGGTTGACCAGCACGGTGTCTCCCACTCCGGCGTGGGTGGTGTCCAGCGCGATGAAATCGCCCGCCGGCTCCTCCCCCGCCATCCCCAGCGGCTGCACGACCAGAAGCCGCCGGCCCTTGAAGTCCGGGTGGCTGATGGTGGTGACGACGGTTCCGACTACCTTTCCGAGAATCACAGGATACTCCGATTCAGCGAGTCACAGTAGATTCAAATTTGCCTTCGCTATCGCGAGCAATCCCACGCTTCCATGTCATCCTGAGCGAAGGATCCCTGAAGCGCGCGTATTCGGGAAGATTGCGCGGGGAATGGAGTGCCTCCGCCTTCGTTTCCCGCTTAGCTGCGGGTCGAGGACGATTCCAGGGATCCTTCGCTTCGCTCAGGATGACAGGACGAGAGGGTTGCATTTTGCGTGCGCTCCCAAATTTGAATCTACTGAGTCAGCGAGTCAGCGAATATGCGAGATTCGCCATCTCGCCCATTCGTATATTCGCCCATTCACGCGTACCTCGCATGCCCTTCCTTGAGCGTGAAATCGTATTCCCCATCCTCCCGCACCTCCAGGTCGTCGATGATCCCGACCAACGCCAGGTCCACCGGGACGAACTGGGTGTCCGGCATCGCCAGCGCCGCCTCGCGCGAGCGGACCATCATGCACAGGTCCCCCGGCCCGGCCCGGACCACGTCGCAGGCCACCTGCAGCCCGCCCACCGGTTCCAATTTGCGATTGAGCGGCTGCACGACCAGTAGTTTGACCCCTTCCAATCCGGGGTACTTGATGGTGCAGACGGCGGTGCCGACGACGCGTCCGAAGATCATCGGACGAACCGATTCAGCGAATCAGCGAATGGGCGAATGGGCGAATGGGCGAGAGCACGGAAGCCTCGCCCATTCGCCCATTCGCCCATTCGCTTTTTTGCCCATGCGCCCATTCGCCCAATTCCGAAGTCAAACATTCTCCAACACCCGCCTAATAATCGTATCCAGCAGCGCCGGATCGACTTCCGAACCCAGCCGCGCCATGACCGCCGAGCGGACGCGTTCCTGCAGGTCGGCCTTCCCCGACGGCGCACTCGCCGGCTTCGTCTTCTCCGACGCCGATGGCGACTCCGGCGACAGGTACGGCCGCACCGGGGCGCTCGGCGGCGTCTCGTTCTCCCGCGCCAGCTTCACCCCCAGCCGCTCCGCCTTCTCCCGCGCCAGCTCCGTCAGCACCACGTCGTTGTTCACCACCAGCTTCATCACCCCGCGGGCGGCGAAGTCTTCGATGTCTCGTTCTGTGTAAATGGTTTTCGCCATTGGACCTCCAGTGGTCAGTCGTCAGTGGTCAGTGGTCACTGACGACTGACCACTGACTACTGAACAACCCCTTCCAACGAATCCAGCGCCTCGACGGCCGCATTTCTCGCCGTCACCATCTCGGACTCGGTGCCGGAGAGCCACATGCGGCCGAAGCGGCCGACGGACGAGACGTGGATGATCTTGAGGTTGGTGCGCTTCTCCGCCTCGTTGCAGGCGTAATTGATGTAAGCCGCCGGGGCGCATTCGACCACCAACAGGGTCTCGCTCGGGACGAGCATGCTGCCCCTCCGAAAACGGTTCAGAAGCTGCGCCTGGTACGGGTCGACGTTGGTGATCAGCTGCAGCGAGGCGATTTCCGGCTTGATGCGGTCCTCCACCTTCAACCCGAGCCGGTCAAGCACGATCCGCCCCGCTTCTTTGACCGCAGCCTGGTTGTGCGAATGCACCTCGAACATCCCGAACTCGCGCTCGACGATCTGGGCTCCCGGCCGCGCCTCCGTCGACTTGACGGCGATGTCCACCGTCCGGAACACTTCGTTCCCCGGCGCCATCTCGACGTACAACGACGCCATCCCCTCCGTCGGCAGATCCCCCTGCGTCACCGTCCCAACAAAAGCGGCATACTGGGCCTGCATCCGGTCGAGGTAGCAGTAACAGCGTAATGAGAATTCGTCTGAGGCCATAAGTACTCCTGGTGCGGCGAAATCGGGGTCCGGTGCACCGGAGCCGCACCGGACCCCGATTTCGCCTATTTGTCAAAAAACGCAATCCCTATCGGCGTCACAAACATCGGCTCCGGCGCTACGCGGGTCTCGATCCCGGTGTATTCGGCGACCACGGCGGCGAAGCCGGGGAATGCACTCGAGCCGCCGACCAGGGTCAGGCAGTCCACGTCGAAACCGGCGGTAGCCCGGGCTGCGATCGCACCGACTTTCTCCATCACGGGCCGGACCAGCGGGAAGAGCCGTTCCTGCTCCGCCGGGTCCAGCTTCAGGCGCTCGGCCGCCTCGAGCGGTACGTCCAGGGCGCCGGCGATCACGAGCGAGAAATGCGTCCCGCCGGTGGCCTCGTCCGCGGTATGGACCACCTCGCCGCTTTGGATCACGGCGATGCCCGTGGTCCCCCCGCCCACATCCACGATGACGCCGTCCGTGAGCCCGAGCACGAGGTTGGCCGCCGATGGTTCGTCGATCAGCCCGGAGCAGGCCAGCC
>Ga0214472_10001796_pt1 | contig 23380 bp, 17 predicted proteins | sample RVTome_6_FD_207662 | JGI IMG/M metagenome (GOLD analysis project Ga0214472, IMG submission 207662) | Soil microbial communities from uranium-contaminated site in the Upper Colorado River Basin, Wyoming, United States - RVT140D175 | ecosystem: Environmental > Terrestrial > Soil > Contaminated >...
GAAGTGGTTGGCAGTCAATTACTTTTACGCTTGACTAAGAAAGATTCTTGCCCCGTTGGGGCAACCTTTCTTTCCTCCCCGGCCTGAACGCCGGGGCTTCCAGAAAGGATTCCTGGTGAATGAGGGAATCGCTGCCGACGAACTCCAATTGGTTGGGGTTGTAGGTCGGTTCGTAGGGACAGGGCGTTACTTGGTCATTGCGGTATATGCCCTTACGGACAACCATGAGGACTGCTTCTAATGTATGGCTATCAATGTCATTACTGTGACGGGACCGTGCAACCACGTCGGGTCGAACGTGAAGCGTTCAAGCACAAAGCCGGCTTTGTGATCCTCGAACACATCGTGATCGGTGTGTGTGAGACGTGCGGCAACCGTTATTATACGGCGGATATGTTACATACGGTGCACGACATTGCGACGGGCAAGCTCAAGCCCGCTCGCACGGAGGCGATCCCTGTCGCTCATTTACCGGAAGCCGGCTGATCATGCCACCTTTCGGTCATAGAATGACGGCGAGAGCCCGGGAACCTTACAGGCCTCCGGGAGCAGCGGGGACTTGAGGAACAGCGGTTGACCGCACAGGAGCTCTCGCCGACGGCGCCACATCGGTCACGTCGCCCACCGTATCGCCCTCGGCATTGCCGTCAAACACGATGTGACGACTGTCGATCGTGGCGGCCGAACCCAACCCATCGTCGACGATGAACAGCCCGGCGCCACCATTTCGGCTCACTTCCAGGAGCGCCGTGTCATCGAGCCCGATGGCGGCCGTGGTCGCGTCCGCCTCCACGGCCATCGTCACCCTGTGGATCATCATGCCACCATTGACCCGGGCCGTCGAGAGGCAGCGCAGCAGCATCGCATTCAACAAACTTACCGTTAACCTGTCGTTTTCCTGAAGGTTTTCTGAAAATGGGGTCCGGCGAGCGTAAGAGCCCCGGTTTGGGTAGACAGTGATCACACAGGTTCGCTATGATGGCGTTTGAGAGCCGACTCAATCTCTAATGCTAGACGGATCAACTATGATATGAAGTACGCATTTGGTGATTGTGAACTCGACACACGTCTTTGCGAGATGCGACGGGGCGGCGAGCTTTTACAGCTCGAGACGCGCGTCTTTGATGCGCTCGCCTTTCTGATTCTGCATCGCGACCGCGTTGTGTCCAAGCAGGAATTGCTCGAGCATGTATGGCCGGATCAGTTCATCAGCGACGCGGCATTCGACCACTGTATCATGGCGGTTCGCAAAGCGGTGGGTGACGATGGCCGCGCCCAGCGGATCGTGAAGACGCTGCGCCGGCGCGGCTATCGCTTTATCGCAGCGGTGGTGGCAGAGGAGCAGCTCACTCGCGAGCCGCTGGCGAGCCCGCTGGTGACAGAGCAGGGTGAGGTGGATTGTCCCGCGGCACACCACCACAGTGGCCAGGGCCATTTTTGTCCCACCTGCGGCGCTCCCCTACCGGTGATCTGCCCTCAGTGCCAACGGGAAAATGCCCCCGGCAGCAAGTTCTGCAACGCCTGCGGCACGTCGCTCGCCCAGGCTACACCGGCGCTGCTGCCGGCCCAGCTAAATGTGCAGGTGAAAGCCACCGAGCCGCTGTCCTACACCCCGCGGCATCTAGCCGAGGAAATTCTCACCACGCGCAGTGCCCTGGAAGGCGAGCGCAAGCAAGTCACCGTCTTATTCTGCGATCTGGTGGGCTCCACGCCCCTGGCCGACCGCTTGGGTCCCGAGGGCATGCATGCGCTCCTCAATCGCTTTTTCGAATTCGCCCTGAGCGCCGTGCATCGCTATGGCGGCACCATCAACCAGTTCCTGGGGGACGGCTTCATGGCGCTCTTTGGCGCGCCGCTGGCCCAGGAAGACCACACCCGCCGAGCCGTGCTCGCGGCCCTGGAGTTGCACCAAAATATACAGGGGCGACCGCTGGAACTGCCGCCCGAGCTGGGGATGTCATCCCCGTGCCTCGAGGTGCGCATGGGGTTGCATATGGGCACCGTGGTGGTGGGGAGCATCGGCGATAACCTGCGCATGGATTACACCGCGGTAGGCGATACCACGCACCTGGCGGCGCGACTCCAGCAAACGGCTGAGCCCGGGATGATTTTGATTAGTGAGAGCGCGTCCCATCTGGTGCAAAATGACGTGCTGATGGAGCCTTTAGGGGCGATGGTGGTCAAAGGCAAAGCGGATGCGGTCAGTGTCTATCAGGTCATGGGGCGCAGTGCCAGCCGACCGGACTTTGACCGGGGGGGCCGCCGCCGGCTCACCCGGTTTGTCGGGCGGCAGGGCGAGTTACAAGCTCTTCATGAACAGTTTGAATCAGTTGCTAAGGGGCAGGGGCGGGTGGTGGAGATCACTGGCGAACCCGGCATGGGGAAATCCCGCCTCATCCACGAATTTCGCCGTCGTATGGCAGCCACGCCGGCCCTCACCATGCACGCCCACTGCGTCTCCTATGGTCACACCATGCCATACCTGCCGGTCCTCGATCTGCTGCGCCATCTGTGCGGCCTCAGCGATACCGACTGGCTCGACATCACGGAGGACGATATACGCCGGCCCCTGCAAGCGCTTGGTCTCGATCCAGAGACGTGGGCCGTCTACCTCTTGCACGCTCTCGGGCTCAAAACCGCCACCGAGCGCCTGGCTTCGCTGGGCTCCGAGGTCGTCAAGACACGGATGTTCGAAATACTTCTCAGCATGTGTTTGGGACATAGCAAGCAGCAACCGCTGATCGTGGTGGTAGAAGATCTGCACTGGATCGACCGGAGCTCGGAAGATTTTTTATCCTTGCTGGTTGAGCATATCCAAAGCGCTGCGATCCTACTCCTGCTGACCTATCGACCTGACTACCGCACCCCGTGGCGAGGCCACGCGGAGATCACGCAGATCGCGTTGCAGCGCCTATCCCCATCCGACAGCCTGACAGTGGTGCACTCGGTGGTGCAGCAAAAAACCTTTCCCTACACCTTGGCGCAAATGATCCTGGCCAAGACCGATGGCAACCCCCTCTTTTTGGAAGAACTGTCTCGAGCCGTCGCCACACACGGCGATTGGCGAGCAGAAAACGGCGTCCCGGACACCATTCAGGGAGTTTTGATGGCCCGCATTGACCAGTTGCCCGATACCGCCAAGCGGCTGCTGCAGACCGCTTCGGTACTGGGGCGAACGGTGTCTGTACCGCTCTTGGCGGCGATCTGGGAGGCACCTGAAGCCTTGGACACAGCCCTGCAAGCGTTGAAGCAACAAGACTTTCTCTACGAAGACCAGTTGCACGGTGAACTGGTGTATCTGTTCACCCACGCCCTGACCCAGGAAGTGGCCTATGAGAGCCTGCTGACCAGCCGCCGACGCCGCTTGCATGCGGCGGTGGGGCAGGCGCTGGAAGCTGCATACGCCACCGGTCTCGAAGATGCTTATGACCGACTGGCATATCACTACTCGAAAGCCGAGCAGACCGACAAAGCCATCACTTATCTCTGTGGCTTGGCGGCGGAAGCAGTGCGACACCACGCCCATGCGGAAGCGATTTTGGCCCTACAGGATGCGCTGCATCACAGTGAGAAACTGCCGGACGAGCAGGCGCGCACCGCCCTTGCCCTCGACTTGCACTTGCGCCTGGCCCACTCTCTCTATGCACTCGGGCGCTATCCGGAGGCCCTGACGCATCTCCAGGAACAGCAACGCAGTCTCGAGGCGCAACAGGATGCCCGGCTCAGCGGGCAGTATGCCCTGTTGCGCAGCCAGACGTATACGACCCTCGGCGACTGGGCGCAAGCCGCCACGAGCGCCCAACAGGCCCTGGAGACCGCGGCACAAGCGGCAGATGAGGTCACCATGGGGCACGCCTATCACGTGCTCGCCATGGAGCGCTACTGGATGGGCGACCCGCTGCAAGGCGCCGCCTACAGCCGACGGGAGATTGACATCCTGGAACGCGCCAAAACGCCTTACCGGCTCGGCATGGCCCACTTTGTCCTGGGTTTAAACACACTTATTTTGGGCGATTTTGCGGCAGCTTCCACAGCGGTGGCGCGGGTGCGCCAGATGGGTGACGATCTCGGCGACGCCCATCTGCAAACCTTTGCCGCCTGGCTGAGCGGCTGGCTCCACACCACCCAGGGCAACTGGGACGCCGGCATTCGGGCCTGTCAACAGGCCTTTACCACCTCATCCGATCTGCTCAACACCGCGTTTGCGCTCGGTTGGCTGGGCTATGCCTATGTCGAAAAAGGCGAGCCCGAGGCGGCCATCTCCTATTTGGAGCAAGCCGTAATGCGCATGCGTCAGTCCGGCTACCGCCGGCTCGAAGGCGCGTATTCCACCTTTCTCGCCGACGCCCAGCGCTTACGAGAACAGTACGACCTGGCCCGAGATTTAGCCCGACAGGGGTTAGATATGGCCAGGTCTGAGACCTACCTCGTTGGCGTGGGCTGGGCCCAGCGTAGCCTCGGCCATATCGCTCAAGCAGAAAGCAATTGGGCAGAGGCCGCACACCATCTGTACGAGGCGCTGACGACCTTTACCGACATGCAAGCCCGCTTCGAAGTTGGCCGCACACATTGGTCGTTGGCGAAGCTGGCCGAGGTCCAAGGGGATCGGGAGCGCGTCACGCTGCATTTGACGGAAGCGCATCACTTGTTTACGGTGCTGCGCGTCCCCTGCTACCGCGCCCACACCGAGGCACTGGCCGCAAGTCTTGGGCTCTCGTTTGCCGGCCCTGGTTAGGCGATCTTCTTTGCAACTGATCCAAGCATCGTGTAGGCTGTGGCGATTGGCGAGTGCCTTAGTGGACATAGCGGAGACGGCCTAATTCTACGGCGGGGGCATCGAACTGACCGAGGGGTTTTGTCTGCGATATCGTTCCATAGCTGTTGACTCACCATGAAGGAGGCGGAAATGACTCTACCCGTATATGTTTGCTCCGAACCCATCACTGATCCCGATGTGCTCGCTTCCATTGAGGCTTTGCCCACCGAAGATGACTTGCCCTGTGACGACGGAGAACCCATGGAGACGCCGCGCCACCGTGAGCAGATGAATCTGTTGATCGACTCGCTCCAAGCCCATTGGTCCGATCGCACCGGTTATTACGTGGGCGGCAATATGTTTGTGCACTACGACCCGGAAAACCGCCGCCGCTCGCGTGGCCCGGATTTTTTCCTGGTGCTCAACGTCGAGGATCGCAAGCGCAAGAGCTGGGTGGTGTGGCGCGAGGGCATGCGGTTTCCCGATGTGATTATCGAGTTGCTCTCCGACAGCACCCGCTCGGAAGATGAGGGCCCGAAGAAGGTGCTGTACGCCGAGTTGTTTCGGACCTCAGAGTACTATCTGTACGATCCATATAGCCAGGCGTTCACGGGATACCAATTGCGGGGTAACCATTATGTGGAAATCGCGGCGGATGAAGAGGCTCGGATATACTCGGAGGTGACGGGATTGTATGTGGGGGTACGAGAGGGATGGCTGCGCTGGATCACGTTAGAAGGAGAAGTCGTGGCCTCGCCCTCGGAGCGAGCCGAGCAGGAGCGGCAGCGGGCTGAGCAGGAAAGACAGCGGGCCGAGCAGGAGCGGCAGCGGGCCGAGCAGGAGCAGCAGCGGGCCGAGCAGGAACGCCAGCGAGCCGAGCAGGAACGCCAGCGAGCCGAGCAGGAACGCCAGCGAGCTGAGCAAGCCGAGGCCATGCTGGAGGCCTATCGCCGTCGGTTTGGGAGTCTGGAGTAGCTCGGTAGTCCCCTCTTCACAACACAGTGTGGCTAGAAGGTGCCGCCTCATCGCTACGGTGCGATATCGATGACGTTGCCCACGGTATCACCCGCGGCATTGTTGCGGAAGAGAATGTTGCGGCTGTCGATCTGAGCTTCTGAGTCGTAGCCGTCGTCTTCCACAAAAATGCCGGTTCCTTCATTGTCGCTAATCTCCATCATCGCCCCACTGCCAAGCCCAATGGTCGCATGGGCTGGTCCATTGAAACCTCCCCTGGTATCAAGTCCATCCATACACACCCCATGTCCTGGATCAAAAGAAATTGGGGGTAGACCAGCGCGCGTCCGGGTAATCAGGCCGCCACGGATGACAGCCCTGGAGCCTAGCGCCACGTTGATTCCGCAGCCGTAATTGTCCATCATGGTATTGTCGATCACCTCGGCATTGGCATCAACGGTAATACGCAGGCCGTAATGATCATTTTCCCTCATTATATTTTGCGCGACGATTCCAGTCGCACCGACGGTCACGGCAATCCCTGACCGGTGATTGCGTTCGACGATATTACCCCGTATCTCTGCATGCGAATCGAACGCGGCTTCGATGCCGTCACTTCGATTGCCGCGCACGATATTCTGGGTAATCGTGGCGAATGAGGGTCCATAGTTAAAGATCCCATATTGTCCATTGCCTTCGACCAGATTATTCTGAATCTTATGCTGAATGAAGTGGCCTGGATCCGTCAGCTGATACATCCAAATACCAGAGCCATTATTGGCGATGATATGGTTGTTTTGGATGGTCACCGAGCTGTCGCCAACAACGATCCCGGTGGCGCCATTCGTGATCTCAAAGCCTGATATGACAATATCTTGGCTGTACTCGATGGAAATGACCCTGCCCTGAGAGTCGGCATCGAGCACGACGGTGCCGGCGTCCGAAGCTTGCAAGGTGAGACCGGTCAACCCACCGAGATAGAGAGGATAGGTCTCTTGCGTGGTTAGAGGGGCATACCGGCCAGGCTGCACGTGGATGGTGTGGACGTCCGGCACTCGACCGCTCCGCACGACCTGCAGCGCCTCTGTCACCGCGCGGTAAGGGGCCTCGGGGCTGCCGTTACGCTCCCGCACGGATACCACCGTCGTGGCATCGACGGTGAGCGTCGCCAGGCCCGCCGGTGGTAACGGGAAGGGATACTGCTGAGGGTCGGTCGGGTCGGTGGGCGGCATGGCGTTGACTTCTTCGGCATCGGTAAAGGCATCGTTGTCGTCATCCGGGTCGGCATGATCGCCAATGCGATCGCCGTCACTGTCCTGCGTTTCCATCGGGTCGGTGGGAAAGATATCAAAGAAATCGGTGATGCCATCGCCGTCTGTATCGGTGACGGTCGCCCCTGGGCCTTGAATGACTTCGAGGCCAACCACCCGCACGGTGGCATAGAGGAACGACCCCGCGGCCGCCACATGTCGCACCTCACTCGAGGTCTTGACGAACCCGACACGCCGGGGGCCATCGGGGAGGCGCACATCCAGTGCCTCCAGACCAGAGCTGCCCCGAGCCACATAAGCGAAGGGGCCTGAGACCGCCAGTCCTCGGATAGTGACGCTGTTTAGGGGTTGTGCTCTGAGTGGGGTGGCGCCACGCCGTTGCGGCAGCGTGGAGGTGCGCACATCAATGACCGTCAAATAATCCTTGGCCTGCTGCGTCGTCCGTGACCGCCGCCGCTCCACCACATAGGCCAGGCCATCTGCGAGTTCAATCCGGGAGATAAACGAACGCTCCACGTCGTCGTTGGGCTCCGGGTCCTCTATGGTGGCGATGCGGGTCGGCTGGGTGGGATGAGCCACGTCATAGACCAGAAAGCCAGCATGTTCCGCCGCCACATAGGCCACGTCTGCCGCGACCGCAACGCCACCGGGTTGGGTGGTAGGCAGAGGCGTTGAACTCAGGAGCCGAGGCTGCGCGGGGTTGCGGACATTGATGACCTGTAAGCCACCGCCGTCGTCCGCCACGTAGACGATCTCATCGGCCACCGCGATATCTTGGGTGGTTCCTGGGGTGTCGAAACCGGCCCACAATCGCCAGAAACTGCACCGACCTTACAGCGGGCGACAGCTGCCCCACGTTAGGGAGGGTCAGGCGAGCCGGGGTCGTGAAGGTCACACTGGACGGCTCAATCTCGGCGGCGACGGTCCCGGTGAAGCCCGATGGCAACGGACCAGGCAGGGCCTGTGGCGGCAGTAAGGTCAAGCCAATGGCCGCTGACGCCCCCTCGGGAAACTGCGCGGTTTGCGGCGGAATTTCCAAAGCGGCACCCGGAGCGTGGGGAAACGTCACGACCCCGCCATGAACCACGTCCACAGGCTGGCCTGGGCCTATCGGATCGATCACGATCGGCGCCAGTTCCTGCGTGCCCATGCGCACGGTGATGTCGCGAAAGGCCGTGCCGTAGACCCCATGGGTCGAGGTCGACCCATCGACTTGCAGCAGATACTGCCCTGGGGGAATGGCGCCGGCCTCGAAGCGACCCTCGGCATCCGTCACTGTGCGCACCGAGGTGCCATGCACCACCACCTCAGCCTCCACTACCGCCTGCGCGTTCGCATCGTGAACTTGGCCCATAACCTGCCCCTGCGGTGATTGGATGCGGAATAGACCGCCATCCGTCGCCACCCACACCATGCCCTGGGCATCGATGGCAATATCCCGCGCCGGGAGCGACAGGCCATCGAGGACCGTGTATGTCGTGATGGCGACCTGATCGCCATGAGCCTCGATGCGGCTCACCCCCTCGTCGGTCGCCGCCCAAATCGCCCCGTCAGGGCTTGCCGACAGCGCCAAAACGACGTTGCTGGCCAGGCCGTCCTCACGCGTCACATGTAAGGTCTGCTCGATCGTACCGCCACGCACCTCCACGCGGCGAATGCCGCCACCCAGCGTCCCAAGCCACAAGCCACGCTCGTGATCCTGAGTGAGACTGAAAATCAAGTCTTCTTTGACCAGGGCACTGCCAAAGGCGTCGATGAACGACACCTCACCCAACGCCACCGTTTCGATCGGACGAGACTCGAAGATCGCCCGCGCCACCTCCTGGAAGAAGGTCTCCAACGTTGCCGCATCACCCTGAAACGATAGCGATGGGTCAAACGGGACTTCTGTCAGTTGACCCTCCTGAAGGCGTCCCAGACCCAAGGCGCTTCCAAGCCACAAGACACCGTCAGCACTCAGTTCCAGGGCCGGCACCGTATTGACCGGCAACACACCCTCTTCACGGCGTAGGACCGTGCCATATTGCACCTCGACGCCCGACACAGGGCACTCACCATCAGTGAAGCCATCGCGAACCTCAACCACGCCGGCATCGGAACCCAACAGCCAGATCGCACCCTCTGAGGCCGCCACTGCACGCGTGCTTACACTCGGCTGACCCGCAGCGTCTCGCAGTGGATAGCTGGCGTCCAAGACATTCACGGTCTGACAGAACGTGTCCTGATCTCGCACGATCACGCCGCTACGCTGGGGCGAGAACACCACGGCATGCAGCCGACCTAACGCATCCACCACCAGGTCCTCAATGCGACCCGACGGATCACTGAGCAGCGGACGAACCAACTCGGCCTGCGTAGCGCCAGGCGTCACCCGGTACAGATTGGCGCCTCGATCTCCGCCCGTCCACACCGTGCCGTCCGGGCCGATGGCGATCGCCTGCAAGCGCGTGCCATCCGTGCCCGGCACGAACGCCACCACCGCATCGTCAAGGCGACGGGCCACATAGGGATGGGACACCGCGAGCCACTCGCCGCTACGGTCGTGCAACTGAACGGTGAACGCCGTCCCCCGCTCCGATGCGGTAAACGACCCCTCGAAACCCGCTGCCGTCGCCCTGAGCGCCCGTGTCGCGCCCGTCGCAGGGTCGACGATATCTGCGCGACCGAGAGCAAAGCGGGCTTCCGATGTGCTAACCGTCACCCGGCTGCGGACGTCCGCCTGCACTTGGCCCTGAGTCGCGATATCGACGATGGGGCCGTCACGCTGCACACCCGCAATGCGAAATCGCACCGTCTCGGCGCTGGCCAGGCGCTCAAGCCTTAATGTCGTCTGGTAGACGCGGCTGTGGTGGAACTGAAACACGGGATCGACCCCACTTTCCACTTCCACGAACGAGACCTGTGAGTGATCGTCAGCCACCTCGACAGTGGCAGGGAGAATGGTATGGTGGCTCACCGCATAGCGGCGAAACGTGTTCGCCAGAGCTTGGCGAAAGGCGTTGGTTGCTGAGGCGGTGATCGCCTCTGGCAGGAGTAGGGCCTGGAGGCGGTCGATATCCTCCTGGCGCAGGGCTTGGCTGTAGAGCTGGAGCAGGTTGTCGACGGCTTGTGATTCGGTGCGAGAAGTCGGTGTGACGGGTGCGGATTGCAGAGTGCTATCGCCACTGGGCTGACATCCTATCAAACCCAGGCTCAGGCCCACGAGTACGGCCAGCAGACACATGACAGGGACGCATGACATAGGGGGCTCATGCGGTGTGTGTCTTCCCATGGGGTGGCCTTCTGTATGGGGAACGGCACCAGGAATAAGGCTAGCATGATACGCCGACCCAACGTCCTGACACCAGCATAGCAGCTGGAAGCTGGTAAGTGATAAGTATCATAGCATAGGATTTAAAAAGAAACTTGTAGAGAACCTGTGGTTGTCCTGAAATGCGTGACGCATCTGTCGCCAGCGGTCTCCCTGGCGGTGGTAATCCCTGGCAGGCCGGACCGCACCTGTACATATCGATATGGAGTCCCTTCCCGTGCTTATGATAAACTAGGTGCAACCTATAAACCAGGGAGAGCTTCATGGCAGAGACCGCGTTAAGCAACTTACTCCCGTCCGACACCACTCCAAGCACCTTCGCCGACCGCCCCACCTATAAATGGTGGGTCACCTGGACGATCATGGTGGGGTCCTTCTTATTTGCCCTCGACACCACCATTGTCAACATTGCCATCCCCAAAATCATGGTCAGCATCGGCGCCGATCTCAACGAGATCCAATGGGTGCTCATGATTTATATGATCGGCATGGCGGTGGTCATGCCGACGAGCGGTTGGCTGAGCGATCTCTGCGGCCATAAGTGGCTCTACATCGGCAGCCTGGCGGTGTTTACGATCAGCTCAGTGCTCTGTGGCATGGCGTGGAGTCCCACCTCCTTGATCGTCTTCCGCGGTCTGCAGGGCTTGGGCGCAGGGGCGATTGCCCCCACCGCCATGGCGGTGATTTTCCACGTCTTTCCCCCGGAACAGCGCGGCTTGGGGATGGGCATCTACTCGTTGGGATGGACGTTCGGTCCCCTCCTCGGTCCAACGCTCGGGGGGTATCTGACGGACACCCTGAGTTGGCGGGCCATTTTCTACTTGAATCTGCCCCTTGGAATCGTCGGTGTGGCCATGGCGGCAACGATTATGGCCGGCGACCTCAGCAATCGCCGGCCGCGTCGGTTCGACCTGTTTGGCTTCGTCACCATGACGACCGGTATCGTCACCTTGCTGTTGGCGTTGAGCCAGGGGAATCGGGAGGGATGGAGCTCGCTATATATCGTGTGGTTGAGCATTATCGCCAGTGTCTCGCTGGGGCTGTTTGTGGTCATCGAACTCGGGGCACATGATCCCTTGATCAATCTCCGGTTATACCGCAATTCTACCTACGCCATGGCCAGCTTTGCAGGGCTGTTGTTGGGGTTTGGCATGTTCGGTTTTCATTTGCTCTTACCCCTCTTTTTGCAAGACTTTCTCGACTATACGGCTCTACAAGCCGGCTTCCTCATGCTGCCCGGCGTGTTGGTGAGCGGTATTTTGTCGCCGATGTCCGGCAAATGGTGTGACAAATACAATCCCCGCCTGTTCTTGGCGCTGGGTTTCCTGATCTCCGCGGCGGCCACCTACGGGTTCACCTGGATGGGAACGGAGACGGAAGAGGGGGCGCTGGTCTGGGCGCTGCTGCTGCGGGGTGGTCTGGGACTGGTGTTTGCGCCTTTGGCGATGTTGGGGTTGCGCACGCTATCGCGCAGCGAGATCAGCGCCGCCTCGGGTCTGCTCAATATTACGAGGCAAATCGCCGGTATGGGCGGCATTGCACTGGCTGGAGTGCTCCTCGAACGCTGGCATTATGTGCACCACCTCACGGGTGCGTCGCATCTCGCAGACGTGCCGATTGAAGTCGAGCAGGTGCAGAGCCAGATGGGATGGCTCCTCTACGGCGGTGGCGAAGTGGGGGAAGCCGCACACGCCAAAGTCCAGGCCATGATGGGCCAGTATCTCAATCAGGAATCGCTCGGCGTCGCCTTTCAGGATTGCTTTGTCGTGTTCACCATCGTCTTTCTCGCCGCCGCCGTCGCGAGCCTGTGCATTCCAGGTGGCGAGCCCAAAGCATCGTAGAGCTGGTGGCGCTTTTCACAATAAAGTTGCCGCTTATTGTAAGTCCTGCTGACAGGTAGACGACACTCTGATACGCTCTGCTGCCATGCCCTCCTGCCAGAGCACGGGGGAGATGAGCCTCGGCTGGGTGTCAAGACGGATAAACGCAGTTAAATTGGGAATATTCTCATGTCAGCACAAGACCCACATGTGGACGACAACGCGATCGACAAACGCCAGGCGTCAAAGACCACCCGTTGCTTGCAGACGATGGTCCCGATGCGGGATGGCGTTCGGCTCAATACTTTTGTCTTCCTGCCGGAGCGTGGCGGGCCGCGGTTCCCGGTCATCCTGCACCGCACCCCTTATGGTATCGCTTCGCCTGAGAGCCCGTCCTATACCGACTGTACCCACGGATGGCTGCCGAGCCCGGCAGAGCCCTTGCGCGGTTCGATCCTGCGCGGCTGGCGCCAGATCGTCGAACACGGCTATGCGGCTGTCTACCAGGACACGCGCGGCCGCTACGGCTCTGAAGGCGAGGACCGCGTTTACTGCGACGATGCCGCGGATGGCTACGATACCCTAGAGTGGATCGCCGGCCAGGACTGGACCAATCATCGAGTGGGGGTGTCCGGCTCGTCTGCCGGCGCTACCACGGCGCTCGCCGCCGCCTCGCAGCGCCATCCCACGCTACGTGCCTTCTTTGCCCAAGTGGGTGGCTCCAGCATCTATGACGATGTGGTTTGTGAAGGCCAATCGATTGAGATGGAGCGATTGTGGCTATGGGTCTCTCGCAATATTCCGGGTCTGTCGCCGTCCCACAAAGCGGCCGTGATGCAGCGTTTGGGCTTGAGCTCAGAGCAGATGGCGGCGGCGGCAGAAGCGGCCGCCGCGTGCTACGCTCGGCTCGAAGCGGCACGTCAGGCCGATCCGCCTTTTGTCGGTTCGCCCGACTGGATGCGATTGCCCCTCACCGGCTACCCCGACTTTACTACCTGGCAGCCCTATCTCGATGAGATCCTCACCCATCCCGCACCTGACGCCTTCAGGGCGCAGCACGATTTTCGCCGCACCATCGAGATTCCCGGCTTTCACGCCACCACCTGGTTCGATATCTTCCAGACCAGCGTCTTGGCCGCTTTCAACGACATTCAGGGCCGCGTCGGCAATCAGCTCCTGTGGATCGGCCCCAACGGTCACTATTTTGTCTACCAGGAGAATTTCTGGCCACGTGATCCCTATTTTGACTGGTTCGATTATTGGCTGAAAGGGGAGAACACCGGCATCATGGATCGTCCAGCGGTGTTTTATTCACCGCGCGCCTGGGTGGAGAGCCCTGAGGCCTATGTCGCCGACGACTGGCGCTGGGCGGAGCGCTGGCCGCCGCCGGGTGCGACGCCGCATCGGCTCTACTTGCGCGGCGACGGTGGCCTAAGCGCGGATGGGGCGGGGGGTGCACCGCGCAGCTATGTCTATGATCCGCGCCAGCCGATTCCCACGCGAGGCGGGCGCAACATGCTGATCGATGCCGGACCACGCGACCAGCGCCCGCTGTATGATCTGCCCCATTACGGCTTGATCTACCGAAGTGAGCCACTCGACCAGGACCTCACCATTGCGGGCGCCGTTCGAGTGACCCTACACGTCCAATCCAACTGCCGCGATACCGACTTCATCGCCAAACTCATCGAACTCGAACCCGAGGGGCGGGCCATGCTACTAATGGATGGCGTGGTGCGTGCCATGTACCGGGCGTCTGCGCCCGAACCGCAGCCTCTGAAAGCAGATCAGGTGTATCAGCTGACCATCAACTTGGCGCATATCCACCACACGTTCCGCGCCGGCAGCCGTATTCAGGTGGACATCACCAGTAGCAACTTCCCGCGCCGCGCCCGCAATACGAACAGCGGCCATCCGATACTGGCCAATGACACGGAAGCCGATATCTGCGTCGCCACGAATACGGTGCACCATGCCGACGCGACGCCGTCTTTTCTGGAGATTCCGGTTCGGTAATGTTGCTCTTAGCGCAGCTGTAGCTCGCGCACGCCGTCAGGCGTATGCTCGCACGTTGCCTCGGTCAGATCGCCGTGTTGGGAGACCCTATCGATGTCAGACCACAACGCGTTCAGCGACTCGCATGCCATGGGCTGTTCGTCTCTGGCCCAAACAGCAGCCATCTCAGGTTGACGGCTACGCATCAGCCTGGCTTGGAGGCGCGTCTGCATACGGCTCATCAGGTCTCCCAGCCATCGTAGACTCGCGTAGACCATACCATCCGGCTGGTCAAGGTGATAATCCGGGCGGGCACAACAATCGAGAGGCAGGTGAGATTGGCGGCCGCAGACGCTGCAACGCCATAGCGCCTGAGGTTGCCGCAGTGACTGAGAAGCCTGGTATCCTAGGAAGAGATGGCCACACATGACGTAACCCTCCACATGGTATCTTCGACCGAAGTCAGACGCTGACCCTCGAGCAGCTATATTTTGCACGATCGGGATAAAGACGTCAACGATATTGACGACACCCGTTGGCCGCTATCTTTCAATTGATCACCTCGCTCCACAGAGCCCTTGCCGCGTGAGATAAGCCATGATCGCATCGAGACACGCCTCCGGCTGTTCCGCCTGTGGCAAATGGCCGCAGCCCGGCAGCAGGACCCATTCCGAGCCGGTAATGGCATCGCGGTAGGCCTGTCCATGGGCACTCGGGATGAACTGGTCTTGTTCACCCCACAGGACGAACGTTGGAATCGCGACCCGGTAGAGGTAACGGGCAAGCTTCGGATTATCGGGAAATTGCCAGGCGAAGCGAGCTAGCGTTTGGCGAGCTTGCAAAAGCGCCGGCAACATCTCTGGGGAGGGCAGATCGGGCACGAGGGTGTGAGCTAGCTCGGCTGACGGATCGGCAAAGAGATGCGATCGGGTTTGGCCGGGATCGAGGCGCAAGACATCTGCGGTGGGCGCGCCAGGGACGCGCAGACCCAGCGCATTCAGGAGGATCAGACCTCGTAGCAGATGGGAATACCGTACCGCCCATTCCACCGCGATCCAGCCACCCAGCGAGGCGCCCACCAGGATGGGGGCCTGTAGCTGAAGCGCATCGCAGAGGTCGAGATAGTGAAAAATTAAGTCATCCATCGCGCTGATATCGCCTGCCTCTGAGCCATCGCAGCCCGGATGCATGGGGAGGACGACGTCGTAGGACTCGGCCAATCGATCATGGAGTGGGAGCCACAGGTTCTCCACCATGAAGGTGTCGTGCAGATACAGCAGAGGTGCCCCCGATCCCCCTCGCAGCACGCGAACCTTGCGGCCTCGAACGTCGATCGTGGTGTCGTGGTAGGTCATGCGGGTACTCCCGTGATCGCGGCCGGCGCGTCGACGTTGACGTGCCGCAGCTTGGGCATCACCTGTTCGGCAAAAAGGGTCATGCTTTTGCGGGTGAGCTCGGACGGCACGTTGCCAACGGAAAAATTGGCCACCAGGGTGCCGAAGCCAACGTCTTTGGCGTAAGCTTCCAGCCGTTGCCGCACGGTTTCCGGGCTGCCGACCACCACATAGCCCCCTGTTTCCACTTCTTCCCAAGTCGATAATCCCCCTGGGCGGGAGCTGAGACGGCGTTCGGCCATGCTCAACATGGTCGAGAGGGAAGTATGGCCAGGCGGCAGACTGAGCGGGGCCGGGGTTTTGAGCAGGTTGCGGGCATAGTACCAAAAGTGGGGTTCGTACTCCCGGCGGGCTTGTTCATCCGTTTCCGCCACGTAAATGCCGATGCCCCAACCCATTTGCTCATGGCGTGCGGTATAGCCTTCGCGCTCGCAGCAGTCGCGGAAATATTCGGCGCTTTGCCGCCGAAGTTCATAGGGGGCGAGAGTCGGCAACACCATATAGGTGTAGCGTTGCTTGGCCACCCAGTCCATCGTTTCGCGGCTGCCAGAGCCGGGAATCCAGATCGGCGGATGGGGCTTTTGATAGGGTTTGGGCCACAGATTGATATAGCGAAAGCGGTAGTGGTCGCCCTCCCAGGCAAACGGGCCGTCCGAGGTCCAGGCTTTAATGATGAGATCGTGCGCTTCCCGAAATCGTTCACGCGCATGGGTGGGATTGATGTTGTAGGAAAAGTATTCCATCCCCGTGCCCACGACCATGCCGGAGATCACCCGACCCTGGGTGATGACATCGAGCATCGCCAATTCTTCTGCCACCCGCTGGGGATGATCGTACAGCGGCAGCACATTGCCCAAAATGACCAGTTTAGCCTGACGGGTACGCCGCGCCAGACAGGCCGCCATGATATTGGGGGAGGGCATGTTGCCGTAGGCATTTTGGTGGTGTTCATTGACACAAACGCCTTCGAAGCCGAGTTCATCGGCCAGTTCGAGTTCGTCCAAATAGCGATTGTACAAGGGATGGCCGAGTTCGGGGTCGTACAGGGTATTGGGACAGGTGACCCAGGCGCTGTCGTACTGGTCGGCAAAGTCCTCTGGCAGATGGGACCAGGGCTTAACTCCAACGAGACTGGAGGTTCGTGCCGGTTAATTGATCGAATTGGCGTATTTCTTCTTGATATTGATCCCGCAACATGATCAACGTTTCCTTATTAATCGATGGTCGGTCCTTTGCGGTAAAAGGACGATACAATAGATTCTTGATGAGGATCGATCGCTTGGCGAACCCTACCGTTTTCCTCATGCCGAACCGTTTCAGCATCTTAGAGCCCCATTTCGCCGATTTGACTAGCGGAGCAAGTCGAGGAGTTCCGCCAGCATTTACCTTTTTCGCCAAGAGCGCCGACTTAATCTCCGGTTCGATTTGAAGGAACAGACACATGCGCTCGGTGAAGTCGGCCGACGCATTCTTAATGTCGTCGAACACGGCCACAAAAATTTGCTCGGCGCCGAATTGTTCATAGTAGGGTCGAAGGTAAGTGTAATAGCGACCGTGTTCCGTAAGAGAAGGAAATTGCTGAAGGGCTTCTTCAAAAGCGCCTAGAAAACGGCCGTTCTTAACCAAGTCCAGATATTCCGAAAAAGCCCGATCAGCTGGCTCACGCACGCAAACCATCAATTTCATCTCTGGATTCAATGCGGCAATGCGACGGCAGGCGTCGCCCGAATAAAGGTAGCTGTGCGAGATCTCACACCGTACAGGAAAATCACCCGAGCTGGTAAAATGGCTCAGGTACCAATCCATGCCGCGATCATAATGACTGTCAAAAAAATAGAGTCCCTTATTAGGCACCATAAATACATCCGGGTGATGACTCAATAAATTAAAGAGCCAGGTAGAACCCGCCTTGCTGGTACCGATGTAAATAAAATTGGGTGCAATTGGTCTCATAATACAACCTTAATATTTAAAAATACTTATATAAATAACGTGTCAGTCGTATACTCCTATGGAGTATAAACGCAAATGCCATTGAGTGGAAGAGATGAGTTCCACTACCGACCCTATTTGCCTGAATTTAGGCAGCGTGGGATGGCGAGGGCGGTTGGTTGTGCCCCATCACGATATCGCGCTGTTTGCGACGCCTCTCCTTATGGCAACGCTCTAATCGGTTCGTCGTGCGGATTAACACGGCAAGCGATAGAGGAAAATCCACCCTGAGGTAGGCTAAAGTCTTGTCAAAATCGGTAAACAAGTTGGCCACCGGTAGGAAGGGGGAGTTCTCTCAGATCGCGATATCAGATAGGGTACGGCAGATGTAATGCGACAAATAACGCTTGACCAGCCTGCTTTCACATGCCAGCGCAATGCGGCGCACGCCAAGTGAAGTTTGTAGTCGATCTACCATAGCGGCCCACTGTTCCAATAATAAAATACACTCGTAGATTCGAATTTGCTCCATGGGGATTGGTCGATGTCTGAAGTAGCCATTTAAGAATTCCGTTTCAAGTCTAGCAAGCATCTTAGCATTAAACATGAGGCCTTGGCTCATCATTTGAGGAATCGATGCCTTGAGCCGCATTACAAAATAGGCGAGATCCTCATAAATAGGTGCCTGCCAGCGACTCATCGTGTCCAATACAGTGACACGACCATTTTGACCTAGTAATACATTGCGCGGTGCAAAATCCGTATGGGTCAAACCTAAAGGCAAATGAGCCGGCAAAGCCGTTTCGGCTGCGACCAGTAATCGCTGTTGCAACATGGGAGACAACCACGGTTGACCAGTACTATTGGCCACAAAGCGAATCAAGGCATCCAATATGGTTCGAACCTCCTCTGCTTTCGAATGGCGCACTTCACAATACTCGGGTAGCGAAAGATTGTGAAACTCATCTAACCACGCACCCAAATTTCTGCAACCAACTAATAGATGCTTAAGCACCATCCTGGACGACAAACGATGTGCCTTGCAAAAAAAACTGCGCAAGCTTGGATCCTGTCCTTTCTCCATAATAATCGTATAGGGATCATCCAACAAATCGAGCACGCGAATTGTGCCAAATCGTGGATCCTCTAATCTTGAAAAATGATCGTGAATGGTCCACAACGAGCGATACTCCATTAAACCTTTCATATGAGGGGCCGCTCTTGGGAACAATCGAGGTCGCTCAAAGCCGGACTGCGACTTCGTTTCGGTTGCTTCGGCGTCGGTTGCGGAAGATGGCACTTTAAACAAAACGGCATGCACGGTGCGCCGATCCGTTAGGCGAAATTCATACATTTGCGAATTGTGACGATCGGCTTTGCGGAGCAAATCAACTGATACTGAATTGATACAAATATCGTCAAAGTAGCGATTCGCATTTTCCATGAGGTATTCGCGAAATCGCGGTACCGAGGTTTTCAAATCATGAGTATCCATCATATAAGACCTTCGCCAATTTGGCTTTTGGGCTATTGGCGCCAAAAATACATTTTTAAAAGTCCAATAAAATCAATCGATTGATTTTTCGCTTGCACTCCGTTTTGACTCATTTTCGCTGTTTGGCGAAGGTGTTGTCAGGCCTCGGCCACTTTCGACGATTTCGAATGAACAGCTGATTTATCAAGGGTCTTGTTCTTGAGATGCTTGCTTGAGATGCTTGCTTCGTTCTGCCTGCTGAGACCGTTCATTCGGGGTGGCCGATCCTATGATTCGAGGCCTCTTGTCATAAAAAGACGTTGTGACTCCCATGTTGCTCTTTAGAGCACCTCGCGAATCGCGTCGAAAAGCATCGGAATGACAACCGGGTACGGATGATAAACCGCATACCCCTGCTTGCCCTCCAACGCCTTGTGGAGCATCTCTCGTTGTAGTTGGTCCGCCCGGTCAATCAATTCATTAGGCCGATTGGGAAAGGCGAAGCGAAACTTGCGGTAGTATGCCATAAAGTCATCGCGCTCGTTTTGTAGCGAAAAAATCATGCGGCATGCCACTTGCGCTGGATCGATGGGTTCAACCGTAATTTTCTGAGATGCATGGCTAGCAACAAAAACGATTCTATCGGGTCTCCCTGACAGAGCGATGGATGACTTTCCAAAAATCTCTTCCGGTGCCCAATTTATATACAATTGCTTGCGCAGGAGCGGCAGCAGACGGGTCAGCAATTTTTTCGGGGCGAAGCGCCCTGTTCCCCCCGCGAGCCAATCCATCCCAGCAACGAAAGCCTTGAGCAGATCCAATTCAAGACGCTTGCGCCGAGGGAGTCGTGCACGATAGCGCGGTATATGATCGAGATGCCAATCCCAAATGCGAATAGGCTCCGGAATGCCAAACATGCGCCGCCCACTTGTGTCCAAATAAACCCATTCGTCGCCGACATACTCGGCGCCGTTAGCCATGAAAGCCAACAGGGTCTCGGTTTTGCCCCCCTTCGTCCATCCGGTGACCACCACTCCTATACCTTGGTAATTAAATGCCGAGGCGTGCAGCGGTAAGATGCCATTTGCCAGCGCTGTCTGGTTGACAATTGCGACTAACTCTGGAATGGCCGTTAGACCATGCTCACATACAATCTCGCAACCACCACCGATGGCATCGAACGGAATCTGGACTTTGCCATGCGACTTATGCTTACCCCGCAGAATAAAAAATTCATTGTCCGTGAAGGCCACGTCATTGACATCGAGGTATCGTATCGGTGACGAAGGCCGAATGCGGTCGACAAAACGAATCACGATATCGGGCTCACGGTCAAGCGACGCGCTGCGGAGACCGAGTTGCCGCACCACAACCGCCATGTCCCTCGGCGTGGCGTCTACACAACGAATACCCACGAAACCATGGAGGTCAAAATCCGTCTCCACATGCATCGCAAAACCATCATCCTCACCTAAAGACCGGGATGCCTCAACAGGTATAGATAGCGCTTTCTCTGTCATCGTCTACAAGTCTCCTCAAGCAATGACGAGACAGTCTTGCGCATGAAACGGTTCAGAAGGGGAGCGCCAATTTGGGCTCCTAAACCCCTGCGCCGCATGCGTACAATCTTGGCTGACCACCGTTCCAACAATCTGAGAATTTCGTACAGGCGTATTTCACTCAGAGGAATCGGTTGTGATTGGAAGTATCCCCGCAGAAATGCTGCTTCCAGCTCCGCCATGCGATCTGAGCCAAAACCGAGACCGAGACTCAGAACCTGCCCGCTATACGTCTTAAGGCCCGTTAGGAAATAACCAATATCCTCGTAGATCGGCGCGCGCCAGATCGCTAAAGTGTCTATTCCAGTGATCCGGCTATCGTTAGCCACGAGGACATTTGTCAGCCCGAAATCGCCGAAGCGCACCCCCAATCGCAACGACTCCGAAAGCACGCCCCGAGCTACCACCAGCGTCCTCTCCGCAACGGAGCGGAAGAAAAGCTTGTCATCAAGCCCTTGCCCGAGAAAGCTTGTCAATTCTCCCATGAGATCAATGTATTCGGTGCAACCTGGACGGACGACTGGCAAATTTGTCTCTACCGGCATTTCGTGAAATGCACGTAACCACGCCCCCGTGTGGTCGAAAACATCTCGGATTTTCCCGATCCGAAACGGTGATAACAATCGACTCGATCCAGGCAACAATCGCTTGAGCGTTTGACCCGCCACTTCCTCCATTACGAAAGCGGCGTGATCGGGGAGAAGATCGAGCGGCCGGATCGATCCAAACCGCGCATCCGAAAGCCCACTAAAACGAGCGTGCAGCGCGACCATGGCCGCATACTGTACTCGGTATTTGATGGACGGATCAGTTTCTGGGATAAAATAGGGACGCTCGTCGCGAAGGGCTCCCCCCCGCAAACTCGGCACCTTGACCAGCACCACTCGGCACATGGCGTTGCCCGATAGCTGAAAGCGGTATATTGCGGAGTTTGTACGCCGTCTTTCGCTGAGTAGTAAAACCTCGACATGGCCAGAGTCGAAATCGGGAAAGTAATGTGCCGCATTCTTTTCCAAATGCTGCGACAGTGCCACTACGGTCTGTACTTCGTCGCCACATCGCATACGCTGGCTGCTCCCCTGCTGTGGTTCAGGTTCTGCTAGGGCAAACCCGAACCCCTCGTTATATATTAGGCTTGTCTGAATTATCTGCGTGAGACTCTGGGACCGATGCAAGCGGTTCAGAAATTTGGCTAGAAGCGACTGGGATCCTGCGGATCCGAAGGACCCAACGCATGAGTCTGAAATGCCCGAGTTCTGGAAATGTGGCTTCGACGGCAAGAATCGGACCAGTGAGCCAAAGAACAAGTAAGCTCGTGACCACCGCCATCAAAAAATTGATATAGAGGGGCGGTGAGAGCACTTCCTGCATCGCGAACAGACCCGATATAACTCCAAGCACAGCGCCAAATGCCTTGAGAAAGCGGGCATTAAAAAGCTCCACGGCGCCCACACGAACCAACACGATCTGATAGGCAATATTGAGAGCCACGAACACGCCACAACTCGCCATGGCCCCACCTAATGCGCCAAATTGGGGGACGAGCAGCACGTTGAACAAGAGAGCAAGCAACACGACCGTGAGATCGATGGCGACAAGCGCCCGCACTTTGTGAAATACTCGGAGTGTCAGGGTATTGTAGCCAAAGACAGCATTGAGGAAATACCCAATGGAGAGCACCGCAAGAACCATTCCCGAATCGGCATAGCGATCACCGAAAAGGAGCACCGTCAGCGGCTGTGCAAAAACAAACGATACAGCAAAGATAGGGAAGGTAAAGACGACAATCCACGAGGCCGTTCGCCAGTATAGTTCGTTGATCCCGGCCCGGTCGTCTCGCGCGTACATCCGTGCTGCCATCGGTTCGAAAAGCAACTTAAAGGAATCGAAGACAATGCTGTTAAGGCGAGCCACGGACAACACCGCGCGGAAACCCGCCACGGCGACAGAGCCATGGGAAACGCCTAAGAAAAACACAACGAGCGTACCCCGCAGGGCTGTGACGAGATCAGAACTCAGTAGAGGCAGACTGAATCGGAATACTTCCCGGGCAGGTATCTCAAAATGCTTGTGCCGGAAATAGTGTAGAAGCCGCTTGCCCTGTAGCAACTGAGCGATAATCGCGAGCGAGATGGTCACGCCAAGAGCCGACGTGACGACATAGGCAACGGCTAAGAAGACGACATCACCCCCAAAGCACACGAGCGCCAATATCGCTGCAAGCCTTAAGCTTGGGGTGAGGATATGACGGCGAAAGAAAACCGCGCGTGGACTCGCGAAGATCGCAAAGAGTTTCACAGTAACATCGTCTAACGCTTCTAAGGGCGCCGCCCAAACGTAGACAATGAGGAGTGACAGTGCTAGCGGATCGGGTGTCAAGTGACCGCCGATTACCCCTGCAAGTCCGGCAACCAGAGCGGCTAGTGCAGCCCCAAAGACCACCATGCTGCATATGACAAGAATGATCGTCCCCGCCATTTTGTCGTATTGGCCCCGTTCCTGGTAAATCGGGACAAAACGGCTGAGACCTTTATCGAGGCCTAGAGCCACAATATGCGAAATAATCATCATCGCGGCAGAGGCATAGGCGAAAGCTCCGTAGTCGGCCTTCTCAAGATATCGAACCATGACAACTTGGATGGAAAAGTTAACCAGGACGCCGATCAGCCGGCCGACCAATAACAAGCTGGAACCGCGAATATGTTCTTTGCTACTTGCTGTAGAAGCGGGAGAGCGACCTTCTTCTCTCAGCGAATCTGTCTTGCTCGTTGATGGTTCCATAAAAGTATCTAAACCTATATAAAATATACCTTATTCCCTAGATAAAATATAGAAACAGAAAAAAAGAAATACTTATTTCATAGAGATAAGATTTCTTGCTTATGTGAAACATCGATGAATTTTTATTCTACTGA
>Ga0214472_10001797_pt1 | contig 23379 bp, 21 predicted proteins | sample RVTome_6_FD_207662 | JGI IMG/M metagenome (GOLD analysis project Ga0214472, IMG submission 207662) | Soil microbial communities from uranium-contaminated site in the Upper Colorado River Basin, Wyoming, United States - RVT140D175 | ecosystem: Environmental > Terrestrial > Soil > Contaminated >...
AACGGCGAATGACCACGATGAACAGGATCGTCCGATAGTCGTAGCGACCGAGGGCGGGGCGCCGGCCCCGCCCTCGCGTTCCCTCCTCAGATCACGTTGTTGTTCACCACCCCAGTGTCCAGTCGCGGCCTACGATAGCTGGCGCCTTGAGAACCGCCTGACCCGCAGGGCTTCGCGACTTCATGACCGGGGACGGCGGCGGGCCATGCTGATGCCCTTTCGGCTGCGAGGATCCCTGACCTGCCGTGGCCGCGGCGGTGCGTTGGCCAGGCGCCAGGCCGCGTCTCCGCGCTGTCGCGCGAGCAGTATCCGTCGGGTCTCGGCCACACCGGCCTTGCGAGCCGCGGCGGCGCGGCGACGAGCGTGCTCGAGGCCATAGCGCTGCACCAGAAAGCGCCGCCGACGGACTATTCCGTCTTCATCCACCCACTCCCCGACTGCGCGGCGGTATGCCCGGCCCTCCACGACATGGGGCTCCACGCGGACTCCCACCATCTTCGTCCCGCGGCGGGTGCCCCGGGGCGGGCGGCGCCGAACGCGGGTATCGGGATCGATGCGCAGCAAGAGCTGATCACGGAAGTATCGGGCCTCCACGAGCGAGCGCTGTCGGCCACCCCAGACGGCATCGGAGAACCAGGCGGTGAAGGTCCGGCCCTGGCGTGTGACGTGCACGGACCACGCGCCGGGACCGCGCGTGATGTTCGTGAGCGGGCCGATGGTCCTGCGCCTGCGTCGTCGCCGGGGCATGCTCGCTGCCTCACCTGGCCATGATCGAGCCTCAATGATGATCGCGGTTCCGGGCCGGCACGGTCAACGATGCTGGTGCGCGTCCAGGCTTGCAGGACAGTTATACAGACGTATAATTCGCCGATGGTGATCAAGAAGCTCAAGCGGATCGGGAACAGCGTCGGGCTGATCCTTCCCCGCGACCTCGTGGCGGCGGCGGACCTCGAGGAAGGTGACGAAGTGACGCTGACGCTCCATGGACGTCGGATCGTCATCGAGCCCTCAGAGCGGCGGGCCGACGAACGGGAGTTCTCGTCGGCGTTCGAGCAGGTGCTTCGACGGCATGGTGAGGCGTTCCGGATGATGGCCGAGTACGACCGGACCGGCCGCCGCGGCCGTGCCCGCTGATCCCTGTTTTCTCTCCGTCGAACAGGCCCTCCGCATCCACGATGAGCTCCTGCGTCGCTACGGCGGCTCGCCGATCCCCGGCCACCGTGGCGAGGCGGACGGCGTGAGCGCGGCCGTGCTGGCGGTCGAGAACAGCTATTACGACGAGGTCTTTGAGCTGGCGGCGGCGTACGCGGTCTACATCGTCATGGGACACGTGTTCGGCGACGGCAACAAGCCGGCCGGTAGCGGCGCTGCGTTGACGTTCTTGCAGCTGAACCACGTCATGCTCCACGTTGCGCCCCAGAAGCTGCGCGACACGATGCTCGAGCTTCAGGAACGGGCGGAAACGGAGCCCCGGCCGCCTGTAGGCGATCTCGTGGCATGGTTGGCCAAACGGCTGCGACCGTGGAGGAAGAGATAGGCCATGTCCCCGCGCTGGCGGCGACGCGCCGTTGTGCTCCTGGTCCTCGCGGCCGCGGTCGTGCTCGTTCGCGCCACGCTGCTGCGCAAGGACCCGGTGCCGGTCACGATCTTCCGCGTGGCGCCGGGACGGGTCGAGGAGACCGTCACCAACAGCAAGGCGGGCACCGTCAAGACGCGGCGGCGGGCCGCGCTGAGCCCGGAGATCGGCGGCCGCATCGAGACACTGCCCGTGCGCAAGGGGGACCGGGTCCGCAAGGGCCAGCTCCTGGTGCGCCTGGCCAGCGCCGACTTCAACGCCCAGGTGCGGACTCAGCAGCGCTCCATGGAAGCCGCGCGGGCGGGCGAGAACGAGGCCTGCCAGCGGGCCCAGCAGGCGGAACGGGACCTGGCGCGGATGGTGGCGCTGGCCGGCGATCGTCTCGTCTCCCAGGAGCTCAAGGAGCAGGCCCAGAGCCAGCGGGACGCCGCGGCCGCGGCGTGCGAGGCCTCGCGCGCCCGGGTACAGCAGGGACAGGCCATGCTCGAGTTCGCGCGCGTCAATCGCGGCAAGACCGAGCTGCGCGCGCCGTTCGACGGGGTGGTGGCGGACCTGCGGGGCGAGGTGGGCGAGTGGATCACGCCGTCCCCGCCGGGCGTGCCCATCCCGGCCCTCGTGGAGTTGCTGGACCCCGACGCGATCTACGTGAGCGCGCCGCTCGACGAGGTGGACGTGGGCCGGGTGCGGGCGGGGCAGATCGTGCGCGTGACCGTGGACGCCTACCCGGGGCGTCCCCTTTCGGGCCGCCTGACCCGGGTCGCCCCCTACGTCATGGACGTGCAGCAGCAGAGCCGGACGTTCGAGGTGGAGGTGGACCTCGACGACATCGCGTTCGCGCGGACGCTGCTGCCCGGCAGCTCGGCCGACGTCGAGGTCATCCTCGACGCGCGCGACGGCGTGCTCCGCGTCCCGAGCTACGCGCTCATCGACGGCAAGAAGGCCCTGGTCCTCCGCGACGGGACGCTGGTGGCCGTGCCGGTCGAGATCGGGCTCAGGAACTGGGGATTCGCCGAGGTCAAGCGCGGTCTGGCCTCCGGGGACATGGTCGTGGTCTCGCTCGACCGTGCGGACGTGAAGGAGGGCGCGCGGGCGCGCGTGGCCGAAGAGGCCGCGAAGTGATCGAGCTGCGCGGCCTCACCCGCGTCTTCGAGGTGGGCGGGCGTCCCGTGCACGCCCTGCGCGGTATCGACCTCGCGGTCCCGGACGGCGAGTACCTCTCCGTCATGGGACCCTCGGGGTCCGGCAAGTCCACGCTGCTGAACCTGCTGGGCTGCCTGGACCGGCCCACGTCAGGCTCGTACCGGCTGGACGGACGGGACGTGAGCGAGTTGGACGACCTCGAGATGTCGCGCATCCGCCGCCACAAGATCGGCTTCGTCTTCCAGGCCTTCCACATGGTCCCGCGCCTGACCGCGAAGGGGAACGTCGAGCTGCCGATGGTGTTCGCGGGGGTGCCGCCCGAGGAGCGGTCGCGGCGGTCGGAGGCGGCCCTCTCCTCGGTCGGCCTGCACGAGCGGATGGACCACCGGCCGGATCAGCTCTCGGGTGGCGAGCGCCAGCGCGCCGCCATCGCCCGCGCCATGGTGATGGGGCCGTCACTGCTGCTCGCGGACGAGCCGACGGGCAACCTCGATTCCGTGTCCGGCGGCGAGGTGATCGCGCTGCTGGAGGCGATGAACGCGGGCGGGCTCACGCTCGTGGTCGTGACCCACGACGCGGTGCTGGGGGCGCGGGCCCGCCGACAGATCCGGATGGCGGACGGCGCGGTCGTCGAGGAGCGGCGGGCCCCGGCGGGCCCGCTGTCGTCCCCGGCGCGGGCCGCGCGATGAGGCCCGGCGACCTCTTCGGCTTCGCGGGCTCCGCGCTCCGCGGCCACCGCCTGCGCTCGACCCTCTCGCTCCTGGGCGTCGCCATCGGCGTGGCCTCGGTGATCCTCCTGACGAGCCTCGGCGAAGGCGCGCGGCTGTACGTGAGCGGCGAGTTCCTGGCCCTGGGCAGCAACCTCCTGATCATCACCCCGGGGAAGAACGAGACGACGGGCGGGATGCCCGTGGCGCTGCCCACGCCGCGCGAGATCAGCCTCGACGACGTGGACGCCCTGCGGCGCCGGATGCGCGGAGCCCGCCACGTGGCGCCGTTGTCCCTGGGCGAGGCGACGGCCAAGGTCGGCGACCTCGTCCGCACCGTTGGCGTGGGGGGCACCACCGCCGAGTTCATGCCGCTGCGCAAGATCCGCCTGCGCATGGGCCGCTACCTGCCGGCGGGGGACGACGACCGCGGCGAGCGCGTGTGCGTGATCGGGTCCCGGCTCCAGGAAGAGCTGTTCCCCGGCCGCAACCCGCTGGGGGAGGCGCTCCGCCTCGGCGAGGAGCGCTTCCGCGTCATCGGCGTGATGTCGCCGCGCGGGACGTCGCTGGGCACCGACCTCGACGAGGTCGTCCACGTGCCCGTGTCCCAGGCGCTGCGCCTGTTCGATCAGCGCGGCGTCTCCCAGGTGATGGTGGAGCTCCGCTCCCACGAGGAGATCGAGGCGGGGAAGAAGCGCGCCGTCGCCCTGCTCAAGGAGCGCCACGACGGGGTCGAGGACGTCACGGTCGTGACCCAGGACGCGGTGCTGACCTCGTTCAACCGCATCCTGGCGCTGCTGACCGCCGCGCTGGCGGGGATCGCCGCGATCTCGCTCTCGGTTGCGGGCATCGGGATCATGAACGTCATGATCGTCTCCGTGAGCGAGCGCACCCGCGAGATCGGTCTCCTGAAGGCGGTGGGAGTCACCGCGCCCCAGGTGCTCGCCGCGTTCCTGGTCGAGGCCGCGCTGCTCTCCTCCGCCGGGGGCCTGCTCGGGGTGGCGGTCGGGGTCGGGGGGACTCGCCTCGTCCAGGCCCTCTACCCCAGCTTCCCGATGGAGCCGCCCGGCTGGGCGGTGCCGTCGGCGGCGGCCGTCTCGCTCTCGGTGGGCCTCGTGTTCGGCGTCCTCCCCGCGCGCCGCGCGGCGCGGCTCGACCCCGTGGCGGCGCTCGCCGGACGATGAGCCTTCGCGACCTGGCGCGGCTCGCCACCGGCGCGGTCCTGGCGCACCGCCTGCGCTCGGCGCTGACCATGCTCGGGATCCTGATCGGGATCGCGTCCATCATCCTCCTCACGTCGATCGGCGAGGGGACACGGGCGCACATCCTGTCCGAGTTCACCCAGTTCGGAACCCGCATCCTCGGCGTGCGGCCGGGAAAGACGGCCACCGCGGTCAGCGGCCCGGTGCTCACCACCGTCCGCAAGCTCACCGTCGACGACGCGCGGGCCCTGGAGCGGCAACCCGGCGTGGTGAAGGTGGCGCCGCTCACCGTGGGCGTGGCCCGGGTCGAGGCGGGGGTGAGGGCGCGCAGCGTCTTCATCGTGGGCGTGACCGGCGCCGTGCTCGACGTCTTCAAGCTCGAGGTGCGCCAGGGACGGTTCCTGCCCGAGGGAGACCCGCGCCGGGGCGCCCCCCTGGCCGTGCTGGGGCCGACCCTGAAGCGAGAGCTCTTCGGCGAGAGAAACCCGCTCGGCGAGCGCGTGCGGATCGGCGGTCAGCGGTTCCTGGTGATCGGGGTGATGGCGCCCAAGGGGAACATCCTGGGGCTCGACCTGGACGATCGCGTCTACGTGCCCATCGCCAGCGCCCAACGGCTGTTCGACAAGGACGAGCTCGTGGAGATCGACCTCCTCTTCTCCGAGCACGTGCCCGTGGAGACCGTGCGCGCGGGCGTGATCCGCGCCATGCGCGAGCGCCACGGCGGCGAGGAGGACTTCACGATCGTCACCCAGAAGGAGATGCTGGGGGTCCTCGAGCGCGTGCTGGGGATCGTGAGCGTCGCGGTGGCCGCGATCGGCGGCATCTCCCTCGTGGTGGGAGCGGTCGGCGTCCTCACCATCATGTGGATCGCGGTGAACGAGCGGACGGCGGAGATCGGCCTGGCCAAGGCCCTCGGGGCCAGCCCGCGCCAGATCCTCCTGCTCTTCCTGTTCGAGGCCGGCGCCCTCTCTCTGGCCGGCGGGGCCCTGGGGGTGGCGACGGGGATGGGCATCGCGTGGCTCTTGCCCGCGGCGGTGCCCGGGTTGCCGGTTCACACGCGGTTGAGCTTCGTGATCGCCGCGCTGATCGTGAGCCTGGTCGTGGGCCTGCTGAGCGGCGTGCTGCCGGCGCGCCGGGCGGCGGCGTTGGACCCGGTGGAGGCGTTGCGGGCGGAGTGAGGCCGCCAACGACGCGTTCCAGGCCTGGATCATCCGGCTCATTCCGCCGCGCGGCCGCGCGGCCTAGAGTCACGCTGATGGGCTACGTCTTCGGTCCGGTTCCGTCCCGGCGGCTGGGCCGCTCCCTGGGCGTGGACCCCGTGCCTCTCAAGACCTGCAACTGGAGCTGCGTCTACTGCCAGCTCGGGCGGACCCGGCCCCTCACGAATGAGCGGAAGGACTACGCGCCGCCCGGGGACGTCGTGGCCGAGGTGCGGACGGCGCTCGAAGAGCACGCCGGCGGCGTGGACTGGATCACCTTCGCCGGCTCGGGAGAGCCGACCCTCCACGCGAGCCTCGGCCGCATGATCCGGGACGTGAAGGGCCTCACCGCGATCCCGGTGGCCGTCCTCACCAACGGCGCACTCCTCGACCGCCCCGGCGTGCGCCGGGACCTCCTGGCCGCGGACGCCGTCCTGCCCACGCTCGACGCCGGGAGCGAAGAGGTCTACCGGCGGGTCAACCGTCCGCGGGGCGGCCTGACCTTCGCCGGCCTCGTGGAGGGGCTCGTCGCCTTCCGGCGGGAGTACCCGGGCCGGCTGTGGATCGAGGTCATGCTCGTCCAGGGGCTCAACGACAGCAAGGAATCCCTCGCGGAGATCGCGGCCGTCCTCCGCCGCGTCGGTCCGGACGCCGTCCATGTGAACACGCCCGTACGACCGCCGGCCGAGCGCTGGGTCGCGCCGCCCGACGTCGAGACGGTGCGGCTCGCCGTGTCCATGCTCGGGCGGACGGCACGGGACCTCGCTCCCGCGGAGCCCGCCTTCGACCTCTCGCCCTCGGCGGACGGCACGGATGCCGTCCTCGAGTTGCTGGCGCGCCACCCGATGGACCTGGGGGAGCTCGGCGGCGTGCTCCCGCGTTGGAGCGTCGCCCAGCTGGGCGAGGCCCTGGAGCGGCTCCGGGCCGCGGGCCGGGTGGGCACCGTGACCCGCGGGGGCCGGCGCTTCTGGACCAGTCCCCTGGCCCGCTACGCCGACACGGACCGCGCCTCCCGAAGCCATCGCGGGAGCCGTTCCGCGCACGCCCCGCAGAAGGTCGACCCGCGCACGTCCACGGCCGCGACCGAGCCCGCGAAGCGCATCAAGCAGGGGTGATTCCGGCAGTGCCGGAGCCCCGCCACGTGGCCGAGCTCGTGCAGGATCTCGAGGACCGTCCGCTGCAGGCGGACCTCGCCGCGCGGCGGCAGGCCGTAGAAAGCGGGGTCCAGGCGCGCCACGGACACCACGGCGGCGTGGCCCGATGCGCGCGCTCGGCCGAACACGAAGGTGAAGACGGGGATCCCGAGGTCGAGGTCCGTCACGCCGACCACGGCGGCGCCCGGATCGGCCGCGCCGGCTTCGAGGCTGGCCAGGAGCCGATCCGCGTCCGCCTGCGCTCGTCCCGGGAGACGCTGGCGCTCCGCCTCGAGGAACGCGCCACGGATCCGGCAGGGCACGGGGACGCGGCGGCTCAAGCCTCCCGCCAGCTCCTCCATGAAGGAGTGCGTGAGGGCGCCGACGGGGGCCAGGTGGATCGCCTCGATCGCCGGCGCCTCTCCCTCATGTCCCATCGCCCGGTCTCTTGAAGTCGTACCGGCGAATCTTGTTGTAGAGGGTGACCCGGTCCACGTCGAGGGCGCGGGCAGAACGGGTGACGTTCCACCGGTTGGCTTCCAGGACCGAGAGGATGTGGGCCTTTTCCGCCTCCGCCAGGGAGCCGGCCATCGGGCGCGTGGGCGCGCCCGTGACCTGGACGGGAAGGTCCTTGGCCTCCAGGACGGCCCCGGATGCCACGACCACCGCCCGCTCGATGGCGTTCTGGAGCTCGCGGACGTTCCCGGGCCACGAGTGTCGCCGCAGGGCCTCCAGGGCGCCGGGAGAGATCTGCATGGGGGGACGGCTCATGGCCTGGGCGAAGCGCCCCAGGAAGTGCTCCGCCAGCGGAGGGATGTCCTCCGGGCGCTCGCGCAGGGGAGGGATCGCGATCGTGAACACGTTCAGGCGCCAGTAGAGGTCCTCGCGGAAGGTCCCCGCCCGCACCAGGGCCTCGAGGTCGCGGTGGGTCGCCACCACCACCCGGAAGTCCACCGACACCGGCGCGGTCGCGCCCAGCCGCGTCACGACCTTGTCCTCCAGCACGCGCAGCAGCTCCACCTGGACCTTGGGGCTCACCTCGCCGACCTCGTCCAGGAAGACGGTGCCGCCCTCCGCGGCCTCGAACTTGCCCTTGTGCCGGGCCCGGGCGCCGGTGAATGCGCCGGCCTCGTGGCCGAAGAGCTCGCTCTCGAGGATGCCCTCCGCGAGGGCGCCACAGTTCACCACGACCAGCGGGTTGTACCGCCTCGAGGAGCCCGCGTGGATGGCGCGGGCGACCAGCTCCTTTCCCGTGCCCGACTCCCCGGTGACGAGCACCGTCGCGTCGGTGCCCGCGACCGTCGCCACGAGATCGAGGACGTGCTTCATGGCGGCCGAGCCGCCGACGAGGGGCGGCGGCGCCGTCACCACCTCGAGGTTCTTCTTCAGGCGCAGGTTCTCGGCCTTGAGGGACCGGTGCTCCCCGGCGCGCTGGATCAGGAGCGAGAGCTCGTCGGGGTCGAAGGGCTTGACGATGTAGTCGTAGGCCCCCGCCTTCATGGCCCGCACCGCGGTGTCCACCGAGGCGTAGGCCGTCATCAAGATGATGGCCAGCTCGGGGTCCGCGGCGGCCAGCCGGCCCTGGAGCTCGAGCCCGTCCATGCCCGGCATCTTGATGTCGACCAGCGCGATGTCGTGCCGCCCGCGGGCGCTGAGGCGCAGGGCCTCGCGCGCGCTCTCGGCCACGTCTACGGCGTGGCCGTCCTGACGGAACCATCCCCCGAGGGAGTCGCGGACGACGGCTTCGTCGTCGACGACGAGGATCCTCAGGGGCGGCCTGGCAGACTCCCGGGTGGCCGTGCTCATGGCGTCGCCTCCTGGCGGCAGGGAAGGTGGATGGTGAACACGCTGCCGGACCCGACGCGCGAGCCCACGTCGAGGCGGCCGTGGTGCCGCGTCACGATGCCGTAGACGACGGCCAGGCCCAGGCCGACGCCCTTGCCCGCCTCCTTGGTCGTGAAGAACGGCTCGAAGATCCGGGACCGGTTCTCGGGCGGGATGCCGCCGCCCATGTCGGAGACGGCGAGGACCACGTCCTCGCCGTCAGGTCGGGCGGAGATCGCCACCCGCCCCCCGGACGGCGACGCCTCCAGGGCGTTCATGGCGAGGGCCAGGACCATCTGCTCCATCTGCGACGCGTCGCAGACGACGCGGGGGAGGCCCGGCTCGAGCTCCAGCGCCAGCTCGACGCCGAGCAGCTCGGCCTGGTGCCGGAGCAGGACCCGGCACCGCTCCAGGATCGGGGCGAGGTCCTCGGGCGCGAAGCGGGCGGCTGGAGTCCGGCTGAAGAGCAGCATGTTCCGCACGATCTCGCCGCAGCGCCCGGCCTCGCTGTCCACCACCTGCAGGATCCGGTCGGTCTCCTCGTCGGGCCGTGTCGCCGCGGGATCGGGAGCCGGCGGGCTCGCCAGGCGGCGCCTCAGCAGGCGGGCGTAGGTCCGGATGCCGGCCAGGGGGTTGTTGATCTCGTGGGCGACCACGGCCGCGAGCTTGCCCAGGGACGCCATCCTCTCCACGACCAGGACGCGCTCGTGGGCCGTCTCCAGCTCCCACGCCTTGTCCGCCACGCGTTGCTCGAGCGTGCGGTTCGAATCCTCGAGGGCCTGGCGGGCGCGCCGCAGCTCTCCGGTCATGGTGTTCCACGACCCCGTCATCTGCCCGATCTCGTCCGCGGACGCCACGGGGATGGAGGTCTCCAGGTCTCCCGCGGCCACGCGGGCCATGGCCCCCGTGAGGCGCTGGACCGGCCCCAGCACCATGCGCCAGACGAGGAAGCCGCCCAGGGAGAGGACCGCGGCCACGCTCGCGGCCAGGGCGCCGATCATCTGCCACTCGGACGCCGCCAGGTCATCGTCCACGCCGGCCATGGACAGCTGGACGTCCAGGACTCCCAGCACGCTCTGGGCGGCCGGGTGCGCATGGCAGGAGGTCGTGCACTGCGGCTCGTTGTGGATGGGGGCGATGACGCCCAGGACGCGCCGGCCCCCGCCGGCGCGGAAGATCCGCACCCGGTCCGTACCCTCCAGGCGCTCGAGCGGGCGGTCGCGCTGGTGGCACGCGTAACAGGCCTCCGCCCCGATGTCCACCATCGACCCGACTTCATCGGCCCTCGTCGACGTGCGGATGCGCCCTTCCTTGTTGAAGATGCGGATCCGCTCGATCCCCGGCTGGGTGGCGATGTTCTCGATCGTCCGGTGCAGCGCCTCCCGGTCGTCGCGCATCATGGCGTCCCGCGTGGACCTGCGGATCGTCTCCGCGATCCGCTCGGCGCTGAGGCTCATGAGGCGGGTCAGGTGCGCCCGCTGCATGCGGAGGTTCCAGGCACCCGCCGCGAGCAGGATCAGGGCCGCACCCGCGCAGACCCCGGCGGCGATCCGGAACGCCACGCGGTCCCTGAGCCGGGTGGCCACGGGTCATCGGGCGGCGGCCGGCGCGGCTGCCGCCAGCAGGCCCGCCCCTTCGATGGACGCCGCCTGGGGATAGACAGCAAGGTGCTTCACGGCGAGGCTGAAGGCCGCGAAGCCCAGGGCCACGAGCATCACGGTGATGGCCAGCTCCGACCACGCCGGCACGTAGTGGCCGCCCTGGGCGCTCTCGAACCCCGTGATGCTGACGTTGAGTCGGTTGACCACGAAGCCCATGATCACAAGCAGGCCCGAGGCGTAGAGGCCCTGGCAGTGGCGCCGGACCGCCGGCCGGGCCAGCAGGCCCATGGGGAGCACGACGCCGAGCAGGAACTCGAGCTGGAAGAGGAGCGACTCGGCGGACCCGTCGAAGGCCCGGCCCAGGGCGTGGCGGTGCGCCAGGTCGTAGACGCGGACGACCCCGTAGAAGCCCAGGGCCGCCACCAGCACGCGTCCCACCTCGCTCAGGAGCGGCATCTCGAGCCGCCGGCCGAAGGCGCGGGCCGAGAGGCGGGACTCCACGATGACCATGGCCAACCCCACGCAGACGGACGAGACCAGGAAGAGCACGGGCAGGAGGGGGCTGTACCAGAGGGGATGGAGCTTGCCGGGGACGATGAGGTAGAGCGACCCGAGCGAGGACTGGTGCAGGGTGGAGAGCAGGGCCCCCGCGAGCACGAGGGGCAGGGTGGCGGCCTGCTGGACCACCAACGCGCGCGTCCATCCCAGCCTCTCGAAGACCATGCCGGAGAACTCGAGCGCGAGGACCGTGTTGTACAGGATCACGCACCACGCGACCTCGAACATCACCGAGTGCGGGTTCCACAGGTTCCAGGGGCGGGCCAGGTTCCAGGGGCGGCCCAGGTCGTAGGCCAGAGCCACCACCACCAGCAGATAGCCGAGAAACGCGGTCAGGATCGTGGGGCGGACGATGGGCTTCCAGCGCTTCACGTTGAAGACGTAGACGACCGTCGTGATCGTGAAGCCGCCCGCGGCCAGGCCTACGCCGCACAGCACGTCGAAGCCGATCCAGAGACCCCACGGGAAGGCGTCCGAGAGGTTCGTGACCGACCCGAGGCCCCGCGTGTAGCGGACCACCGACAGGGCCGTCCCCACGGCCACGAGCAGGAAGAAGACCCCCTTCCAGAAGCCGAGGCGATATCCCTCAGCGCGCTTCATCGTTCGCCTCCTTCCCGGCAGGCGGCGCCGGCCCGGAGCGGCCCGCGGCCCGGGCCTCGGCCAGCGCCACCTCCTCGCGCCGGTGGGTGATCCAGTAGACGGCCAGCAACGCCGCTCCGCCCATGGTCACGACTCCCGGGATCTTCTCGAGGACGCTCCAGGTCAGGGACGGGAGCGGCTCGGCGCCCAACCCCTGCCGGAAGCCGAGGGTCTCGAAGGAGACGGGGGACAGGAACAGGACGGACGTCCCGCCCGCCTCGGTCTCGCCATAGACGTGGGGAAAATAGCCGCCGGGGACTTCGCGGATCCTCCGGTGCGCCTCGGCCAGCAGCTCCTCCCGGCTCCCCGCCGTCGTCGCTTCCGCGGGGCAGGCCTCCACGCACGCGGGGACGGCTCCCTTCTCGACCCGCTCGAGGCACATGTCGCACTTGCGCACCGAGGGCACGGCGGCGCTCCATTCGTAGCGCGGCACGTTGAAGGGACAGGCCACCATGCAATAGCGGCAGCCGAGGCAGCGCGCGCCGTCGTAGACGACGGGCCCCGCGGACGTCTTGCGCAGCGCCCCCACCGGGCAGACGCTGACGCAGCTCGGGCTCAGGCAGTGCATGCACAGCTTGCGGACGTGGGTCTCGTCGTCGTGGTCGACCAGCGTCGTGTACGCCGTGGCCGAGAGCTCCGTCTCGCTGTCCTTCCCCGGGAACCCGTGGATCTCCTTGCAGGCGGCCACGCAGGACCGGCAGCCGATGCAGCGCTTGATGTCGACCAGGAGCGCCCTTGCCTTGCCGTCCATGTCGAAGCTCCCCTTTCCCTAGGTCAGCAGGAACTCGCCGACCAGCCCCTTCCACTCCTCGGGGGAGAGATGGCGCGCGAAGTCGGCCACGGGCTCGCCGCCGTCCTGGAGCACGGACCCCGACAGGGCCATCAGCCGGAGGTCCAGGCCTTCGCGGGCGTCCTCCATCCATCGCCGGGCCAGGCTCCCCGACAGCAGGTTGCGGAGGCTGCGGCGCAGGTCAGCCGGTCGCAGCTTGAGAACCCAGCCCCGGCCGTACGGATCGTCGGTCGCCAGGGACGGCTGGCGGAGCAGGTCCTGGTTGACCTCGACCACCTCGCCTTCGACCGGCGCCACCAGGTCCGCCGCGCGACCATCGCTGCGGATCCCGAAGCCCTCCTCCCCCTCCTTGAGCCAGGTCCCGGCGGACGGCAGCTGCACGCCACCGGCGTTACCGATCATCCGGCGCGCGAAGTCGTCCAGGCCCACCGCCACGGTGTCCGGGTCGAGGACCCGGGCCCAGGTGTGGCCGCGGTGATAGTGGAGCGTCTCGGGGAGCTGAAACCCGGCCACCCAGACCGGCTCCGGAGACGCCGCCGACGGAACGATCACGGCCCTCACGCCCTCGAGGGCGGGCTGGCGGCGGCTGATGAGCGCGTCGAGGAGGATGAAGGCCAGGAACGTCAGGACGATCAGAAGGACCGTCATGGGACTCACCCCCTTCTGGCCGGAGGGCTCGCCGGTGACCGTTCTCTCGGGTGTCCTCCGGCCGTACCTGCCCTTCCAGGAGGCACGACCCGTGCCCAGGGGGAAGCGGCGTGTCGGCGACGTCCCAGGGGCCTGGGGTCGCTGGAGTTGCGCGGCGAGAAGATCTCGACGGCGCGCGCTCGGGGGGTGATGAGATTCTGAACGGCGGCGACCGCGCCCGGCCGGACGCCGGCGTCAACGCCCGACGACACGGGTGCTTGTCCCGGTGAGGAGAACGTCAACGGCCGGCGATGAAGCTCTCAGCGGTCGACCACACGCCCGGTCGGGCGCCGAGTTGCCTCAACCCCTCCTGGATCTCTGCGACGCATCCGCGCTCGTCCCCGTCCACGTCGCCGAAGGTGGCATCGCGGTGGGTGATCTCCACGGTCAGCTCGGTCTCGGGTGTCCACCGGGTCTCCGGTCTCAGGTGGTGGGAAGCGTCGAACGGCGAGAGCTCGCACCGGGTCGGGTGGATCTCCTTCGGGAGAACGAGCCGGGCGATCTGACGGAGCGCCTGGTAGTGCCGGTAGCACTCCTCGCCGCCCGGTTCGGCGGTGGGGGACGGGGGGTGGCGGGCGAGGAGCGTCAGGTTGAAACCCACCTGGATCCGGCCGTGATCGTGGAGCTCGCAGCGCGGAGCGAGCTCCCAGCACACCCGGTGCTCACGGATCCAGCTCCGCACCTCATCGAAGTCCACGGCTCCTCCGTATCGGTGCGTTGAACACCGGGACGGAAACCCGGCTTCCTCGACTGCAAATCCCTCACCAGCCGCCGGAAGCGGATCCGTGGACGCCAAGACGCTCGGGGGCCTGGAGATCACGCGGGCCATGGAGCCGCGCGGCGCCGACCCGCGGCGCAGGGACTGCGCCGGCGGGGCGGACGCGCATTCCCTGCGCGGGGCCCGGTGCTCCGCTGACGCGAGCCGCGGCCCGCCCTTCGTGCCCTGCTAGACCCGGTCCGCGATCAGCAGCGCGCAGAGCGACACGAGGTAGACGATCGAGGCGATGAAGAGCCGGCGCGCGGCGGGCGCGCTGCGCAGGGCGGCGGCCCGGAAGGCCACGGCCGTGAAAGCGAGGCCGAGCACGACGGCCCCGACGAGGTAGATCGTCCCCGCCATGCCCGCGGCCCGCGGGGTCAGGCTCACGAGCAGCAGCGCCAGGCTGTTCGCGACCGCCTGCCGCCCCGTGACCTTCCCCTCCGGATCGAGGACGGGCAGCATGGGCAGCCCGCCCCGCGCGTAGTCCTCGCGGTAGATCCAGGCGATGGCCAGGAAGTGCGGGATCTGCCACAGGAACAGGATCGCGAACAGGACGAACGCGCCGGGGTCGAGGCTGCCGCGGGCGGCGGCCCAGCCGATGACCGGCGGGAGCGCGCCGGGCAGCGCGCCCACCACCGTGGACAACGACGTCAGCGGCTTGAGCGGCGTATAGAAGAGGAGGTACGAGAGCCAGGTCACGAGGGCCACGCCCGTGGCGAGCGTGCCCGCCCGCCACCCCAGCACGAGCACGCCCAGGGCGGTGAGCACGAAGCCCCAGGCCAGGACGTCCGACGGGCGCAGGCGCCCGGCGGGAAGCGGACGGTTCCGCGTGCGGTGCATCAGCGCGTCCGTCCGCCGCTCGAGCAACATGTTCAGGGTGCTGGCGCCCGCGGCCACGAGGCCGGTGCCCACGAGGACGGCGACAAGGCCGGGGAGGCGCACGTGCTCCGCGGACCCCATGACGAAGCCCACCATCGTCGTGAGCATCACCATGACCGTGATCCGCGGCTTGGTCAGCTCCAGGTAGTCGGCCAGCGCGGCACGGCGCGCGAGGACGACGGGCGCGCTCACGGCGTCACCGCCACGCCGATCCGGCGCGCGGCCGAGGCCAGGGGCTCCGGACGCCGCCGCAAGCGAAACGCGCGCAGCGTCACCAGCCAGCACGTCCCCAGGACCGCGGCGCCGACCGCGACATGGGCGGTCGTGGGGACCACCGCGCGGCCGCTCAGGACCGTGGCCGCGCCCAGCACGATCTGGGCCATCACCAGGACCAGCGCGACCGACGACGTCCGGGAGAGGCGCGGGTCGCGGGACCGGCCGGCCCGGACCAGCAGGCGCGCCACGGCGGCCAGGACCAGCAGCGCGCCCACGCGATGCGCGAAGTGGACGGCGACGCCGGCGTTGTCGAAGGGCGGGATCAGACGGCCCGCGGCCAGCGGGAAATCGGGGATGGCGAGGCCGGCCCCCATGTGCCGCATCACCGCGCCGGCGGCCAGCTGCGCGAAGACGACGCCGGTCGCCAGAGCCGCGGCGGCGCGGACCCCGGCGCGGTCGTCGTCAGGGGCGACGGCGCCGCCGCCGCCGATGAACTCCCGCGACGTGGCATAGGCCAGGGCGATGACCAGGCAGAAGAACGATTGGGCCAGGCAGGCGTGGGCCACGGAGACGGGCGTGGGCAGCAGGAACTTCACGGTCAGCCCGCCCAGGAGTCCCTGGGCGATCACGGTCAAGAGCGCCGCCCAGGCCAGGCGCCGCACGCCCGCGCGAGCCTCGCTGCGCGCGGTCCAGACGGCGAGGATCGTCGTCAGGAGCCCCACGAACGTGGCCGCCATCCGGTGCCCGTGCTCGTAGAAGACCCCGCCCACCATGGGCGGCATCAGCATCCCGTAGGACAGCGGCCAATCGGGCACGGCCAGGCCCGATCCCGTGCTGGTGACGAGGCCGCCGATGAAGATCAGGAGCAGCGTGCAGGCGGCCGTGAAGGCGGCGAGCCGATGCCGCCAGGGGCTGAAGACGGCGGCTGGGGGAACGGTCATCGGGCTGGAAGGGGGAGGCGTGCGGGAGACGCCCCGCCGGGCGGGGCGTCTCCCCGGGTCTCGGCCTCAGCCCTTGAAGGCGAAGTCCGCCTTGGCGGGCTCGCCCGCCTTGACGGTGACCTTCTGGGTCTGGGCCTTCAGCTTCTCGTGGTACGCCTCGACCTCGTATTCGCCGGCGGGCAGGCCCTTGATCTCGAAGGTCCCGTCCGCCTCGGTCACGGCGTAGAAGGGATGGTCCAGCACCGAGATGTAGGCCCGCATCCACGGGTGCACGTCGCAGCCCACCGGGAACATGACCTCCTTCTTGTCGAAGGTCTTGGTGGTCTCCATGCCCTTGCGCGGCTGCCCGATGTTGAACTCCGCGTTCACGGTCGGCCGCGGGTGGATGTTGTGGAGCGTGTCGTCGCTGTTCTTGATCTTGAGGGGCTGTCCCGCCTGCATGGCCACGACGTGCGGCGTGTAGTTGCAGCCCTGCTGATCGATCACCGCCGGCTCCGTGGGGACGGGGTAGCTGCCGGCGGGGCCGTTCTTCACGTAGACGAGGACGTTGGCCAGCCCGCCGTCGGTGACCTTGATGGGCTGCTTCTCCAGGCCGTCCTTGTTCAGCTCCACGCACTTGGGGTCCGCGGAGAGCTTGACCTTTTCGGGGGGCGGGACCACGCCGTCGTAGGTGACCTTGCCCGAGATCATCTCGTTGCCGGCGGCGGGCGGCGCTCCGGCCGCGGGCGAGGCCGCGGTCCCCGCGGGCGGGGGCGGGGCCTGCGTCTCCTGCTTCTCGCCTCCGCCGCAGGCCGCGGTCACCGCGAAAGCGGCCAGCACGAGCACGGCGAAACGGTTTCGAATGGACATCACGTGAGCTCCTCTAAATGGTTGCGGCCAGCGTTGGATCCGGGATCTCCGGAATGAGATCGTCGATTCAGTCTGGCAAGCGCCGCCGGGGTTGTCAAGGAATGGCCGCGCCTACCCCGGCGGCGGCGCGGGCGAGGCGGGCAGGGCGGACGGCGACGCGGCGGGACCGGGCGCGGGGACGGCCGGTGCCGCGGACGCCGTCAGCTGCAGCGCCACCACGGTGCGGTCCCGCAGCCCGACGTAGAGCCGCTCGCCGACGAGCAGCGGGGGCGTCCGGATCTCGGCGGATGTCCGCAACGTGCCGAGCTTCCGGCCTGTGCGCCCGTCGAAGCCGACCACGTCGCTCTCGAAGCAGGCGATCAGGACCGCGGTCCTCACGAGCATCGGTCCCCCCAGCGGACGGGAGGGCAGCGGCGCGCGCCAGACCATGTTGCCGCTGCCGCGCTTCAAGGCGTAGAGGACGTCCTCGTGGGTGGCGAAGAGGACCTTGTCCTCGAGGAGGACCGCCGGCGCCTGGACGTCCGCGCCCACCTTCCATCGCCAATCCTGGTCCCCGTCCCTCAACCGCAGGGCGAGGAAGCGCCGATCGGTCGTTCCCACCAGCACGCGCTCGCGGTCGTCCACGATGGGCGCGGCCACGAGCCCGCCGGTGGGGAAGGCCCACGTGAGCGCGCCCGTGGCCGCGTCGCGGCTGCGCAGCGCGCCGTCCGCCTCGCCCGCCAGGACGTGCGCTCCCCAGGCCAGGGGGACACCCTTGACCGCCGGCGGCGCGGGCACCGTCCATCGCGTGACGCCCGTGGCGGGGTCCAGCCGCGCGAGGCCTTCGCCGGCGACCAGGACCATGTCGGCGGATACGACGGGCGGGATGGTGCCGCTCACGCCGGACTCCACCTTCCAGCGCGCGCCGCCGGTCGCGGGCTCCATGCCCCAGACCGTGCCCCCGGCCTCGCGCAGCACAACGAGGCCCGCACCCGCGCCCAACACCCCGGGCCGATCCTTCACTTCCCAGGCCACCGACCCGGTGGCGAGGTCGAGCCCCCGCACCACGCCGTCGCGCGTGGCGACGAAGAGCCGGGTCCCGTCGGTGGCGAGCGGCCCCTCGATGGCGTCGGCCAGCGACGAGGTCCACGCCGTCTCCACCGGGAAGACGTCGGGCGGCAGGACCGGCCGGCCGTGGCAGGCCGCGGCCATCACCAAGGTCGCGGCGGTGAGGGTGCGTCTCAAGCCGCGCGACTATACCATCGGCCGCGCGCGGTCCGGGCGAGGACCCTGCCCGGCGGCGGGCGGAGGTTATAATCCGCCTTTCCGGCGAATGAACCACGACCGCGTCGTCATCCTCGACTTCGGCTCGCAGTACACCCAGCTCATCGCGCGGCGGCTCCGGGAGCTTCAGGTCTACTCCGAGATCCTGCCCCCCCGCACGACGGTGGCCTCCCTGCGCGTGCGCAAGCCGCGGGGGATCGTGCTCTCCGGAGGTCCCGACAGCGTCTACGCGAAGGGCGCGCCCACCTGCGACCCCGCGCTCTTCGGGCTGGGCGTGCCCGTGCTGGGGATCTGCTACGGCATGCAGCTCATGGGCCACCTCCTGGGCGGGGAGGTGAAGGGGGCCGGGAGCCGGGAGTTCGGCCACGCGGAGCTGGAGCGGAAGGACGGCTCCCGGCTGCTGGACGGCGTGGCCTCGCCCACGAACGTCTGGATGAGCCACGGGGACTCGATCCTGCGGCCGCCCCGCGGGTTCTCGGTCACCGGCGCCACGCGCAACACCCCCATCGCGGCCATCGAGGACGCCCGGCGCGGCCTGTTCGGGATCCAGTTCCATCCCGAGGTCAACCACACGACCGAGGGCCGCAAGGTCCTCGCGAACTTCCTCGACGCCTGCGGCTGCCGGCGGGACTGGAACGCGGCCTCCTTCATCGAGGAGACGGTGGAGAAGATCAAGGCCCAGGTGGGAAGCGGCCGCGTGATCTGCGCGCTCTCCGGAGGCGTGGACTCCGCGGTGGCCGCCCTGCTCATCCACGCGGCGGTGGGGGACCAGCTCACCTGCGTCTTCGTGGACAACGGCCTCCTGCGCAAGGACGAGGCCGCCCAGGTACGCCAGCGCTTCGCCGACAAGTTCAACCTGAAGGTGGTGTTCGTGGACGCCGCGCGGCGCTTCCTTTCCCGCCTGAAGGGCGTGGCGGACCCGGAGCGGAAGCGGAAGATCATCGGCAGGGAGTTCATCGAGGTCTTCCAGGTCGCGGCCAGGAAGGTGCGCGCGGACTTCCTGGCCCAGGGCACGCTCTACCCCGACGTCATCGAGTCCACCTCGGTGCGGGGGCCGTCGGCCGTGATCAAGAGCCATCACAACGTAGGCGGGCTGCCCAAGAAGATGAAGCTCAAGCTCGTGGAGCCGCTGCGCGAGCTGTTCAAGGACGAGGTGCGCGCGGCGGGCCTGCGCCTCGGGCTGGACGAGGAGTTCGTCCATCGGCAGCCCTTCCCGGGACCGGGCCTGGCCGTGCGCTGCCTCGGTCCCCTGGACCGCAAGCGGCTGGACCTGCTGCGTGAGGCCGACGACATCCTCGTGCGCGAGGTGAAGCAGGCCGGCCTCTACCGCTCCCTCTGGCAGTCCTTCGCGGTGCTCCTGCCCGTCCGCTCGGTGGGGGTGATGGGCGACGACCGGACGTACCAGTACGCGGTGGCCATCCGCGCAGTGGAGTCCGCCGACGGGATGACCGCCGACTGGGCCCGCCTGCCCCACGACCTCCTGGCCCGGGTTTCCAGCCGCATCGTGAACGAGGTCCGCGGCATCAACCGCGTGGTCTACGACGTCAGCAGCAAGCCGCCGTCGACCATCGAGTGGGAATGACCGAGTTCGTCCACCTCCACCTCCACACCGAGTACAGCCTGCTGGACGGGGCCTGCCACATCGACGAGCTGGTGGAGCAGGCCGCGAGCATGGGCATGAAGGCCATGGCCATCACCGACCACGGCAACATGTTCGGGGCGGTGGCCTTCCACGACGCGGCCACGGCGCGGGGCGTCAAGCCCATCCTGGGCTGCGAGGTCTACGTGGCCCCGGGCAGCCGCCACGACAAGACGGGCGGGGGCATCCAGGAGGCCTACCACCACATGACGCTGCTGGCCACGGACGAGGCCGGCTATCACAACCTGGTGAAGCTCGTCTCCCTGGGCTACACGGAGGGCTTCTACCACCGTCCGCGCATCGACAAGGACGCGCTGGCCACGCACAGCCGCGGGCTGGTCGGCCTGTCCGGATGCCTGGCCGGCGAGATCGCCGCCCAGATCCGCAACGGGCTGGAGGCCGAGGCCCAGCGCACGGCCGGGCAGCTCTCCGAGCTGTTCGGCCCCGACCGCTTCTACCTCGAGCTGATGGACCACGGTATCGAGGACCAGCGGCGGGTGAACCAGGGGCTGCTGCGCCTCCACGGCAAGACCGGCCTCCCGCTCGTCGCCACCAACGACGCGCACTACCTGCGCAAGGAGGACCACCAGGCCCACGACGTGCTGCTCTGCATCGGCCTGGGCAAGAAGGTGCACGAGGAGGACCGCCTCCGGTTCGACACCGAGGAGTTCTACCTCAAGAGCCCCGAGCAGATGGCCGCCGTCTTCCCCGACCGCAAGGACGCCCTCCAGAACACCGTGAAGATCGGCGAGATGTGCGCCTTCACCCTGAAGGGCGCGTCCTCGCTGCCCGCCTTTTCGGTGCCTCCCGGCTTCACCACCGCGAGCTACTTCGAGAAGGTGGCCCGCGACGGCTTCGCGGAGCGCCGCAAGACGCTCCAGCCGCTGGCCGAGGCCGGCCGGCTGCGCCACCCGCTCGCCGTGTACGAGGACCGGCTGGAGAAGGAGATCGGGGTCATCCAGCGCGTGGGCTTCGCGGGCTACTTCCTCATCGTCTGGGACTTCATCCGCTTCGCCCGGGAGCGGGGCGTGCCCGTGGGCCCCGGGCGCGGGTCCGCGGCGGGCAGCCTGGTGGCCTACGCGCTGAAGATCACCGACATCGACCCCATCGAATACGACCTGATCTTCGAGCGGTTCCTGAACGAGGAGCGCATCAGCCCCCCCGACATCGACATCGACTTCTGCGAGAACCGCCGCGGCGAGGTCATCGAGTACGTCACCAAGAAATACGGCCGCGAGAACGTGGCCCAGATCATCACCTTCGGGACCATGAAGGCCAAGGCGGTGGTGAGGGACGTGGGGCGCGTGCTCGACATGCCCTACGCCGACGTGGACAAGATCGCCAAGATGATCCCCTTCGACCTGAAGATGACGCTCGACAAGGCCCTGGAGGAGTCGCCGGCCCTGAAGGACGCATACCAGAAGGACGCGCGGGTGAAGGACCTCATCGACATCTCCCGGCGCCTGGAGGGGACCACCCGCCACGCCTCCACCCACGCCGCGGGCGTCGTGATCGCCCCGGAGCCGCTCACCGAGTTCGTGCCCCTGGCCTCGCTCAAGGGCGGCACCGCGGACATCACGACCCAGTACGACATGCACGGCGTGGAGCGCATCGGCCTCCTGAAGATGGATTTCCTGGGGCTGCGCACCCTGACCCTCATCGACGACTGCGTGAAGATGATCGAGGCCCAGACGGGGACGCGCATCGAGCCGGACAAGATCCCCCTGGACGACGCCCGGACCTACGAGCTGTTCACCGCGGGCAAGGCCTCCGGCCTGTTCCAGTTCGAGTCCGACGGCATGCGCGACATCCTGCGCCGCTTCAAGCCCGACCGCCTGGAGCACCTCACGGCCTTGAACGCGCTCTACCGGCCGGGCCCGATGCAGATGATCGACGACGTCATCCGGCGCCGGCACGGGCAGACCAAGGTCACCTACGAGCACCCGTTGCTGGAGCCCATCCTCTCCGGGACCTACGGGGTCATGGTCTACCAGGAGCAGGTCATGCAGATCGCCTCCGCCCTGGCCGGCTTCACCATGGGCGAGGCCGACATCCTGCGCAAGGCCATGGGCAAGAAGAAGGCCGACGTCATGGCCACCCAGATGGACCAGTTCCTGAAGGGCTGCGCGGCGCGCGGCGTCCCCGAGAGGAAGGCCAAGAAGATCTGGGACCACATGGAGCAGTTCGCGGGGTACGGCTTCAACAAGTCGCACTCCGCGGCCTACGCGTGGCTGGCCTACCAGACCGCCTACCTCAAGGCCAACTACCCCGCGTACTTCATGGCCGCGCTGCTGACCTCGGAGCGCGCCAACACCGAGAAGATGGTGGTGTACATCGGGGAGTGCCGGGAGATGGGCATCCGCGTGCTCCCTCCGGACGTGAACCAGTCGGACATTTATTTCAGCGTTACGGGGGGGTACATACCCGGGACGCACCCCCCCCCGGCTTCGCCTCCCCCCCCTGCCGCTCGCGCCGAAGTGAATTCGGCGCTCGCTTCCGATTCTCCCAATGTCATTCGCTTCGGGCTGGCGGCCATCAAGAACGTCGGCGAAGGTGCAGTGGAGGCCATCCTGCGGGCGCGCAAGGACGGTCCTTTCGTGTCTCTCTTCGACCTCTGCGAGCGCGTGGACCTCCGCGCCGTCAACCGGCGCGTGGTGGAGAGCTTCATCAAGAGCGGCTCCCTCGACTCCCTCGACCCGCGGCGGGCGGCCCTTTTCGCGGCCCTCGATCGGGCCATGGAGGCGGGGCAGAAGGACCAGCGCGACCGCGAGCAGGGCCAGTCCAGCCTGTTCGGCCGCATGGACGACGGCCCCGCCCCCGCGGCCACCGAGCGCATCCGCGACGTCCCGGACTGGGGAGAGGGCGAGCGCCTGGCCTTCGAGAAGGAGTCGCTCGGCTTCTTCATCACCGGCCATCCGCTGGAGCGCTTCCGGAGCGAGCTCGCGCAGTGGGCCACCGCCACCACGGGCCGCCTGCTGGAGATGGCCGACGGCCGAGAGGTGAGCCTGGGCGGCATCATCACCGGCCTGCGCCCCATCAAGACCCGCAAGGGCGACCGCATGGCCTCCTTCGTCCTGGAGGACCTGGAGGGCGGGGTGGAAGCCCTGGTCTTCCCGGAGACCTACAAGAAGGTGGGGGAGCGCCTGGCCGACGACCAGGTGGTGCTGGTCAAGGGCAAGGCCGAGGTCCTGGACGAGGGCAAGGCGCGGCTCCTGGTGTCGGAGGTCCTGCCCCTGGACCAGGCCAAGCTGGCCGAGGCCCGCTTCGTCACCATCCGGGTGCCGGTGCCCGCGTGGGACCGGACGAAGGGCGAGAGGCTGCGGGATATACTCGGCTCGCACCGCGGGGAATGCCCGGTGACCCTCGAGCTGGTGGAGCCCGGCGCCTTCGCGGTGGCGGTGGCGCCGAGCACGTACTTCAAGGTGCGGCCCGACGCGGCCTTCCGCGACGAGGTCGAGGCCCTGTTGGGCCCCGGCTCGCTGGTGCTGGCGCGCAGGAACGGCGATGGCGGCTGACCCGGACTTCGAGGCTCCCCTCGTCGACCTGCAGAAGCGGATCGACGCCCTGGCCCACAAGGGGGACGCGGCCAGCGCGGCGGAGGCCGTGAAGCTGCGTCAACAGCTCGACCGCGAGCGGCGCAGCGTCTACGCGGGCCTCACGCCGTGGCAGAAGACGATGGTGGCCCGCCACCCCAGCCGGCCCTACACCCTGGACTTCATCCAGGCCCTGTTCACGGAGTTCACCGAGATCCACGGGGACCGGCGCTACGGGGACGACCC
>Ga0214472_10001799_pt1 | contig 23374 bp, 19 predicted proteins | sample RVTome_6_FD_207662 | JGI IMG/M metagenome (GOLD analysis project Ga0214472, IMG submission 207662) | Soil microbial communities from uranium-contaminated site in the Upper Colorado River Basin, Wyoming, United States - RVT140D175 | ecosystem: Environmental > Terrestrial > Soil > Contaminated >...
ATCGCTGAGAAGCTCAATAACAGACCAAGGAAACGCCTCGGGTACCGCACCCCCGCCGAATGCTATGAACTCAACCCAGCCGCTTAGCTGCTGTTGCACTTCAAACTTGATGTCACATCGAACCCTCGGTGAGCCTACTTCAGGTGCGTTGCCAAGAACCGGAGCGTCTCTTCGATCACGTTCCGCGTCTCCACCGTGTCGTCGCGGCTGTCGAAGTTGTGCTGAGCCTGCGGATAGTTCACGAGTCGAAGACGGAGGTTCTGGGCCAGGGCGTACTCCGCGAATCGATCGATCGAGGCTAGGATCGGGGCGGAAGCGTCGCGCCCTGAGCGAACCGCGAAGATCGGAAGGTCAGGGGGATAGGCATCGTCGGGCTCGTAACCTGGAAGGGCCCAGCCGAAGCGAGCACTCGCCTGTTGGAGTCCTTCAGCCTGAAACCCGTCGGGCGTCGGCATGAGGCCGTAGTACACCACCAGGGCGCGGGGCTCGAGAGGGTTGTCACTGCGGAGGTAGTGAAGCGCCGTTGGAGCGTTCGCTTACGCCGCCATCAGCGCGACACGGTCGGGGTCGATCCGCAATCGGGAGCCCTCTGAGGCGATGAACGCCATCAGCTCGCGAAGGTCAGTTACCGGATCAGTAGTTGAGTAGAGGACGCCGACGTGGCCCTCCGCCGCGACGATTCGCGCCCAATCCTGGTAATACTCCAGATCCATGAGGGGACCCAGCGACGACGCGTGGTCGGGGACTCCCATCACGAAGACAACCGCACCCAGTGGGTCGGCGGGCGTGGAACCGGGAAAGACGAGCTCTACACGCCTACCGCCGATCGATTCAGTAAGGACCGCCGGTGGATCCGAGTCGCCCGGGTCGTAGAAGACCCCCTGCGCGACCAACGGGTCGATGGCACCTGCCACCGCCACTACCAGCGCGCCCATCGAGCCTAGGGAACGGCGTCGCAGCAAAGCGATGCTCTCGTTCTGGAGGATGTCGAAGCTTCGTGGCTATGGTTCGACCTACTCTGAACTGTATTGCGAGACCCGGCGAGGGGCCATTGGGTGCCGTGCTGCATCCTTCGCGACGATGAACGACTCGGGAACACGCGAAACCCGATACAACTGGCGCATGGTCCCCGAGGGATCGTGCAGGATCGGGAAGCTGAGCGCGTACTCGTCGGCGAACGCTCGCACGTCGCCTCCTTGACGGCTTAGGAGAGTGAAACCAGCTTCTCTCCTAATCCGTATAGGAGGCCATCGACATCACGCCCCAGGAGATCACCCGATGACCGATCAAGCCGACCTGCTTCCCGGCACGCTCGATCTCCTGATCCTCAAGGCGGTCTCCCTCGGCGACGTCCACGGGTACGGGGTCCTTCTCCGCATCGAGCAGATCTCGGGCGGGGCGCTGGAGATCCAGCAGGGTGCGCTCTATCCGGCTCTCTACCGGCTGGAGCACAGGGGCTTGATCGAGAGCGAGTGGGGCAAGTCCGACAACAATCGGCGGGCCAAGTTCTACCGCCTGACGAGGGCGGGGCGCCGCGAGCTGGGCCAGGAGGTGGAGAGCTGGAATCGGCTGGCCGAAGCCATGGCCATGGTGCTCGGCGCCACGCCGCAGGAGATCTGAGCGTGTCGCCGTCGCGCCTCACCGACCTGGCCGCTCGGCTTCTCGCCGCTCTCCGGTCCCTCTGGCGGGGAGCATTCCGCCGGGACCAGGTGGAGTCCGACATGCGGGAGGAGATGGCCCACCACATCGAGCTCCGCACGGCCGACCTGATGAAGCAGGGGTCGTCGAGAAAGGACGCGTCGCGCGTGGCCCACATGGAGTTCGGCCACGTGGAGACCCACCGGGATGCCGCGCGGAGGTCACGGGGCCTCGGCTTCATGGACCAGATCCGCTTCTCCTGGCTCGACTTCAAGCTGGCCTTCCGGATGCTGATCCGATATCCGGGCCTGACCGTCATGAGCGTGCTGTCCATGACCGCCGGGATCGCCTTCGGAGCCGGGTTCCTCGAGTTCACCTCCCAATGGGCCCGCCCCGACCTCTCGTTCGATGCGGACCACCGGATGGTGGGGATCGTCGTGGACGACGCGGAGTCGCTGGGCGTCGAGGCGAGGCTGCTCCACGACTTCGCCGCGTGGCGGGAAGAGCTTCGGTCCTACGAGGACCTGGGCGTCATGCGTCTGGTCAACCGCAACCTGGACATGGGGCGCGAGGGGTCGGAAGCAGACCCGGGGCGGCCACTTTCCGTGACGCAGATCAGCGCCTCGGCCTTCCGCATGACCGGAGCGCCGGCCCTGATGGGTCGGACGCTGATCGCAGAGGACGAGCAGGCCGACGCTCCCCCGGTCGTGCTCCTCGGACACGACCTTTGGCAGGACCGGTTCGGCGGTGATCCCGATGTGGTGGGCAGGACGGTGCGACTCGGCGAGGAAGCCGCCACGGTGGTCGGGGTGATGCCCGAAGGTTACGGCTTCCCACGGTCGCAGAGCCTCTGGGTGCCCTTCCGGCGGCGTCCGGCGGACGTCCAACTCGGCGAGAGCCCGGCCGTCTACGTCTTCGGCCGCCTCGCGCCGGGTGCCTCGATGGAGCAGGCGCAGGCGGAGCTGGATACGCGTGGCCTCCTGATCGCCGACGCGAGGCCGGGCGGCGGTGAGCGCCTGTCCGCTCGGGTCGTCCCGTACCCGGAGCTGGTCTACATGCCGGTTCCCGGCTTCTTCGATCCGGCCTTCGTGTACGTCAACCTCTTCATCCTCGCGCTGGTCCTCCTCTTCTGCGCGAACGTGGCGCTTCTTCTGTTCGCCCGCGCCGCGTCCCGGGAGGGTGAGCTCGTGGTTCGCAACGCTCTGGGGGCCGGACGCTCTCGAATCATCGTCCAGCTCTTTTCCGAGGCGCTCGTCCTCGGCGGGATCGCCGCGGTCCTGGGCCTCTTCGGAGCCCGGTACGGATACGAGTGGTTCTTGACCGTGGTGGAGGACGCCGAGGGCTCTTCCTTCATGCCGTTCTGGTTCGAGCCGAGGATCTCCACGCTGACCGCCGTCTACGCGGTGTGCCTGACGCTCGTGGGCGCCGGTGTGGCGGGCGTGCTTCCGGCGCTGAAGGTCACGCGCGGGCTCGCGTCGAGGCTCCGGTCACAGTCCGCGGGGGGCGGGGGCCTCGGCTTCGGGGGCGTCTGGACATTGATCATCGTGGCTCAGATCGCGGTCACCGTCCCCCTCCCCGCGTTCGCGTTCATCGCAGTCAACGAGATGGTCACGTTGGACACGTCGGACGTCGCCTTCGCTCCGGACGAGTACCTGACGGCGCGGATCGCCGTGGAGCGGGACCGCGCGGGAGCTGTTCCCCGATCGGGAAGGGACCGACGATGCCGCGTTCGCGGCGCGCTACGCCCGCACGCTGGACGAGCTCGAGCAACGTCTGTCGGCGGAGATGGCGGTGACCGGCGTGGCGTTTGCGAGCCGCACCCCCCTGACCTACCACCCTTGGCATCAGGTGGAGCTCGACGTGCCCATGGCCGAGCCTCCCGACGGCGAGATGCATCGGGTGGGTCGGGCGGACGTGGAGCCCCGGTTCCTCGGGACCATGGGAGGGGAGGTGCTGGCGGGGAGAGCTCTCGACTCGGAGGACGTGGTGTCGGGGGCCGAGGTGGTCGTGGTGGACCGAGCGTTCGCCGACCGGGTCCTCGGCGGACGAAATCCGGTGGGCGTCCACCTGCGGTACACGGCCATCGATCGCAGACCACCGCCCGGCCCGGACGCACCGTGGTACGAGATCGTGGGAACGGTGGAGAATCTCGGAATCTCGAATAGCTCGGGTGGCGTCTACCACCCGGCGGCGCGGGGCTCGCTCTACCCTGCGAACATCCTGGTTCACTTGCGCGCGGATCCTGGGGAATTCGCCCCCCGCTTGCGGGCGATTGCGGCCGACATGGGCGCGGCGGTTCGCGTGGAAGAGCTGCGACCGCTCGACGATGCCCCCGGCGACGAGGCCGGCATTTACGCCTGGGGTGCGACCGCCATCATCAGCCTGACCTTTACGGCGCTCATGCTGTCCCTGGCGGGGATCTACTCGGTCATGGCCTTCACGGTGTCACGCAGGACCCGCGAGATCGGGATCCGTGTGGCGCTGGGGGCTGACCGACGGCGTCTCGTAGCGGCGATCTTCCGGAGGCCGCTGACGCAGGTGGTGGTCGGCGTGGCAGCCGGGGCGGTCCTGCTCGTGCAATCGGCCGAGTACCTCTTCGTCGTCCCCGGCCTGACGCCGCAGCAGTACGGCCTGGTGGCGCTCCACTCCGTCCTCATGTTCGGCGTGTGCATGCTGGCATGCGTGGTGCCGACCCGTAGGGCGCTGGCCGTGGAGCCCGCGGAAGCGCTGAACGTAGAGGGGTGACCCGCGCCGTAGCCGGCGTCCTCCGCTCGAGGGCGCGTATCGAGGCGCTCAGCGAGCCAGCGCCGGCCACCTCTTCCGCTCGTACGAGTCGATCTCGTCGACGTGCTGGAGCGTGAGCCCGATACGATCGAGCCCCTTCGTGAGGCACGTCCGCCTGAAGTCGTCGAGCTGGAAGCGCGCCACCACACCGTCCGCGTCGGAGACCGTGCCAAGCTCGGCGTCGACGGTGAGGCGTAGCGGCGCTTCGCGCTCCGCCCGCTCGAGCAGCACCGCGATGTCCTCGGGAGCGAGCTCGAGCGCCGCGATGCCGTTCTGGTCGGCGTTCTCGCGGAAGATGTCCGCGAAGCTCGGCGCGAGCACCGCGCGGATGCCGTAGTCGCGGAGCGCCCACGCCGCGTGCTCGCGCGACGAGCCACAGCCGAAGTTGTCGCGTGTGACGAGGATCGACGCGCCGGCGTAGGGGGTCTGGTTCAGCACGAAGTCCGGGCGCTCCTTCCCCTCGGGCGTCATGCGCCAGTCCCAGAAGAGGTACTGCCCGTAGCCCGTGCGCTCGACTCGCTTGAGGAACTGCTTCGGGATGATCTGGTCGGTGTCGACGTCCGCCCGGTCGAGCGGCGCCGCGACGCCGGTGTGCTGAGTGAACGGCTCCATCAGGCGAGCCCCCTCGGGTCTGTGAAGTGGCCGTGCACGGCTGCGGCCGCCGCCATGACGGGGCTCACCAGGTGCGTGCGGCCTCCGCGGCCCTGCCGCCCCTCGAAGTTCCTGTTCGATGTCGATGCGCACCGCTCGCCCGGGCTCAGGATGTCCGGATTCATGCCCAGGCACATCGAGCACCCTGCCTCGCGCCACTCGAAGCCCGCCTCCTTGAAGACACGGTCGAGCCCCTCGGCCTCGGCCTGCCGCTTCACGCTCGTCGAGCCCGGCACCACCATCGCGTGCACCCTCGGGTGCACCTTCCGACCCTCGACGATCCGCGCCGCCTCGCGCAGGTCGCCGATGCGCCCGTTCGTACACGAGCCGATGAAGACCCTGTCGATCTCGATCGACTCGATGGGCACGCCGGCCTGGAGGCCCATGTAGGCGAGCGCCCTCTCGGCGCCCTCGCGGGCCGCCGCATCCTCGAAGCTCCGGGGATCGGGCACGACCCCCGACACCGGCACGACCATCCCTGGATTGGTGCCCCACGTCACCTGCGGCTCGAGCGCGCTCACGTCGATGCGAACGGTGCGGTCGAACTTCGCCTCGTCATCGGTGGCCAGGCGGCGCCATTCCGGGGCGAGCACGTCGAGCTCGTCGTCCGACGGCCCGAGCTCGCGGCCGCGCATGTAGTCGAGCGTCGTCTGGTCGGGTGAGATCATGCCCGCTCTGGCACCCGCCTCGATCGACATGTTGCAGATCGTCATGCGCTCTTCCATCGAGAGCGCGCGGATCGCCTCGCCACGGTACTCGACCACGTGGCCGCCGCCACCGGACACGCCGATCTGACCGATGACCGCGAGGATCAGGTCCTTGGCGGTGATCCCCGCGGGCGGCGTCCCCTCGAGGAGCAGCTCCATCGAGCGCGGCCGCCGCTGCGAGATGCACTGCGTGGCGAGCACGTGCTCGACCTCGGAGGTCCCGATGCCGAACGCCAGGGCGCCGAACGCCCCGTGCGTGGAGGTGTGGCTGTCGCCGCACACGATGATCATCCCGGGACGCGTGAGCCCGAGCTCCGGTCCGATCACGTGCACGATCCCCTGCCTCGGGTCGTCGATGTCGAGCAGTCGGATCCCGAAGCGCTCGGCGTTCTCCTCGAGCACGTCGAGCTGACGCTTCGAGAGCTGATCCAGGATCGGCAGCGAGCGGTCCGTCGTCGGCACGTTGTGGTCGACGGTCGCGAACGTCAGGTCCGGCCGCCGTACCTTCCGGCCGGCGAGCACGAGCCCTTCGAACGCCTGCGGCGACGTCACCTCGTGCACCAGGTGGAGATCCACGTACATGAGGTCGGGCTCGCCGTCGCCGGCCCTCACCAGGTTACGCTCCCAGATCTTCTCGACGAGGGTCCGCGGTCCGGACCCTCCGTTCCTTTGACTCATGCCACTGCCTCTGCGACTGCGCGCGCGAATGCGTTCGTGGATACCGGTGCGTCCCCGGGCCCTGCGATGTCCCTCGTCCTGAGCCCGTCGGCCAGGGCCTGCGCCACCGCCCGCTCGATCGCGGCGGCCTCGGTCTCCAGCTCGAAGCTGTACGAGAGCATCAGCGCCGCCGAGCGGATCGCCGCGATAGGGTTGGCGATCCCCTTACCCGCGATGTCCGGCGCGGAGCCGTGGACCGGCTCGTAGAGGCCCACGGGCCCGCCCACGCTGGCCGATGCCAGGAGGCCGAGGGACCCGCACATCGCCGAGGCCTCGTCCGACAGGATGTCGCCGAAGAGGTTCTCCGTGAGCAGCACGTCGAAGCGCTTCGGGAAGGTGACGAGCTCCATGGCGGCCCGGTCCACGAACATGTGCTCGAGCTCCACGTCGTCGAACTCCTTGGCGACCTCGTCGACGACCGCGCGCCAGAGCTGCGAGACCTCGAGGACGTTGGCCTTGTCGACCGACGTGACGTGCTTCCGCCTGCGGCGGGCGAGCTCGAAGGCCACGCGGGCCACCCGCGCCACCTCCTCCTCGGTGTAGACGAGGGTGTTGACCGCGCGGCCGCCCTCGCGCCCCCGCGGCTCTCCGTAGTAGAGGCCGCCGGTGAGCTCCCTGACGATCACGAGGTCACACCCCGTCGCGATCTCGGCCTTGAGCGCCGACTTCGCGACGAGCTCGTCGTCGACCCGAGCGGGACGGAGGTTGGCGAAACACCCGAGCTCGGAGCGGAGCGCGAGCAGCGCCGCCTCGGGCCGCTTGGAGGGCGGGAGGCCATCCGCACGGGGGTCCCCCACCGCGCCCAGGAAGACGGCCGGCCCCGCTTTGCATGCCTCGAGCGTCGCGGGTGGCAGAGGGGTTCCCGTCGCATCGTACGCGCACCACCCCACGGCGTGCTCGTCGACCGTGAGCTCGTGGCCGTACTTGGACGCCACGGCCCCGAGGACCTGGAACATGGCCCCCGTGACCTCGGGACCCACCCCGTCGCCGGGAAGGGAAACGACATGGAGTCGGCCCATTCAGACGCCCCAGGCGTCGGACGTGGCGGCGAGATGGCTCGCCTCCAGCTGGCGTGCGGCGGCCGCCTTGTTGACCGCGTGCAAGTACGCCTCTGCCGAGGCGCGTACGACGTCCGTGTGCGCGGCGCGACCCGTGAACGTGTGCCCGTCGACGCGCGCCTGGATCGTCACCTCGCCGAGCGCGTCCCGCCCCGGCGTCGCGGCGCGGATGGTGAAGCGCTCGAGCACCACTCGGTAGTCGAGCACCGACTCCATCGCCGCGAACGCCGCAGCGATGGGGCCGTCGCCCGAGCCCTCGCCCTTGCGGACCCTGCCCTCCCCCTCGATCGCCACCTCGGCCGTCGACACCTCGCCCCCACAGTGGGCGTCGAGTGAAGCCAGCCGGTAGATCTCGGCCACGTCCTCCATCACGCCGTGGTGGAGGATCGAGATCAGGTCCTCGTCCAGCACCGTCTTCTTCTTGTCGGCGAGCTCCTTGAAGTCGCGAGTCACCCGCTTGAGCTGCTCGGGCGTGAGCGTATAGCCGAGCGCCTGGTAGCGCTTTTCCAGACCGTGCTTCCCGGAGTGCTTCCCGAGCACCAGCTCGGTCCCCGGCGCGCCAACCATCTCGGGCGTCATGATCTCGTACGTTCGCCTATCGTTGATCACCCCGTGCTGGTGGATTCCCGCCTCGTGCGCGAACGCGTTCCGTCCCACGATCGCCTTGTTCGGCTGCGGCTCGATCCCCGTCAGATACGAGAGCAGCCTGCTGGCGCGGTAGAGTCGATCGTGATGGATCCCCGTCTCGTATCCCAGGCTCTCCCGACGGACCTGGAGCGCCATCACGATCTCCTCGAGCGCCGCGTTGCCGGCGCGCTCGCCGATCCCGTTGATGGTGCACTCGACCTGCCGCGCCCCTGCCTCGATGGCGGCCAGCGAGTTGGCGACGGCGAGGCCCAGGTCATCGTGGCAGTGCGTGCTCAGCACGCACGAGGCGAGCTCCGGCACACGCTCGGCCAGCGCGCGGAAGGTGTAGCCGATCTCCTCAGGAAGCGCGTAACCCACGGTATCCGGAATGTTGATCGTCGTCGCCCCGGCTCCGACGGCGGCGCGGACGACCTCGGTGAGGAAGTCCAGGTCCGTCCGCATGGCATCCTCGGCGCTGAACTCGACGTCGTCTACGTACTTCCGCGCGATCTCGACAGCCGCGGCGGCCTGCTCCACGCACTGCTCGCGCGAAATGCTCAGCTTGCGCGTCAGGTGGATGTCGGACGTGGCGATGAAGACGTGGATGCGGGACTTGGACGCGGGCTCGAGCGACTCGGCCGCGCGCTCGATGTCGCCCTGTGTGGCCCGCGCGAGCGCGGTGATCACCGGCCCGTTCACCTCCTTGCTGATCGCGCGGACGGACTCGGCATCCTCCGGCGAGCTCGCGGCGAAGCCCGCTTCGAGCACGTCCACCCCGAGCTCGGCGAGCTCATGCGCCAGTCGCAGCTTCTCGGGGGCCGTCATGCTCGAGCCCGGCGACTGCTCGCCGTCCCGAAGCGTCGTGTCGAACACTGTGATGCGGGCCATCGTCATCTTCCCGGTGAGGTACAAGAAAAAAAGCGGCGGGCCTCGTGGGCCCGCCGCCGGATGATCTTGTTCGGTCTCGGTTTACCTCGTCCGAACGCCCAGGCGGGCCCTTTCCTCCAGCTCCGTAAGGAGCCCGAGAAGTCGGAGCGCGCCGAGAAGGAGGGAACCGATCGCGATGCCGTAGATCATGCCGTCGTCCAGATAGCGTGAGCCGGATTGTTACCGCTCATACGGCGAGCCGTCAACCCTCCCGTCATAGGAGGGGGCGGCTCAGCGCGCGACGGGGCCGGCCTCACGCGCCGGGAAGGTCCCGATCACATGCAGCCTCGCGCACAGCGGCGCCGCGACCTCGAGTGCCCGGCTCCCCTCCTCCACGGTGCGATGCGTGAACTCGATGATGAAGCGGTAGGTCCACGGAGACGCCGCCGGTCGCGACGCCACATGGCTCAGGTCGAGGCCCAACTCCGCGAACACGCCCAGCAACGCGTGGAGAGAGCCCGGACGGTTCTCGAGCTCGGCGACGCAAGCGGTCTTCAGCGGGCCCGACAGCGGGGGCGATTCCGGCTTGCGAACGATCAGGTAGAAGCGCGTCTGGTTGTCGTCGCGGTCCTGGAGGTCCGCTTGCAGCACCTCGAGGCCGTAGCGCTCGCCCGCGCGACGTGAAGCGATCGCGGCGAGCGCCCGGTCGCCCGCCTCGGCGACCTCCTGGGCCGCTCCGGCGGTATCGTAGACCGCCTGCGCGCGCACGTCGGGGTGCGCCGCGAAGAAACGGCGGCACTGCGAGAGCGCGACCGGATGCGAGCGCGCCTCGCGCAGCCCGTCGATCGTCGCGCCCGGGAGGCCGAGTAGGCAGTGCCGAATCGGAATCGCGGCTTCGGCGACGACCTTCACGTCGCCCCGCTCGAGCGCGTCGTACGCTTCCGCGACCGCACCCGCGAGCGTGTTCTCGACGGCCACGACGCCGAACGGATCCTCCCCGCTCTCCACCGCGCGAACCACCGCATCGAAGGTGGTGCGCGGGACCGGCTCCGCGTCCGGCACCAGAATCCGAACGGCCTCCTCGCTGAACGCGCCGAGCGCGCCCTGGAAGCTCGCGCGCTTCGCCCCGCTCCCGCCCTCAGTCATGGGCCAGCGGGCCGCTTGAGCCCGAAGCCCTTGATCTTGCGGTGCAGGGTCCGCGCGGAGACCCCCAGGGTCTCGGCCGCCTGACCCTGGTGCCAGCCGGTCCGGTCCAGGGCATGCTCGATCGCGATACGCTCGAGCTTCGCGAGGTCGAGCGTCGGAAGGCCGATCTCGGTACTCTCCGCTCCCACCGCGACGCCTCCGCGCGACAGCGAGGTCCCCAGGTCCGCTCCACGAATCGTGCGACCCTGCGCCAGCAGGGCAGCCCGCTCGATGACGTTCCGCAGCTCCCGGACGTTTCCCGGCCAGGAATAGGACTCCATGAGCGCCATCGCGTCGGGCGCCACGGCCCACGACTCCGACTCCGCGGGCCCGAACCCTTTGAGGAAAACGTCGACGAGCAGCGGGATATCCGCCGGACGATCGCGGAGCGGCGGCAGCTCGATCACGACCGCATTGATCCGGTAGAAGAGATCGCCGCGAAAGGCCTCCTTCTCGACCAGCTCACGCAGGGGGCGGTTCGTCGCGGATACCAGGCGGAAGTCCGTCGGGAACTCCTTCACGCCTCCCACACGTCGAAAATGCTTCGACTCGAGCACCCTCAGGAGCTTCGCCTGGAGCGGGAGGGAAAGGTCGCCGATCTCATCGAGGAAGAGCGTCCCCGAGTCCGCCAGCTCGATGAGGCCGATCTTCCGAGACGCGGCGCCGGTGAACGCCCCCTTCTCGTGCCCGAAGAGCTCGGACTCGGCGAGCGTCTCGGCCACCGCGGCGCAGTTCAACGCGACGAGGGGCTCGTCGCAACGGCGAGAGAGGCGGTGGACCTGCCGCGCGAAAAGCTCCTTCCCGGTGCCCGACTCGCCGACCACAAGCACGGAGACATCGGACGCAGCGACCTTGGCCACCAGGTCGAGGGCCTCCTTCATGCGGCCATCCTGCGTCACGACCCCCATGTCCGATGCGCCCCGCTTCATCACTGCCCCGAGCCGCTCCGACTTCGTGATGACGTCGCGCGCCTCGGCGGCCTTCCAGACCAGGGCGATCAGGCGGTCCGGGCGGACCGGCTTCTCGACGAAGTCGTACGCGCCGAGCTTCATCGCCCGGGTGGCTGTCGCGACCGTGCCCGTCCCCGAGACGAAAATCACCTGCGGCCGGTGCGGCTCGTCGCGGATCGCCTCGAGCACCTCGAGCCCGTCGAGGCCCGGCATGCTCAGGTCCAGGAGGGCGACGTCGAACACGCGCTCGCGAAGCGCGCCGAGCGCGGTCCGGCCGTCCGGGACGGTCGTGACCTCATGCGACGCCCAGTCGGCCTGGTCGAGGATCCGCTCCAGGAGGAGGAGTTGGTCGGGATCGTCGTCGGCCACCAGGACCGAGATGACGCGTCTCTCCGGCGATTGCATGGCCCCACACTCTCGCCGACCCCACACCACCGCAAGCCGGATGTAGAAAAAGTGGCCCTGCGGGCGAACCCGCAGGGCCCTGAGGGGCCACACTGCCTTGGGGGGGCTGGCACCCTCATTGGGGGGGAGCTTCGGGCTGCGGGACCGGCCCTGGGGGGATTCAAGCCTCTAGTCGTTTTGAGGTTCCCGGACGGTGCCGGGAGGAAGGCCCCGCAGCCCTCGGCTCGTTGTGGTCACCTACTAAAGCAATGTGGGTGCCAAGGTGTGCTGATCTCGTAAAGTATTATCTATACATGAGTTACGATGAATGATACCTCTCCGGACCATTGGACACGATGGCCGAATCGGACGTTGTGACCGGTCGCTATGTCCGATACCGTTCCCGCATGGAGCCGTGAAGGCCACGCCGTCGAGGCCGCCGGACCCCTTGTGATGCCAGGCCTCGCGCGCAAGACTTCGCGCGGCCCGGCCCTCCCACGACCCCAGGGTGGCGAGAACGGATGGAGGACATCCAGTCGCGAAGGCTCGAGGCGCTTTCGGCCCACATCGAGGGTCTGGAGGCTGCGCTCGACGCGCTGGAGGCGGAGGGCTCACTGGGGTCCCTCCGGCGCCTCGCGAGGTCCCTCGCGCGGGCGGCCGACGAATCCGACCTGCCCGAGGTGGCCGTACGAGCGCGGACCGCACAGGACGCGCCCGATCCCGACCTCCCTGGCGCCGCCCGCGCCCTGCTCGACTCCCTCCTCGCCCTGAGACCCGCGGGCACCGAAGGTCACCACGTCCTCGTCGTCGAGGACAACGCCACGGTCGCGACGGCGCTCCTGGCGTACTTGAAGGATGACGGCCGCACCGTCCACCTGGCGTCCAGCGCGGCGCAGGCCGAACAGATCCTCTTGGCGCACCCCATCGACCTCGTGATCCTGGACCTCATCCTCCCGGATCGTGACGGGAGGGACCTTCTCCTGCAGCTGAGGGAGGATCCCCGCACGGCCGCCGTTCCCGTGATCGTGCTGTCTGCCAGGGCCGGCGCCGTGACCAGGGCGGAGTGCCTCGCGGTCGGCGCCCAATCGTTCCTGGAGAAGCCGGCGGACCCCCAGCTCCTCCGCCGCGAAGTGGCGCTCCACCTGAGCGAGTACCGGCGCGACACCGACGCTCGCGTGGATCCCCCCACGGGGCTCCTCAACCGGGCGGGGTTGACCGAGGCCTATCGGTCGTTGCGTTCCCGCTCGGGCAAGGTCGAGAGCCCTTTGGCCGTGGCACTGCTCGTGGTCGAGCCCTTCGAGCAGGTGCTCCTCACCCTGGGGCGCGACGCGGCTGACGGCCTGGTGAAGGCGGTCGCCGAGCACATGCGCTCCGCGCTCGAGGAGCGTGACGAGCTCGGCCGGTGGGGTGACGCGGAGCTCCTGGCGCTCCTCCCCGGCACGAGCGCTCCGGACGCGAGGCGCCTCCTCGAAGCGGGGCTCACCCGCTTGGCGGTCGGTGGCGTCCTGGACGAGCACAGGGCGGCGGGCCTCGAGCTGGCCTTTTCGGCCGGCGTCGGCGTGGCCGACACGGGCGCCGACCTCCGCGAGGCCGCCTTCACCGCCGAGCAGTCCATGCAGCGTGCGCGTCGAGAGGGCGACAAGGTCACCTTCGCCCCAGAGCCGCCCCCACCCGCGCAGCCACGCAGGGTTCTGCTCGTCGAGGACGACCGGGTCACCGCGACCCTGATCCAGCACCGGCTGGTCCGCGAGGGCTTCGACGTCATGGACTTCCTGAACGGCGAGGACGCGTTCCGCTGGGCGTCGGAGGCATCCTTCGACCTAGCGATTCTCGACGTGAAGGTGCCCGGCATGGACGGCTTCGAGATCCTCGAGCGCATTCGCGCGATTCCGCGGCTGGCCGACGTTCCGATCATCATGCTCACGGGGCTGGGGAGCGAGGCGGACGTGGTGAGAGGGCTCGAGCTGGGGGCCAACGACTACATGCTCAAGCCCTTCGCGCCCGCGGAGCTGCTCGCGCGCGTGCGCCGGCTCGCGGAGGAGTCCCTCGGGGCGAGGAGCGCGCGCAGAGGCGACGCCTCGGGGGCGTGGGACCGCTGATCGGAGACTGGCTCGCAGGCGTCCGCGAACTCGCCGTGCTCGATCAGGGACTCCTCGCGCTCGCGTGGGCCGTCGCGCTCCTGCTCGCGGTCTCCCTCGGCTTCGCCGCGGTCGCGCTCCTGCTGCGCCTGCACAACTTCGAGCTGGAGCGGCGCCACCAGGATCGGGTGGCCGCGTGGGAGCCGCCGATGCTCGATGTGCTCGCCGGCGCCGCACCCGACGAGGCGCTGCTCGTTCGGGTGGGGGCGGCCGACGCTGAGCTCTTCGTCTCGTTCCTACACGGATACGCACGCCGCCTCCAGGGCGAGGAGCGGGCCACGGTGAAACGCCTCGCCCGCCCCTACCTGCAGGAGTTCGCGAAGAGAGTCGGGAGGGGAAGCGCGGGGCGGCGAGGGCACGCGGTCCAGGTGCTCGCCGAGCTCGGGATGCCCGAGCACGCCGACGCGGTCGCCTCCGCGCTCGACGATCGATCGGACAGCGTCGCCATGATCGCGGCCCGCGGCCTTTTCCGCCGCGGGTATGAGGAGTCCTTCCCTTTGGTGCTGGGACAACTCCCACGCTTCACGCTCTGGAGCCGGAGCTTCCTCTCGAGCGTGCTTGCGCGCGGCGGGCACGGCGCGGCGCCTCACCTCCGCGCGACGCTCGCCGACTCCGCAGCCAGTCCGCTCGTGCGCGCAGTCGCGGCCGACGCCCTCCGCCTGCTCAACGACCTGGAGTCCGCATCGATCGCGGCCGGCATCCTCGAGGCCGGGGCCCAGAAGGACCGCGAGCTCGTGGCAGCGTGCGTGCGGCTCTTGAGACACTTGGGCCATGAGGGGCATGTGCGGCTTCTTCGCCCGCTCGTCATCGCCGCCGACCCGGTGATTCGCGCCGCGGCCGTGGGGGCCCTGGGCGCGATCGGGGGTCCGCGCGAGGTGCCGCTCCTCCAGGACCTCCTCGACGATGTGGCGTACTGGGTGTCGCTCGAGGCGGCCCGCGGCCTCATGAAGCTCGGGGCCGCGCACACGCTCGAGCGCCTCGCTCGCTCCCACGGTCCGTGGGCCGTCCTCGCGCGACAGGTGCTGAGCGAATGATCGGCGCTGCGGCGGCCCACGTCGCGGGCGTGCTCCTCGACGGCTTCAACCTGGTGGTCATTGCCTACTTCGTGCTCCTGAACGGCGTGTACCTGACCATGAGCCTCTTCGCGTTCGTCTCGCTGCGTCGATATGCGTCGCGCATGCGGACCGTGGACGTGGCCGAGCTGATGGCGACCGCCGGGATGCCGCCCGTGACGCTCCTCGCGCCGGCCTACAACGAGGAGGCCACGTGCGTCGAGGCGATCAAGTCGCTGCTGACGCTGCGCTATCCGAGCTACGACATCATCGTCGTGAACGACGGCTCCACCGATGGGACCCTGGCCGCGCTGGAGGGTGCGTTCGAGCTCGTGGAAGCGGCGCGCGCCCCCGTGGCCACGATCCCGACCGCCGACGTGCGCGCCGTGCTGCGGAGCCGCCGCCACCCGAACCTCTGGGTGATCGACAAGTGCAACGGCGGCAAGGCGGACGCGCTCAACGCCGGGCTCAACTACTGCCGCACGCCGCTCTTCTGCGCCATGGACGCGGACAGCCTGCTCGAGCCCGACGCGCTGACGCGGATCGTGCGGGCGTTCCTCGAGGACTCGACCACCGTGGCCGCGGGCGGCGTGATCCGGATCGTCAACGGGTGCCGTGTGCGCTCCGGCATCGTCGAGGAGGTCGGGCTCCCTGACAACCGCCTCGCGCGGATCCAGGTGCTCGAGTACCTGCGCTCGTTCCTGTCGGGCCGCATGGGGTGGGACGCACTCGACGCGACGCTCATCATCTCGGGCGCCTTCGGCATGTTCCAGCGCAGTGTCGTCACCGAGGCGGGCGGCTACGCCACGGACACCGTGGGCGAGGACATGGAGCTCGTGGTGCGCATCCACCGCTACTGTCTTGAGCAGCGCCGGCCCTACCGGGTCACGTTCGTCCCGGACCCGGTCGCTTGGACGGAGTGTCCCGAGTCGCTCCGGGTGCTCGGGCGGCAGCGGGACCGGTGGCAGCGGGGGCTCGTGGAGTCGCTCTGGCGCCACCGGGTGATGCTTCTGAATCCGCGCTACGGCAAGGTCGGCATGCTCGCGTTCCCCTACTTCTGTTTCCTCGAAGTCTTCGGGCCTATTATCGAGGGCTTGGGCTACCTGACGTTCCTCCTGGCGGTCGTGCTCGGTCGCGCTTCGATGCCGTACGTGCTCGCGTTCCTCGCGGTCGCGTTCGCGTTCGGCATCGCGCTCTCGTTCGCCGCCGTCGGGCTCGAGGAGCTCAGCTTCCGGCGCTATCCTCGCGTCCGGGACCTGCTGCGTCTGCTGGGAGTGGCGATCACGGAAAACCTAGGCTACCGACAGCTATCGACGTATTGGAGGATCCGCGGCATGGTGGCCAAGCTACGCGGCGCGAGCGCGTGGGGCGTCATGGAGCGGAAGGGCTTCAAGGCCACGGGTGCGGGGCCGGCATGACCGGGAGCGGGTCGGGTTCGATCATCTCGTTCGACGACCGAAGGGACGCGGTCTCCTGAATGGAACAGAGCACACGCGGGATCCAACCGAGCTACCGCGACCTCGTCGAGCACACCTTCGGGCTCATCTGCATGCACGACCTCCGGGGCGTGCTGGAGTGGGTGAACCGTGCGGGATCGGAGCTCCTGGGACGGGAGCCCGCCCTGCTCGTCGGCCACCCGCTCTCGGAGTTCATCGCGAACCCGTCGGCGGCCTCCGATTACCTGGAGCGTATCCGCGCGCACGGGCACGACCAGGGGTGGATGGAGGCGCTGGATGCCGAGGGGCGCTCGATCTTCATACAGTATCACAACGTCCTCGTCGAGCCTGGGGATCGCGAGCCTTACGTGCTCGGGCACGCCCAGGACGTCACCGAGCTCGTGCGCACTCAGGAGGAGCTACGCGTCGCGAGGGACCAGCTCGACCGCCTCGTCGCGGCGAGCCCGGCCATGATCTTCAGCGCGCCGGTGTCGGGCGGACCCGGAGCGACGTTCGTGAGCTCGAACGTGCGCAAGATCCTGGGTTACGAGCCCGGGGAATTCGGCGGCAGCTTCTGGATCGACCGCGTGCAACCGGAGGACCGGGAGCGCGTCCTCGCCCAGATTCGCGACGAGCTCCACCCCACCGGTCACACCGTCATGGAGTACCGGTTCCTGCGTGCCGACGGCACGTACCGGACCATGAAGGACGAGCGGCGGGTCCTCCGGGATGCCGAGGGCACCCCGACGGAGATCGCAGGCTACTGGATCGACGTCACGCAAGAGCGTCGCCTGACGCAGGCGATGGACCGATGGTACAACGTCAGCCTCGACCTCGCCTGCCAGATCGACGTCGAGGGACGCTACACGCGCGTGAATCCGGCGTACTCGCGCATTCTCGGCTACGAGGAGCCGGATCTCGTCGGTAAGCCGCTCACGCACTTCGTCCACACGGAGGATCTCGAGCCGACTGCGAGAACACTGCGCCAGCTCTGGGCGAGCGAGACGCCGGTCCGCTTCGAGTGCCGCTACCGGCACAGGGACGGCAGCTACCGGTGGCTCCAGTGGGACGCGCACCCTTACCCCGATCGCGGGTTCGTCTACGCGTCGGCGCGCGACGTCACCGATAGCAAGGCGCGCGAGGTCGAGCTCGAGCGGGCGAAGCTGGCCGCCGACAAGGCCAACGAGGCTAAGGGCGAATTCCTCGCCAACGTGAGCCACGAGATCCGCACGCCCATGAACGGCATCATCGGCATGACGGAGCTCGCGCTCGATACGGAGCTCTCGGATCAGCAGCGCGAGTACCTGCAGATGGTGCAGGGCTCCGCCATGGCCCTGCTCGACGTCATCAACAGCGTGCTCGACTTCTCCAAGATCGATGCGGGCAAGCTCCAGCTCGAGGAGATCGACTTCACGTTGCGCGACACGATCACCGGCGCGCTCAAGCCGCTCGCGCTCTCGGCCACCAAGAAGGGGCTCGAGCTCCTGTACGACGAAGGCCCGGGCATCCCCGAGCGGCTGCGCGGCGACCCGGGGCGGCTGCGGCAGGTGCTCGTGAACCTCGTCGGTAACGCCGTGAAGTTCACGGAGGAGGGCGAGGTCAGCGTCACCATGGAGAGGGTGCGGGACCTGGATGACTGCGTGGAGGTGCGCATCGCGGTCCGCGACACGGGCATGGGTATCCCACCTGACAAGCTCGGCTACATCTTCGAGTCGTTCCATCAGGTGGACGGGAGCACGAGCCGGCGATTCGGCGGGACGGGGCTCGGGCTGTCAATCGCCTCGGGCATCGTGGCGATGATGGGGGGCGAGATCATCGTGGAGAGCGCCGAAGGCGTGGGGAGCACGTTCCACTTCACCGTGCCGTTCAGGCACGGGAGCCCGGCCGCGCGGGGTCCCCTGTTGCCGACGAGCGAGCTGACCGGCCTGCGCGTCCTCGTGCTCGACGACAACGAGACCAACCGGCGCATCCTCGAAGGCTTTCTCGGCAGAATGGGCATGGAAGCCGTCAGCGTGGCGACCGGCCCCGAGGCCCTGGAGATCCTCGACGGGTCGCATCGGGCCGGTGAGCCGCTCGACATGATCATCACGGACGTTCACATGGCGGATATGGACGGCTTCGAGGTGGCGAGGAGGATCCGCGAGGACCACCGCTTCGACGACCTGGTCATCGTCACGATCACCTCCGCCGGACGTCCCGGAGACGGACTCCTCTGCGAGCAGCTCGGGATCTCCTCGTACCTGCTCAAGCCCATCACGCCCACCGAGCTCAGGGACGCGATCCAGCTCACGCTCGCGCAGGACGGGCGCACCCCCCGCGAATCGCAGCTCGTGACGAGGCACTCGCTCCGGGAGGCCTGGCAATCGCTCCGCGTCCTCCTGGCCGAGGACAACGAGGTCAACCAGCGGCTCGCGACGGCCCTTCTCGAGCGGCTCGGTCATAGGGTGACCCACGCCAAGACGGGCGTCGAAGTGCTCGACCTTCTGGCGAAGGACGCATTCGACCTCGTTCTCATGGACATCCAGATGCCGGAGATGGGCGGGGTGGAGGCCACGCAGCTGATCCGCGAGCGCGAGGCGGAGGCGGAGGCGGGCGGGCATATGCCGATCGTGGCGATGACGGCGCACGCCATGGCCGGCGACCGGGAGCGCTTCCTCGCCGCGGGGATGGACGAGTACATCTCCAAGCCGATCAACCAGGAGCGGCTGCGCGAGGTCGTGCGCAACCTCGGCCAGGGGCCGAAGCAGGATGACGCCGACGACGCGGACGACGTCACCGAGGATCCCTCGACGATGGAGAAGCCGCCAATGAGCACCTCGCCAACACACGATGCCGGGGACACGCCGTTCGACCGGGAAGAGCTGCTCGAGCGAGTCGAGTCCGACGTCGAGCTCCTGAGCACCCTCGTGGCGGTCTTCAAGGCAGACCGCCCCCACCGGATGGAGGAGATCCGGAGCGCGGTGGAGGCCGGCGACGCGACGGCGCTCTCGTCCGCCGCGCACACCATCAAGGGCGCGCTGGGCATCTTCGGCGCCGAGCCCGCGCGCTCGATCGCCGAGGAGCTCGAGAACCTGGGCCATGGGGGCCGGGTAGATGGTGCGCGCGAGCTCTTCGCCCGCCTCGGAGACGCCGTGGTTTCCGCGGAAGAGGCGTTGGATCGATTCCTGAGGGAGCTGCAATGAGACTCGCTTCGATGTCGACGCTGGCCGCGCTCACACTGGTGCTGCCGCCTCTCGCCTTCGACGCGCAGTCGCGCCAGTCCCGCGAGCCCACGCTCCCGCCACCGAGCATCACCGAGTACCAGCCGCGCTCGACGCTCGTCGTGCCGGCTCACGAGGTGCCCCGCGCGAAGTTCCCCGTGGTGGACTTCCACGGCCATCCGCCGAACCTGTCGACGCCCCAGGCGATTCGTCAGGTGGTCGAGGCCATGGACGCGCTCAACGTGCAGGTGATGGTGCAGGCCCGCCCCAGCTCGGGAGAACGCCTCACCCAGCAGATCGAGGCGGTCCGCGAAGCGGGCCACGCCGACCGCTTCGTCTTCTTCGCGTCGCTCGACCTCTCCAACGTCGGTCCGGGCTCGGGCGCACGCATCGCCGCGCAGCTCGAGGAGGACGTGCGCGCGGGCGCGGTGGGCATCGGCGAGATCATGAAGAGCTTCGGGCTCACCACGCGCAAAGCCGACGGCAAGCGGCTCGCGCTCGACGATCCCGAGCTCGACATCGTGTGGGAGACAGCGGGCCGCCTCGGCATCCCCGTCTTCATCCACACCGGGGATCCCGCTGAGTTCTTCGAGCCCCTCGACTACGAGAACGAGCGCTGGCTCGAGATGGCGCTCTTCCGCGACAGGATCCTGAACGATCGCTCACGCTTCCCGACGTTCGACGACCTGATGGCCGAGCGGGACCGCCTGATCGAGAAGCACCCGACCACGACGTGGGTCCTCGCGCACATGGGGTGGCACACGCAGGACCTCGGCCGCCTCGGTGAGATCTTCGACCGGCACCCCAACGTGCTCGGTGAGGTCGGCGCGGTGCTCTACGACCTCGGCCGCCAGCCCCGGTTCGCGCGCGAGTTCTTCACCCGCTACTCGGACCGGATCCTCTTCGGCAAGGACTCCTTCGCGCCCGACGAGTATCCTTACTACTGGCGCGTGTTCGAGACCGCGGACGAGTACTTCGACTACTACCGCGACTACCACGCGTTCTGGAAGCTGTACGGGATGGACCTGCCCGACGACGTGCTGCGCGCCGTCTACTACAGGAACGCGCTCCGGATCATCCCGAGGATGCCGACGGCGGGGTTCCCGGACGGGTAGACGACGGTGGATCGGCCCGAGATCGGCAGCAAGGGACCGACGGTCGCGAGCCCTAGAACAGGTCGTCGATCCTACCCTTCTGGACCGACTGCCACGCGAGAACGCTGAGCGCCCGCACGCCGTCGATGAGCCGGGCGTATCGCGGGTCGGCGGTCTTCCCCGATACGAAGCGCGCGTAGAGCTGCTGCACGATGACGGCGACCTTGAAGAGCCCGTAAGCGTAGTAGAAGACGATGTGCTCCACGTCGCGCCCGCTCGCGCGCGCGTACGCCTCGACGAAGTCGCTCCGGCTCGGCGTGCCCGGCCACGTGGTGGGGCTGAGGCGCGCCTCCCGCACCTCGGGCGGGTCGCTCGGCTGGATCCAGTAGGCGAGCGACGTCCCGAGGTCCATCAGGGGATCGCCGAGCGTCGCCATTTCCCAGTCGAGCACCGCGATCACGCGGGACCAGTCCTCGGGATCGAGCACCACGTTGTCGTGCTTTAAGTCGTTGTGGATGAGCGCCGCGCCGCTCACGGCGGGGATGTTGTCGCGGAGCCAGGCCGCCACCTGGTCGGCCTCGGGGACCTGGTCGGTCTCGGCGCGCCGGTAGCGCTTCGTCCACCCCTCGATCTGGCGGGTGGCGTAGCCCTCGGGGCGCCCGAGGTCGCCGAGCCCGGCAGCCTCGTAGTCGACCGCGTGGAGCTCGGCGAGCGTGCGGACCAGCTCCTCGGCGATGCGGGCCGTGAGCTCGGGGTCCGGCACCAACCCCTCGGGCACGCCCTTCCGGAGGATCACGCCCTCGACGCGCTCCATCAGATAAAACGGTGCGCCGAGCACGGCTGGATCGTCGCAATGAGCCAGCGGCCTGGGCGCCTTGTCGTAGACGGGGCTCAGGTGCGAGAGGATCCTGTGCTCCCGGCCCATGTCGTGCGCGGTGGCGATCTCCACCCCGACGGGAGGGCGTCGGAGGATCATCGCGCGGTCCCCGACCCGCACGAGGTACGTCAGGTTCGAGTATCCACTCGGGAACTGACGCACCGTGACGGGGCCGGCGGGCACCTCCGGCAGCGCGGCGCGCACGTACGCCGCCAGCCGGGCCTCGTCGATCTCCTCCCCGGGGCGGACCGGTCCCGGCGCGTCGAGAAACGCCTGCGCGCTCATCCCCCGATCGTCAGCTCGAGAGCCTGAGCCCGTAGTCCCGCAGGATGAGCCGCGCCACCCGGCTCTTGTGGACCTCGTCCGGTCCATCGTAGATGCGCGCGCCGCGCTCGTGGCGCACCCAGTGCGAGAGCAGCGTGTCGTCCGTCATGCCGAGCGCGCCGTGCGCCTGGACCGCCCGGTCGAGCACGCGGTGGAGCACGTTCGCGGCGGAGAACTTGATGAGCGAGATCTCGACGCGCGCGGCCTCGGCGCCCTCGCGGTCGATCTTGGCGGCGGCGTCCAGGATCATGAGGCGAGCGCCGTTGATCTCGGCGCGGCTCTCCGCGATCCAGTTGTGGATCGTCTGCTTGCTCGCGAGCGGCACGCCGGGCTTGAGCTGCCGGGTCGCTGCACGCTCGCACATCATCTCGAAGGCGCGCTCGCAGATCCCCATCCAGCGCATGCAGTGGTGGATGCGGCCCGCGGCGAGCCGCTCCTGCGCGATCGCGAACCCCGCGCCCTCCTGGCCCAGGAGGTTGGTGCGCGGCACACGACAGCCCTCGTAGAGGATCTCCGAGTGGCTCCCCCACCCCTCGCCGGGCTCGCCCATCACCGAGATGTTGCGCACCAGGTTGAAGCCCGGCGTGTCGGTCGGCACGAGGATCTGGCTGGCGCGCGCGTACGGGTTCTCCGCGTCCGGGTTCGTGACGGCCATGACGATCGCGAACCCCGCCCCGTCGGCCGCGCTCGTGAACCACTTGTGGCCGTTGATCACGTACTCGTCGCCGTCGTGCACGGCCGTCGTGCTCATGACGACGGGGTTCGAGCCCGCGTGCTCCGGCTCGGTCATGCTGAAGCAGCTCCTTGTCTCCCCCGCGAGCAGCGGCTTCAGGAAGCGCTCCTGCTGCTCCTTCGTCCCCTGCGAGATGAGCACCTCGATGTTGCCCGCGTCCGGCGCGTTGCAGTTGAAGATGAAGAGGCCATAGGGACTCCGGCCGAGCACCTCCATGACGCGGCCGAAGTCGGCGAGCGGGAGGCCGAGCCCGCCCCACTCCTTCGGCACCTGCGGCGTCCAGAGCCCCATCTCCTTGACCCTCTGACGCTTCTCCTGGAGCGTCGGCAGGAGCTCGAAGAAGGCCTTCTGGCTCGCTTGCTCCTCGAGGGGATAGACATCGGACTCCATGAACGCGCGCGCACGGTCCAGGATCCCTTCGATTCGATCGGACTTGCGGTCAGACATAGGTCACGAGCTCCGGTGAGCCGATGCGGGGTTGAGCGTTGAACGACTTGAGTGAGACGCGCTCGGTCGTGAACAGCAGCTCCGTGAGCGTCGCGTTCTCGACGGTCCAGGCCAACTCGAGGGCCTTCTCGTCGTCGAGGCCGAGGGCCCAAGCGACGGTCGAGCCGATGGGGCCACCGGAGGTGAACGCGGCGACGATGACACCCCGACCGGCCTCCTCCACGATCCGCCTCACGCCCGCCTCGACGCGCGCGCGGAACGCCTGCCAGCTCTCGTGGGCGAGCGACTCGGAAAGCTCGCCACGCGCCCAGCGGCGGGTGACGCTTCGGAAGACAGTGAAGTAGGCGCGAGAAGCTTCGACCTGCGTGGCTTCGCCGGAGGCGCCACCCCCGCCAGCGCGGCCGACCGCCACGTCGAGCCGCACCCGGTCCTGCTCGTACTCCGGGTCCGCGAGCGCACGACGCACCACCGTCGCGCCACCGTGCTCCTCGAGCCCCTCGCTCGG
>Ga0214472_10001800_pt1 | contig 23370 bp, 20 predicted proteins | sample RVTome_6_FD_207662 | JGI IMG/M metagenome (GOLD analysis project Ga0214472, IMG submission 207662) | Soil microbial communities from uranium-contaminated site in the Upper Colorado River Basin, Wyoming, United States - RVT140D175 | ecosystem: Environmental > Terrestrial > Soil > Contaminated >...
TAAACAAGCGACAGTGTTTGGTCAATCCTGCTGCATCCAGTTTAAGTATCTCTTTTTCCAGTATTTCACGAACATAGTGATACTCATCGCGCAGATAGATATAAGCCTGATAGGTTTCGCAGGTCCAGGCTGCCACTAATATCCCTTCAAGCAGACGGTGCGGATCCTGCTCAATAAAAAAACGATCCTTGTAAGTACCCATCTCACTTTCATCAAAATTAACTGCCACTATTTTTGGTTTTGGCAATTTAAGTACCGAAGCCCATTTACTCCCGGTCGGATAACCGGCACCTCCGAGACCACGCAGACTTGAATCCGATAGCACTTTGATTATATGTTCGCGTTCATATTCACCATTGAGGCAGGCCTGCAACAGGCTATAACCACCAGCAGTAATATAGTCATCAAAATCCTTGTGCTCGGGAATAACGGGATCGAAATTACCTGTGTTGATCACGCTCTCTATCTTATCAACTGAGGCATGATCAATATGACGTTTATTGACAGAAACGACCGGCGCACTGGCACATCGTCCCATACACGGCGCCTTGACTACGCTGACATCATCACCAAAAAATTGTTTGCATTGCTGTAATAATTTATCTGCATCTTGCATGGAACATGCAAGACTGTCACAAACACGTAAGGTTATTGGTGCGGCTGTTTCACCTTCTGGAACAATAATGAACTGGGAATAAAATGAGGCGACTTCATGAACCTGGGCTTGAGACAATTCCATTTCACGTGCCAATGCCGCCATGTACGGATACGAAAGACAACCAAACTTATCCTGCAGGATATGCAAGTAATCAATTAGTTTTCGACGTTCATGTGGTCTTTCACCTATGAGACTACGAATCTCGTCCAATACTTCCTGCTCTGCTCCCCGGCCACGAGGTTCAACACGCCCCTTACGACGCCCTTTTCCCGGATGCTGGCGTTCCCCAACATGTATCTTTGGTAATTGTGTTTGTATAGACATATATCATCATCATCCTGTCGTTAACAATTCAACACCGTTCGTCAAACCGGCGTATTTGTATTAATTGTAAAAACTTATTTAATAAATGCGTTTCCTCTTTTCCGGCGCACACGATTAATAATTCGATTGCTGATAACCAGCGCTCTTAAACTCAATTTTTTACAACAATTCAGAACAACACAGATTAAAAATCCTGTTATTGATAATTCGAGAAAATTTCGGGATATCCGACTGAATACACATATGAACATCGCAATTGACAGGCCAAAAACTGAAATAACTGAATATATTTTTTATTTAGCTTAAAAAATAATAAGTTAACAACGTATTCAGTTTAACAAAGGGATGAAATCTTGTTTTAAGGACTGGATAGATGCCTTACATATTGGAAAGTCACTATGCAACATGCAACAGCTGTTGCAATTCGAGACAACACTGATAATTCAACAGGATTTAAATATCATAAAAGGCAAAATCCGATGGCAATATTTATTTTAGAATAAAAATCAATTAACACTAATCTGGAATTTGTCTTCTCCCTGCAATCATTACTTTAATCAGCAACAGGGAGAATGTTCTGTGCTTATTGAATAGGTGCCGCCTTTTGTATCGGATACCGGCCTTTTTGTTCCAGCAGGAGCACACCATACTCTGGCTGCCTTTTCTACAGCGGGCGCAATACAAATAAAATCTTCCTTATATGGTTCATTACCTAATACATTAAACGTACGTTCGCAGACAGCCATACGTTCTCCGCGAGGAAATTCATGACCTTCATCATCAACAACAAAACTGAAAGGACCTCGATAGATAACCGCATGTCCTTTATCAATACAATCTGTTTGTTCACGTTTTATTGCTGTTAATGTCACAGCACGAAATTCAATGCCCTCAATGACCTGCCAGGGCTCATCACCCCATTTATCATAAGTAACTGCGATGAAACCGGCTTCCTGAAACATCCTCAACATTTCCTGTTCCTGAAACGCACCGGAAATACAGCCGCTCCATAATTCTTTATCTGCTTTTAAATGGTCTGGAATAAATTCATCACTGATAATATCTGAAATGGCAATGCGTCCGCCGGGTTTAACAACGCGAAAAATTTCATGCACCAATTGTTGCTTCTCGGCATCATTTACTAAATTTAAAACGCAATTTGAAATAACCAAATCGATTGAGTTATTTGCAATCAGTGGCGTCTCCTGACTTTGCTGCAATTTCCAGCCTTCAAGTTTTGATAAATCATCCGCTGTTGTGACGGGATTAATTTTTAACCACACTTCCATTGCATCTATATCCAATGCCAGATCCTGTATCTTGCCTTTTAAAAACTGAACGCGATCACTGCCGATTTTTTCTGCCATCTCTGCCTGGTATTGTCGAGCCAAAGTCAACATATCATTATTCATATCAACACCAATGACTTTACCGGTATCGCCCACCAGTTGTGCCGCCATATAACATATCTTGCCACTACCACTACCGAGATCGAGCACAACATCACCTTCCCTTACATAGCGTGATGGATCGCCACAGCCATAATCTTTTTCAATAATCTCTTCCGGCAGTATTTCTAATAAGTGTGTTTGATAATCGACCGGACAACACAAGGCATCCTGACGTTGATTGGCACCTTCAGAATATCGTTCCAATACCGCATTTTCCTGATTCATACTCGTTACCTGCTATTTGTAAACGGATTTTTTAATAATTGTAGTATTTGCCCTGATGATAACTCTCGGAACTGCTCAAGCCCGATCATCATATTCTCATAACCGGCTTCGGGCAAAGCCGTATATGTTTTAAAAACTTTATCCCAAAATGAAAACAGATTGCCATAATTACTGTCTATTTCTTTCCTGATAACGGAATGATGTATCCGATGCATATCGGGAGTCACAAATATCGTTCTTAAAGCACGATCAAGTTTCGTATTCAATAAAATATTACTATGGCTGAACAATGCGGCTGCATTTAAACTTATTTCATACAAAATAATTGAGAATGCCAGTGGTCCAATTAAGTAAACTGCTATCAATTTATAGAACATTGACAAGACAATTTCGACCGGGTGAAAGCGAATGCCAGTCATTACATCAAATTCCAGATCGGTATGATGCACACGATGCACTCGCCAGAGAAAATTGATTTTATGAAAAACAACATGCTGTATATAAATCAAAAAATCAAAAATAATGATGGTTAAAATCACGCTCAGAAAAATTGGCAAGGAAATTATATTTAATAAACCAAATTCTTTTTCAGCGGCAAGTAAAGCAACCTCAAATGTTGCAAATGGAATTAACAATCGAACAGCAACAAAATTAACGCCTAACAATAAAATATTATTCAAACGTCTGAGTCTGGAGTTTTTATCTGCTGCACGTCTGGGCCAGATTAATTCAAGGCCTGCAAACATTAATATCAGCACGACAAAACTGACCATTCTTAATTCAGTCTGATATTCGATAAAAAAAGCCTGGAAATAGTTCATACCTTTCGTATTTCTTTATTATGTAGCATTCTTGATTTTGCGTTACACTGTAGACTATAAACAAAAACATAAATTCAGCAACAATGAATAATAAATCAAAAAAAGAAACATTCCCCGCATCGCGGCCAAGAAGAATGCGTAGCGATGCTTTCTCACGACGCCTGATGCGTGAATCATCTATTACGGTAGATGATCTGATTTACCCGATGTTTATTATTGAAGGCGAGAATAAACAAACAGCTATCGACTCCATGCCCGGCATTGAACGCTTGAGCATTGATTTATTACTTGAAGAAGCCAAAACATTATTAAAACTTGGTATCCCGGCTATCGCATTATTTCCAGTTGTTGCTGATGATAAAAAAAGTGATGATGCGGCCGAAGCATGGAATCCGGAAGGCCTGCTACAAAATGCAGTTCGCCAGTTGAAACAACATTATCCTGATCTTGGTGTGATTACCGATGTTGCACTTGATCCTTTTACTCTCTCCGGTCAGGATGGATTAACCGATGAAACAGGCTATGTCATGAATGACGAAACTGTTGAAGTGCTGGTTAACCAAGCATTGTCTCATGCTGAAGCCGGAGCAGACATTGTTGCCCCATCAGATATGATGGATGGTCGGATTGGGCGTATTCGATCAGCATTAGAATCAAACCATTATATCAACACGAAAATTCTTGCCTATTCCGCAAAATACGCATCAAGCTTTTATGGCCCTTTTCGTGATGCTGTTGGTTCTGCAAACAATCTTGGCGGCGGTAACAAATACACTTACCAAATGGATCCTGCTAATTCAGACGAGGCAATAACAGAAGTTGAACTGGATTTAAGTGAAGGCGCAGATATGGTCATGGTCAAACCCGGATTGCCCTATCTTGATATTGTCTATCGCGTTAAAACAACTTATGGCCGACCGACCTATGTTTATCATGTCAGCGGTGAATACGCGATGTTAAAAGCAGCAGCTAACAATGGCTGGCTAGATGAACAAAGTACCGTTATGGAATCTTTACTTTCCTGTAAACGCGCTGGCGCTGATGGCATTTTAACTTACTACGCGAAACAAGTTGCTGAATGGCTTCAGGTTCCGTAATTACTAATTTCCTCGACTAATTGATATGGACTACGGCGCCTTGAAAGAAACAGGGCGTTCCCGCCTTTCTTTTTGGCTTCGCACTTTGCGGCAGATGCCAGGGTAGCTACATCGTGATGTGATTGACAATACTGCCAATCAGGATCAACTATTCCAATTGCAACACTCAAAAGTGGAAAGAACTGGTTCTTACCTCTTCGGTCGTGACTATGGATCCCTTCATTACTCAAATCGCTATCATTATAAAAACGACGAACTTCTTTCCTGAATAATTCAAGCATGGTTTGGCAACGTTGCTCCCAATCTCGCGATTGAAAAATGGCAACAAAATCATCGCCACCAATATGCCCTACACGATCAAATTCATTATCAACATTTTGTTTTATGATATCTGCCAATAGCACAATAATTTCATCACCTTTAGAATAACCATAAATATCGTTATACGGTTTAAAATTATTTAGATCGAAATAGGCAAGCTTAAAATTTTGTTTTCTATCTAACAAATCATCAAGCCATTCATAAATGGGCACATTACCAGGTAACATTGTGAGCGGATTTGAATGACGTGCACTCATAATTTGTTGCTCGGTTATTCTTTCTAATAATTTCTTTGTTTTGACAACACCGATATATTTGCTCTTATACGTAATTATAATATCGATATTCATATCCATTAGATTGCTTGACGTAAACATACGGCTGACATCTGAAAGCGCATATTCTTTATCAACTATAAGTATATTTTTATTAATATAATCACATACCGGTTTTCTTGAATGTAGTTCCCGTCCATAACGACCAAGAAAAATTTCAAATATTTTTTTTCTGGTTATAACACCGACAGGGATGTCGTTTTCGACAACTGGAATACAATTCACCAGAGGATAAATTTGCATCTGATCCGCAACATATTCCAATGTATCGCTCATCAACAATGGTTCACTTTTCTCCATTAAATTAATAACAGAGTCCTTATAACGATGATAGACAACCTGCTTAAGAGGATTGATTGCACCTAGAATTTCCTCTTTAAAATATTTAGCAGGATTGCTGTCCGGTCTGCCCAGAAAATAGCCTTGACCATGAGTTATACCTAATGCACATAATGCTTTCAATTCAGCATTGGTTTCAATACCTTCAGCAATAACCTTGCAACCAAGGCTTCTTGATATCTCCTGTATAGATCTTACAAACTCATACTTGACTGGTTCACGATCAATGCCATCAATAAAGTGTCTATCAATCTTGACATATTCAGGCATAAATTCTGACCACACTCGTAAACTGGAATAACCTGCACCAAGATCGTCAATGGCTAACTCATAGCCACTATCTCTGATATATTTTATTGCTTCACCAAGTAGTTCGTAATCTTCAAGAGGATATTGCTCTGATAATTCAATAACCACCTGGTGTTTATTAAAACCATACTCCTGCAACAATTCAACAACGTGACTTCCAGTTTGCCGCGTAGTCAGACTCATCGGACTAATATTTAAAAACAATGTTCCTTCTAATTGTTTTTCTTTATATTGGCGACAGGCAACTTCAATACACAAGAATTCCAAAGGCACAACCAAACTATATATTTTGGCTTCATCAAACAATGCTTTTGGACTATGTAGTCTTGTATCCTGAGGGCCTCTTATAAGAGCCTCATAACCACTGATAGCAGGGATGGTCAGATCAATAATAGGCTGAAATACTGCCTGTAGTTGTTTTCTGTTAATGATTTCAAAAATTGCCGATGATCGCATTCCATTACTCCATTAGTTTTTGTCGACTAATTAATAATTTATATCGAGGAAACTACCTCTAATACAAATTAACAACAGTATGTGACAACAATGTTTCCAGAATAATAAATATCGACAAAACGACTTGGGGCTTTATATGATTTTTTTTAAACTTTTATGACAAAAATATTATGTCTTATTAAAAGACTGTAAATAAAACGGCATAAACATCACAATAATATGAAGTTATTAATCTATTAGAGATCAAGTCCTAACTGTTTTATCTTTCTGGTCAGGGTATTTCTACCCCAACCTAAAAGTTTTGCCGCATCCTGGCGTCGACCACCTGATTTTTTTAATGCCTCTTCAATCAAAACAGTTTCAAATCGAGGTACTGCATTTCTTAGCAACTCGCTATCACCTTTTGATAAACTTGATTCAGCCCATTTACGAAAGGTTGATTCCCACTCATCGGAGACTTCAACCGAATCGGTATCCTGTCTTAATTCAGGAGGAAGATCATCAATGTGAATTTCTCCGCCCGATGCCATTACCGTCGCCCAACGACAAAAATTTTCAAGCTGCCGAACATTTCCAGGCCATGATAAACTGGTAAGATAATCTGCCGTTTCCGGCATTAGCTGTTTAACTTCTTCGCCTAATTCAATGGCTGCTGATTTTAGAAAATGTTTTGTTAACTCAATAATATCGGTTTTTCTTTCTCGTAACGAAGGCACATGTACTCTTATCACATTCAAACGATGTAACAAATCTTCACGGAACTTACCTTCTTTAACCAACTGCTCAAGATTTTGGTGTGTTGCGGCAATTACTCTGACATTAACTTTAATCGGAATGTGTCCACCAACACGGTAAAACTCACCTTCAGCAAGAATACGTAACAAACGCGTTTGTAATTCAGCAGGCATGTCGCCAATTTCATCAAGAAACAGTGTGCCACCATTTGCTTGTTCAAAACGACCTAATCGTTGTGCTGTCGCACCGGTAAATGCACCTTTCTCATGGCCAAATAATTCTGATTCAAGTAGATCTTTTGGTATTGCCGCAGTATTAATGGCGATGAAAGGATGATTCGATCTTGGGCTATGCATATGTAATGCACTGGCAACCAGTTCTTTACCTGTTCCGGATTCACCTGTAATCAAAACGGTAAAATTAGAGTTTGAAAGTCGACCAATTGCCTTGAACACTTCCTGCATTGCCGGTGCAGAACCAATGATCAATGCGTTCTGTTCCAAAGTCTCTGCAACAGGTACAGTAGTATTTTTTTGTTTATGAGTAATTGCTCGTTTAACCAGACTAACGACTTCATCTACATCAAATGGTTTAGATAAATATTCATATGCGCCTCCCTGAAATGCTGATACGGCTCTATCAAGATCAGAATAAGCAGTCATAATAATGACTGGAATATCCGGAGACTGTTGTTTAATTTGTTCGAGCAATGTAATACCGTCCATTCCAGGCATACGAATGTCAGATATAATCACATCGGGTTCTTCATGGCGTATCTTTTTCAAAACTTCTTCAGGATTAGAAAAACTCTGAATATCAACATTCGTTTTTTGCAATGCTTTTTCTAAAACCCAACGAATAGATTTATCATCATCAACTATCCATACTTTTTGTGTTTCACTCATGTCATTGTTCCATTGGGAGCAAGATGCTGAAATAGGTATTATTTTCTCTTCGTTCATAATTAATTAAACCACCGTGAGATTGAATAAGTTGTTGCGCAATTGATAAGCCAAGCCCAGAACCTTCTGCACGTCCTGTGACCAAAGGATAAAATACACCTGATTCGATTTCAGGTGGAACACCAGGACCATCATCAATGATATCGATTTCGATAATATGTCGGTTTAATCGATGTTGAATGGTCACCTGGCGTTGAATACGTGTTCTTAATGTAATGGTGCCATTATCGTCAATTGCCTGAACGGCATTACGAATCAGGTTTAACACGGCTTGTATGATCTGTTCTCTATCAGCTTTGATGGCAGGGATACTTGGATCATAATCTTTCTGGAAAATTAGTGGACGAGCATTCTCGGCACGAACAACAGACACAACATATTCAAGAACCTCATGAATATTCATATCTGATTTTACCGGTTGATTACTTGTTGTGAGCATACGATCAATAAAATTTCTTAGGCGATCAGACTCATTAATAATAAGTTGAGTATATTCAAGTAGCTCTTTATCATCGAGTTCTCGCTCCAACAACTGCGCCGCGCCACGAATTCCACCCAGTGGATTTTTAATTTCATGCGCCATCCCTTGAACTGATTCTTTTGCTGCTTCTTGTACTGTTTGTTGATTGGCTTCCTGCAAAACACGAACAAAAGCATCTGCGTCTATTAATTCGACCAGAATTTCTTTTGCTACTTCATTCACCATGATGGGAGTAATCATACAATCCACTTTAATTTTTTGATCATTATTAAGATTCAGATCCACGCCCCGTTCTATACAAGTACTGCCAGAAAACAGTGCACGTTGAATCGCTTCATAGAAGAATGATGAATTTGGCCAGATTTGTCTGGGTGTCATGCCTAAAACACGATTATTGCTAACGGATAAAAGCCCTTCGCCCGCACTGTTAATAAAAACCAATTGCAGATCTTTACCAAATAACAATACAGCGGTTGCCAGATTCTCAACAATCCGTAATGGTGTTTCAGATGATGAAGTCATAATCTGCTCATTATTGCACTGTTTTAGTGCGTATTTCACGTATCAATCCTTGTCATTAATCTATAGATAATTTTTATATAAACAAAAACAATAAGTTATGCGTAAACAAAAAACTGATTATTTAGTTATACGTGACTAGAGCAAGAAGCAGACCAGCTATATTCCTAAAAAGATGGCGAGAGAAAAGAAGTTTATGTCAGGTTTATTCGGGAGCTTACTGGCTAGCTCGAAGCAGGGAAAAAGTACTCGAAGTTGAAATCAATGTTTTGCCATTTGCATCGACAACACTGGCACTGATACTGTGAGTTCCTCGATCAACGTTTTGCAACGATACACTGGTACCGATACCAATTTCCTTACCATCCATAGAAATTATAATTTTATGTCCTGGATTTAACCCTGGTTCAAGAGAAACAGAAATACTAACACTGCCGTTATTGCTTCTTAAACCTTCAGCATTTTTCGGATTGGTAATAATAAAGCTTTCATATTTAATACTGCTATCTTCAGGCGGCTTTGTATCAGGCTTATATTTGCCCGGATTAGGATTTTTTATCGTCTCTAATTTCTGAATCTTTATTTCTTCAGCATCTTCAGAAGGTATATCGGTAAAGATAATATTGCCCTCTTCATCGACAGTTTTATAAACCGTTTCCGCACTTAAACTGCATACAGAGACAAGAAGTATTGTAGACATTATTAATCTGATTAGTTTGGCATACACAGTTAATTTCTCCCTTAAACCGTTACAAAGAAGGACTTTCCGGCGTTGCAGGAACAGCAGCATCCACTGGTGAGGCAGACACTGTACCAGCACCATCAGGCGTGCCTTCACCTGTTCTATTTTTAAACAATTTTGAATTTTTCCGTAGATGAAAAACCCGTTTTTCTGACTGCTTTAGAACTTTATTTTTTTCATTCTTCACTACTGAAGTAACAGCATGCGTGCCTCGGTCAAGACCGGTTATCGAAAACTGCAAAGACTTTCCTGAACTAACTTCCTTGCCATCTATTAATAAAGCGAGAACATGTTTCTCAGCAAGTTCCGGTGTCATCTCAACGCTGATATTAACATTACCTTCGTTACTGTGAATGGTAATCTCATTTTCAGGGCTGGTAATTTCGAGTCGTGAATAAGTTGTTTCTTCTGGAGATAATTTCGTTGTCGGCCTGTTATCAAATGCCTTTGCTTCAGGAATATTAAGTGTTTGAACTTCTTTAATTTCTATCTCTTCCGCACCTTCGCTTTGAACATCAGAAAATAGAATATTACCTTCCGCATTGCGCGTTTTATAAACTGTCTCCGCAGAAACAAAAGTAAGCAATGCAAAATTAAGAAACAATAGTATATGTATTTTCATACTTTAATAGACTAGCACTTGTCCTATGTAGTTCATAAGAATTTATCCGAAAATAAAGTGTTTTATATAAACTTAGTCGCAATAATTTTTATATTTATTTAAACCAGATAAACCTTGCAAAAAGCCTGTTCAACAACAAAATATATCTATTTATTGCTAGTATGTTACTAATCATCTGAATAACTGGCTTATATACCCAAGATACCTGAAGATACAGGTTTATAGCACATCTGTTTTCATCCAGAGCGTCGTTGCTCCTCCTTACAGGGGGCGGCCATGCGCGTCGTCGCGCCTCGCTCTGAATAAAAACAAATACACTCTAAATCCCGCATCTTCAGGTATCTTGGGTATAATGAAACTATGAAACTACGTCTTTGTCATTATTTTAGAGAATCTATTTAAATAATATTCGGTTTAATTGAAACAAACAGGCCGAAAAACGAATATGGGAAACTAACACATGACTACTTTTCCAGAACCACCAAGCGATGAATATGCAATAGTCTATCTGGAAAATACTGATAAAGAACTTCCTCAGAAACTTAGCCAAAGTACACGTTACGCCTATTTCAAAACTATCGCCAAAGGTGGTAAAGCGATTGTTCAGTCGTGTAAAGATCTGCACCTATCACGCGTCATTTGTTATAAAAAACTGCGTCCCGAATTTGCTGATGATCCAATAGAACAAAAACGTTTTCTGCGCGAAGCACGCGTCAGTGCCATGCTACAACACCCTAATACGATACCCATGTATGAACTGGGACGAGAAGCAGATGGGCATTACTACTTCACTATGAAGCTTGTTCATGGCTACACCTTACGTGAAGTTCTCGACTATCGAGAAAGATACGATCTTACTCAGTTGATTAATGTCATGATCCAGATAGCTCATGCTTTGGAATATGCACATAGTCATCATGTTATTCATCGTGATATTAAACCGGAAAATATTCTGGTTGGTCCCTATGGCGAAGTGCTTCTTATGGACTGGGGTTTAGCAAAAGTCTGGAACCCTGATGGTAGTAGTGAAGAAGTAGTCGATAAACCAAAAATAATGTCTAAAAAGAAAGTGTCATCGTTCACTGATTTAGAACAACTACAGGGTACTATTTCTTATATGTCACCGGAACAGATTCAAAGGGATCCGGATATCGATTTCAGAACGGACATTTACAGTCTAGGTGCAGTATTGTTCGAAATACTGGCGGGTCGACCTCCTTCTATAGAAGACACTGTTGATAAGCTTATCGAGGCAACGCTGAACGAAAAACCACCAAAACCATCAACTCTTACAAAAATCCATGTTCCCCGTTTACTTGAAGATGTCGCCATGCGATGCATAGCTAAACCAATGGAGCAAAGGATACAAAGCTGTTCAGAACTCATTCGGCTTCTAGAAGAAGATTGGAGCTAATAATCCTGAACATTATTCGCACCAATATGTAGCACAGATCTGGCTTCAATAATCAATTACGCACCATTTTTGTGCATCTTAAAAACACCTAAATACAGATATTATTCACATTCCTCAATATTTGAGATTCAAAAATTCAATCCGAAGCCTTATAAACCCTTAATTTTAAGCAAAAATTAGTATTTGAATATTTTCTAAAAAATCCGTAAAACAACGTTCGGAGGTATTGCCCAAGATTGGAACACATATTGCTATTTCAAGGTTCTACGAATAGGGTTAGCTCTAGTAACTAAATATAAAAATGGTGGGAGAGATATAAATCATGAAAAGTAAGTTGGAATATATTTGGCTTGATGGAACCGAGCCAACTCAAGGTCTACGTAGTAAAACAATGGTTAGATCTGATTTTGGCGGTAATTTGGAAGATTGTCCGATGTGGTGTTTTGATGGCAGTTCTACAAATCAAGCGGAAGGGAATGCTTCTGATTGTTTGCTAAAACCGGTTGCCATTTTTCCTGATCCAGACCGTAGAAATGGATACCTGGTCATGACAGAAGTACTAAATGCAGACGGAACGCCACATGTAACCAATGGTCGTGCCACTATTGACGAAGCTGATAGTGATGATGATTTCTGGTTTGGTTTTGAACAAGAATACTTTCTCTGGGATCCCGATACTGACTTACCTCCAGGATTCCCGCATCGCGGCTATCCAAGACCTCAAGGACCATATTATTGTTCTGTAGGTGCTGAAAATGCTTATGCTCGTGAAGTCATCGAAGAACATCTTGATTTTTGTATGGACGCAGGTATCAACATTGAAGGTATCAATGCTGAAGTTGCGGCAGGCCAATGGGAATTCCAGGTATTCGCAAAAGGTGCAAAACGCGCCGGTGATGAAATCTGGGTAGCTCGATACATTCTTGAACGTACCGCTGAGAAATTTAACTTAGGTGTTGAATGGCATCCAAAACCACTAGGCGATACCGACTGGAACGGTTCAGGCATGCACGCTAACTTCTCAAATGGTTTAATGCGTGAATCAGGTAAAGAAGAAACCTTTACCAAAATCTGTGAACAGTTCGGTAAAAACATTCAACGTCATATCGATGTATACGGCGCACATAACGATCAACGCCTGACGGGTAAACACGAAACTCAATCCATTAATGAATTTAGTTATGGTGTATCTGATCGCGGCGCGTCAATTCGTATTCCAATCGGTACTGTTGAAGATGGCTGGAAAGGACGTCTGGAAGATCGTCGTCCTTCTTCAAATGCTGATCCTTATAAAGTAGCAGCAGCTATCGTTAAAACAACGAAAGAAGCGTTATAAAACAAGATTAAATCAGTACAACAAACCGGAGTCAGGAAACTGCCTCCGGTTTTTTTTATGTACAGGATGTACTGTATGTCGCGGGTGCATGGATGCACAGGAGCGGCGATGTACAGGATGTACTGTATGTCGCGGGTGCATGGATGCACAGGAGCGGCGATGTACAGGATGTAATGTCATCGAAAATTGCTCCTGCATTTTCGATATTTTCGCCATCCCTGGCGATCATATCGCGGGTGCATGGATGCACAGGAACGACGATTTACATGGGTGCGTAAGTACACAAAAGATGTTTAAGTATAAATAACAAGATGTCGATCAGACACAACTGAAACACTGAGATTATCCAGCCCGGCAGCACTTAATTGAAAAAAAACTTCCTCTGGCGTAAATGCTGCTCTTAACGAATTACCAAAATCTCTTTTTAAAATTTCCGGTTCATTCTTCGCATACTCTTCAACAAACTCATCAACTTCTTCATTTGTTTCGGGTCGCATCAAATCCATAATAAAGATCGCAGGATTATTTCTGGCTGTTTTAATTAAATTCCAGAGTACAGATGGATCCTGTAAGTGATGCAGCATGGCATTACAAATAATAACAGCATAATTTTTATCCGCTAAACTCGCATCCTGTAAATTAGTGTGAACAAGATTAATACGTTCAGACAAACATGCTTTAGTAATAGCCTCCTTTCCTTCCGCCAACATCGCCGCAGAACCATCTAAACCATCAATTTGATAATTCGGAAACGCTTTGGCAAAACGAATACTGATATCCGCCGCACCACAACCGAGATCAACAGCCATACCTGATTCAGGAATAACATCGCCAACGGCTTCCTTTAACAATCCAATAAAATGACTATGTGGTTCTTCAAAATCCGCATTCGCATAAGCGACAGCCTGCTCTTCATCAGTCATTAACTCTGGTTCAGGAATGCGTTGCATACTTAAGATATAGGTTAAACTTAATACTGATTAAAGACCTGTGTGCTTCCTTCTTTATCTATAACGATAACAGAATAACGATCAACGCGATCACCCATTTCCATGCCGGGTGATCCGACAGGCATACCCGGCACCGACAAACCAAGCACATCAGGCTTTTCAGATAACAAACGTTTCACATCATCAGCAGGCACATGCCCTTCAACAACATAACCATCTATCATTGCAGTATGACAACTCGCTAACTCACGATTAACACCATACTTTTCCTTAACAATATTCATTTCGAGCACATCAACCGCCTTGATCTGAAAACCGTTCTCTTCCATGTGCGTTATCCATTTACCACAACAACCGCATGTAGGAGATTTATAAACTGTCATTTCTGGTTCTGCATTAACACGCTGCATAAAAACGAAACCACCAGTTACAGTTATAATAATTGAAAAAATAATTCCGATAATTGTTTTGTTTTTAATCATATCGAACACCTTGGTTCTTATTTTAAATAATGTATAGAGATATTATTTATTGACCGCATTCAAAACAATAGGTTCTGAAACAGGCTTATCTTCATCATCAAAAAAAGTATTTGGTTTATGTTGTCCGCGTATCCTTGCCATTAATAACTTGTACGTCCAACGCAACATCATCAAGAATGGGAAACCTTTATCATTTTTATCATCGGGTGGTGTGCTAGTTGCTGATTTACCAAATGAATAATAAATAACTGGCCCAAGGTTCTCATCGCGAACACCTTCATCATCCATAAAATTATGAATAACACCAACAAAAGGAAAGCCTGCTGACATCGTATTTCCTATAGGCGTATTGCAACATGCCGTATACCAACGAAACAAACCTTTAGGGTTTAAACGCATACAATGAATTTGATCTTTCCTTTGATGAATCTGAATCTGCGCAGGCACCATTTGAAAAATATCCGTACCACCATATTTATCAAGGATAACATCTTCACGCTCCAGAAAATGTGCAAACGCCTGACAGTCCTTGCAATAACAAACGATATGATTGCCCGAATCAGGTGACACATTTTTTGCCACACCACTGACGACACCGCAATCACATCTTAATGGGACATCAACCATGACGGACTCCTTTTATTAATCGAGTAATTTTTGAATATTATAATTTTTTTAACAAAAGGTTTCGCCTTCTATGATGAGGAACCTCTTTTCAATAAGACGTGCCCAAAATAACCTTTTCCTGATGCCTTCTCCACGCCTTTACTAGAGTGTTCCTACGACCATATCGATTGCTCAATTCCAAAATTCTTTTCGATCAGATAGGCTGTTAGAATCTGCATTAACCATAAATCTTCAGACAGTCTATGTAAATCTGAGACGTCATCGGGATCAACGATTGGATCTGCAAAGGCATGAGCCACTGCACACCTTCCTGATTTATAGAGGTAGTCAGCAGGATCACCTTGTTTTTCTGTTATCTTCTTTATTCTTTGTATACATTCTTTATTAGTTAGATTTGGCAAAGAAGCTCGAAGCCCCTCAATCAACTCATTTTTTCTATTTTTAGTTTTATCATTCCAAAAAATATTCAATATTTTAAAGTAGCTTAAGAATTGAAATGGAATACTATCTAGGCTTTTTGCTTCGCGGAATAGTGCCACAGCTAGCTTTGCTTTTTTGTCGGTTATTTCATAAATTTCATCTGGAAAGACATCAGATGGACTGTATCCATATGGAATTTGATGCCTTGGAACTGGTACAGGATTCGGATTTCCACTCCAACCATAGTGATTAATAGCGGGTTCGTCATCTTTCCAAGCTAAAGCACTCAAGAACCTATTAATTAATGTTAATCCTTCAACATTACTAATGCTTCTTAGCTCTATATGAATAGAAGCAGAATGTTCTTTGGTTAATGGCATCAGTAATAAAGTATGAATGCCATACTTAATTTCCTTTTTTTCTTTTGGCCATATTGCTTGAGTTGTTACTCCACAGTTTAACCAAGACATTTTTTATCTCTCAAATAGTGTTATGGGAAGCTCATAATTTTGAGATATCAGGAAATAGTTTCTCAATATCACAAAATTGCGAAAATTATTTATGCTCATAAAGTCCGTTTCTGAATGACGTATGTTTTTTAAGACTAAAATATCATTTTTGTAGTCGCGATATGTCGTGTTTTTATCCCCGTATGGCATGCTGAGGAAGTGAGCAATAACGAGGGGCAATTGTGCATGGACGCACAATTGAGCGCATTCATTCAGGGACGAATGTATGCGCGACCCTCGTTATTGTTTACTTCCGAAGGGAGCCGCAGGCCATGACATTAGGGAATGGTTTTCTTGGGTACTTCTTTTTGAAAAGAAGTGCCTCGCCGCTATAGGCGAAACCAATGCAAAGAAGGATTAAAATATTAAATTAAACTGGATTTCTGCTTTCGCAGGAATGACGAAGCAGGAAAAAAAATTATTTAGGTAACAATGATTCACCATTCATTAATTCACCAACCGTTTCTCGTTTCCGAATTTCATGAACCTGATCACCGTCAACCATAATCTCTGCTACTCTTGGTCGCGAGTTATAATTTGACGCCATGGAAAAACCATAAGCGCCGGCAGAACATACTGCTAATAAATCACCATGTTCTAAACGTAACTTACGACCTTTACCAAGGAAATCTCCTGTTTCACAAACAGGACCAACAACATCATAGACAAGTTCTTCTGCATTCGATGCTTCTTCAACACGCTTAATATCATGCCAACCGTTGTATAAAGATGGACGAATTAAATCATTCATTGCTGCATCGACTACAGCAAAATTATGATCTTCTGATTTATTCAGGTATTCGACTTCAGTTAAGAGGATACCTGCGTTACCAACAATACTTCGCCCCGGCTCAATAACGAGTTCAATGTTTTTGTCATTTAACGTTTCAATAATCGTCTGAATATAATCACTTCTTGCAGGTGGCTCTTCATCCTGATAATTAATACCTAATCCGCCGCCCAGATCGATATGCTCGAATGTGATTTTCAGTTGTTTTAATTCATCTAGCAATTCCAGAACTTTTAACAGCGCATCTTTGAAAGGTTCCAGCGTTGTAATTTGCGAACCGATATGGCAATCAATGCCTTTAATTGTGATATGAGGTAATGCAGAAGCGAGTTCATATGCGGCAATTGCATTTTCAAATGCAATACCAAATTTATTGTTTTTTAAACCGGTAGCGATATAAGGATGAGTTTTAGCATCGACATCCGGATTAACCCGGAGTGATACCGACGCATGGATATGCATTTTTTCCGCAACCTCATTGAGTCGAACCAATTCATTAACCGACTCAACATTGAAACATTTAATGCCCTCTCTTAGCGCAGCTTTCATTTCATCTTTTCGTTTTCCGACTCCTGAAAACACTATCTTATCCGGTCTACCGCCAGCACAAAGCACTCGTTCCATTTCGCCAACAGAGACAATATCAAAACCTGCACCGAGTTTTGCCAAAATATTTAAGACGGCAATATTCGAGTTTGCCTTCACGGCATAACACACCAGATGCTTTTGCGTATTCAATGCGCGATCAAATTCAAGCCAACTGTTTTCTATGGCTTTGCGCGAATAAACGTAACAAGGTGTACCGAACTGCCTGGCAATTTCCGCCAAAGAGACTCCTTCGGCATGCAACAAGCCGTTCTGATAATTGAACTCAGGCATGTGGATCAGACAGTATTGGAAAAGTCCGTAGAGACAATGCTCACGTTTTCTGGTGGCAAATAAAGATCACCTTTTTGACCGCATGCAGAGACACAAGACAAAACTGCAAGTATTATCCCGATTTTAAATATTTTAATTTTATTAATCCTGCTCATCCTGGTGTCCCCCTTGAGACATGCTATACCGCGTGTGTAATATTGAGCATAACAAATAATCTGTTGCTTAAAAATAAAAAAGGACAACAACCAATATGTCATTTCAACAAGATGCCGTCATTATTGAAGCCAAAAGTGAACATAAAGCTACTGTCATCTGGCTACATGGATTAGGCGCGGATGGGCATGATTTTGAATCTATTGTGCCAGAACTGAATTTATCTAGTGACTTAGGCATTAAATTTATCTTCCCTAACGCACCAATACGACCCGTTACAATCAATGGTGGCATGAGTATGCGCGCGTGGTATGACGTTAAATCACCGAATCTTCGTGAAATAGAAGACGTCGAATCAATTACTGAATCATCTAATCTGATTAATCAATATATCGATGCTGAAGTAAAACAAGGAATACCAGTAAATAAAATAATACTTGCCGGGTTTTCACAAGGCGGCGCAATTGCCTTGCATACCGGTTTGCGTTATCCCGACTCTTTAGCTGGTTTATTAGCATTATCAACTTATTTGCCGGTTCCCGATCAACTTGAAAATGAAGTGTCGCAGCATAAGAACATACCTATCTTGATGGCACATGGTATCGCTGATCCAGTGATTCCAGTTGAACAAGGACGGACGTCATGCCAGATGCTAAAAGATCATGGTTATAACGTTGAATGGCATGAGTACATGATGCAGCACGCCGTTTGTCTTGAAGAAATTAATGCTATTGCAAGGTGGATGAAAAAAATACTTGGCTAGGACTGCCCAGAAGACAGGAGTCAGGAGACAGAGAAGTGTCAGAACCACGAGCCACGAGTTCACGTTTCACGAACTACGAACCACAAAGCCCTTCACCTTTCACGAACCACGAGATACGAGATACAAAAAAATGATATGTCTAGTTTCTTTGGCTGCCCGGTTTGCCCGAACGACGTTGAGGTCTTCTGCCCGTTTTTTTCTTGTGATGTTGTTGTGGTGACTCGTGATGTTTTTGTTTGACTGGCGGCTCCGGTTTAACCAATAAATCATCTGTAATTTTCGCAGTCGGAATTGGATAGCCAACATACGATTCAATATCCATTAGTGAATAAATAAAGTCTTCACAACCAAAACTAACGGCATCACCGCTGGCACCGGCACGGGCGGTTCTACCGATACGATGCACATAATCTTCCGCGTTCTGTGGTAAATCATAATTAAACACATGGCTCACATCAGGAATATGTAAACCACGCGCGGCCAGATCAGTTGCGACCAAGGCTGCTAATTCACCTTTTGAAAATTCGCTGAATAATCGTTGGCGTTTCTTTTGTGGAACGTCACCGGATAAAATCGCAGAATGAATACCATTGCCTTCAAGATACGACCAGACTTTTTCTGCAACGCGCTTGGTATTCACAAACACAATTGATCGATTCGCTCCCATATGTTTTAGCAACCCGAGTAATAAAGGAATTTTTTCATCATTAGCGACGTGGTAAAGAATCTGAGTCACCTTGTCCGCAGTAACCTGTTCTGATTTGATTTTTACCTGTGTCGGGCTATTCATGTGCTCATAGGCCAACTCCATCACCCGATGCGACAATGTCGCTGAAAAGAGCATATTTAAACGCTTTTCGGGCTTTGGCATACGTCGCAACATAAAACGAATATCACTGATAAAACCAAGATCAAACATACGATCTGCTTCATCCAGAACTACAATTTCGACATCTTTAAAGCTGAATACTTTTTGTTTGGAATAATCAATCAATCGCCCCGGAGTTCCAATTAAAATATCCACACCGTCAGCTAATGACGCTCGTTGTTTCTCGTAATCAACACCACCGTAAACGAGTGCTAATTTCAGACCACAATGTTTATTAAATTTTTCCGCATCGTTGTATATCTGAATAGCAAGTTCACGTGTCGGCGCAATGATTAATGCGCGTAGATTGCTATTTTTTGGTGCAGGTCTGGAAAGTAGAAAATGAAAAGTTGAAAGCAAGAAAGCTGCTGTCTTGCCGGTACCCGTTTGCGCCTGACCCGCAATATCATGCCCGTCTAAAATTAAGGGCAAACACTCTGCCTGAATCGGTGTGCATTGTTTAAACCCGATTTCGTCAAGGGCAGTAAGTAAGCGCTCATCTAACGCGAACTGCTTGAATTCAGGGGTATTTGTAGTTTGTGATGACATTTATTAGCCTTGTTTTAGCCCGGAAATTTATAGTGTGTAAATATCAAGCTTGCAATTAGTCTTTAATTTCGTTGAAATTGCACCTCAGACACTATTAAGGATTACGAAATAAATGAACGACAGTATATTGCATGTTACAGATTCAAGCTTTGAAGATGAAGTTTTAAAATCAGACCAGGCTGTAATCCTCGATTTTTGGGCTGAATGGTGTGGGCCCTGTAAAATGATCGCACCCATTCTTGATGAGCTGGCCGACCAATATAAAGGAAAATTAACCGTTGCTAAAATTAACATCGATGAAAATCAAAAAACACCTTCGACTTATGGCGTAAGAGGTATACCCACGCTCATATTGTTTAAAGATGGTGACGCTGTTGCAACAAAAGTTGGGGCTGCATCTAAATCTCAACTGGAAGCTTTTATAGATACCAATATTTAAACTATTTACAATTAAATAAAACTGGACGTATATCTAAACGCATGCTACTTTTGTTATAGAACAGTAAGCATTTTTTCAAACTAATAACCAAACCCCCTAAAAAAATAGTTAAAACTAAAACCTTTTTTTACTTCGCAAACGATCCCGTTTGCCAACACATAAAATCCATTCCAATCTATCTAAGCCTATGAACCTTACAGAACTCAAACTAAAACCAGCCTCAGAACTTATAACCATCTCTTCCGAACTTGGCCTCAACAATCTGGCCCGCTCCCGTAAACAGGACGTCATATTTGAAATATTAAAAGCCCAGGCCAAAAAAGGGGAAGATATTCATGGCGACGGAGTATTGGAAATTCTTCAGGATGGCTTTGGTTTCTTACGTTCTGCGGGGAGTTCTTACCTTGCTGGCCCGGATGATATTTATGTTTCACCCAGCCAGATAAGACGCTTCAACCTTAGAACCGGTGATAATATTTCTGGCAAAATCAGACCGCCGAAAGATGGCGAACGCTACTTTGCTCTACTGAAAATTAATGAAATAAATTTTGAGCCGCTTGAAAAAGCCAAAGGTAAAATTTTATTTGAAAACCTGACGCCGCTATTTGCGAATGAACGGCTGACACTTGAATTGGGCAATGGCAGTACAGAAGATCTAACACCAAGAATTATTGACCTTGCTGCACCAATTGGCAAAGGCCAACGTGGTTTGATTGTATCGCCACCAAAAGCAGGTAAAACAATGATCCTGCAAAGTATCGCCCAGTCTATTGCACATAATCATCCCGAAGTTCATCTCATCGTATTATTAATCGATGAACGTCCTGAGGAAGTTACAGAAATGACGCGTTCGGTACGTGGCGAAGTTATATCCAGTACTTTTGATGAACCTGCCAGCCGACACGTACAAGTTGCAGAAATGGTAATTGAACGTGCTAAACGTCTCGTTGAACATAAAAGAGATGTTGTCATCCTGCTTGACTCCATTACACGTCTGGCTCGTGCTTATAACACCGTTATTCCCTCTTCTGGCAAGGTACTGACGGGTGGTGTTGATGCGAATGCTTTACAAAGACCAAAACGTTTCTTTGGTGCAGCCAGGAATATTGAAGAAGGTGGCAGCTTAACCATTATCGCAACAGCTTTGGTCGACACCGGTTCAAGAATGGACGATGTTATCTACGAAGAATTTAAAGGTACAGGTAACATGGAATTACATCTGGATCGTTCAATTGCAGAAAAACGTATCTATCCAGCAATCAATATCAATCGTTCCGGTACGCGCCGTGAAGAATTGCTGACCAATGAAGGCGAATTACAAAAAGTCTGGATATTACGCAAATTACTTCATCCAATGGAAGAAATTGCTGGCATGGAATTCTTGCTTGAACGTTTAAAAGCAACTAAAAACAACGCCGAATTTTTCGATGCAATGAAAAGATAATGACGAAGCTATAAGCTTTGCATTAATTCAACTTGTTTATGTAGCGAATCTTATCCTGTTGCCCCAGTCGATAAAGACGTCGTAAATCATTCAGCAAATTCTTGTTTAAACCGGATAATTTGTACTTCTGCTGCAAAGCCATGCAATATTTGCCGGCATAATGATTTGCCAGTTCATAGCGCTCCAGTTCATTTGAATTTAATTGTGAATTGTAAGTATTATTTTCGAACAACCAGACTCTTAAGCTATTAATAATGTCATTATCCTGATCACTATCAATCAGGGATTGCATCAGAATAAATTTATCTATCTCTGCCTGTAACTCCATCTCCAGTAATGTCACCTGACGTTGGTGATTTGCATTCCAAACGACATATAAGAAATGACTTACCCCTTCAAGCATCAAACAAAATTCTGAATGTTTGCCCTGTTCTATTAAACTTATTGGATGCGTATTTTCAAGTTGATTAAATACATCGGCAGAAATATACAATGACAAGTCCAGTCCACCTTCATATTCAGATATTAAAAGCCGCTCATCATTGTCATGTGTATCAAGAGAGGGAGATAAACTGTCAGCCAGTAATTTATCTGTAATTAAAAAGTTATTTACAGAATGATCAACATCAATTTCATAAATTGACTGTAATTGTTCCTGAAAGTAATCAAGTGAGATGGCAAAATCTCCTGATTAATGTTCTTTCTTATTAGTAGGAAAGGTAAGAATGCCATTCTCCTGTAAACGTGTTCGTGCGTAATCACTGCCAGTATCTAACCATGATTCATACAAACTCAAGACGTCTCGATCATCCACTAACTCACTGCTTTCACTGACTTCTGTTAGCACATCGACGTAACTCATAAAATGTTCGGCCAGATCAGTAAACACTTCTGCCAGATTTTTAGCCGGCATTGTACGTGGTATTCTGTCAGCCAGGGAACTGTATGCATTACCTCCCATCGATATGTAGTAATCAACGCTAACTGCACTTCGTTCAAGACTGCCCGCAAAAAAACCAGAAGTGAAAAGCGCTGTATCACCGAGTTTTCTAAGATGTGTGTTTCTCTCTTCAATTGAGCTTGCTTCAACGGCATCTTTGTAAATGAATGCCAACGGTTTTGAAGAAATTCCTTCAGAACTAACTTCAAACATATTTTCAGAAAGCATGTAATGCGTTAGCAGATTAACAATATAAACAACTGTTTCATCTTTTGAACCAACACGTTGATGTGAGATAGCGTCATGAATAGCATCGTTAAAGTATTCATTCACATTAAGATTAGTAATTAACTTAACATCATTAACTGAGTGCGACATAAAACCTCCTGTCAATACAATCAATCGTATTT
>Ga0214472_10001801_pt1 | contig 23369 bp, 26 predicted proteins | sample RVTome_6_FD_207662 | JGI IMG/M metagenome (GOLD analysis project Ga0214472, IMG submission 207662) | Soil microbial communities from uranium-contaminated site in the Upper Colorado River Basin, Wyoming, United States - RVT140D175 | ecosystem: Environmental > Terrestrial > Soil > Contaminated >...
GGCCGGCATCGTCGCCGAAAACAGCGCGGTCTGCCGGTCGGCCTTCAACAGGCGCACGATTTTGCGCACGTCGCGGATGAAGCCCATGTCGAGCATGCGGTCGGCCTCGTCGAGCACCAGGTTTTCGATCTGCGAAAGATCGATGTGGCGTTGTTCGATCAGATCGAGCAGCCGGCCCGGCGTGGCGACGACGATGTCGGCGCCGTTGCGCATTGCCGCGATCTGCGGGCGGATGCTGACGCCGCCGATGACGGCGGTGTGGCGCAGGCGAAGCTGGCGGCCATAGGTGGCGATGCTGTCGCCGATCTGCAATACCAGTTCGCGCGTCGGCGCCAGGATCAGCGCGAAGGCCTGCCGCGGCCGGGCGCGCCGGTTGGCGGCGGCGAGTCGATGCAGCATCGGCAGCACGAAAGCGGCGGTCTTGCCGGTGCCGGTCTGCGCGATGCCGAGCAGGTCGCGGCCGGCCAGAAGCGGCGGAATCGCCTGCGCCTGGATCGGCGTCGGCACGCGATAATCGGCCGCCGCAAGGGCGCCGAGCAGCGGCTTGGCAAGCCCGAGCTCGTTAAAGCCGGGCTGGGTGGAAATAGTCGAATTCAAGATGGGTGTTCCTTTGCATATGCGCGCCGGGGCGTGCCGGCGGAATTCCCGCGGGCAAGGCGCAACGGCGCTGCGTGGTGTCATGGTCCACGCGCAATTGGAACAGACGGAGGGGTGAAAACTTTTGGTCTCGGGAATAGTGCGCCCGAAGGCGCAATATCGCGCTATCGCGAGAAGCTATGACCGGGAGATGGGCTTTTGGGGGGCGAATGTCAAGTGCGGGGCGCGGTGGGGGAACAAGTCGCGACCGATTGCCGGGTCAGCGGACCGACGAAATATCGTACCGCCTGCAACCGAGATCGTGTTACCTCTCGGCTCGCTATATGTGAAACGTAGGGACAGGGAATGCGTTGGATCGCTTTTATTCTTGCCACGCAATTTGCGGTCACATTGCTTCCCTCATTGGCGGCCTTTGGCCAATCGGTCCAACCCGCGCCCGTTGATGATCCCTCGACGCTCGGTCAGACGCTGCGCGGGAGCGACTCCGGATTGGAGGCGCGGGCGATCGCTTTTATAAGGGCCTTGAACGAGGCCATCTCCGGCAGCGATGAAGCGGCGCTCCTCGCCATCGCGAAATCGTATGCGCTTGTCGTCGATTTCTACGGAAATCCTCAAACCGCCGAAGCTATCCTGAAAGAAAAGAGTGCCATATTTCGCCGCTGGCCGGAGCGCAGCTATGCCGTTGTCGATGGCCAGTCGAATGCCGATTGCGACGTGACGGGGCAAACCTGCGAGGTTTCCGCGCTGGTGCGCTGGAAAGTTTCGAGCCCAGCCCGCAAGGCCGAATCGTCTGGCCTTTCACGAATGAAGTTTCAGATACGGTTTTCCGACCTCGGCCCGGCAATCGTCGGCGAAGCGGGTGAAACCCTGCTGCGCGAGTGACCCGGGCCCCAAAGGCCTTGGCTATGGAGGTGATCTTGTCGCGATTGTGGTTTGCATTCCCGGGTGTGTTGGCATTGGCGCTGATCGCGCACCCACAAATAGCGGCCGCGCAGTCGGCCGACATGTTGGGGACCTGGAAAGGCGAGGCGGCGCAGAATGCAGGCACTTCGGGTTATACCGTCATCCTGACGCTGACCGAATCCGGGGCGGTTTCGGAGTATCCGCAGCTGAATTGCGGCGGAATCCTCACCCGCGTCGGTTCCGCCGACGGCTATGTCTTCTACAGCGAGAAAATTACCGAGGGCGGGCAGAATAGCGGCGGGTCGTGCATCGATGGAACGGTAACGATTGCACCAGCCGGCGGACGGCTGGCCTGGGGATGGATCGGCAGCTACGGCGGCGAGGTTTATGCCGCCTGGAGCAACCTGATACGGGAATAGAAACCGCCCGGCCCGCACCCGCGCCGGCTGTTGCGCCAAGGCGACTGTTCCCACCCCGGTGCCCGAACCAATCCATTATCCGCTGATGTTGTCAGGGATCGATCCGGACCCGAAGGCGCGGGCAATTGCAACCGTCGCCGCGTAGTAGCCCAGGTGAACGACGTAAGAATAGGCGAACCCGTTCGGCACCCGCAAGATGAGATACGGGAAGACAAGGCCGAACAACGCCGCCAGGGTCGAGAAGCGGATGACATAACCCCAAGGCACGTCGCCGAACGCAAGCAGGATGTGCGCGGTCCCGAACAGAATGGCGCAATACATCGCTATCCTTCGAAGGCTGTATTTCGCGGCCGCCAGCGTCAGCACCAGCGCGACCACGAGGAACTGCTGAAATAGTATCTCGATGGATTTCGGCAGGAAGTACCACGAGGAAGCGCGCGGCAACTCCGGCGGATTCCAGCTTTGGCGCCAGTCGAATGGCGGCAATGCCGGAAGCGCATAGGCCACGAACAATACCGCGCCCGCGAACGCCAGCGACCATACCACAATGCTTGTCAGCCTGTTTTCGAATGTGGCCCATTTGGCGTATCGCGGCCAGGTCACATAGACGGGCCAGAATGTGATCACGGCGATTCCGGCCCAGAAGACGTAATACAGGGCAGTCGCGATTGGTCCATCGTTATAGGTGGATTGCTGTCCGAGTGCGGGCAGCAGGAAATAGTATCCGATGTCGGACGCGACCCAGATGCCGGCGATCGAAGCGAGCACCGATATCAGTTTGGGATTCGGTGCAGCCACAGTCGAAATGGGAGTGCGCTTCGACATGATCTGACACCGCAAATTACGGAGGACGGCCCACCCCGTCGCGGAGCATCCCGCCCGTGGACGCGTTTGTTGCGGCAGCCTTCACGGCATATGGCCGCTTCGCATTGATGCACATCAAGCCGGTCCTGTTGCCCATGCGGTCGATCCACCGACCGTGCCCGGCACGGCTAAGTGAGATCGCGCTTGCTTGCGTCCGACCCCGGTGAAACTTGGTGCGGGCGCCGGGACTCGAACCCGGACGGCTTGTGGCCGAGGGATTTTAAGTCCCTTGCGTCTACCGGTTCCGCCACGCCCGCAAAAAGCAAATCCAGTCGCCCCACTTATTCGTCCGGATTTGCGATATGACAAATAAGCGACCCCTGACTAGGGCCGGCAATGGCCTCGCGCAAGCAAAACGAATTTCCTTGAAACTTTCCCCGTTCCGGCGCCGTCTCTGGCTGCGGAACCTTTGCACGGGGATGGCAGCATGGACGACCGCAACCGACAATCTCGACGCAGCGCCTCGCCGGCCGCCGGCAAGCGCGGCCCATTGATCTACCGCCAGTCGATCTGGACGCGGACGACGCATTGGGTGTGGGCGGTCTGCCTGTTCTTCCTGCTGCTCTCCGGCCTGCAGATCTTCAACGCCCACCCTGCCCTCTATCTCGGCGAGCAGTCGGGCTTTGCCTTCGACAACGCCGTCCTCGCAATCGGCGCCACGCAGGACGAATCCGGCCTGAAGGGATACACTGAAATCTTAGGCTGGCGTTTCGACACCACCGGCCTCCTCGGCGCTTCCGGCGAGGGGTTCCTGCAAGAGGTGCGCGCGTTCCCGGCCTGGGCGACCCTGCCCTCGTTCCAGAGCCTCGCCGACGGCCGCGTCATCCATTTCTTCTTCGCCTGGCTATTATCAGCAACGCTGATCGTCTGGCTCCTCGCAAGCGCGATCAATGGCCATTTGCGCAATGACCTGCTGCCGCGCCTGGCCGACCTCCGCGCGCTGCCGCGCGATCTCGCCATCCACCTGCGCTTCCGCTTCCATCACACCGGCTCCTACAACACCCTCCAGAAGCTCGCCTATTTCGGCGTGCTGTTCGTCCTGCTGCCGCTGATGGTCGCAACCGGCCTCGCCATGTCGCCGGGCATGAACGCGACCTTGCCATGGCTGACCGATCTCTTTGTCGGTCGCCAGACGGCACGCACCATCCACTTCGTCGTCATGCTGGCCCTCGTCGGGTTCTTCCTCATCCACATGGCGATGATCCTCGCCGCCGATCCGTTCAACGAACTGCGCTCGATCGTCACCGGCTGGTACCGCACCGATCCGCCCAAAAACGCGAAAGGCGAAGAACATGCCGCGTGAACTTCTGCAGCGCCGCAATTTCCTGCGCGGTCTCACCGCTGGCGCCGGCGGCATCGCGCTTGCCGGCTGCGATCTCCTCGACGACACCTCCGACTCGCGGGTTCGGCGCGTCCTCGCATCCGCCAACGATCTCAGCTACCGTGTCCAGCGCCTGTTGCAGGGCGATGCGCTCGCGCCGGAATTCACCCGCGCCGATATCCGCCAGCCGCAGCGGCCGAACGGCGTCGCCCATCCGCAGGACGAGGATTATCTCGCGCTCGCCGCCGGTGATTTCGCCGACTACCGTCTCGAAGTCTCCGGCCTTGTCGAAACGCCGCTGTCGCTGTCGCGCGAGCAGTTGCAGGCGATGCCGGCGCGCACCCAGATCACCCGGCACGATTGCGTCGAGGGCTGGAGCTGCATCGCCGAATGGACCGGCGTGCCGCTGTCGACAGTTCTGGCGATGGCGCGGCCGAAATCGCAGGTGCGCTTCGTGCTGCTGCGCTGCTTCGATACGATCGAGCGCGGCCTGTCCGGCAACGTCAAATATTACGAGACCATCGACATGGTCGACGCGCTGCATCCGCAGACCATCCTCGCATATGGCCTCAACCAGGGTCCGCTGCCGATCGAAAACGGCGCGCCATTGCGCCTGCGCGTCGAGCGCCAGCTCGGCTACAAGATGGCCAAATATGTCCGCGCCATCGAACTGGTCTCGACCTTCGCCGATGTCGGCGATGGCCGCGGCGGCTACTGGGAGGACCGCGGCTACGACTGGTACGCCGGAATTTGATGCGCCGTCACCCCGGCCCGCGTACCGCGCAAGCGGCATCGCGATGCACCGTCATCCCGGCCCGCGTGCCGCACGGCGGCATCGCGTGAGCCGGGACCCAGCGCAGGACTCGCGGGCGAAGCCCGCTCCTGCTCGCCGGCGAAACCGCTACTGCCTCCGGTTGCCGTTCTTGATCCGGATCAATACCTTGTTGGCGTCTCCGCCGCATAAATGCGCGGCAACCTACAGGAGCGCGCCATGCCCTACCGCACCATCCTTGCCGCCATCCGCACGAAGGAGGAGGTCGACCGGGTGATCGGGACGGCCGCCGCCTTCGGTGACGACCATCGCCACATCATCGCCACCCATTGCGAGCCGGACGCGGTGATCTACGCTTCGCCCGACGGCATTGCCGCCGCCGAATATTACGAGCGCGTCGCCGAAGAAGCGCGCAGCCGTCTCGCCGAGATCAGGGCGGCGAGCGATGCCGCCGCCGGGAAGGTCGGCGGCAGCTACGAATGGCGCGGCGCGATCTCGCCGGCCGGCGACGAACTCGGCCCCGCCCTTTCCAGTTCGCTCAGCGCCGAACTCGTCATTGCCGGCCAGGGCGATCCGAAAAACGGCGTGCCGTCGCATTCCGAACGCCTGATCTTCGAGACCGGCCGCCCGGTGATCTTCGTGCCGTTCGGCGCCAAACCGGCGCAACCGCCGAAGAACGTGCTGGTCGCCTGGAACAATACCCGCGAATCCGCCCGCGCCGTTTTCGACGCCATGCCGCTCCTGCGCAAGGCGAAATCGGTCCAGGTCCTCCTGATCGATCCGCCGACGACGGCCGATCAGGACGCCGTCCATGCCGGCGACGAAATTGCCGCGACGCTTTCGCGCCAGAACGTTTCCGTCAGCGTATTGGCCGTCCCCTCCGGCGGCACGCCGGTCGGCACGGTACTGCTGAACCAGGCGACCGAGTTCGGCGCCGACATGCTGGTCATGGGCGCCTACGGCCATTCGCGGCTGCGCCAGTTGATCCTCGGCGGCGCCACGCGCCAGATGCTCGGCTCGATGCGTTTGCCGGTGTTCATGTCGCGCTGAGGAGGAGCGCCCTTTCTCCCTCCTTGCGGGGGAGAAAGCGATTTCAACGAATTAGCCGGAGCGTCAGCGAAGGCTAAACGTTAGAAATCGCCAAAGGGGGGGCTCGTGTAGTTGGCACTGCGCTTCCCCGACTTACCCCCCACTTGCCTTTTCTAAGGGTTAGCTCGCTTGCGCTCGCTAACGCCAAGAAAAGGCTTTCTCCCCCGCCCCTTCGGCAAGCTCAGGATGGGGAGAATACAACGATCCACACCCCCGGCTTGTCCGGTCCGCGCCGGCGCAATATGAGAGCTGCGGATTGATCCTGCCCGAGGCCGCTTATTCATGCCGGCAACCGCCCCCACCGCCGCGATGCTTGCCATCGGCGACGAACTGTTGTCCGGCCGCACCAAGGACCGGAACATCGGCCATCTCGCCGATGTCCTGACGCTGATCGGCATCGACCTGAAAGAGGTGCGCATCGTGCCCGACGACGAACCCGTGATCGTCGAGGCGCTGAACGCGTTGCGCGCGAGATACACCTACGTCTTCACCTCCGGCGGCATCGGCCCGACCCATGACGACATCACCGCCGACGCGGTCGGCAAGGCGTTCGGCGTTGCGGTCGACCATGACCCGCAGGCGCTCGAATTGCTGACGCGCCACTACACGGCGAGAAAGATGGAGATTACCGACGCCCGCAAGCGCATGGGGCGTATGCCGAAGGGCGCCACCATGATCGCCAATCCGGTGTCGGTGGCGCCAGGTTTCGCGATCGGCAATGTCTTCGTCATGGCCGGCGTGCCGGCGATCTTCCAGGCCATGCTCGACAATGTCGTCCCGCAACTGAGGACCGGGGCCAAGATGCTGTCGAAGACGGTCCACTGCCCGCTCGGCGAGGGCGTCATCGGCGGCCCGCTCGGCGAAATCCAGAAGGCCAATCCGGAGGTCGTGATCGGCTCCTATCCGAAGTTCCTCGACGGCCGGTTCTGGACGGAACTGGTCGTGCGCACGCGTGACGTCGAGGCGCTTGCGCGCGTATCCGCCGAGGTCGAGGCGATGGTGGAGCGACTGGCGGCGGCCTGAATTACGGGGAAACTGTCCCCGCATTTTTGTTCGCGCTCGTGAAACCTCAATCCTCCGGCGGGACGTTCGCTTCGATCCAGGCCAATTCGCGATGCAGCCACACTGCGACGAACAGCAGCAGGAAGATGTAAAGTCCGGAGCCGCCAAACAGCGAATAGGCGCCATAGGCGAACCCCATGACGAAAACCGCCAGCGCGCAACGCAAGCCGAAATTCGCGAACCCGGTGGCGAGATCGCCCTTCTGGTCCCGCAGGTCGTGCGCGTGCGGGCGCCCGTCGCGTAGCGGCGTTTTCGGCCTCATGATACTAAAGTATTATACGCCGATTGCGGATTTGCGAGGTGCAAATAATCACAAGGCGGTGATGGCACGGCGCATCCTATAGCAATTCCAGGAAAAGTGGGCCGCACTTTTCCGTCCGGAATTGCGACAAAACAAATAGATAGATCGGTTCGTCGATTCTGTGAAACGATGAACAGATCTAGCCCAGCCGCCAGCCGGTAAACCGGGGCATCCAGCGCGGCACATGTGTGCGGTAGGCTTCGTATTGCGCGCCGAATTTGCGCGCCAGCGTCGGCTCCTCATAGGCGATGACGAATGCGTGGCAGGCCGCCCAGAACAACGCGCCGTAGACGATGAGCCGCCCGTCTGCAAACAGCACCGCTTGCCCGACAATGACCAGCAGCACCGCGACATACATCGGATTGCGGACATGACGGTAAAGGCCGGTCACGACGAGCGTGCGCGTCGGCGCGATCGGTGCGGGCGTGCCAAGGCCCTGGATCGCGAAGCGCGCGAAGGAATCGACCAGCCCCGGAATGCCGAGGAGGATCAGCAGCGCTCCCGGCACGCGCAGCGCCTCGACGCCGAACGGAGCTGCCTGGAATCGCCAGCCGTTGATCCACCACGGAACCAGGCCGGCGAGCACGCACGGTACGAGCACGAAGAAAACGGCCGAACCGAGTAGGGCGGTAGTCCTGCGCATGATTGACTTGGACTCTACCGCAAGCATTCTGGCAGGCAACTCGGCGTTCCGGCCGACGAGCGGAACCACGCTGTCCGGGCGTTGGGCGCGGTCAGCCGCGCGTGCGCAAGATCCGTTGCCAGATCGTGCCGCCGGCATAGCGCATGCCGAGCCAGAAATAGAGGGCGATCGCGGCAAACAGGATCAATGCCGGCACGCCGCTCAATTCGAAGCCGCCATCGGTCGTGTTGCCGGTGAACCTTGCAATGACATAGCCGCCGACCAGAAAGACCGTCAGAAAATCGAGGATTGCCGCAACCACCTTGCGCCATGTCGGCGCGCCGCCACCCGTAGCCATGACGATACTCCCTCCCCTGCCCGTTGCGGAGACGGATATTGGCGCTGCCGGTGTGCGGACGCAAGGCCTGTTACGAGCGCCCATCGGCTTGTCCGAACCGGTTCCAGGCCTTGGGCTCCATTCACCATTTACGCACAGGGTGCTTGACCGGCGAAATCGCCAGCCTTTAGAGAATCGCCTCGGGCGGAGCCGTCAGGCATAGGTCAGCCGCTTTCGAAAGGCTCGTTCGATGCTCGTCACCAAGCAGTCTCTTCTCGACGACTGGTTCGAGAAGGCGGTAAATACCCCCGCCACCCTGCGCTGGCTGTGGCCGCGCACCCATCTCACCCCGCCCAGCATTCACGAAAACACGTGGACGGTGATGCATTTTCTGGTCGGCGACGCGCTGGTGACGCTGCGGCTCGACCGCTCCATCCTGGAGGCGACCATCGTCATGTACAATTCGGGCAAGATCGCAGACGGGGCGGCCGCCCTCGATGAGGCGATCCGCATCGGCTACAACTCGGCGCCGTGGCGGGCGCTGCGCTCGGCTTGCTGCGTCACCAACGAGCGCTCGATGAACCTGAACACGAAGGTCTTCGGCAAACCGTGGGGCATCTCGGAAAAATCGGCCTGGGATGCCGGCGCCGGCGATTGGGTGGACGAGGCGCATTTTCGCAGATTGCGCGAGACCTGGGCTCCACCGGCCTGGGCGATGCGGTAAGGCTGACCGGTGCTCCGAACTTGCGGACGAAGGCAGGCCGCGCTATCGCCACGCACGCGCCACAGCCTGGTGTGGTGGTTTTGAAGTCCGTTACACTCTTATCGGCAGGCTCTTGAACGAACTTCAAAACCAAAACCACACTAGAATCATATAATTGCTAGTGTCCTTTCGATTCCGAAATTCATTCGGAGGTCGCTGAAAAATGACACGAATTTCAGAATCAGGACACTAGGGAGTGCCGCCGATGAACGCCTCGCGGAAAGCCTTTCCCGTCTCCTGGGACCAGTTCCACCGCGATTGCAAGGCGCTGGCGTGGCGATTGTCCGGCATGGCCGAGGCGAAGGGGCCGTGGAAGGCGATCGTCTCGATCACGCGCGGCGGGCTCGTGCCGGCCGCGATCATCGCGCGCGAACTCGGCATCCGCAACATCGAAACGGTGTGCATCGCCTCCTATCACGACTACAAGGATCAGGGCGATCTCGTCATCATCAAGGGCGTGTCGCAGGAACTGATCGCGGAGACCGGCGGCGACGGGTCCGGCATCCTCGTCGTCGACGACCTGACCGACACAGGCAAGACCGCGCGCAAGGTGCGCGAGCTTCTGCCGAAAGCGCATATCGCCACGGTCTACGCCAAGCCCAAGGGCGTGCCGATGGCCGACACCTTCGTCACCGAGGTCAGCCAGGATACCTGGATCTATTTCCCGTGGGACATGGAAATGTCCTATGTCGAGCCGATCTCGGGCAAGAAGGACGGCTGATCCGCGCGACCGGCCGTGCTGTCAATCCCGCAATCGCGCATGCCTGAGGGCGCGGGCATGCCCGCGAATGCGCCTTCATGAATCCCTCCATCGCCGTCGTCCTGCTCGCTGTCGTCATCAACATGTCCGGCGTCGGGTTGATCTGGCCGATCCTGCCGGCGATGGTCGAACGGTTGAACGGCGGCAGCATCGCGCAGGTCGCCACCGCCTATGGTGCGGTTGCCGTCGTCTATTCGATCGCCCAGTTTTTGTTCGCTCCGGTGATGGGCGCGCTGTCGGACCGGTTCGGCCGGAGGCGAGTGATGCTCGTCGCGCTCCTTGCGCTCGGAATCGACAGCATTGTCACCGCGCTGGCGCCGAATCTTTTCTGGATGTTCGTCGCCCGCTTCATCGGCGGCGCGCTGGCCTCGACCTTTTCGATCGCACAGGCTTATGTCGCCGACGTCACCGACGAAAACGATCGCGCCGCCGGTTTCGGCATGATCGGCGCCGCCTTCGGCATCGGCTTTATCATCGGCCCGCTGATCGGCGGCGTGCTCGGCGAGATCGACCTGCGCCTGCCGTTCTTCTTTGCCGCCGCACTTTCCTTTGCAAACTTTCTCCTCGGCCTCGCCTTCCTGCGCGAGACGCTGCCGCCGGAGCGGCGCAAGCCCGCGCCGTGGCATGCCATCGTGCCGCTGGCTGCACTCTGGTTCGTGCTGCGCGATCGCGGCCTGCTGCTGCTGGGTTTGGCGCTGCTCAGCGCCAACACGGTGCAGCGCGGGCTCGAATCGATCTGGGTCCTGTTCACTGACGTGCAATACGGTTGGGGCACGCGCGAAGCCGGATTGTCGCTCGCCGTCGTCGGCCTGAGCTTCTTTGTCGTCCAGGGTTTCCTGGTGCGCCGCGTCGTCGCGGCGATCGGCGAGATCGCCGCGGTCACCGCCGGATTCTGCCTCAGCGCGGCGGTCTATCTGGTCCTTGCCTTCAACACCGCCGGCTGGGTCGGCTTTGTCGGCATCCTGCCGCATGTGCTCGGCTGGGGCGTGGCCGGGCCGGCATTGCAGGCGATTGCGTCGCGCCGCGTCGATGCATCGCGCCAAGGTCAGTTGCAGGGCAGCCTCACCGCGATTGCCGGGCTTGCGGCGATCCTCGGCCCGGCGACCGCGACCACCGCTTTTGCATTCTTTACCAGCGCGCTGGCGCCGGTGCATTTTCCCGGCGCCTATTTCCTCGTCGGCGTCGTGTTCCTGCTGCTTGCCGCGGCGCTGCCGCGATTTGCCCAGGCCGGCCCCGGCGCGACGCCGAAAGGCGATTGACGCCGCAGGGCTCCGCCATTTTTTTAGCCGAATTGACCGGCCCGTTCGCCGGTAGCTGTCGCTGCCGCCTGCGCCCGCAACTGCGCGAAAATGATTGTGTGGATGACGAGGAAGGTCGGCACCAGCACGGTCGGGATCAGAACCCACGGCAGGAACGGCATCGCCGCCGAACCGATCTCGGTGTCTACCAGTTGCAGCGGCGAGCCGACCGTCGAAGTGACGCCGAGGCCGACGGCCACCACCAGATCGAGCGCGCCGAACAGGTTTCACGCAAGAATCGACCGCAGGTTGCCGGTTACCGATCGGGCGGCGAGAATCGCCACCGGAATGGCGAATGCGCCGGCAAGAATGTCGCCCCAGCCGGCCGAATAGGGGAACGGTCCGCCGAGACGGCCGGCGCCGGCAAGCAACAGGAAAAGAACCCCGAACAGACGCGCTGTGTTCAGCCCGACCAAAAGCGGAGTCGGCAAACCGATCAGCGCCGACCGCACCGTCGCCGAGGAGATCGCAGCGCCTGCCGCGACCAGCAACGGGGTTGCGAAGGCAATGCCCACCAGCGGAATCGGCCGACGCCCGACATCGTTGAATTCGCCCCCCGCTGCGAACGCGACGACGGTGCCGACCCAGACGCCGACCAGCAGCAGCATCGCAATGCGCGCGGCAGGCTGTATCGTCAGTGAACCGGCCAGCAGGTTGATCACGACGATCACTGTCATCGTGACTGCAATGGTTCCGATGAAGTCGATCATCTCATCTTCCTTTCCATGTAACTACACCTAAATGTTGGCGCCTTGCCTCGATCGCCATTCGCACTACTCGTTAGCGGGAATCATGCCCGGGAGAGCGCCTGCATCGCCGCGACGGACTTCGCGCCGATGCGGGCTGCGGCTTTCGCCTGTGCCGAGCGCCACGCAGGGAATGCTTCCTCGACGCGCCTCGACCCGCTGCGCGTGACCTTCACGACGCGAACGCGGGCGTCGTCCTCGCCCGGCCGCAATTCGATCCATCCCCGGCTCTCGAGCAGCGCAAGATTTCGCGTCAGCGTCGTTCGCTCCATGCCGAGCGCATCGGCGAGATCGCCGATTGCCGTCGGCCCGCGCAGCAGCAGCATGACCAGAACGGTAAATTGCGTTGCGCGGATGTCGAAGGTCCGCAGTTCCCGGTCATAGGCGCGCGTCAATGTCCGCGCCGCCCGCCGCGAGGCGAGGCACAGGCAATCGGCGCATTCGGAAAGAATGACGGGGTTCATCGCATATATGTATATACACCTAATTTGAAAGTCAACGACCGAGCGGCGCGCTCTGGAAAATGCTAGATGGCCGGAGATCGATTTGCGTTTCGCCACCTCGCACGAGTGCAAGGCCGACATGAAAGAGCCGACATGGAAGTGCACAAGGGCAGCAACCTGATTCCGGGAGTGCCGTTTGCCCTCGCTTCGGCCGTCCTGTTCGGCGCGACGCCGCCGATCGCCAAGCTGTTGCTCGGTTCGGTCGATCCGGTCCTGATGGCCGGGCTCCTGTATCTGGGCGCCGGCTTCGGCCTGTCCGCGTTCATCGTCGCGCGGAGACTCACGAGCGTTGCAAGTTCGGAGGCGCCGCTCACGCGCGCCGACGTGCCGTGGCTCGCCGCGGCCATTGCCATCGGCGGCGTTGTCGGGCCGCTGTTCCTGGTGTTCGGCCTGGCGCGAACGGAAGCCTCGAGTGCGTCACTGCTTCTCAATCTTGAGAGCCTCGCGACCATGGCGATTGCCTGGGTGGTGTTCCACGAGAATGTCGACCGCCGCCTGTTGCTCGGCGCGGCCGCAATTCTCGCAGGCGCGGTGCTGCTCTCCTGGCAGGGCCAGGGCGTGGCATTGGACCTTGGCGCGGTTCTGGTGGCGGGTGCTTGTCTTGCCTGGGGCATCGACAACAACCTCACGCGCAAGGTCGCGGCTGCGGATCCGCTGGTGATCGTGGCCTGGAAGGGGCTCGTCGCCGGGGCGGCCAACACGTCCATCGCCTTTGCGCAAGGCGCCGGCGCGCCCGAAGCTTCCGTGGCCTTTGCCTGCGGCGCGCTCGGCTTTTTCGGCATCGGCGTCAGCCTGGTATTCTTCGTGCTGGCGTTGCGCCATCTCGGCGCCGCGCGCACCGGTGCGTATTATTCCCTGGCGCCGTTTATCGGCGCGGTGCTGGCGATCCTGATCCTTGCCGAACCGCTGACGGTCCGGCTGGTCGTCGCGGCGATTCTGATGGGCATAGGGTTATGGTTCCACCTCGCCGAACGCCATGAACACCTGCACGACCATCGCGCCCTGGAACACGAACACAGCCACGTCCACGACGAACACCACCAGCACGCACACGACGGGCCGGTCACGGAACCGCATTCGCACCGGCATCGCCACGCGCCGATGCGCCATCGCCATGTCCACTACCCCGACCTGCACCACCAGCATCGCCATTGAGTTGCAAAGCACGGCATAATGCCGTACAAAATGCTATTGGAGAAATGCGATGCCCACGACGCCCCATCGACGCAAATCAACGCGCGAAATCAAGCGCGAGCGGATCGAGTTGCGTATCGGCGCCTCGGCCAAGCAATTGATCCAGCGAGCGATGGCCGTTACCGGCCTTACAGCAGGCGATCTCGCCTATGAAGGCGCCCGTCGGGTGCTCGATGAGCACGAACGTATGGTACTGAGCGGCGCCGATCGAGAAGCGTTTTTGGAGGCGTTGAGAAATCCGCCTGAACCGACAGAGAAACTCATCGCAGCTTTTCGCCGATATCGCGAATTGACGAGCTGACGATTGGATCTCGCGTTCGAGCCGCTCGGCAAGCAGCATGATCGCTCCGTGTTCTCATGCGGGCAACCCGAACTTGACGACTGGTTTAGACGGCGAGCAGGCCAGGATGAGCGCCGCAACCTCGCCCGCGTTTTCGTGGCGGTCCATTCCGAACTGGGCGTGGTCGGCTTCCACAGCCTGAGTTCCTTCAAGCTGGAAGTCGAGGCGCTGCCGGAAGAGATTGCCCGCAAGCTTCCCCGCTATGACGGCGTTTCGGCCGCACTGATCGGGCGCTTGGCACGAGACATCCGCCTGCGCGGCAAAGGGATTGGCGAGCTATTGGTTGTTGATGCGTTGCGGCGCATCCTTGGCGCGGCTCGAGCGCTCGCCGTCTTCGCCATAGTGGTCGACGCCAAGGATGAACGTGCCGCAACGTTCTATGAGGGGATTGGCTTCCGCCGCTTCCCCTTGCATCCGAACCGATTGTTCCTGCTTGCGTCCTCGGCGGCGCGTGCCTTGGAACGGATTTAGCCGGCACCGACCACGCGTCGGCCCAACTCCCGAATGATAGCGAGCAAGCCATCTAGTTCACCGCCACGCGGCGCCGGTTCGCGTCGGCACGAGATCGGAGGCGGTGTGCGCTTTTCGACTCTTGACGGGTGTGCGTCCTCGTATTATTTAGCAACTATGCTAATTAGAGATGTTGCTAAATATGCAGCGCGCCGGTGACACCCTTAGCGCAACCCTGTCGGCATTGGCCGACCCGACGCGGCGGGCGATCCTCGCCCGGCTCAGTCGTGGGGCGGCGACGGTAAATGAGATCGCCAAGCCATTCGATATCTCCCTGCCGTCGATCTCGCGACATCTCAAGGTGCTAGAGAGCGCAGGCCTGATATCGCGCGGGCGCGAGGCCCAGTGGCGGCCATGCAGGCTGGAGACCGCGCCACTGAGGCAGGTCGACGGATGGCTCAAGAAATACCGGAAGTTCTGGGAGGGGAGTTTCAACCGGATGGATGCGTATCTGAACGAGATCACGGGGACGCGGACGAAAGGGAGGAAGCAGTGAGCAAGCTCCGCGACGACGAATTGCTGATCGAGCGGGAATTCGACGCGCCCGTCGCTCTCGTATTCCGGTTGTGGGAGGAACGAGACCATATGCTGCGCTGGTGGGGCCCGGAGGAGTTCACCACCGTCGAACTGGATTGGACATTGACGCCCGGTCGGTCGTGGCGCGGGGCGATGACATCGAAGCGATACGGCTTGTCGAAATTCGGCGGCGTCGTCCGCGAGATAGAGAGGAACCGGCGCATCGTGTTCACCTTCCGGTGGGACGACGATTCCGGAGACTATGGCGACACCACGGTGACCGTGACCTTGTCGGAGAAAGACGGGAAGACGATTCAGACCTTTCACCAGGCGCCGTTCTCGACCGTTGCGATCCGAGACAACCACATCGGCGGATGGAATTCGCTGTTCAACAAGCAGCAACACTATGTCGAAAACCTTGCCATCGCCGAATACAAAGGGGTGCGCATATGATCACACTGACAACCTACAACTGGGTTCCGGATTTCGCCGCGCCACTGATGCGGGCATTCCGCGTTCGCTGGGCGCTGGAGGAGGCGGGGCTGCCGTATCGGGTGCGCACGATTGCACTCGGCCCGGAACAGAGATCGCCCGAGCATCTGGCGCGCCAGCCTTTCGGGCAGGCGCCGGCGATCGAAGAGGATGGGCTCACCCTTTTCGAGAGCGGCGCGATCGCGCTCCACATTGCTGAAAAGAGCGAAGCGCTGCTGCCGAAGGATCCCGCCGAGCGGGCGCGGGCGATCGCCTGGCTGCTCGCGGCGCTGAACTCGGTGGAAATTGCGATCCAGGAACTCGCCAGCATCGACTTGTTTCATTCGAACGAAGCCTGGGTGAAGGAGCGGCGGCCGCAGGTTGAGGCTTTCGCCCGCGACCGGCTGGCGTTGCTCGAAAAGGTGCTGGGCGCGAAGGACTATCTCGAAGGCCGCTTCACCGTCGGCGACCTGATGATGGCGGACGTACTTCGCATCCTGCGCCATACCGATCTGCTGAACGCCTATCCGACGCTGAAGGCCTATAAGGAACGTTGCGAGGCGCGACCGGCGTTCCGGCGGGCGATAAAGTCGCAAATGGAGGGGTTCAGGGAGGCCGCATAGATCGCTTTTCAGCGGAGCCGAAATGTTGCCGCGCTTGCTGGTGCAACCGTGTGGATTTCGCGCGAGGTTGTAGCGCACCTCGCGCAGGGTCAAATCAAGCCGCTTGTCGTCAAAACGACGCGGGTCAGCTTCTGCTCACCGGCCTTTTCTGGACGCCCGCCTTTCCAACGCCCCCCGAATCCGATTCGAGTCGTCCGCCGGCCCGGTCTGAACCGGCCTGTGACGCCTTTCTGGCGCCGCTGGGTCGCGCGTTCGCACCTGCAACAACCCACGCTATCAACAGGCGATGGCGCCTGCGGACTCACCCTGCCCGGATTGGTTAATAAAACCTTAACGGAATATTTTTCCGTTTCCGATCGCGGGTGCAAATCGTTGAATCGATTGGCGATTCCGCCCCGCGAAATTTCCCTGCCATGCCGCGCCCGACCACAATATGTGGTAGCGGCCGAAAAGTTTGCGACAAAACCTTGACGGTCCTTTCCGAGTCATCTTACCAAATACGCATCGGTTGCGTTTGTTGCGTTCGTGGCTGGCCCGCCTCGGTTCGGGTTGGTCTGTGACCGGTGCATCTCCAGTTCCCGATACGGGTGCCGGCTTCCGGATTCGCTTCCGGAGCAACGGGGCTTCGCGCGCGGGGACAAGGGAAGCGGCTGGGGGACGTTAACACAAGATTTAGCGTTTGCGTTTAGCGTGGCGTCTATATATAGTTTTTGGCTGTTGCCTTTGCGGACGTGTTCTCGCCAAAGCGCAGCGAAACCAGGACAGGCGATTCAAACGGGGACAAGGAACGCGAGGAAAACTCGCGTCACGGACCCAGGGGCCGGCGGGCGCATGCTTGCCGGTTGGCGGCGGACTTTTGCCCATTTTCTGCCCTTCGGCGGGGACAGGATGGGTATGATACGAGGAAGGGGAATGCGATGCGTATCGAACGGCGATTCACGAGCGACGGCCAATCCGCCTATGCGGGGATCGAATTCCGCAAGGCGGTAAGCGAAATCCGCAACCCCGACGGATCGGTGGTTTTCCGGCTCGACAATATCGAGGTGCCGGCGGCCTGGAGCCAGGTCGCGGCCGATATCCTTGCGCAGAAATATTTCCGCAAGGCCGGCGTACCCGCGCGGCTCAAACGTGTGGAGGAAGAGACCGTTCCCTCCTGGTTGTGGCGCTCGGTCGCCGACGAGGCCGCGCTCGCCGAACTGCCGGAGGCCGAACGCCACGGCTCCGAACTCGACGCCCGCCAGGTCTTCGACCGGCTCGCCGGCACCTGGACCTACTGGGGCTGGAAGGGCGGCTATTTCGACCGCGAGGAGGACGCGCGCGCCTTCTTCGACGAACTCTGCTTCATGCTGGCGAGCCAGCGCGTCGCGCCGAATTCGCCGCAGTGGTTCAACACCGGCCTCTTCTGGGCCTATGGCATCGACGGCCCGGCGCAGGGTCATTACTACGTCGATCCGTTTTCCGGCGCGATGGTCGCGTCGAAATCGGCCTACGAGCATCCGCAGCCGCATGCCTGCTTCATCCAGTCGGTCGAGGACGATCTCGTCAACGACGGCGGCATCATGGATCTGTGGGTGCGCGAGGCGCGCCTGTTCAAATACGGTTCCGGCACCGGCTCGAACTTCTCGCGCCTGCGCGGCGAAGGCGAAAAGCTTTCGGGCGGCGGCAAGTCCTCCGGCCTGATGAGCTTTCTGAAGATCGGCGACCGCGCCGCCGGCGCCATCAAGAGCGGCGGCACCACGCGCCGCGCCGCCAAGATGGTCGTCGTCGACATCGACCATCCCGACATCGAGGACTATATCGACTGGAAGGTGCGCGAGGAGCAGAAGGTCGCAGCCCTCGTCACCGGCTCGCGCGTAGTCGCCCGTCATCTGAACGCGGTGATGAAGGCCTGCGTCAATTGCGTCGGCGACGGCGACGACTGCTTCGACCCGGCCGTCAACACCGCATTGAAGCGCGAGATCCGCGCCGCCAGGAAGGCCGCGGTTCCGGAAAATTACGTCAGGCGCGTCATCCAGCTCGCGCGCCAGGGCTATACCGCGATCGAGTTCCCGGTGCTCGACACCGACTGGGATTCGGAAGCCTATCTGACCGTCTCCGGCCAGAATTCCAACAATTCGGTTTCGGTCTCCGACGCGTTCCTGCGCGCCGTCGAAAACGACGAGGACTGGAAGCTCACCGGCCGCAAGGACGGCAAGGTGATGAAGACGCTGAAGGCGCGCCAATTGTGGGAAAAGATCGGCGCCGCCGCCTGGCAGTCAGCCGATCCGGGCCTGCATTTCAACACGACGATGAACGACTGGCACACCTGCCCGGCGGCCGGCCCGATCCGCGCGTCGAACCCGTGTTCCGAATACATGTTCCTCGACGATACTGCCTGCAATCTCGCTTCGCTGAACCTGCTCGCTTTCCGCGACAAGGCGCGCGCCTCGAAATCCGACACGCTCGCCTTCGATGTCGCGAGCTTCGAGCATGGCTGCCGGCTGTGGATGATCGTGCTCGAGATTTCGGTGATGATGGCGCAGTTCCCGTCGCGCCGCATCGCCGAACTCTCCTATGCCTACCGCACCACCGGCCTCGGCTTTGCCAATATCGGCGGCCTGCTGATGACTTCCGGGATTGCTTATGACTCGCCCGAAGCACGCGCGATCTGCGCCGCGATCACCGCGATCATGACCGGCGTGTGCTACGAGACCTCGGCGCAGATGGCCCGCGAACTCGGCGCGTTCCCGGAATTCGCGCGAAACCGCGAGCCGATGCTGCGCGTGATGCGCAATCACCGCCGCGCCGCCCATGGCGAAACCGCCGGCTACGAGACGCTCGCCGTCAACCCGGTGGCGCTCGACGCCGCCGCCTGCCCCGACGCCAATCTGATCGAGCACGCCCGCGCCGCCTGGGATCGCGCCGTGGAGCTCGGCGAAACGCACGGCTACCGCAACGCGCAGGCGACCGTGATCGCGCCGACCGGCACCATTGGCCTGGTCATGGATTGCGACACCACCGGCATCGAACCCGATTTCGCGCTGGTCAAATTCAAGAAGCTCGCCGGCGGCGGCTATTTCAAGATCATCAACCGCGCCGTGCCGGAAGCCTTGCGCGTGCTCGGCTATTCCGAAGCCCACATCGCCGAGATCGAGGCCTATGCGGTCGGCCACGGCAATCTCAACCAGGCGCCCGCGATCAATCCCGGCTCGTTGCAGGCCAAGGGCTTTACCGAGGAAAAGATCGCCGCCCTCAACTCCGCATTGAAGAGCGCTTTCGACATCAAGTTCGTCTTCAACAAGTGGACGCTCGGCGACGAGTTCTGCCGCGAGAAGCTCGGCTTCACCGAAGACCAGCTCGCCGACATCAGCTTCGAGATGCTGCCCGCCCTCGGCTTTGCCCGGAAGGACATCGAAGCAGCCAACATCCATGTCTGCGGCGCGATGACGCTGGAAGGCGCGCCGCACCTGAAACCGGAACACTACTCGGTGTTCGACTGCGCCAATCCGTGCGGCAAGCTCGGCAAGCGCTATCTGTCGACCGAATCCCACATCCGCATGATGGCCGCGGCGCAACCGTTCATCTCGGGCGCGATTTCCAAAACCATCAACATGCCGAACGAGGCGACGGTCGACGAGTGCAAGGCCGCCTACATGCTGTCGTGGAAGCTGGCGCTGAAGGCGAACGCGCTTTATCGCGACGGCTCGAAACTGTCGCAGCCGCTCAACGCCTCGCTGATCGCCGATGACGACGCCGACGACGACGCGCTCGAGGCCTTGATCGAATCCCCCGCCGCCGCGCGCGCGGTCACCGTCACCGAGAAGATCGTCGAGCGCATCATCGAAAAGGCGGTGCGCGAGCGCGAGAAGATGCCGAACCGGCGCAAGGGCTATACCCAGAAGGCGGTGGTCGGCGGCCACAAGGTCTATCTGCGAACCGGCGAATACGACGACGGCCGCATCGGCGAGATCTTCATCGACATGCACAAGGAGGGCGCCGCCTTCCGCGCGATGATGAACAATTTCGCCATCGCGATTTCGCTCGGCCTGCAATACGGCGTGCCGCTCGAGGAATATGTCGAGGCCTTCACCTTCACCAAGTTCGAGCCGGCCGGCATGGTCCAGGGCAACGACGCCATCCGCAACGCCACCTCGATCCTCGACTATGTCTTCCGCGAACTGGCGATCTCCTATCTCGGCCGCCACGACCTCGCCCATGTCGATACTTCGGAATTTTCCAACACCGCGCTCGGCAAGGGCGTGGCCGAGGGCCGCACCGATGCGGTCAGCCGAGGCCTGACGCGCGGCGCCAAACTGTCGGTAATCAAGGCCAGCGCCGGCGAACCGAAGGGCAGCGCCGAGGATTCGGGCAAGCCGCGCGGCCCCGGCCGCTCCAACATCACCGCGGTTTCCTCGGGCGGCCCGATGGTGGGCTCGATCGCGGCGCGCGCCACCGCGATTGCGGCCAAGCTCAACGAGGAGCCGTCGGCCTTCCGCCGCGACTATCAGCCGGAGACGAAGCCCTCCGAGACGGTCGAGCGCCGCATCGAGCGCCTGGCCGAAGAAGCGATTGGGGAAGCGATCGAGGAGGCTGCCGCGCCGAAATCCGCCCGCGCCCATGAGCACGCCCCCGAGAATGCGCAAAAAATCGAGGCCGGGCAATTGCGCGCCCGCGCGCTGATGCAGGGCTATACCGGCAATTCCTGCGACGAGTGCGGAAACTTCACCATGGTGAGGAACGGCACCTGCGAGAAATGCGATACGTGTGGAGCGACGTCAGGGTGTAGTTGAGGGGTGTCAGGCAAAATCAAGAAAAACAGGTATGGGAGAAGCTAAGCAACGGCGTACTGCCACTGAACGGCTTATTGCAGAGCACCCCGGTTGCGCGCTTTGCGGTGGCCAACGCCAAGCGGTTACGCGCGACCACGTGCCACCTTTGGCAATGTTTGATAACTCTCGTCGTCCTGATGATCTAGTCGTCCCGGCCTGTCGGGAGTGCAACGACGGGAGCCGAACCGCCGATCTTATCGTCTCAATAATCAGTCGATGGCGCTACAGTCCGACAGATATCGAAAACGTGGACAACCGGCGCCTAGCAGCCCGTCTGAGAACGCAAGCGCCAGAGATTATCGACGAATGGACAGGAAAAGATGCAATCGCTCGCGAATTGGCGCGTGAACATTTAACAAGACAGGGCGTTTATATACCGGAAGATTTTGGACTAGTATCGATCGGTAAACATACTATTTCTAAATTAACTCTATTTTCCTATAAATTAACCCTCGCATTATATTTCGCTAAAATCGGGAGCGTTGTCCCACGAACGGGCGCAGTTACAGCGTATTGGCGGGCCAAAGAAGATTTTCAAATAGGAGCGATACCAAAAAACTTGTTAGAATTGTTTGATCAACAAGGCACCATCGCCCAAGGCAAATGGAATGAAAGGGAAACATTTGAGTATAGATATGGATGCAATAAGAAAGACATGCTTTTTGGATTTGTCGCTCGTTGTCGCGCTGGTTTGTTCTTTATTGGATTCGCAATCGACGAAAGAACTAAACTAGAAGCATTGGATTCTGAAAACTGGCTTTGCCCACCAGATATTTTGAACATACTGAGTGACCAGCGCTTTGAGAAGCGCACCCAGTAACGCTCCATAGATGCGCTACGCCGTCGTCATCGAAAACGCCGGACCGAATTTTTCGGACTATGTTCCCGATCTGCCCGGCTGCATCGCGACCGGCGATACGGTTGACGAGGTAAAGCGCGAGATCGCCTCTGCCATCCGCTTCCACATCGCCGGCCTGAAGGAAGACGGCCTGCCCGTCCCGCCGCCATCGAGCCGCGCAAGTTACGTCGAGGCGTGAGCACCGCGCGCCATCTCCCCCTCCTGAGCTTGCCGAAGGGGCGGGGGAGAGTGAGGAGCGGTGGCCGAAGGCCAGAAATCGCAGATAGCGATTTCAGCGAACGAACGCCCGAGACGCTTGTCGAGGGCCATTCAACGAATTAGTCGGAGCGCCAGCGACGGCTAAACGTTAGAAATCGCAAGAGAGGGGTTCGCCGCGTTTGAAACACGCACCCCTCACTTGCCTTTTCTAAGGGTTAGCTCGCTTCCGCTCGCTAACGCCAAGAAAAGGCTTTCTCCCCCGCAAGGGGGGAGATCGGGAGCCCCCGCCCCGCTCCGTGCGCCATTGCACACTTGCCCGAATCCCGTCGGCCTACCTGAACCTTCACGTCGCGGGCCGGCCCGGAAACGGCAGGTCCGCGTCGCTCGCGGCCGGGCCGCGTCGTCACTATCGACGGGAGGAGGACCTTCCGGCGAGCGGGTCCGTCAGTTCCGGCCAATCCACTGAACCGATCATGAATCTCGGCTTCGGTCGCCGTTCACGGCGGTTCAGGCAACAACAGCAGTGGCAGGGATACTGTCGCACCCCGAAAGGAAACGAACATGAAGTGCATGGCAAGAAAGATAGCAGGAAAGGTAGTGATCGCCGCGCTCGCGGCGGCCTCCCCACTGATGGCGCCGAGCGCGCACGCGATCATGAAGGAACTGAAGTTCCACGTGGTCCAGGACCAGTTCACGCAGATGCCGACGCTGGAGATGCGTTACGACGGCGACAAGTGGGTCTGGGCCAACAAGGACGACAGCTTCAACATCAAGGTCAAGGTCAAGATCCGCACCATCGGCAACAAGTTCGACGAAGGCACGATCCTGGTGCCCAAGGCCAACATGGCGCTTTGGCAAATGCCGGCGGGCCTTCAGACGCGCGAATACGAGACCCTCGATACCGTCAATGTCGGCAAGGCCATGTTGACGAATTTCCAGGGCGACGCCGCCAATCTGTGCAGTGTGTTCGGCGGCGAGAAGAAGAGCGTGCGCGATCTCGAAGCCACCGCCGTGCTCTCGGCTTATCACAGCGCAGAAATTCACACCAAGAACGGCATCCTGCCGCTCAAGGTCGTGTGTCAGCCGAAGGAGCCGCATCGCGCGCCGGTCGATCTGAAGGTGACGCAGCTCAAGGTCTACACCCTGCCCGCCGCACCGAAATGCGGCCAGCCGGTGCATCTCGTCACCGAGATCCACACCAACAAGCCGGGCAAGGTCGACTTCCAGCTCTTCCGCAAGGATGGCGAGAAGCAGGCGGCGAGCCTGACGACCGAGAAGGTCGCCAATGGCTACGCCAAGCGCTGGTCGAAGAAGTATGTCTACAACCAGTCGATCAAGCGCGAGTATCTCGTGACCGTGACGGGCCATGCGTTCTCGAGCGAATGGGTCGCCGTCGATGTCAAGTGCGGCGCCAAGGTTGACATCAAGCGCCCGCTGAAGCTGACCAACTGACGCCGGTCCGTACGTAGTGTTCCGCCGCCGGCCGCAAGGTC
>Ga0214472_10001802_pt1 | contig 23360 bp, 23 predicted proteins | sample RVTome_6_FD_207662 | JGI IMG/M metagenome (GOLD analysis project Ga0214472, IMG submission 207662) | Soil microbial communities from uranium-contaminated site in the Upper Colorado River Basin, Wyoming, United States - RVT140D175 | ecosystem: Environmental > Terrestrial > Soil > Contaminated >...
TCGTCCAGTTCAAGCCAGGTGCCCGCCGTGCCATTCAGCAGCGCGGCATCGAGCGCGCCGGCACGCCTTCCTGCACCGATCACCCAGGCGGTGCCGGAAGCGCCATGTTCGAGATGCCGCGCGACGAACGCACGCATCTCCGGCTGCTGCATGCCGGCCGCAATGACGGGAATGCAGTCGGCGATCACCCAACGCGCGCGATCCTTCGCTGCCGCGGGAATGTCAGCCAGCGCCGTGCTGCAAATAAAGTCGCTGAGTTCTTCGAGATACGGTGGCGTGCTGCGGGACGACATATGACGATCCTATATGGCTATACTTATTGTACTCGGCTGCTCGATCGCCCCCGCACACTTCGTGGAGAAATAAATGTCGATCGGTTTACCCATGCCCTACGACACGCTGAACGATCTCGTCCCGATCACGCTGGTGACGACGACTTCGCTCATGATCACCGTGCCCGCGGCGCTGCCGGTCAAGTCGCTGAAAGAGCTGGTCGCGCTGGCGAAGCGCCGGCCCTCAGGGCAGGCCCGTCGAAGGATGAACGGAATTAAGGAGTAAAGCATGTCCGAGCTGCAAGGTAAAGCCGTCATCGTCACCGGCGCATCGCGCGGCATCGGCCGCGCCACGGCACGGCGGTTCGCGCAGGCTAAAGCCAACGTGTATCTCGTGGCGGACGGCCCTCAGGATGAACTTGAAGCTGCCGCCGCAGCCTGCCGCAGCGACCATCCCGGCGGCACCATCGCCTGTGGCTTGTTCGACCTCGCCGACCCCGACGCCCCGAATCGCATGATCGCCGCGGCGCTCGGCGTACTGAAGCGCATCGACGTGCTCGTCAACAACGCCGGCATCCGCATCCGCCATCCGTTCGGCGAATACTCCGCGGCCGAATTCGACAAGGTGATCGCGATCAACGTGCGGGCCGCGTTTCTCGCGAGCCAGGCGGTGCTGCCGGCGATGCGCGCGCAGGGCGGCGGGCGCATCATCCACGTCGCGAGCCAGATGGGGCTGGTTGCGCACCACGATTCGCTGCTCTACGGGCTCTCGAAGGCGGCAGTGATCTATCTCGCCCAGGCGATGGCGTACGAGCTGGCGAAGGATCACATCATCGTGAACGCCGTGAGCCCCGGCCCGATCATGACAGAGTACAACAAGGAGAGAACGGCCAAGGATCCGGCGCTCTACAAAGACCGCCTGGGCTATCTGCCCGCAGGCCGCTACGGCGATCCGGATGAGGTCGCGCGCGCCATCGTGCTCCTCGCGAGCGCGATGCCGGAGTTCATGCAGGGCCACAACCTCGTGATTGACGGCGGTTATACCGCCCATTGAATTCCACTCACTTCCCTAGAAATAAGTAACGCAGAAGCAGAAACAGCAAGACGATCACCACCAAACCAAAGACTGCGCCGGATAACAGCGGTTTCAGTATCTTCCAGAGCATCTGGTGTCAGGGACGTTTAAGTACTCTGTTTTGACGCTCGACCAAATTTCTGCTGCCTTCCGTACTGCGTAGGCTCAACGTCACGGCATCGCTGTTCCAACTGATGAGCTATCCGCGTTACTTGCTGGTCTGAAAGAGCGGTGGCGGCGCCTTGAAAGCCCTTCAGCAGGGAAGGCGCTTCTCGACCGCTGATAACCATCACGTCCCCTCGACCAGCACGCTCCACGAACCAACCCGGCAGCGCAACTACTGGCTTAACAAAAATAGGCTCTCCCACAGCGCTCGATATCCACTTCGACAGCCATTTCGCCTGCCTTCTAGCTTGCTCCAAGATGTCAGTATCACGCCAATTTGGGAAAGACAGGATTTCCCCATTGAAATGCACCATAGCGTCTTTCTTTCCACCCCCTCTGTCCGGTTTCATGCGAGCCTTCGTTTCCACCGCGCACACACCTAAACGCGTCACAACGACGTGATCGATATTGAAACCCTCGGCTGGGACGTCATGGAACACTACGGCGCCAACCCGCATAAGCTGGTCGAGCTCCTGCCCCATAGCAATCTCAGCTTCCAGACCGTTTTGTAGATCGAAACGACGCTGGCCGAGTCGCCAGATCTTGAAAATGATGTATCCAACGCCGAAAGTCGCCATCAGCCCCGTTAGAAACCACCGAAAGGGAGTTTCCGGCGTATCTGCAAGATGCGATTGCGACAGATGAATCGCCAATACTAGAAGCGGAAACGCAAATAACAAAGCGAAATAACCGCTCAGATCCCAATGAAGCTCCATCAGTTCTTGCCGAAGCTGCTCTCCCGGTCCGCGAAGCAGCTTCGCTGTGAGCGGAGAGCGCTTATTCCGCCGCTGAAGTTTACGCGCCCATACCAAGCACTGAATCGGAACGATAAAGCAGACAAGCATCAATATGAGCGGTAACGTTGCCCACAACTGTTTCAAATTTCATCCTCCAGGGTGCAAAGCCTAATCTGCATGCGCAGAACCGGCAGAGTCACACGTTGCTTTTTCACATGCCAAATCGACAGTGATCGCAAAGCGGGGAAATCGGCATTCGTTTTCTGGCCCGCTCACAAAAAGTGCAGCCCCACTTTCCGAAAAACCACACCGCCGGATCGATGGCAGCAGCGGTCCCCGCTATACCAGAAGGCCCGACTGCCGCTTCTGCGCCAACTTTCCAGGCCTGCTGGATAATGGGGCGCGCAGCATCCAAGGCCATTCCCTGAGTGTTACTGATACCAAGATACTCAGTAACCTTGCGTACCTGTACATCCACCGCAACGGGGATGGAATGCGCGTTTCTTATCATCGCCTTTCCTGGTGCGACTAGCATGCGTAGCCACATTTCGGATATTTTTGGGCCGGACAGAAAAGGGAAAAGCGGCTGTCGTGCACCCGTCGTGGCAGTTAACTCTCTTTTTAGAGCCTCGGCGTCGCCCTCTCCAGCGTAAATTGCGTTATGGATGGATGGAGATGCGTTTTCGTTTAGCAACGACTCACTGATAAGTCGCCATGCCGCAGTGTCCGGCATATGCCGCTGGCTCACACCGGAGCGTGCAAGCCGATCGCGCAGATCGCTCAGGCTCGAAGTCGCCACCTTTTTTGGATCGAAGATCCACTGAGCATCGCGATATAGAGTCGCAGCGCCATGCCAAAGCCGATCGGCTTCCCGAGCTCGGTCGAGCGCGCATACAAGGGTCAGGAAAATCCTCACTTCGCTGTCCGAAGCGCCTATCTCTCTGATACTTGCTGCCGCTTCACATTCCGGCAGCGCGTCCCAGCCAGGAGTCGAAGCGCGACCTCGCGATGAAAGATCCCAGTCCCCGCGCAGGAAGCCAGAAGTCAATTGCTCTACAACCGAATGGATATCGGGTGGGCTCCCCGGGCCGGACGCGGATTCAGCTTTTCGCATCGAAGTTCCTCCGGCAGCGTTGTAGCGCCTGCTATACCAAGAGAGCTGATCGAATAGTGCTAGTTTTGCCAACGGGACGACAACCTTTGCGCCTTGTGCTGCTAAGCCCTGCACTAGCCCGTGCCGCCGATACTCTGCACCGGCATGAATTTCAATTATCTTGCCAGTCACGGTACCGCAATGCTCGGCAATATCCTGTAAAACGCGACCGCTCCATGCCCGACGCTCCGCTATCGTGAGATCCTTAAGTTCCAAGTCGTATGTATCAATTTCTCGATCGGGAGAAACGAGGCCATACTTCGCTGACAAGATGAACCATGGGCATTGCAGTTCTTCCGCGCGCGCCCTTCGGCCCTTGAAGAGCCGAGACATATACAGTTCTTTAGCTAAGTGGCGCCCAGGTAGCTTCTCTTTAACGCATCCAATAAGCACTAGATCTGCAACCGCCGGCAATTCGACCGGCGTACTAGGCATCTCGCCCCCCTCGTCCTCGGATTGATAAGGCCGCTCAGAACGCCCACCCTTCCGAAACTCGACGCTTTCGCTCGATGCACGCAGGTTTGCACGCCAACCGATTGTGGCTAATACCCGCCCTAAATGGTTACCCGTTGACCAGAATGCCGGATAACGGCGCGCGCTATCCGGCAGGGGACCATTGAGAATGTCCTCTATATCCTTAAAGGTAAGCGCAACGATGCTTTCCGTGCGTCCGCTCAACCAACTAAGGATACGATCGTAACGTCCCATGCCCCCCTCAACTGATGACTCGCCTCCTACTGCTGCTGGAAAAATCGCATTGACGAGTCATTATCTGATGCTTTAAATGCTTACTTCATAACGGGCTTTCAGATTGCTCGAATGCGTAGCCAAGCCAGGGACTTCGGCCCACGAGTCCCATAGCTCAGCATAAGACTGCCAACAGAATGGTATCGAGGAACCCTTGACTCTGCTAGCAAATTGCTCGATTTCTTTACGATGCGCGATGCATTCAGCAATCTCATGCCAATTCAGCGGTTCCCAAAAAATGTAAAGAAGGGTAACGCCCGGCACTTGCAATCCAGCTTTCTCCGCCCTTTGTTGCAATCGGCGCAAACCGAAGTAGTGCTTTACCAATTGGGCGCAATCGAGATATTGCGCTTTCGCGCCATTAGCCCATGATTCTGCGCACATCGCCCACCAGCATGCTTCAGAATTTGGTGGTTTCATCTGCTCATATGCCTGCGCAAATTTTGGTTTCTTTGCGCCCAAGTATTCGAGCAGTTTTGATTCGATCGCCACGGCGTCCGCCCTACGCTCTATCCACACGTCAAGATTCGAAGGTCGGCGGCCCGGGACAATCTGGAACTTCTTCTCAAACTCAAGACCACTGGCCCCCTGTTGCCCCAAGATAAGTAGATCCTCAGACTGATCCTTGAATGGAGCAAAAGAATTCACCGCGAGTGCAGCCGATGAATGCACTGCACGAAATTTTCTCTTAAGTTCATCGCCATCGCCAGCGCGAAGGTCTGATTCGAATTGATCCAGCCTCACGCCGGGCACCAGATTACTTGTAATTTTCTCGACGTATCCTTGGGTATCCGTCATACCACCAAACTTTTTTAGCAGCGCGGCCTTCGCCTTTTCCTTAGCGTTCGAAGCGGATACTTTCACACAATCCCCCCGTGTTTCGGTCATTTTGCAAGGTCATCCAGAAACTCCGACGCCGGTTCGACGCTGGTCACGAGCAGGTGATCGCGCGCGCGGGTGCAGGCGACGTACAGAAGATGGCGTTCGGTGTTGTACACCTCTTCCAGGTCGCTGTCGTCGGCGACGGTCTCGATCCGCGATTGCAGCGGAATAATTTCGTCGTCGCAGGCCATGACGGCCACCGCTCGGAATTCCAGCCCCTTAGCGAGATGCATGGTGCTGACGGAAACGTAACCGCCGGTCGTCTCGACGTGCTCGTCCAGCACCTTGAATGGCAATGCAGCCTTCGCGACTGCCGCGCGGGCGCGCTCCAGTTCCGCGTCCGAGCGGACGAAAACGGCGATTTCGTGGGGTGCCACGCCCTCCTTGCTCCGGTCCGCGAGCCAGGCCGCGACCGTGGCTATCTCCTCTTCGGCACTGCTGAACGTCCGGATGACCGGGGCCGGGCCATTGAACACTGAAATGGTGCCGCGCCGTTCCTCGGTATTGCCATCGACGTCCGACACCTCCGGCGCAAGCAGGCGATCGGCCTGCATCCTGATCTGGTGCGATGTCCGGTAATTGATGTGCAGGGTGCGCGCGCGGCCGCGAATGTCCACGCCCAGCGAGAGCCACGAGAACGGCAATTGAAAGATGCGCTGGCCCAGGTCGCCGGCGAAGAACAATCCGTTCGGCCGATCCGCACCGAGCGCGGCCAGAAATCGCAACTGCGCAACGCTTACATCCTGCGCCTCATCGACGACGACAAACTCAAAGGGCGGCTGCCTGCGCCCCGCCAACTGGGCGGCCAGCCGACTGAACACTCCCGCGCGGGTGACAAAGCCCTCGGCGTTCAACCGGCCGCGCACTACATCGAAGACCGACCAGAGGGCGGCACGCTGTGCTTCCGGCAGACGTGTCTTTCTGCCCAGGCGCTTCACGTCCCGATAAGACTCCCAGCCGTCCAGTTGCCAGGCATCGACCAGATCTTCCCATTCCGATTGCAGGAAGCCCGGACTGAACTTCTGAACGCCAGCCGCCGCTGCCGCCTCCGTCAGAAATCGTCTGATCACCTCGCGAGTGGCGATCTGCGGGCGGCCGAAGTGCCGTTCATATAGCCGTTCGCCGATGGCATCGAGGGCATGTACCTCCAGGCGCTCGGCGAGGCGCGGTTCGTTGCTGACTAGGCGCCGCAATCTCCTCCGCAGCGCGTTCGCGAGCGTGTCGGAAAACGTCGTCAGCAGCACCCTGCTGTCCGCGTTGGCGCGCGCGAGAAACACCGCCCGATGCAGCGCCACGATCGTCTTGCCGGTGCCCGCGGAACCGGAAACCCGCGCCGGGCCGGTGTAGTCACGCTCAACCAATTGCCGCTGTTCCGGATGCAGGAACACCGTCCACTTGTCCCACGGGAATTCGAACGCGCGTTCCAGTTCCTCGACGTTGGTTATCACGCGGAAACGGCGTTGGGCATCAGGATGCCGGAATGGGTCTATACCATTAGGCGCGCGCCTCTGCATCTGACTAGGTTCACCTCCCGGCGGACTCGCAACCGCGGCTCGGCTATATAACACTCTTGGCTCAGCCGACGTTATTTGTGCGGCCTGAGGCTTGCCGCCAGTCGCCAGTTCCAGCAATGCCTCCGCAGCCTCGGCTGGCAGATGATCTGCCAGCGTCAGCAACGTATCCTCGGTCGCTGCATGCACGTCGCCGAGCCATTCCGCCGGCACACCGTAGCCCAGCAGTTCATCGTCGGAGATTTTATCGAAGAGGAGTTTGGCGAACGGCTTCGGCCGGGGTTCCTCCACATAGCTGGGGACGATGATTTCCTGAACGGTCTCGCGAATCTCCACCAACTGCGCGGCCCCCGTCTTCGGATGCGCTTCCAGTTTGCGCCGCTCAGCCCAGTCATAGGCCTTGTCGTGGTGATCCACATAGCACAGCAGCAGGCTGTCAGCGGTCTTGTGAACGACCAGCCGGATGTCGGCGCTGACGCGCACCGACCAGAAGTTCTTGTCCCGCGCCTTGTTGAGCTTGTGAAATTGCATTCCCGGACTCGCGGGATTGAGCTGCAGGTCGAACGCCGTCGCTTGACCGCCTTCTGCTCCTCACCGGTCAGCCGCGCGAGGCTGTCGGTGAACGTGTCGGCGATGCGAAAGTCGCTCACTTTTTCATCCCGCTCCCCAAAGTCTGCGTATCGGCGCGGCGAACAGGTCAACGCCAAAGGGCGCCGTCAGCTTGACGACAACGGCAGTTCTCGCCAGGCAAATCACAAGCGGTGCTTGAGTGCGATCAAGGCCTCAAGCAAGTCGGGTACATCGCTCTGGATGATGCTCCACAAGGTATCGTTATCGATGCCGAGATATCCATGGATCAGTCTGTTACGAGTGGCAATGACGAGCCGCCAGGGAATCTGCGGATTGGCCGAGCGCACATCTTCAGGAATATGGGTGGCCGCCTCCCCGATCAACTCGAGGTTGCGCAAGGTGGCGTCGTAATTCATTCCACTGACAACGAACCTTGCCTGGTCAAGCGCGTGCGTATAGGCGATGACCTTTTGGGCACAACCGATCATGTCGTCGATGAAAAAACGCCACTCACGCGGGGTGGGTTCAGACATGAACCGCCTCATTCTCGATGAATGGGCGCAACTCCGGGCGCAAAGCCTTGTCGGTAACCAGATCGACCGGGACACCAAACAGATCTTCCAGGTGGAACAGAACACCGAAATAGCGCTCCGAGGTCGCCGGGCCGTCGAAAGCGACCAGAATGTCGATGTCGCTGTCGCCGCGCGCAGCATCACGCGCGGTGGAACCGAACAGCGTGAACCTTGTCACTCCGTAACGCGCAGCCAGCATCGGCTTGCTCTGCGTGAGCAATTCAAGGGCACGTGCTCGATTCATTGGCGCTCCCAAGATCGTGCGGTGAGGTGAGTGTGCCGCGCCGGTCAAGCACTGTCAATTTGACCTCGGTGCGGTCGGCTCGTCGAGGGGTAAGGCCACGCGCAAGCGGAATGCCAGGTAGCGGCGGAACGTCTTGGTCGTGCGCGGCATGCGCAATGATAGCCGCGGCAAGCGGCTGATCGCAAGATTAGCGTCCGGCTGATCGCTAGTTCGTACTTCGGCTGATCGCTAACTTTTCGATCAGCCGATCGCAAGCGGTGGCGGTCTTGTGAACGATCAGCCGGATGTCGGCACTGACGCGCACCGACCAGAAATTCTTGCCCCGTGCTTTGTTGAGCTTGTGAAACTGCATACCCGGGCTCGCAGGATTGAGCTGGAGGGCGAACGCCGTTGTCTTGACCGCCTTCTGCTCATCGCTGGTCAGCCGTGCAAGGCTGTCAGTGAAAGTGTCGGCCACCAAGAAATGCATCAGGCCAACTCCTTTGCGTGACGCCGTAGGTACTCCTCGAGCCTTACAAACCGATTATCAGACGCTAACGGTGGCTCCGTTGTTCGGATCGAGTCCAGGCATTTGCTCAAATCCGTGGGTGGCCACTGTGTTTGATCACCGATCACTAGATCTAGGAATTCCAATCCCGCACTAGGAAACTGTCGGCAGATATCGGCTTCGTACAGGCGATGTACCAAATAATTGGGGTGTTGTGGCGGCTGCAGCCATGCCCTAAGCATCGCCAATGCTTGCGGAAAAGCCTGCTGTGCGGCTACGCACAACCGACCAAGGCTTTCTGCGATTTCCGGGGATACGTGCTCACGCGATTTCGGCCAAATCGAATGCAAGTACGAAGCGATGCGGTTTGTCCAGTAGTCAGCGCGCTGGTCGCCGGCCCCTTCGAGAGCATGGACCAGAGTCTGCGCGGCTTCTCGTAGCCCATCTGGAGGCAGGGTGCGAGTAGCGTTAGCCAGTTCCGTCGCGCTGAAGATATCGCCAGAGTCGAGTGCAGCAAAGGTTAGCAAGGCGGCATACTGCCCGTCATGTTTACCGAGGACAGCATAGTGTTTCGCGGTATCCAGAAATGGCTGCTTGATCGCTTCGATTAAGGGGCGATACAGGCGGGGCGACCAAAGGAAGCCTTCCCAAGCGGCGCGTGCTTCGGTCAGCGATGGACCGACGCATTGCCAGACCTACTTTCTGACTTCAGCGTACTACTGCAAGATGCGCTCGATCTCATGAGCGAATTGGGTGGAGCGGAGGCGAGAAGCGATCAGTCCTACATGCATCAGCCTTCGATCAGCGAGCATCCGCAGAATAGAGACTTTCACGACTGGACGGCATTAATCGAGCTTGTTAGGGACGCATGGCTCGCCACGGTAGCGGTTCGACCCGAGCGGGCGCGTTTAGCGGCTGAAAGCTGGTGGCAAGTGCCTTATCCACTGTTCCGGCGATTGGTCTTCTTCGCTGCCGCTCAAGGGAACGTCATTTCACATCGCCGCACGCTCGCATGGCTGTTGGCGGACAACCATTGGTGGCTATGGTCGGTTGAGACTCAGCGCGAGGTCATGCGCCTGCTGGTGGTCTTGGCACCGAAACTTAATGCCGCAGGCTTAGCGGAAATCGAGCACGCGATTCTCGCTGGGCCACCACGCGCGATGTTTAAAGACGACGTCGAACCAGAGCGCTGGGCTCGGATTGTGGAGCGCGAAATCTGGTTGCGGCTTGCCAAAATCGCGCAGACGGGGGCGGTCTTTAGTCTGACTGGCAGACAGAGGCTCGAGGAACTGTCTGTCCGGTATCCGCAATGGCAGCTTGCTGCGGATGAGCGGGACGAGTTTCCATTCTGGATGGGTAGCGGTGATGAATGGCGCAAGTTTACTGCTACTCCCCGTCGTCGTAGTGAATTGATTGAGTGGATCAGACAGAACCCCAGCACAGACCACTGGCAGGAAGACGACTGGCGACAGCGCTGCCGTGAAAACTTTGCCACCACAGCTTGTGCCCTGTGTGCCTTGGCCCGGGAACGCATCTGGCCGACCGACCGCTGGCGCGAGGCGTTGCAAGCCTGGTCAGAGGAGAAACTGATTAAGCGATCGTGGCGCTACATGGGACCGCTTCTGGCCAATGCACCGGATACCTGCCCAAGCGCGCAGCGTTTTATGCAAGTAGGCATGCCGGTTGTATTCGCGATACAGGATGGGAGTAACGTTCTTCGACCGCCACTCGTTGGCGCGCTCGCCCTCATTACCTTTGGAATGGCTGCCGAAAACGAACATCTCCGGCGGCGACTCGCCTAACAAGCGGTCGGCGGCCAGCGCATCCATCATGTAGCGAAGGACCGGGTCATTAATGCTGTAGCCGACGAAGCAAACTGTGTAGTTACGAAACAGTTCGCTGACGAAACGCGACGCCCATCGTTCTGAGAGATAAGCCAAGCCAAAGTCACCACTAGATAACACTAAACAATCCAATTTGCTGGCAGTCGGTGCCGTCGGCAGAAGGCCGTGCAGATACACCAAGCCATCCCAGCGGTTCTTGGGTACGGGCAACAGTGGCGCTTCATACCGTGCGAAGGTCAGCCCCTTGCCGCTGATTACTTCCTCGAAGAGCCTGTCGAAGTTCGTGGTGATAAGCCGTATACGCCTCTCGCGGTTCTTGCCAAGCGTCAGCAGTGCCTCATGAGTAGCGGTCGCGGCCGGGGCGGTGAGGTCGGGTGTCAGGATACGTATCAGCGCCTCGCGTACCATCTCGCGTCCGTTGACGATTCCTGCCTCCAACAACCCAATAGCCGTATCGAATTGCCCTGCCTTGATTGCTGCCTGTTGGACTGCGTCGGGCGTCTCGCCCAAGGAATCGAAGAGCCGCGTTACGAGGCCAGCGAAGCCTGGTAGGTCCGCTGGGTAGGAAATGCCTGCGCCACAGAAGAACACCACGCGCCCGTCCTCGTGCGCCTGTAACAAGCGTTCAGGGATATCCGGGCCATTCCTAACAAACTGCATCTGGTATCACACCCGGAACACTTTCATCACTTCGTCGCCGAGGTGGTTGATCACTTTCACGGCGATGCGACCGGACTTGGGTTTGTCGAAGGGCCGGGACGTGTCGCTGTTGAGTGTGGCCCAGGCTTCTTCATTGACTTCCGCTTTGAGCGTAGTCTTGAGCGCGCTGTAGGGGTCGTTCGCGCCGAGGAAGTATGCGTGGCGGACGAAGAAGCTTTCTTCGTTGTAGTCGGTGTCGATGAACCAGCAGGCGATGCCTTGGGGGCCGTCGCTTCGGACTTCGCCGGTTTGCGGGTGGAAGACGTCCACGCCGTTGACCTTGACGCGCAGCCGGCCGTCCTTCTCCGGCAGGATGGTGATGTCGGGCTCACCGAAGATGACGAATAGGTTGCCCTTGCCGGTGTTCTTGAGGTCTTCGGCCATGTGCAGATCGGCATTCATGCGCGCCTTGAGCACGGGGATGCGGCCTAGTTTGGTGAACTCGGTGGCGTGGGCCTCGTAGTTAAAGGCGCAGGCAATGAGCACGTCGAAGTCGGCGTCGCCGGCCTCGCGGGCGGCCTCTACTAGATCGGGGCGAGTGACGGTCCCAAATTCTTGGCCAATGAAGATGGCAGCGCGTTTTTCCGCTGAACCACCCTCGATGTAGCGGCCTTCTGCGCAGATCAGCCGACCGGGCCAAGGTTTGAGCGTGGTGAAGGTAATCCGGTCTTCCTTGTGCGCCTGTTGGACGCCGGCGGTCTTGAGATTTTCCAGGATCATCTGCGGGAAGGTCTGCTTCGCGGCGTAGTCGGCACCGGGTTGGGCGGCGGTGTCGATCAGTTCGTCGTTCTCGTCCACGCCCAGTACGCGGTGCGGCGAGAGGCTCTCGACGGTGAACGGCCCGGCAACGCGAATCTTCTTGTTATCGGGGTAGGGTCTGTCGTAGAGATACTCAAACTCGGCTTTGGCGGCGATTGATGCGTCGATCTCCTTCTGCCGCGTGATACGCGCCTGCCACCAGTCAGCATGCAATTTCTTCGCCGCCTCGGGCCACTTGGTGTCAGCCTCGCGCGGAATCTCCCATTCCTGCCACTGCTTCTTAAGTGTGGCACTCAGTTTCTCGCGGAGCTGTTCCAGTGCGGCCTGCCACTTGTCCCAGATCACATCGATCTCGGCGTTGCTCGCGATGTCACCAAGTTGAATGTGCGGCACGCGCTCGTACACGAAGCCATGTCGGATGTTGCCGTGCACCGGTTGTGAGGACGGCACGGTGCGGGTAATTTCGGCTTCCTTGATCTGGCCGTCGCGCGAATCGGCGAGCAGGTAATACGGATAGCGCGCACCCATGATGCGAGCGCGGGCGAGCGCCAGCGCGACGCGCGAGGTATCGATAGTAATCCAGCGCCGGCCCCACTGCTCTGCGACATAGGCAGTCGTGCCGGAACCACAGGTCGGATCGAGGACGAGGTCGCCCGGGTCAGTTGCCATCAGCAGGCAGCGCTCGACCACCTTCGAGTTCGTTTGAACGACATAAATCTTGTCGTCGGTGAATGCTCCCGTCTGTGTGTCGAACCAAACGTTCGCCATGCTCTGTACGGAAAAATCGGCAAGGAACCGCACGTATGAGATTGAGCGTGGAGTCGGAAGCGCTAGCCGGTCAGCACGGCCAAGTCGTGTGACGCCATCGGGGTATTGGCACTTCCAGTGCGAGTTGCCGGGCCATGGGTCGAATGTATGGCCTTGGAACACAAATGGCTGAGGATCAGCGGCTCGGCCTTGCGAGTAAGCATTGTCATGTCTGTAGATCAATGCATCTCCCGGCACCAGCTCCGGGTTCCCTCGCTCCGCAGGTGTGAAGAAACGTCGCGTACCATTTGCTTCCTGCACTCTCGTAAACCGCTCACCTTTGTCGTCGGCGAGTGTCTTCGATTGATAAAGCGGCCGGTATTTAGCGTGTTCGCGGCTGTGCGCGTACCATAGGACGATATCCATAGACCGAGACAGCATGTTGCTCGTGAACGAACTCGTTGTTCGGAACGACACCTCAGCAACAAAATTTTTTTCTCCGAATATCTCATCCATCACCGCCCGCACCCGATGCACATTCTCATCGCCGATCTGCACAAAGATCGAACCTGAATCCGTCAGTAAATCCCGCGCCACGGTCAGCCGGTCACGCAGGTAAGTGAGGTAGCTGTGGATGCCGTCACGCCAAGTGTCGCGGAAAGCTTTCACCTGCTCCGGCTCGCGGGTGATGTGGCCAGCGTTGCCGTCCTTCACGTCGCGGCTGGTAGTGCTCCACTGGAAGTTGCTGTTGAATTTGATGCCGTAAGGCGGGTCGAGGTAGATGCACTGCACCTTGCCGCGCAGTCCCTCGCGCTCGGCGAGGCTCGCCATCACCTGGAGGGAATCGCCGAGGATCATGCGGTTCGACCAGTTCTGGTCGTGCTGGTAGAACTCGGTCTTGTCCACGCCCTTGGGCATGCCGTTGAAGTCGGCAAAGAGGTCGGGCGTGAGCTGTCCCGCATCGTGTTGTTGCTCGCGTGTTTGGCGCAACAGGTCGTCGATCAGCGCCTTGGGGTGAACCTTTTCCTGGATGTAGAGCGGCGGGGCGTGGACGACGAGGTCGCTCCAGTCCTGCTCGTCCTTGCCGCGCCAGACGAGCTGCGGGTCGAGGTCGCGATTACGCCGCTCGTAGGCGACGCGGACGGGGTGCTGCTCCTCCTTCTGCAGGACCGACTGGTATTCCGCCGTGGGAATGTTCCGGCGCGTCGCCTCCTCGTGCTTGAGGGTTTCGACGGTTTTCTTGGGGGACGGTTTCTTGGCCATGGCGAAATTCAGGGGGTGAAGCCGATGCGGCGCTTGGGCTGGGCCTTCCGCGCCTCGTCCTCGGCGATGAGCTGCTTGATGGCGTCGAAGACCACGGCGAACTGCTCGTCGTATTTCTTTTCCATCGCCTCTATTTTGCGGGCGAGGTCGCGATTGGAGTCCATGAGGCGCCGCAACTGTACGAAGGTACGCATAATGGCGATATTCACTTCCACCGCGCGCGGCGAGCGCAGGACGCTGGAGAGCATGGCGACGCCCTGCTCGGTGAAGGCGTAGGGGCGATAGCGCCTTCCCCCTCTCCCCTTTGAGGTCACAAATTGTGATCTCAAAGTTTTGCCTATCCGTGAACTCGTCACAGTTTGTGATGAGTTGGGATGGCTCGCTTGCGATGCGGTCACAAATCGTGACCGGATGCGCTCGTATTCCTCAGCCGAAAGTTGGAACATGAAGTCGGCTGGAAAGCGTCTACGATTGCGCGCTACCGCCTGGTTCAGCGCGCGCACTTCCACGCCGTAAAGCGCCGCGAGATCTGTGTCGAGCAATACTTTTTCGCCGCGAACGAAGAAGATCAACGAGGCAAGGTTTTCCGGCCTGGGCGTCACTGAACGCATTCCGCTTTCTCCGCCATAACGCCGTCGATCATTTTGTTGAATTCCGCTTCGACTTTCTTCTCGAAATCGGCCTCGATCTGATAGACCTCGGTGAATTCGGCGAAGGCCCAGCGGCCGTGCGTCCCGAGGTGGTTCACGCCGGGCACCCAGTAGGTGTCCATGGTGGATTTCTTTTCTTTGGCGTCCTCGCGCCGATAGCCCTTAATCTCGACGATGAGGTGCAGCAGATCGCCATCGCCGTGGCCGTCGTCCACCAGCACGATGAAGTCGGGCAGGTACTTGCGCGTTTCCGAGCCGTAGCGGTATGGCACTTCGAGGCCGAGGTTGTGGTTTTTCACGTAGGCGCGCACGCGCGGGTGCGCCTCCGCCACGCGGCAGAATTCGGCTTCCCAGTCGCTGTCGAGCACGATCCAGTTGATATGGCACCTGGGCGGCGGACCGCTCGTATCCCAGCGCAGCGTCTTCGAGGTGTTGAAGCGGACGTACGCGGTCGATCCGTTCGGGTTGTAAGGGTCAAGAACGGCCTTGATGGGGCGTTTACCCTCCGATACGCGCATGATCGCCGCCATGAGGCGCTCACAGGCCATGTCAGCGAGCATCTTGTACTTGAGTTGCGCAGGGTAGGTTCCGCCCTTGCAAACCAGACGATTCTCGTCCAGCCACTGCTTGACAATACGCTTCAACTGGCCGAACAAATGCAGTTGTGGTTCACCGTTGGCGTCCCGCCATTTGGTGAGCAACAAGTGTGACGTCAGCTCGTAGACAACCTGCGAGGGGCGAACGTCGCCGGTATGCACCAAGTTGAGATCAACCGTCTCGCCGATGATGCCGGAATTGCGAGTCGCCGTCGCGCCCACGAGATCAGGCGTGAGTTCGAGGATCGAGTCATCGTTGAACTGGGCGGTCAACCGTTCGTCAGGCAACTCGACGCGGTAGCCCTCGACCCGGGGAAAATGTATTTCCAGGGCATCTCGGTCAGGTCGTATCGCCTTGACCTGGATGGTTTCGCGCGGCGGCTGCGGTGGTGCGACAACCGGCTTGGCGGTGAAGTCGAAGGGAACGCCCAGAACATCGGCGTATTCGACATTGAAAAGATTCTCTTCATTGAGATCGTAGGATTGGCGGCGCAACGCGCGCCCGATCACCTGTTCGCACAAGAGCTGGGTGCCGAAGGCACGCACGCCGAGCACGTGGGTTACGGTGTTGGCGTCCCAGCCCTCGGTCAGCATGGACACAGACACCACGCAGCGGATGTCTGCGCCCAGTTGCGCGGGCTTGCCGACCGTGTTCATTACTTCACGCAGCAACGTGACGTCGTCAAGCTCCTTGCCGCTTTGCAGATCAGATGCCAGCTTGCCGCCTCGTTCGAGGATCTCGCGCCGAAATCGCTCGATTTCATCAGCCGCCATGGCGCGGAAGTTGTCATCAAGCCCTTCCCCCGACTCCAACTGCTCGCTATCGATCAGAAGTGTTCTCGGCCGAGGAAGCGGATTGCCATGTTCATCATGGTTCTGGAACAAAGGCAGCCGGCCGTACACCAGTTGACTGGTGCCGTCCTTGTTCTGGTGCTGGAAGCCAGAGATATAGTCATAGACCAGCTTGGAAGTGGACGTGTTATTGCAGACGACAATAAAGCAAGGAGGCACCGAGACCTTTTTTTCGACCCAGAGCGCAAAGGTTTGGGCATAGTGTCCGTATAGCGCATCCAATGCGGTCTGCAGCTGCGGCGGGAGATCGCGCGGGTCTAGCGCTTGCGATTTGCCGCGCCCTTTCTTGGGCATCTTGGCACGTATGTGCTCCCACAGATTGCGGAACATAGGCATTTCATTGCCCGGAATGTTGTCCGCCACCGGAACACGCGGCAGTTTCACGATGCCACACTCGATCGCGTCCATGAGTGAAAAGTCGCTCATGGTCCAGGGAAAGAGCGTGCCTTCGGCGTAGCCTGAGCCGCGGAGGAAAAACGGCGTTGCGGACAAGTCCATTACGCGCGCCACGCCGAGCTTGCGATTGACGGCTTCGAGTCCGGAGATCCAGACACGGGCGGCCTCGTTGTTCTTCTCTGCCTCTTTTCTCTCGTCACCCTTCAGGTCTTCGTCATCATCATTATCGGCGCCCGGCTTTTCCCGATAGCAATGGTGCGCTTCGTCGTTGAGCACGAGGATGTTTTTCAGCCCCATCAGGTCGGGCATCACCCGCTGTAGCATCTGGCCTTCGGTTTCGAGCGTGTTCAGTTCCTCTCCGCCTCGACCCTGGAGCAGGGAGCGTCCGCCCTTCGAAAGCTCTATGCGCTCGCGCAGCTTGAAGGCGTGAAAGTTGGTGATGACGATCTTTGCCTTGTTGATTTCTTCCAGCAGGTCGCTGGGCACGAGCTCGCGGCTGGCGTAGTAGCTGTCCGGGTCGTTCGGCTGGAGCACGCGCAGGCGATCCTTGATGGTGAGGCCGGGTGCGACGACGAGAAAGCCGCGGGTGAAGCGTTTGCTCTGTGACCGCCGCACCGCGTTGATGGTCTGCCAGGCGATGATCATCGCCATGACGGTCGTCTTGCCGGCGCCGGTGGCTAGCTTCAGAGCGAGACGCATCAATTCCGGGTTGGCTTCGTTATTGGCGTTCGTGAGATGTTCGAGAAAACGCTCGGCTGCTTTGCCCGCCTGCGGCGCGACTTCCGTCAGCCAGATGGCGGTTTCCACCGCTTCGATCTGGCAGAAGAACGGACGGATGCTGCTGAAATTGTGATGGCGCCAGTGCTGCAACAAACGGGCGGTTTCCGGCGTGACGCGCCAATCGTTGGGATTCGGCAACGCCCGCCACTTGTCCACTTCCTGCCGGACGCCGTTGATGATCGCCGTGTGGATGTATTGCTGGTCCTTGGTGGAGAGCCCTTTGCCTTCGTCAAAGACGATCTGCTGCTGTTCGCTCGCGCCCTTCCGCTTTTTCGGCTTCGGGATCGGTGTGATGAATTCAGCGCGGCGGCGGGTTTCGGTGATTTGCTGAGTGGGCTGGCCGCTGGCGTCGAGCTCCCAGTGACGCGCGGGATACGCGTACGGCGAGTTAAGAATCGGCTTTTCGAAAAAGCGGTTATCCATCCCCTGGATTTTCTTTTTGTGATAGGCCTATTCAGTACCGTCGAGCATCATGAGTATATTCACGGCTGATCACCGGCTAGTTCGTCATCGTCAGCCGGTACCGGCAACGCCGCAATCGCATCCAACTGCGGCAACGCGTCCTGCCCAATGCCCTGCAGATCGCCGACGATGGCGAGCATCCCGCCCGTGAGGCGCGTAAGCTGCATTTCGCGCTTCTTCCATAGTCTCGTCATCGCCTGGCGCTCGGCATCGAGGTCTTTGCGCATCACTGAGAAGCCGTCCACCACCGAGCGCACGCGCTGCACGAACTGCGGGCTGCAGATGTAGTTGTAGAGGAGTTCCATCTTTTCGCTGCGCCCGGCGTTCGCCTGTTTCAACTTGTGCATTTCGACGAGCGTGGTGCGTAGCGCCTCGGCGAGCGGGCGCGCGGCGTCGAAGCGGGTGATCCAGACGTCGGAATCGCGCGTGAAGGGCTCGCGCACAATGGGGTGATGATGGTGCCGCAGAGCTGGCCCGAGGCCGAGCGCACGCGCTGGAGGAGATCGGCGCCCGTGACGCCCTTCGGCACCGGCACGATTTCGTCCAGGGGGAAGGCGCTTTTGAGCAGCGCTTCGAGGCTGAGCTCGAGCGCTTCGCCCTGCATCTGCTGCGAGCCCTGGTCGAGCTTGCGCTTGAGATCTGCGGCTTCGCGCTGGGCGGATTCAAGCTGCGCCTTGTACTGGGCTTCGCGCCGGTTGAATTCTTCGCCGAGGGTCAAGCGGGCGTGCGCTTCGATGCGGGTGCGTTCTTGGTCGAGCTTGCGGTTGAATTCGACGTCGAGGTTGCGCGCGAAAGACTTCATGTCCCTGCCCCCACCCTAACCCTCCCCCGCCGGCGGCAAGGGAGGGAATCGTTTGTGGCGGTGAGCGCTTCGGTCGCGGATTTGAGGTCGGCTTCGAACTGGGCTTTGTGGCGGGCGAGGTCGCGTTCGGCGCGGCGCTGGGCGGCGGCGGCGAGCTGCGCTTCGAGGGCTTTGCCGCGCTCGGCGAAGGTGCGCTCGAAGTCGTCGGCGTAGCGGTCGATGGTCTGGCGCGAGATGCCGTCGGCCAGCGGGAATTTCTGCCGGCAGTGCGGGCAGAGGACGGTTTCTGCGCCGCTGATGATGATTTTGTGTTGTGGAACTATGCTCCCCATGACTTCCTTCCCCTTACTTCAAGCTTACACACAAACGGGAAACAATACTGTCAGGGATTTCCTGACAAGCAATTCCGTTCCTCCGCAACCCCGTCCTCTTGTGGCCAGGCCAAACGATGCGAATTCGCTTGCGGATCAAGCAGGCACCGGGTGCTTGCGCGAACGCCGCCGCCCCTTCGCCCCATTGGCGGGCTTCACCGAGAGCCGCAGTCCCGCGGCGGCGAGCAGCGCGGTCAAGCTCTTGAGCTCGGGATTGCCGCTCGCGGACAACATGCGGTAGGTTGCTTCGCGGGTCAGTTGCGAGCGGCGGGCGATTGCCGCGACACCGCCTTGCGCCCGCGCCACCTGCCGCAGCGCGAGCATCAGGACGCCCTGGTCGCCATCGTCCATCGCTGCTTCCAGATAGGCGGCGGCTTCGTTCGCATCCTTGAGCCGGTGGACCAGCCAGTCCTCGTAGGAGCGGCTAGGGGCGGCGGGGCTTGCTCGCGCCGGCGCTTTTCGCGCGGCCTTTATAGTCCTTGAAGTACGCTTTGGCACGGTTTTCGGTAGCTGATAGTAGAGGAGCCGATGCCCGGGCATTGTAATTTATAAATTACATGTGTTCAAGTGGCGGGTCGCGCCGGCAGGCACCCCGCTTTACGGCCGCGGAATGCGCTTGTAGCGGTGGCCGACGGTCTTGACGGTGGCGATGACGGCGTAGGCATCGAGGTGCTTGTCGCGAGGGAGGGGGCGGTTCTTCAGGTCGCGGGCGAGGCGGCGGCGGGCGGCCTTGTCGAGGAAGACGATGGCGGCGCCGCGGTGGTCGTACTGGATTCGCCCGTAGTCGAGGAGGCATTCGAGCGCGGAGTGCGGGATGCCGCGCTGCTGCATGCGGGTTTTCGCGTGCTGGGTCAGGTGTTCCATGGCGTAGCCCTCCGGGTCGATGACGACTCGTCAGGATAGCGCGCGGGAGGCTCAGGGGGTGAGCTAGATGTCTCCCCGGAGTAAGCCGGGGGCCGGTGCGGTTGTCTGGATCCCGGCCTTCGCCGGGATGACGAAGCACCGGGATGACGGCGGCTAATGCGCCATACGGAACTGACGCTACGCTGCCCGTGCGCGTACGCGTGGTTCGATCTTCGGCCATTCGTTCCTGCGCGCCACGCGCAGATCGTAATCGGACTGGAGATCGAGCCACAGCTCTGGCGATACGCCGAAATACTTCCCCAGCCGCAGCGCCGTGTCCGCCGTGATCGCACGCTTGCCGTTGACGATCCCGCTGACACGATTAGGCGGCACATCGATGGCACGGGCGAGCGCATTGATGCTCAAATCGAGCGGGCGCATGAATTCTTCGAGCAGAATCTCGCCGGGCGGAATCGGATCAAGCTGTTTCTTTGCCATGGGTTGCCTCAGTGATAATCTACGATCTCAACATCGTAGGCATTGCCGTCGGCCCACCTGAAGCAGATCCGCCACTGGTCGTTAATTCGGATGCTGTGCCGGCCTTTGCGATCACCCTTGAGCGCTTCAAGGCGGTTGCCAGGCGGGGCTTTCAAGTCTTCCAGGCGCCGCGCGCGGTGCAAATACAGTAGTTTGCGCCGTGCCGGGCGTTCCATAGCCCGGAACCGTGGGGCCGGAATGTCGTTGAACAGGTCCTCGGTGTCCCGATTCCGGAAGGACTTGATCATGGAGAAAGGGTATTACGCTACACGTAATATGTCAAGCGTAATGGACGCGATTGTCGCCGGCGGATGTGGCCGCCCTCCCCTCACGCCGATTGGCTCAGGGAATCTCTGAACAAGTCATCCCGGCGGAAGCCGGGATCCAGGACCATATTGATTTCACTGGACTCCGGTTTTCACCGGAGTGACGAATCGGATAGTTCAGAGCTTCCTTAGGGGACTGTCCCCTAACGAGGCGGGTCTTTTCTTTTGTAAACCGCCTTCTCGGGGAGGACCCAGCGGACGCCGCCGCGCGGGTCGCTCTTGTCGCCGCGGTAACGCGGGATCACGTGGAGGTGGACGTGCATCACGCTCTGGCCGGCGGCCGCGCCGTCGTTGATGCCGAGGTTGTAGCCGTCGGGGTGGTGCGCGCGGTCGAGCAGCGTTTTGGCCTCGTCGAGCAGCTCGAGCATCGCCTGGCGCTCTGCGGGCGTCGTGTCGAAAAAGCTCGCGACATGGCGCCGCGGAATGACGAGTGCGTGGCCGTCGCTCACCGGGTGGGTGTCGCGCTGCAGGAATGCGAGCGGGCGTTCGATCAGGACCTGGTCAGCCCGCGGCGGGCAGAACGGGCAAATGGTGTCGGGCACGGTCGGCTTCCATGGGATTGGCGTCGGCGGATTTTAATATGGCGGGACCGATGGCGGCGCTGCGCATACTGGATCCCGGTTTTCACCGGGATGACGAAGAAGCTTAGGGGACCGAAGAAGCTTAGGGGACTGCCCCCTAACGAGACGCCTAACGAGACGGCGCTAAACGGAATAGGTTTGAAGGCCCGGAACTGCGCGCGCAATCGCGTCGAAATCCCGGTCGCTGTGAAGCAGAACGAGGCCGTGTTCGAGTGGCAGGGTTTTTGCGGCGTATCCCGCCGGTCGATGACGGCGGCTCGGGATAAGCTCGGCGGTGGCTCAAAAAACGAGCTACCCGCGGCGGCCGTTTGCCGCTATCCTTTCCAGCCATGAACCAAGCGAGCCGCCTGCGCGATATCGTCGCGATCCTCGAAAACAGCCGCCACCCGGTGCGGCGCCAGTATTTCCTCGACGAGCTCGATGTGTCGCTCGCCATTTTCAAGCGTGATCTCGACGTGCTGCGCGACCAGAAGCAGGCGCCGATCGTGTGGAAGCCCGCCGACTTCGACCATCCGCCGGGCTATGTGCTCGAAGACAAGGGCTGGAGCAGCGGCAAGCTCGGGCTGCCGCGCGCGTGGTTTTCCGCAACGGAGATCTACGCGCTGCTGATGATCGACGAGCTGGCGCGCCATATCGGCCCGGGACTGTTGACCGAGCACCTGCAGCCGCTCGTCACGCGGGTGACGATGATGCTGGGCGCCGCGGACGATACGCCCGAAGACATCCGCTCACGCGTTCGCATTCTTGCCTCGGCGAGCAGGCGCAAGGCCGCGCCGCACTTCGAGACGGTGGCGAAAGCGGCGGTCCGCAAGCGGCGCATTCAGATCAGGTATTTCACCCGCAGCCGCAACGAGCGCTCGGAGCGCGTGGTCTCGCCGCAGCGGCTGATTCATTACAGGGAGAACTGGTATCTGGTCGCGTGGTGTCACAAGGTCGACGGCCCGCGGATGTTCGCGCTCGATTCGATCGAAGAGGCGGTGATGCTCAAGGACGAGGCGCGCAGCGTGGCGCGGAAAGAGATCGACGCGCTGATCGGCCGCGATTTCGGCATCTACGCGGGAAAGAAGCGGCAGTGGGCGAAGCTCGTGTTCACGCGCGATCAGGCGCGCTGGGTCACCTCCGAAATCTGGCACCCCGAGCAGAAAAGCGAGACCCGCGTGGACGGCAGCTACGTGCTGGAAGTGCCGTACAGCGATGCGCGCGAACTGGTGCTGGAGATTTTGCGGTTCGGCGCGGATGTGGAAGTGGTCGAGCCGGCGGCGCTGCGCAAGGAAGTCGCGGCGCGGTTGCGCGCGGCGGCGGCGCGTTATTCGGCGGCGGGCTGAACACGTCTCGCATTCAAGCCGTCGGATGGGTGGTGAGCCAGGCGACGACCGCCTCGGCGTTGCGGTCCGGCGGAAATACCGGATAGAAGACGTGCGCGACCCCCCCGTCCTGAATGACGAGCGTGAGCCGCTTGATGAGTCGCATCGATTGCACCTCGAAGGTAGGCAGCCGCATGGCGGTCGCGAACTCCAGCCGTGCATCGCTCAGAAGCGGAAAAGGCAGATGCAGCCGCGCCACAGCCTCCTGTTGGTCGCCGGTAGCCTGCGTGCTGAGCCCGAACAGCCGGGCGCCGAGCGCTTCCAGTTCGCGATAGTGGTCGCGAAAAGCGCACGACTGCGGGGTGCAGCCGCGCGCGCCCGGGATCAGGTTCCAACCGTCGGGTGACGCCTCGTCGGGCCGCCCCGTGCGGGGATAGCAGTAGACCACGGTGCGGCCGCTGAGCGCCGACAGATCGACCCGCTCGCCGCTGGTCGCAGGAAGCAATACCGGCGCGACGGCCAGTCCCGGCAGATGATCGGCCATGCCGTCGTCGACGGGAACGGGAAGGTTCGGCGGAAGGCTGTAGACGTCGTCACTGCGGGGCATTTCGACTCTCCAAAAAAGCGATACAGAATTTCTCAGTTCATTGACGATAACACGGCGCGCTGCGAGGGCGGCGCGCGCTCGATCCGTCCATCTGTGTTGGTCCGGAATGACGACGCCTGTGTTGATCCGGGATGACGATGCTCACTGCGGTTTGAGCCGACGGTTTTGATCAGCGCACCGGTTCTTTCGTAGAGGCGCAGGGCGCGATAGCGCAGCGTATTACGCCGGAGATGTAATCCGCGCATTACGCCGCAAGACGGCTCCTAACAGTTTGTTGAAAATCGCCTTGGTCACCACATTTCCGTCATGCCGGAGAAAGCCGGCATCCAGTAACATGTTGATTCGCTTGATACGCGTTTTCTGGACACCGGCTTTCGCCGGTGTGACGGGTCATTTTTCAACGAACTGCTAAAAGACGGCGCGCCCGAAGCCGGATAGCGTCGCTATACCGCATCGGGCGCACCCGTTGATGTGAAGTGGGTGGTTGAGCGTTTTTGAAATTGTTCGCGGAGCGTGGCTGCCGGTC
>Ga0214472_10001803_pt1 | contig 23341 bp, 18 predicted proteins | sample RVTome_6_FD_207662 | JGI IMG/M metagenome (GOLD analysis project Ga0214472, IMG submission 207662) | Soil microbial communities from uranium-contaminated site in the Upper Colorado River Basin, Wyoming, United States - RVT140D175 | ecosystem: Environmental > Terrestrial > Soil > Contaminated >...
GACGGTGCCCGCCGCGGATTGGCGCGTGGCGCTCTTCCTGGCCGGCGGCGCGATCGTCGCAACGGTCTCGTTCGGCCTCGCGCCGGCGCTGCAGGCCACGCGCCTCGAGCTGACGCGGACGATGCGCGGCGAGGTGATGCGCGATGCGCGCCCCGGCCGCGCACGAAGCCTGCTCATCGGCGTCCAGGTGACGGCCTCGGCGCTGCTTCTCATTTGCGCCGCCGTGTTCCTGCGCAGCGCGTTTGCGGCCGCGACCGTCGAACCCGGGATGCGGACCGCCGACACGGTCATGGTCGAGATCGTCAACGAACCGCTGCGCAGCGCCATGATCCAGGCCGTGGCGGCCGAACCGTTGGTGGCGGACGTGGCGGCGTCGTGGCCGGGCACGTTCGGCCGGCCGCGCCAGGGTTTCGCGGACGGGCCGACCGGCAAACGGGCCGTCGCCTTCAAGTTCGTCTCGCCGGAGTACTTCGGCGTGCTCGACATCGAGGTCCTGCGGGGCCGCGGCTTCACGCCGGCCGAGCGCGCCCCGGATGCCGCCGTGGCCGTCGTGGCTGAATCGGTCGCGCGGGACCTGTGGCCCGACGGCGAGGCCGTCGGCCAGGTCCTGCATCTCGAGCCGGATCCGGACTCGGACACGCGTCGGGTCGATGAGCCGCTTCTCCCCGGGCGGACGTTCGCCGTCGTCGGCGTCACGCGCGACGTGGCCGGCTTCCGCCTCGCCGACTTCGAAGAGGCAGGCGTATACGTGCCGACGAACGCCGCCGCGGCTGAGACGTCGCTGACCGTGCGCGTCCACGGAGACCCCGAGCTGGCGAGGCGCGCGCTGCTCCAGCGACTCACGGCCATCGATCCGAACATGGGCCAGGTCATCACGATGAGGACGGTGGCGCGGCTGGAGACGTACCTCCTGCAGATCGCCTTCTGGCTGACGATGGTGCTCGGCGGGCTGGCGCTGGTGCTCACGCTGTCGGGGCTGTTCGGCGTGCTGTCGTACCTGGTCGAACAGCGGACGAAGGAAATCGGCGTCCGCCTGGCGCTCGGGGCAACCTCCAGGGATGTCGGCATGCTGGTCTTGTCGCAGTCCGGCCGGCCGGTCGCCTTCGGCATGCTTGCCGGCGCCGGCCTGGCCGCGGCGCTCGCGATCGGACTTCTCTCGACACCGGCCGCCGCCGCGATCGGCGGCATCGTGCGCGTTCTCGATCCGGTGGCCTACATCGGAAGCCTGCTGGCCATCGTCATCGCGTGCGCGGGCGCGGCGTTGATTCCCGCGCTGCGGGCCGCGCGCGTCGATCCGATCGCCACCTTGAGACAGGAGTAATTGCGGCGCCAGATTGGGCGCGGCCATCCCGCGTCTCGCTCCTGGCCGGTCTGCCGTCGGCGCGCCGCGCCGCCGCCGCCGTGGATCCCATCCACGCGATTCGGTCGGAGTGAGACGGCCGGGTCAGCCAGAGCGGGGTTCCGCAAGGGCGATATGGAGGATCGAGCAATGACATCGAGGGATACGACGGAGAACAACGCGAGTGATCCAGGCTCGGTCGAATCGTGGCTGGTCTCGGCAGGACGGGACCGGCGCCCGGGCTCGCCGCTAAACGTGCCGCCATGCCCGGCGTCGAACTTCGTGCTGGGCCAGCACCGTGCATACGCTCGCGACGACGCCACGCCGGGCTGGGAGGCACTGGAAGAGATCGTCGGCGGCCTCGAAGGTGGCTCTTCGGTCTCCTTTGCCTCCGGCATGGCGGGGATCGCGGCGGTTTTCGATCAACTCCCCACAGGCTCCGTCGTGGCCCTCCCGGACGACTGCTATCAGGGTGTCGCGGGACTCGTCAAAGCTGGCCAACGCCGCGGCCGGTGGACCGTGCACCGCGTGGCCGTCGCCGACACGGCAGGCTGGGTCGAGATGTGCGGAGTGGCCGACCTGATTTGGCTGGAGTCGCCTTCGAACCCGCTGCTGACGGTCGGTGACCTGGACGCTATCTGCGCCGCACCGCGGAAGCGTGGCGCGATCCTGGGCGTGGACAACACCTTCGCGACACCGCTCAATCAGCGTCCACTGGCGCTCGGGGCCGATGTGGCCGTGCAATCGGTGACGAAGTTCATCGGCGGACACTCGGACCTGCTCGGCGGCGTCGTCACCGTGCGCGACGCGAACCTGCTGGCGGCGCTGCGGCAGGCTCGGGAACTCGCGGGTGCAACACCCGGCACCCTCGAAACGTTTCTTGCGGTCCGCGGAGCTAGGACGCTAGCATTGCGGCTGGAACGAGCACAGCAGAACGCGATGACACTGGCCGAGCGCCTCGCGCGCCATCCCAACGTCGGTCTGACGCGCTATCCCGGCCTGGCGAGCCACCCAACGCACGAGGCCGCGCGACGCCAACTCAAGGGCTTCGGCACGATCATCTCGTTCGACGTGCGTGGCGATCCTCCCGCCGCCGACGCCGTGTGCGCCGGACTGCAGCTCATCCAACACGCCACCAGCCTGGGCGCGGTCGAATCCACCATCGAACGGCGGGCCAGCATTCCCGGGCAGGAGCACCTGCCTCCGACGCTGTTGCGGCTGAGTGTGGGCATCGAGGCCGTCGAGGACCTGTGGACCGATCTGGATCGAGCGCTGCGCAACGTGCCGGAAGTGTAGTACTGGACGAAGAAGCAGGACATGGTGGACAGCGATCGTGGGCGCGCCGTCATCCTTCGCCGCGCACGGTAGATTCGGAGACGCATCGGTTTCCGTCACCGCGGTGAGGACGTTCACCGCGGTGGGAGTTAGACAAGGACAACCGGTCCGTCGCCGTGTCGGTGAGCGGGTCGCTGATTTCTCGCCGATGTGGACCTGGTGACACAGGCGGCGATCGATGGGGCCGGGCTCGCGTTCATGGCGGAAGACCGCCCTCGGGCTCCCGTTCGATCGACGCTGAGGCCGAACCACTACGTTGCCAGGAAGTACTCCGCTGACCAAATCAGCGTCATCGAGTCCCTCGAGAATCTGGCCACGAAGAACGATGTCGATCAGCTTGGGGCACGGCTCACGGGCCTCTTCCAGCAATTTTTTGCCGGGCTGCACCGAGGGAGCACGAGCACACGCGAGGCGGTCAGGATAGGTGCATCGATGGTCAGCACCATCGTCGGCCGCAGCACTTGAGCTCTGGAGGAATGACTGCATTCCTCCCGTGTCCGGACTGCGGAAATCCGAATCCCTTCCTGGCGTTCTACTGCCAGTGGTGCGGAAGGCAGCTGCGCGACGACGACTAGGCCAGCTGCGACCATCGCCTATTGGTCCTGGGGAGTCGCCAAGGGATCATTGATGTCGTGCCGCAGACGGGCGGCCGGTCACCAGCGCCGCCCGCTCCTGTGACCCCGGTGTGACCCCGAACGCGATCTGATGTTACCTATGTGTTCCCTCACGACGGACTGGCAGCGAAACTGGCGGGTCTTTTGCGTTTTTCTGAGAATTCTGGAGCCGGCGGTCGGACTCGAACCGACGACCTGCTGATTACGAATCAGCTGCTCTACCAACTGAGCTACGCCGGCTCTCGGCGTGACGGGCGATCCTATCAAGCGCCGTGCGAAAAGGGCAGGCCGGCCCGGTTGCCCGGCCGGCTGCCCGCGCCTGTCTCATCGGATCGTAACCGAAAGGGGTGTGCACCTGCCCGCGACGTGCCATGATGGGCGCCTCTGCGGCAAGGGGGACTCATGCTTTTCGACCCACCGTCCGCGACTCGTCACCGGCAGCGCCTGTCGCTCCTCGCCGCGATCGTGGTGGCCGCGGCACTCCAGGCGTCCGGCGCCGCGACTGCGCTCGTCGCGGCCCAGGCGCCGTCCCACGTGTATCCCGGCGCGGACTGGCAGACGATCGCCGATCCACGCCCGGCGGGTTACTGCGCCGACGGCCTCGACCGCGCGACCGAGCACGCCCGTACCCTTCCCACCACCGGCGTCATGGCCATCGTCGGCGGCCGCGTGCTCTGGCAGTACGGCGACCTCGAGGCCGTCAGCTACCTCGCCTCGGTCCGCAAGAGCATTCTGGCGACCATGTTCGGCAAGTACGTCGAGAACGGGCGCATCCGGCTCGACGCGACGCTCCTCGACATCGGCATCGACGACGTCAACGGTCTGCTGCCGGCCGAGAAGGAGGCGACGGTGGCGGATCTGCTGGCCGCGCGCTCGGGCGTCTATCACGAGGCGTCGAACGCGGCGTGCACGGGCTGCGGCAGCACGGCCGGCGACCCGCCGGGCCCGCGCGGAACGGTCCCGCACGGCACCTACTTCCTCTACAACAACTGGGACTTCAACGCGCTCGGCACGATCTTCGAGCAGGCGACCGGCGACAACCTCTACGACGCGTTCGAGCGCGACTTCGCGCGTCCGCTCGGCTTCCAGGACTTCACCCGCGCGGCGCAGCGCAAGACCGTGAACATCGACCGGTCGATCCACCCCGCGTACCACTTCTACCTGTCCACGCGCGACATGGCGCGCTTCGGGTATCTGATTCTGCGGCGCGGGGCCTGGAACGGGCAGCAGATCGTGTCGTCAGACTGGATTACGAGGATGACCACGCCCGTGACGCCGGTGGGGGAGATGAACCCCGACGCGTACCGCCAGGGCCCGTTCGGCTACGGCTACCTGTGGTGGGTCTGGAACGGCTCGTCGAACACGGGGATCTACCGCGGCGCGTTCACGGGCATCGGGGCCATCGGCCAGTACATCACCGTGCTGCCGGAGCTGGACATGGTGATCGCCCACAAAACGCAGCCGCAGCGCGACAACCCGTCGGTCGGCCGCGGCGACTATCTCGGGCTCATTCAGCGGCTCGCAGACGCGCGCTGCAGATAAGCGGCGCGACGAGGCGAGAGGGTGCGGAGGTGCGGAGGTGCGGAGGTGCGGGGGTGCGCCGGGTGCCAGGAACGCGCTGACGCTGGCCAGCATCACTCAGCCAAGAGAAGCTGATCCGACTGCAGGTTCCTCGCACCCGCCGCACCCCCGCATCCCCGCACCCCCGCACTGTTTCCCTACGCGAGAACCTTGATGACGACGCGCCGATTCTGCGCGCGGCCGTCGCGGGTCTCGTTCGGCGACATCGGCTTGTCCTCGCCGTAGCTGATCACGTTCATGCGGTGCAGCGGGACCTGGTGCTGCTCGTAGAGGTACCGCTTCACTGACTCGGCGCGCTCGAGCCCGAGCTTGTAGTTGATCTCGGCCGGCCCGGTGGCGTCGGTGTGGCCTTCGATCTCGAAGTAGGCGCCCTGCGGGTTGGCTTTGAGCTCGGTCACCAGCTCGTCGATGCGGGCCTTGGCCGCGTCGGGGAGCTCGGCCGCGCCGAAGGTGAAGTTGCCCTGTTCTTCGCTCAGCACCACCTCGAAGATGAGCCGGCGCGACCTGGCGTCGAGGGCGTCGGCCTTCTCGCCGGCCATCATGGCGCTGTTGCCGGCCGCGACGGCCTTGCCGTCGGCGGTTGCGGCCGCCTGCTGGGCCTTGTCGGCCGCGCCCTGCGCGCCCTGCGCCTTGGCGTCGACTTCGCCGATCTTGCCGGCGTTCTCCCGGGTTCGCTCCTGCGTCTCCTCGAGCGACTGACCGAGGGTGTCCACCTTCTGGCCGACCTGGGTGACCTGACTGTTGACGTAGCCCTTGGTGGCGCACGCCTGCGAACCGCCGGCCGCGAACCCGATCACGGTAACGGCTAGAAACACCTTGCGCATGAGAACCTCCTTCTCACTTCCTCATCTCCGACCACACGGGGCGCGCCCCGACCACGTACCCGCTCCGGGTGCGCACGACGACGTCCTTGCGCGTCGTCCGCAACTGGATCGGGTGCCAGCCGGGCTCCTCGCCCGGTTCGAACGAGATCAAATACTGATGCCGAAGCTCCTCGACGATCTTCCGGGCCGCGAGGCTCGTGCGCGCGGGCCCGGTGGCGGCGTAAATCGCACCGCCCGTCCAGCGGGCCAGTTTGCCGAGCTGGCCCTCGAGGTCGGCCCTCACGCGCGCCTCGAGGTCTTCGGGCGAGCCGGTGCGATCGAGCGGCGCGACGACCAACAGGACGTAAACGGGCACGTCGATCGCGCTCGCGATGCCCGAGACCTCCACGGCCGACAGCCGGCTGGCGTTGTCCACGCCGTCGGTGAGCGCGACGACGGCGCGGCGCGCGCCGCCGAACGCGGCCACCCGCTCGCCCGTGCCGGCGATGGCGTCGAAGAGCGACGTCTTGCCCCACGCCTCCATGAACTCGAACTCGTCCAGGATGTCCGTCGAGGCCGGCTGCATCGGCTCGACCTCGCGCAGGCCGGAGTCGAACGTGAACAGCGCGGCCTGGTCCAGGCCCGGCGTGAGCCACGACACGACGTGCGCGGCCACCTCGCGCGCGGCCAGCCGCCGCTCGGCCACGCTCATGCTGCCGCTGGCGTCGACGAGCAGCGCGACGTGCACCGGCGACTCGTCACGGCGAACCTCGCTGATCCCGCGCGGCCGGCCGGAGTCGACGAGCTCGAACTCCTCCGGGCGCAGGTCCGTGACCGGTCGGCCGTTGAGCGTCTCGGCGACCGCCGTCACCGCAACGCGTGCGATCCCGCCCCGAAAGGTGGGGCGCTGGCTCCGGGCGGCATCGGTGTCGATGCCGGCCGCGACCGCGAGTGCGCTGCTCAGGACCACAATAACGCTCCTCACCGCCCCCTGTGTCTTCAACATCCTTGCCAACCCTCGGCGGCCCCGAACGGCCGAAATACCGCGGAAAACTCCGGAAAAGAGCCGGGGAAGTGTGTAAGAGTTACCGAGTGATGTTCCCGGTTCCCGGTGCCCGGTGCCCGGTGCGAGCTTCCCGCGTCACGGTTCTCCTGAGGACTATCGGCCTCACCGTCGCGCTCCTTGTGTCGTCCGGGCAGGCGCGCGGCGCCGATCCGCTGCTCGCGGCGCGCGACTTCTACAACCGCGGGCAGTACGACGAGGCGATCGCGGCCGCCACCCGGGCGCGCTCGGGCCCCGGCTCGAACGCGGCTGCCGTGGTCCTCGCGCGCGCGCACCTCGAGCGCTTCCGCCTGATGGCTCAGACCGCCGACCTCGACGCGGCCGAGGCGGCGCTCAAGACGGTTGACGAGAACGCGCTGGCGCCGGCCGACGGCGTCGAGTTCCTCGTCGGGCTGGGCGTCGCGGTCTACCTGGATGAACGCGACGCGCTGCAGGATCGGTACAGCGCGGCGGCCGACCTGTTCGAAGCGGCGCTCGCGCGATCCGAGGGCGTCGTCCTGCCGGCCGCGCGGGAGCGGATTCTCGAGTGGTGGTGCGGCGCGCTGGATCGGCAGGCGCAGTTCGGCCCCGTCACGAGCCGGCCCGCCATTTACGCGCGGATGCTCCGGCGCCTCGAGGACGAGCTCGCGCGCGACGACCGCTCGCTCGTCGCGCTCTACTGGCGCGTGGCGGCCTCGCGCGGCGCGGGCGATCTCGATCGCGCGTGGGGCGCGGCGGTGGCCGGGTGGCTGCGCGCGCGCTACTTCGGCGAGCGCGGCGCGCCGCTCGGCGCCGATCTGGATCGGTTCGTCACGGACGTCCTGCTGCCCGAGCGCGCCCTGCGCCTCACGCCCGACGCGGACCCGCGTCCGACGCTCGCGCTGCTCGAGGCGGGGTGGCGCGCGTTCAAGGAACGGTGGGCGGTCCCCCGGGTCTGAAGACCCGGGGCTCCATTCATCGGACCGTTTATCGCACGAGCCCCTCGGCCAGCGCCGCGGCGCTCTCGGCGAGTTGCTGCGCGTAGAGGTAGTTCCTCGCCTCGAGCGCTTCCTCGGCGAGCCGGACGAAGCGCTCGGCGGTGTCGAACTGGCTTCGCGCCTTTTCGTGGAGCTTGCCGCGTTCGACTTTGGCCAGATCCCGGCGCGCCGCCGCGATCAGGTCGCGCGTGCGGTCTTCGATGGCCGCCGTGTTCGGCGTCGTCTGGAGCACCGGCGGCGTCTGCTGGCCGGGCGGTGCCGGGCGCTCCGGCGGCCGGGTGGGCGGCGTGCTGGTCGTCGCGGGCGGGCGGGTCTCCGCCGGCACCGACGGATCGACGGGCGGCGGCTCAGGGACCTTGACCGTCACCGGAATGACGACCCGCGCGGGCGGCGCGGGCACGTCGAGCGGTGGCCGCGAGGCGGGCGTCCGCGCCTGGGCCTTGGCGCACGCCGGCGCGGCGGCCCCGACGGCCACCACGACTGCCGCGAGCGCGAGTCGCGCCGCCACGTGCATCGCGCCATTATGACGCAGTGATCGGGAGCACGGCCGCCGAAACTTCGGCGCGGTGCAGCAGGATCCGGAACGTCGTGCCCCGCCCCGGCGTGGACTGCACCTCGATTTCGCCGTCGTGAAGCTGGACCGTCCGGTACACGAGCGACAGGCCGATGCCGCTTCCGGACTCGCGCGTCGTGAAGTACAGGTCGAAGATGCGCGACAGATCGTCGGGACGGATGCCCGTGCCCGTGTCCTCGAAGCGCACCTCGACCTGGCTCGGGCCGCGCTCGAGCGCGACGATGCGCAGCTTGCCGCCGTCGGGCATCGCCTGACAGGCATTCAGTCCCAGGTTCAGGAAGGCCTGCTCGAGCAGCGCGCGGTCGGCCGCGACCGGCGGCAGATCCCCCGGACAGTCGATCCGGACGTCCACGCCGCTCTTGCCAGCCTCGGCTTCGAGAATCGGCCGGAGCTCGTCGATCAGGCTGCGCAGCGCCACCGGCTGCAGCTTCACTTCCTCGGGCCGCGTGAACTTGAGGAACCCCTGCACGACCTCGTCGAGGCGCCGCATCTGCGCGGCGATGACCGAAAGATGCCCGGCGGCTTCCGCCGTGTCCGCAAGCTGTGCCTTGAGCAGCTCGAGGTGAATCATCATCGCGTTGAGCGGGTTCTTGATCTCGTGCGCGATGCCGGCCGAGAGCCGCCCGAGCGCCGCCAGCTTGCGCGAGTACGCCAGCGTGGACTCGACGTGGTCGAGGTAGGTCTCGTCCACGGCTTCGCCCCGGGCCGCGAGCTTCGTGCGGTCGGCTTCGAGGCGCGCCATGATGGCCTTGAACGACTCGCCGAGGTCGCCCAGGTCCTCGTCGGCGGGCAGCTCCGGCAACTGGTCGAGCTCGCCGCGCCCGAGCCGCGCCAGGCTGCTCCGGATGACGTGGATCGGCCGGACGACGACGCGGGCGAGGGTCGTCGCCATCAGCATGGCGCCGACGATCACGATGACGGCCGTGATGACCGGCGCGAGCAGGGCCTCCTTGAACTGCGATCGGATCAGGATCGTGGAGAAGCCAACGCGGATCGACCCGAACGCCCGGCCGTCGAGCAGCAGGTCCTGTCGCACCTCGAGCATGCGGCCGCCGGAGGCAAAGAGGGTGCGCGCGCGCTCGACGATCCCGCCAGCCATCACGTCGTCGAACGGCTCGGCCGGCGCGAGGCGGCTGCCCGACGAGCCGGGTATCGTGTGGGCGACAATCCGGCCCTGGGCGTTCACGACCGCGGCGTAGGCGATGTCGCCGGTATAGACGCTGCCCTCGAGGATGGCGCGCAGGCCGCCGTCCGAGGCGAGGCTGCTCATCGGCTCCTCGCCGGACGCGACGACGACCACCGCGCGCTGGTACACGGTATTCGCGACGAGGGCCGCGCGCGCCTGCCTCTCCGCGAACAGCAGTTCGGCCAGCGACACCAGGTACCAGCCGGTCAAGAGCAGCACGCTGACCGCCACGATCGCCGTGACGCCCAGCACCTGACGGCCGCGGATGCCGAGCCGCCTCACGCCTGCTCCGCCTTCATCCGGTTCAGCTTGTTGTGCAGCGTCTTCAGGCTGATGCCCAGCATCTCGGCAGCCCGCGTCTTGTTGCCGCCGGTGTGCTCGAGCGTGATGTCGATCAACTGCCGCTCGGCTTGCTCGACGGTGGTGCCGGGGGCCAGGCCGGCGCCTGCGGTCGCGTCCGGCCCCGGCGCCGGCGCGAGACCCAGCGCCGGCAGGTCGGACGGCTCGATCAGCCGGCCCTTCGCCACGATCGTCGCGCGCTCGATGACGTTGCGCAGCTCGCGCACGTTGCCGGGCCAGGTGTGGCGGCGAAGCACGGCCATCGCGGCGTCCGACAGGCCGACGACGTCCCGATGGTTGCGCGACGCGAACTCGCGGATGAAGGCGTCGGCCAGCAGCGGGATATCGTCGGCGCGTTCGCGCAGCGGCGGCAGCCGGATTTCGAAGACGTTCAGCCGGTAGTACAGGTCCTCCCGCAGCGCGCCGTCCTTGACGGCCACGGTCGGATCGAGGTTGGTGGCCGCGACGACGCGGATGTCCACCGACTGCTCGCGCGTGCCGCCGACCGTGCGGAACTTGCGCTCCTGCAGTACGCGCAGCAGCTTGGCCTGCATCGCCGGTGTCATCTCGGCGATCTCGTCGAGGAAGAGCGTGCCGCGGTTGGCCAGTTCGAACGACCCCTGGCGCCGCGCGATCGCGCCGGTGAACGCGCCCTTCTCGTGGCCGAAGAGCTCCGACTCGAGCAGGTTGTCCGGAATCGCCGCGCAGTTGATCGGCATGAACGGCTGCGCGGCGCGCGGGCTGAGCTGGTGCAGCGTCTGCGCGACCAGCTCCTTGCCCGTGCCCGACTCGCCGGTGACGAGCACCGACGCGCTCGTCGGCGCCGCCTGCTCGAGCACCTGGTAGATGCGGCGCATCGGCGCGCTGGCGCCGATCATCTGCCCGAAGCTGCCGCGGTCGCGCAGCTGGCGGCGAAGCGCCTGTACTTCGCGCAGCGTGTCGTTGCGCTCGACGATCTGGGCGATCAGGATCTTCAGGCGCTGCGGATCGATCGGCTTCGTAAGGTAGTCGTACGCGCCGAGCTTGATGGCTTCGACGGCCGTCTCGACCGAGCCCTGGGCCGTGAGCAGCACGATCGTGATGTCGCCGGCCTCGTCCTCCTTCAGCGCCTTGAGGAGGTCGAGGCCTCCCATGCCGGGCATGATCATGTCCGAGAGCACGATCGTCGGCCGGCTGGCCTTGATCCTCTCGAGGGCCGCCCGGCCATCGGGGGCGACGTCCACCGCGTGGCCCCAGCTAGTTAGGAGCTGCTGCAGTCCCAGTCGCTGCGCCGCGTCGTCCTCGACGACGAGCAGCCGGTCGGCCGCGGGGTGTTCGGAAGCAGGCTTGGACATCGGCGGTCTCGGTCGATTCTCTCCCAATTCGATAGAATCACCGAAGGCCCGCGCATGCCCGACCCGGCCGTCCTCGATCCGCTGACCCGCCAGCGATTCCGGTCGCTCCACCGGCTCATCGGCAACACGCCGCTCCTCGCGATCGACGTCACGTTTCGCGGCGAGGCGCGGACGATCTACGCGAAGGTCGAGTCGCTCAACCTGACCGGCAGCATCAAGGACCGGATGGCGCTCCACATCCTGGAGGCCGCCTACCGGGAGGGCCGGCTCCGGCCCGGCGATCCCATCGCGGAGGCCACGAGCGGCAACACGGGCATTTCGGTGGCGGCGGTCGGCCGGGCCCTGCGGCATCCGGTCACCATCTGCATGCCCGACTGGATGAGCGCGGAGCGGCTGTCGATCATCTCGAGCTTCGGCGCGTCGGTCGTGCCCGTGAGCCGCGCCGAGGGCGGCTTCCTCGGGAGCATCGCGAAGTGCGAGGCGCTCGCGGCCGCGAACCCCCGCGTGTTCCTGCCCCGGCAGTTCGCCAACGAGGCCAACGTGGCGGCGCACGAGCGGACGACCGGGCCGGAGATCTGGGAGCAGCTGCGGTCGGCCGGCCTCGAGCCCGACGCGTTCGTCGCGGGGGTCGGCACCGGCGGCACCGTGATGGGGGTGGGCCGGCACCTGCGCGCGAAGAAGCCGGGCGTGCGCGTGCACCCGCTCGAGCCGGCCGAATCGCCGACGCTTTCGACCGGTCACAAGGTGGGGCAGCATCGCATCCAGGGCATCTCGGACGAGTTCATCCCGGCCATCGTCGATCTGGCGAAGCTCGATCCGGTCGTGTCCGTGAGCGACGGCGATTCGATCCTGATGGCGCAGCAGCTCGCGCAACACGGCCTCGCGGTCGGCATCTCGTCGGGCGCGAACGTTCTCGGCGCGTTGAAGGTGCAGAACGACCTCGGCGCCGGCGCGGTGGTCGTGACCGTGCTGCCCGACAGCAACAAGAAGTACCTGAGCACCGACCTGCTGCGCGTGGAGCCGGTGAGGGACGGCTACCTGTCAGCCGGCGTCGAGGTCGTCGGGTACCGCGCGTTCCAGCGCGTGTGCAGCGTCTGCTTCGACCTGCAGGACAACCGGGAGACGGCCGAGGTGGTTCGGCTTCACCCGGAGGGGCCGGCTTCAGCCGGCCCGGCCAGGGCGGGCTGAAGCCAGGCCCTCCCCCTCCCTCGGGTCCCTCTCGATCAGGTCCTCCGGGTCAGCGCGCAGCCGCCGCCTCGCGTTTCATCACCCGCCAGACCGCTTCGACGTCGGCCCTGGAGGTCCCGAGCGATCCGATCGACACCCGCGCCAGCCAGCGGCCCTCGACTTCGGCGGGCGTGAGATACGCGTCGCCCGACTTGTTCACCCGCTCCACCCAGCCGCGCGTGTGCGTGTCGAGGACGTCGCCCTGGAGGCCGGGCGGCTCGTGGCGGACGCACACCGTCTGCAGCACGACCTTGTTGACCAGCCGCCACCCCGGCGCGCGCTCGACCTCGCCGGCGAGCCACTGCGCATGCTCCAGGTCGCGCCGCAGCCGGGCCTGCAACCCCGACACGCCCTGCTCGCGGATCAGGAACCAGAGCTTCAACGCGCGGAAGCGCCGTCCGAGCGGGATGCCCCAGTCGCGGTAGTTCCTCACCTCGGGGTCGGCGGCCGACTGCAGGTAACTGGGGTTGGTGGACATCACGCGCACGAGGTGCTCGGGGTCGCGGACGAAGTGGACGGTGCAGTCGAACGCCGCGCCCAGCCACTTGTGCGGGTTGACGACGACCGAGTCGGCGCGCTCGATGCCGTCCCACATCCAGCGGCATTCGGGCAGGATCATCGCGGACCCCGCCATGGCGGCGTCCACGTGCAGCCAGATGCCTTCGCGGCTGGCGATGACGCCGAGCGGCTCCAGCGGATCGACCGCGGTCGTCGCCGTCGTCCCGGTCGTCGCGACGATGGCGCAGGGGACGCGGCGCGCGGCGCGGTCCGCGGCAATCGCGGCGGCGAGCGCGTCGGGCCGCATCGCGAAGAGCTCGTCGTGGGCGACGGCGCGGATGTGCTCGCGACCGAACCCGGCCAGGAGCGCGGCCTTCTCGATCGAGCTGTGGCTGTGCGCGGTCGCGTAGACGACGAGCGGCTGGGGCTCGGCCTGCAGTCCACCCCGCGCGAGCGCGTAGCCGGTGGCGCGTTCGCGCGCCGCGATCAGCGCGACGAGCGACGAGGTGGACGCCGTGTCCTGGATCACGCCGCTCCACGCGTCCGAGAGGCCGAGCATCTGGCGCAGCCAGCCGGTGGCGACTTCCTCGATCTCGGTCAGCGCGGGGCTCGACTGCCACGCGAGCCCGAGCACCCCGAGCCCGGTGCTCGCGAAGTCGCCGAGCACGCTCGCCAGGTCGCCGTTGCAGGGAAAGTAGCCGAAGAACCGCGGGTGCGCCCAGTGCGTGAGCCCGGGCAGCACGACGCCGTCGAGATCCGCGAGGACCGAGGCGAACGGCTCGGGCTGGTCCGGCGGCGAGGCCGGCAGCATCACCTTGATCTCGCCGGGGCGCGTCCGCGCCATCACCGGCCGATCGCCGACGCGCTCGCGGTAATCGGCGATCCAGTCGATGAGCTGATGTCCGTAGCGGCGGAAGTCGTCAGGGGTCATGGGGGGATTGTAAAGGCTTACAATGCGCCCAGCATCGAGGTGCCCATGACCCGCCCAACCGTCGTCCGTCTCGCGCTTGCCCTCACCGTCGCCGTCGCGCCCGTGCTGCTCGTCGCCGAGCAGGCCCGCCAGTCGGGCCGCGCGCCGGCGGCCGCCGATCCGGCCGCGGCCAAGCCCGGCCGGGATCCCAGCCAGGCGATCGACGAGGAGTACACGAAGAAGATCAAGGAGTACACGACCGAGGTCTTCTTCCTGTCTCCGCTCGTGGACTACCTCCCGGCCTCGAAGACGGTGCCGACGCCGATGGCCGTCCTCGGGAACATCGCCGGGGCGCCGGGCAAGCTGCCGTACTCGCACGAGGTCTACGCCTACATGCGGATGCTCGAGAAGGCGTCGCCGCGCGTGAAGGTCTATTCGATCGGGCGCACGGAGGAGGGCCGGGAGATGATCGCGGTGGCGGTCGCGTCCGAGGCGCTGATGGCGCGGCTCGAAGCGAACCGCACGGACCTGGCGCGGCTGGCCGATCCCCGCACGATCGACATGAACGACGCGCTGGCCGACGAGATCGCGCGGCGCGCGGCGCCGGTCTACTACATCACCGGCACGATTCACTCGGGCGAGGCCGGGGCGCCGACGGCGCTCATGGAGCTGGCCTACCGGCTGGCGGTTGACGAGAGCGCCTACGTCCGGCACATCCGCGACAACGTCGTGACGCTCATCACGCCGGTCACCGAGGTGGACGGCCGCGACCGCATGGTCGATCTCTACGAGTACGAGAAGGCGAACCCGGATCGGACGAAGCCCGGCCTCGTCTACTGGGGCAAGTACGTCGCGCACGACAACAACCGCGACGCGATGGGCGTGACGCTGAAGCTCACCGAACACGTGATGAACACGTTCATCGGCTGGAAGGCGCAGGTGCTCCACGACCTGCACGAGTCGGTGCCGTACCTCTACGACAACACCATCGGCGACGGGCCCTACAACGCCTGGCTGGACCCGCTGCTCGTCAACGAGTGGCAGATGATCGGCTGGAACAACGTCCAGGAGATGACGCGGCTGGGCATGCCGGGCGTGTTCGCGTTCGGCACGTTCGACACGTGGTCGCCCGGCTACCTGATGTTCGTGGCCGCGACGCACAACGGCATCAGCCGCCTCTACGAGACGTTCGGCAACGGCGGCACGGCCGAGACGCGCGAGCGGATCCTGTCGGCGGGCGACACCTCGCGCACGTGGTACCGGCAGAACCCGCCGCTGCCGCGCGTGATGTGGTCGCTCCGGAACAACAACAACTACGAGCAGACGGGCCTGCTCGTCTCGCTCAACTACTTCGCGACGAACAAGCTCGTGTTCCTGCGGAACTTCTACGAGAAGAGCAAGCGGTCGATCACCAAGGCCACGACCGAGGGGCCGGCGGCCTACGTGCTGCCGGCATCCGATCCGCGGCTGGGCGCGCAGGCCGAGCTGCTCCGGGTGCTGCAGAAGCAGCACGTCGAGGTGTCGCGCGCGACCGGGGGGTTCACGCTGCAGGTACCGGTGCGACGGCCGCCGGCCGCCGAAGGCCGCGGCGGCGGCCGCGGGGGCGAGGCGGGGGAAGGGCAGAGGACGGAAGGGCAGAGGGCAGAGGGGGCGTCTGCCGCCCCGCGGACCGAGGCGCGCGAGTTCCCGGCCGGCAGCTACATCATCCGGATGGACCAGCCGTACTCGCGCATCGCCGACACGCTGCTCGATTACCAGTACTGGTCGCCGAACGACCCGCAGGAGCGGCCGTACGACGACACCGGCTGGACGTTTCCGGAAGGATTCGCCGTGCAGGCGGTTCGCGTGACCGATCCGCAGGCGCTGGAGGTGCCGGTCGAGCGCGTGACGACCGCGGTGCGCGCCGCCGGAGGATTCCGTTCGTCCGGCGCGAGCGCGCCCGTCGCGGCGGCGCCGGCCGGCGCGAGCCTGTTCGCCGTGAATCACACGGCCGAGTCGTCGCTCCTCGCGCTGCGGTACCGGCTGCGCAACGCCGACATCCAGATTGCCGAGGAGCCGTTCGAGATCGGCGGCGTGTCGTTCAGCCGCGGGTCCTTCCTGATCCGGAACGCGGACGCCGGGGAGCTCGGCCGCGTCGCCGGCGAGCTCGGCGTCGTCCTGCATCCGATCGCCGCGGCGCCGTTGGTGCCGACCCACCCGGCGCGCGCGGCGCGCGTGGCGCTCATGCACACCTGGCGCAGCACGCAGACCGAGGGCTGGTGGCGCTACGCGTTCGACACGGTCGGCCTGCCGTACGATTACATCAGCACGCAGGACGTCTCGCGCGACGCGAATCTGCGGGCGAAGTACGACGTGATCGTCTTCGCGCCCGGCGGCGGCAGCGGCATCGGCGTGATCGAGGGTCTGCCGATGTTCCGCGATCCGATCCCGTGGAAGAAGACGGCGCTCACCCCGAACATCGGCGTCATCGACGAGACCGACGACATGCGACCCGGCCTCGGCTGGGACGGGCTGACGAACCTGAGGCGGTTCATCGAGCAGGGCGGCGTTTACCTCGGCGCCGGCAGCGCGGCCCAGTTCGCGATCGAGTTCGGCCTGACGCACGGCGTGACGCCCAACACCGCGGGCACAGGCTCGCGCGTCGTGGGCTCGCTCCTGCGCACGAAGATCGTGGACGCGGCCAGCCCGATCGTCTACGGCTACACGGACGACCTCGCGGTCTACAGCGACGGCGGTGAGAGCTTCACCGTCAGCGCGGGCGCGGGCGGCGGCGGCCGCGGGGGCCGCGGCGGCGACCAGCGCGCCACCGGCCGCGGCACACCTGACGATCCCGACGTGCCGCAGGGTCGTCCCGCGCTCGACCCGCGCTTCCTCGCGCCGGAGCGGCCGACCGTCGAGCCCTGGCAATACGCGATCCCGACCGACGACCAGCTGCGCAGCCCCCTCAACATCATCCCGCCCGCCCACCGGCCTCGCGTGGCGCTGCGCTACGCCGACCAGCGCGACCTGCTCGTGTCGGGCCTGCTCCAGGGCGGCGGGGGGATCGCGCAGCGCCCGGTGGTCGTCGCTGTGCCGGTCGGACAGGGGCACGCGGTCCTGTTCGCGACCAACCCCGTGTGGCGCGGCTCGACGGTCGGCAGCTACTTCCTCGTGTTCAACGCGATCCTCAACTTCGATCACTTGAACGCGGGGAGGAAGCTGGATGAGAGATGACGAAGGTCCGGAGGTCCGAAGGTCCGAGGGTCCGAGGGTCCGAGGGTCCGAACGGTGAACCGAGAACCGCGCACCGAGAACCGTGACTGCCGTCCTTCTGCATGTCGAGGCCGAAGCCGCGATCGCTGAAGTCCTGAGCGAGGCGTTCCGGGACTATCCCGTCATGCGGCATGTGATCGGCGACGAGCCGGACTACGACGCGCGGCTGCGGCGGCTCGTCGGGTTCTTCGTGGCGCGGCGGCTGCGGCAGGGCGGTCCCGGCTTCGGCGTGATCGAGGGCGGCGACGTCGTCGCCGCCGCGGTGCTGACGCGCCCGGTCGAGCCCGAGATGCCGCCGGAGGTTGCGGACCTGCGCGACGAGCTCTGGGCGGAGCTGGGCGAGCCGGCGCGCCGCCGGTACGACGGCTATGCCGCGGCGACGCGCGCCTTTTTCGACGAACGCCCGCACCATCACCTGAACATGATCGGCGTCCGTGATGCTCACCGCGGCCGCGGCCTGGCGCGCCCGATCCTCACCGCGATGCGCGAGCTGGCCGCGCGCGACCCCGGCTCGGCGGGCGTCTCGCTGACGACGGAGGTCCCGGCGAACGTGAGGCTCTACGAGCACTTCGGCTACACGGTCACCGCCCACGTCCAGATCGCGCCCGGCTTCGAAAGCTGGGGCATGTTCCTGCCGACGCGATGACGGGTCCCATCGATGGCCGTGGCGCGCGCGCCGCTGCCGTGCTGCTGCTCGTATGGACGCTCGGTGTCACCGTGCTCCGGGCGGCGCGCTGGCCCAACGACTTCGCCGAAGCGCACTGGCTGCTCGACTACCGGCTCGGCCCGCTCAAGCGCGGGCTCGCCGGCGAGGTGCTCGGGTTCGTCACGGGCCTCGTCGGCGCCCGGCCCACCGAGTCGCTCATAGCCGGCCTGTCGGCTGCCATCTTCGCCGCGCTCGTGCTGCTGCTCCTGTTCATGGCGATCCGAATCGTCGTGCGCGCGGCGTGGTCGGCGTCGGCGGTGCTGGTTGCCGGCGCGTTTCTCTCCTCGTCGTACGTCGTGATGGCCTCGCACCTGATGGGCTACCTCGACCACCTGGTCGTGCTGCTCACGGGGGCCGCGCTCGTGCTGGCGCTCCGGGGCCGCATCTGGTGGGCGTTCGGCAGCATGGCCGTGGCTGTCCTCGTGCACGAGAACACCCTCGTCTTCGGCCTGCCGATCGCCGCGTTGACCTGGCTGCTCTCGAACGACGCGCGTCGGACCAGCGGCGGCCCGCGCCTGCCCTGGCTGCCCCTCGCGCTGCCGCTCGTCGCCTTCGGAATGCTCGCCGTGTCGGGAGCGCGGATGTCCCAGGATGTCTTCCAGGACACGTTCGCCCGCCACCTCGAGTCGTTCCCCTTCGTCGGCGGCGACATGCACCTGCTCGTGCCGGAATGGCTCACCGGCACGGTCGTCGAGAACGCGACGCGGCAGTCGCACCGCTTCGTCGAGCGGCTGACGGCCATGCCCATCTACGGTCTCATGCTGCCGACAACGCTCGCGCTGCTCGGGCTGGGGCTGGACCGGTTCGTCGTTCGCAGCCGTCTGCTCGCGGCCGTCCTCGTCCTCGCGGTGCTGTCGCCTCAGCTGCTCCACATGGCGGGGTGGGACACCGTGCGCATCTGGACGTTCACGATCGCCGCGGCGCTCCTGGCCTGCTGGGTGCTTGCGGAGTCGTGCGAGCCGAGGCGGACGCCCGTCTCGCCATCGGTGGCCGCCGTCGCGACGACGGCCATCGTGGTCAACGTGGTGTCGGCGACGCCGCTGTACGACAACCTGGCGGAGTGGTACGACCTAGGCGCGCGCGTGGGGATGTACGCGCCGTTGCTCCTCGGATGCCTGTGGCTGCTCGTCGCCCGCCCGGCCGTGGAGCCGGGATCGGCGTCGGAGGGATCGTGACGAAACGGATGTCGCTCTGGGTGTTGGGGCTGATGATCGGAGCGGCCGGCGCCTGCGCGCCCGAGCGCGGCCAGCCCGCCCAATCCTCGGCATTCGACCGCAGCCAGTTGCTCGAGGATCTGCGGGTGCTCTCCGCCGACGACATGGAAGGCCGGCGCGTCGGCACCGACGGCGGGGCGAAGGCGCGCGCCTTCGTGCTCGAGCGCTTCCGTGCCTCCGGCCTGGAGCCCCACGGGTCCTACGAGCAGGCCTTCACGTTCACGGCCGGGCGCGACGAGGCCCGCCGCGAGGTCACCGGCGTCAACGTCGTCGGCCGCGTTCCGGGGGCCGACGCCTCGGGCCCGTGCGTCGTCGTGACGGCGCACTACGACCACGTCGGCGTGCGGAACGGGGAAGTCTTCAACGGCGCGGACGACAACGCGTCGGGCACGGCGGCGCTCTTTGCGATCGGGCGGCACTTCAGCGCGGCGCCGCCCGAGCACTGCCTGATGCTGGCCGCGCTCGACGGCGAGGAAGGCGGCCTGCGCGGCGCGCGCGCGTTCGTCGAGCACCCGCCCGTGCCGCTCAGGTCCATCGTCCTCAACGTCAACCTGGACATGATCGGCCGGGATCCCGACGACACGCTTTATGCGGTCGGCACGCATCACTATCCCTGGCTGAAGCCCTACCTCGAGCAGGTCGCGGCGGGCGCGTCCGTCCGGCTGCTCATGGGCCACGACGAGCCCGGCCGGGCCGGCGTCGAGGACTGGACGCGCGACTCGGATCACTTTGCCTTTCACGAGGCGCAGGTCCCGTTCGTCTATTTCGGCGTCGAGGACTTTCCGCAGCATCACCAGGCGACCGACGACTACGACACCATCACGCATGACTTCTACGTCAGGGCGGTCGAGACGATCATCGAGGCCCTGCGGGTCTTCGACGCGAACCTGGCCGCGATTGCCGCCGCGCGCGGCGAACGCTAGACGGGAACCCGCCGCGGACGCCAGCCGTCTCTGGCTGTGAGGTACACACCGTGACGACACGCACCTGGTGGGAATCCATCGAGACGACCGGCAGCCGCGTCGTCGAGAAAGTCAAGGAACTGGTTGCCGAGGGCAACATCCGGCGCATCCGCATCCGCCAGCGCGACCGCGTCGTCGCGGAGTTTCCCCTGACGGTCGGCGTCGTCGGCGCCGTCTTCGCGCCCGTCCTGGCCGCGATCGGCGCGATCACCGCGCTCGTCACCGACTGCACCCTCGACGTGCAGCGGGAAGAGAGGGAAGAGGGCACGGGACAAAGGGAAGAGGGGAAGCCCGATGACGTGGTCCCGATCACGGCGCCCTGACTTCACCCTCTGTCCTCTTCCCTCAACCCTCTGCCCTCGATAGAATGCCCGCGTGCAGACCAAGGCCGCATGAACGGCCGGCCCGTTCTGGTCGGCCTGCCATACGATGCGAGCTCGTCGTTCCTGCGGGGCGCCGCGGAGGCGCCCGGCCGGATTCGCGAGGCGCTGCGGTCGCCGGCCGGCAACGGGTGGTCGGAGGTGACGATTGACGTCGCGAGCTCGCCGCAGGGGCTCGAGGACCTCGGCGATCTCGACCTGACGGAACCAGTGCAGGCGCGCGCGCGCATCGAGCGGGCGGTCGCCGGCCTGGCCGATGACGATCGGCGGTTCATCGCGCTTGGCGGCGACCATTCGGTGACGTATCCCATCCTGCGGGGCTTGTCGCGCGGCCGACCGGACATCACCGTGCTCCAGATCGACGCCCATCCCGATCTCTACGACGAGTTCGAAGGCGACCGGTATTCACACGCCTGCCCGTTCGCGCGGATCATGGAGGAAGGTCTCGCGGCGCGGCTCGTGCAGGTCGGCATCCGCGCGATGAGCGGTCCGCAGGTGAGCCAGGCCGCCCGGTTCGGCGTCGAGCAGATCGACATGCGGGCGTGGGTCGACGGCGCGCGCCCCTCGGTCGCGGGCGACGTGTACGTGTCGATCGATCTGGACGGCCTCGATCCCGCGTTCGCGCCGGGCGTCTCGCATCCGGAGCCCGGCGGCCTGACGACGCGCGACGTCCTCGGGATCATTCAAAACCTCAACGGCCGGCTGCTCGGCGCCGATATCGTCGAGCTCAATCCGGCGCGCGATGTCGCGGGCCTGACCGCCGGCGTGGCGGCCAAATTCGTCAAGGAACTCACCGGCCACTTCATGGCCGACGGCCTGTGACCATCGTGCCGCCCGACGTGCCCGACCGCCAGGTCGGCTTCCCGACCGCGCTGTCGCTCGTGGTCGGCGGCATGATCGGCTCCGGCGTGTTCCTGCTGCCGGCCTCGCTCGCGCCATACCGCGGCACGAGCCTGATCGGGTGGGTCGTGTCGGCCGGCGGCGCCGTGCTGCTCGCGCTCGTGTTCGCGCGCCTCGCGCGGGCCCATCCGGCGACCGGCGGGCCCTACGCCTACACGCGGCGGGCGTTCGGCGATCTGGCCGGCTTCCTGGTCGGATGGGGCTACTGGATCTCCTGCTGGACCACCAACGGCGCGCTCGCCGTGGCCTTCGTCGGGTACCTCGACCCGTTCTTCCCCGGCGCGGTCCGCCACCCGCCGTCGGCGGCCCTGATGGCGGTCGCCGCCGTGTGGCTGCTCACGTGGGTGAACAGCCGCGGCGTGCGCTCCGCGGGCCGGATGCAGGTGGCGACGACGGTCCTGAAGGTGCTGCCGCTGCTGCTCATCGGGTTCGCGGGGCTTACCCAGTTCGCGCCGGCGCATTTCGTCGTGACGGAGACGAGCGTGACGGCGCTCGGCGGCAACGTCGTTGCCGTCGTCACGCTCACGCTGTGGGCGTTTCTCGGTCTGGAGTGCGCGACGATTCCGGCCGGGTCGGTGCGCGACGCGAGCCGCGTCATTCCCCGTGCAACCATCGCCGGCACGCTCGCCGCGGGCGCGATCTACATCGTGAGCACCGTCGGCGTCATGAGCGTCGTCCCGCCCGAGACCCTCGCCACCACGACGGCGCCGTTCGCCGAAGCGGCGCGAGCGCTCTTCGGCGACGGCATGGCCCGGCTGGTGGCCCTGGGCGCCGCGATCTCGTGCTTTGGCGCGCTCAACGCCTGGGTGCTGCTCGCGGGCCAGCTGCCGATGGCGATGGCGCGGGACCGGCTGTTCCCCGAGGTGTTTGCCCGGCTGTCGTCGCGCGGTACGCCGACGCGGGGCATGGTGATTGGCGGGCTGCTCACGACGGCGCTCATTGCCGCCAACTACACGCAGGGGCTCGTGGCGCTGTTCACGTTCATCATCCTGCTCGCGACGCTCAGCGTGCTGATCCCGTACGCCTTCTGCTCGCTCGCGGTGTTCGTCGAAGGCCCGTCCGGCGGAATCGCCGCGGTTCCGCGCGGGGCGGCCGTCATCGCCGGGCTGGCGTTCACGTACGCGCTCATTGCGATCGGCGGCGCGGGTCCCGACACCGTCTACTGGGGCTTCCTGCTGCTGCTGGCCGGTCTGCCCGTGTACATCTGGGTGCTCGGCCGCCGGTCGAAGGCCGGGGCGGTGTCGTGACGCCGGGGCCGATGGGCCAGTTGTCCGAGACGGGCCGCATTACCGAGCTGGTGCTGAAGCACGCACACGAGGCGTTCGTGCGGCAGGCGAACGTCGATCGACAGTGGCTGTCGCTCGACTACAACGCCCGGCCGGACTTCGAGTACGCGCTCGAGGAGTACGCGGAGTTCGTTGACCTGCTCGAGCCCTGGAGCCTCACGCTCAGGTGCCTGTCCGAAGCGCCGGGCGTCGGGCTGGACTCGATCTACGTGCGCGACGCGTCGGCCGCCTGCGCGCGCGGCGTCATCCTCTGCTCGATGGGCAAGCGTGCCCGCGACGGTGAGCCGGCCGCACAAGCGGCGGCGTTCCGCGAGTGGGGCGTCCCGATCGCGGGCGCGATCGCACCACCCGGCCGGCTCGAGGGCGGCGACGTCGTCTGGCTTGACGACCGCACCGTCCTCATCGGGCGGGGGTACCGCACCAACGACGACGGCATCCGCCAGTTCCGCGAGGTCGTGGACGACGCGGCCGTCGAGGTCGTCACCGTGCCGCTGCCACACTGGCGGGGCCCGGGCGACGTCTTTCACCTGATGTCGATGCTCAGCCCTGTCGATGCGGACCTCGCGGTCGTCTATGCACCGCTCATGCCCGTGACGCTGCGCGAACGGCTGCTCGACCGGGGCGTCACGCTGGTCGAAGTGCCCGACGGCGAGTTCGAGTCGCTGGGCGCCAACGTGCTGGCGATCGCGCCGCGCCGCTGCGTGATGCTCGACGGCAACCCGCGCACCCGCGCGGCGCTCGAGGCTGCCGGCGCCGAAGTGCGGGTGTACCGGGGGCGCGAGATCAGCCGCAATGGCGGCGGCGGTCCCACCTGCCTCACCCGCCCCATCCGCCGCGCGGCGATCGGCTGAAGGAGCTGACGAAGGGGCGGGCTTCAGCCCG